>Ga0255338_1006235_pt1 | contig 10274 bp, 8 predicted proteins | sample MeOH1_35cm_T4_19_FD_203715 | JGI IMG/M metagenome (GOLD analysis project Ga0255338, IMG submission 203715) | Sandy soil microbial communities from University of British Columbia, Vancouver, Canada - MeOH1_35cm_T4_195 | ecosystem: Engineered > Artificial ecosystem > Sand microcosm > Unclassified ...
GCGACCGGAATCGTTGCTTCCGATGCAGCGCCGCAGAACGGGCAAGTGATCACACCCGTCGCTGCCCGCGCTTCCGGTTCCGTGCTCATGCTACGCGCTCGCAGAACGTGACAGGAATCGCCGGTACGCTCACGATCACCTCCATGAACCAATCTCGATTCTCGCGTAGCTACGAGATCCGCAGCGTGCGGAGTCCATCCGCAATCACGTTCAGGCTCAATGTCGGCGGGCACACCCAACGTGCCCTCTAGGCTCGCAGCGCGCGCAGGCCGTTTGCAATTACGATTAGGCTGGCGCCCATGTCTGCGAGCACGGCCATCCAGAGTGTCGCAAACCCGGCAACTGCAAGCACGACGAACGCAGCCTTGGTGAGGATCGAGAAGGCGATGTTCGCTCGAATGATCCCCTCCGCTTTTCGTGCGAAGCGTACTGTCTCGGGCAATTTGGTGAGATCGTCGGCCATGAGTGCGATGTCCGCGGTCTCGAGTGCGACGTCTGTGCCTGCCGATCCCATCGCTACGCCGACGTCGGCCGCAGCAAGCGCGGGCGCGTCGTTGACACCATCCCCAACCATCAACACGCGCGCACCGTGCTGCCGAAGTTCATGAATCGCGCGAACCTTCTCGTCTGGCAGCAGCCCAGCGCGAACTTCATCGATCCCTGGCCGACCGAGCTTTTCTGCAACCGCCTTCGCGGTCGCTTCGCTGTCACCCGTCAGCATAACGACGCGATCAATTCCTGCCTCGTGCAATGTGCGTAATGCCGAAGCTGCGTGAGGGCGAACCCGGTCAGCAAGTGCAATCGCACCGCGCATCATTGGACGTTGATCCGCGCTGTTCGCAGTCGCCACGAATACAGCCGTCTGCCCCGCCTCGCTGAACTTCCGTACGACGCTCAGCATCCAGGGGTCGAGCACGCCAAATTCGCGGAACAGCCGCTCGCTGCCGACGTACACCTTCCGCTCACCTATGGTCGCGACCACACCGCGGCCAACGACTGCCGACAGATCAGAGGGAGTTGGCGCGACAACGTTCCGTTCCTGGGCAAACCTCATAACCGCGCGTGCGAGCGGATGTTCGCTTCGTGCCTCAGCGGCTGCCGCAAGTTCGAGTACTTCCGTCGCGCTTGTACCATCGAATGGAACGATGTCCACCACCTCCGGCTGACCTTCCGTGAGCGTGCCTGTCTTGTCAAAAGCGACGATTGTCGCCCGGCCGGCGTTCTCGAGGTGAAGACCACCCTTGATCAGAATGCCTCGTCGCGCCGATCCGGCCAGCGCACTGACAACCGTTACCGGGGTGGAGATCACCAGTGCACAAGGACACGCGACAACGAGCAGTACGAGCGCACGGTAGAACCATTCTCCCCACGCCCCAAAACCCAGGACCGGCGGGAGCAGGAACACCGCAAAAGCCGTGGCGACCACAATGGGAGTGTAGACACGCGCGAACCGATCCACGAACGTCTGACTTGGCGCACGGCTCGCCTGAGCCTCTTCAACCGAATGAATAATGCGTGCGAGCGTCGTGTCCGAGGCGGGTTTGATCGACCGAACTTCCAAGGCGCCTTCTCCGTTCAACGTACCCGCGAACACTTCAGCGCCAGGTTCCTTTTCAACCGGAATTGATTCGCCCGTAATCGGAGATTGGTTCACGGCCGACCGGCCGGACAGTACCGTGCCATCCACCGCGATCTTTTCGCCAGGTCGCACGAGCACCACATCGCCGACTTCGACCTGATCGGCGGGGATGCGTTCCTCGCGCCCCCCACGAAACACCGTAGCTTGAGCGGGCGACAGACTCATCAGCGCTTTGATTGCGTTCCTTGCCCGGTCCATCGAGTACGTTTCGAGGAGCTGGGCAACCGCGAACAGGAACAGTGCAGAGGCGGCTTCCTCGTACTCGCCGATGAACAGGGCTCCCACCGCGGCGACCGACATCAGGAAATTCATGTCGAGCGCGCGATTCATCGCGGCACGAATTCCGCGCGGAATGATGTACCACCCGCCGGCGATCATCGAGCCAACGGCAAAAACCGGCGCTGCGCGTTCGTTGCCGAGGACATGCGCGGCCACAAGGGAAAGCAACCAAAGCGCGCCGGAGATCGCGGCGAGGGTCAACCGTCCATGACGCTCCCACCATCCGGTCTCCGCTGGCTCAGCCCCGACCAGCCGCGCCCGCATCCCGAGTTGCCCGATCGCACGTTCGATTTCCGGGGCGGTAATCTCACCTTCGACCGTAAGCCGCCTGGCCACCAGATCAAACCCGAGGCGCGTCACCCCCGGCAGATTACCCAGCTTGCCTTCGATCAAACGCACCTCATCCGCGCAGTCCATGCCCTCGACATTGAACACGTCGCGGTGCGCTGCGCCCGAGTCATCCTTCACCCGATAACCGACACGAGTAATTGCGGCCTCGAGATCCCCGCGTGCCAGCTTCCCTTCGGCGTAGCGGACGCTCACGCGACCACCCACTACGTCCACGCGCACGTCCTCGACACCCTCCATATGCCTGAGCGCCTTCTCGACTGTATCCGCGCAACTTGAACAATCCATTCCGGACACTTCAAGCGTACGTTGTGTGACCTGCGCTGGAACTGGTGCGTTACTGCCGTACTTCATGACCCTCTCGCTCGTCGGTTCAAAAGGGATTTAATGCCCACGCCACGGCGTTTCGAATCCAGGAGAGATGCCTCTATGAGCCGGATCTTCGTGTTTGTGCCATGGAGTGTCAGCGTGAAGTCCGGCTTCTGCTTCGCGCTCACGGACGTAACCATGAAACCGCTCGCGCAGCTGAGGCGTCAGCAGATTCTCGATCAATTCCTCATGCCTATCCGCGGTGGTGTGAAAGTGAACTGCTTCGCCGAGCCGTCGATCACGATCGGATTCGGACGAAGACATCTCATAGGCCTGCTTCAATTCCACGATCGTCACCAGGGCTGCATTCAACACGTGAAAATGCGGTTCTATGGCCCGAATTGAAGCTGGATCAAACCCGCGGTCGGAAAGGTGCCGCAGGATGATGACCGGTGGTCCTTCCATCGTTGCCGGCTCATGACGTGAATGCCAGGGCCCGTTCGATTTCAACTCCGACCATTCGCTCGACGCGAAAACCATAACGACAGCCACGGCCCAACCAAGAAGCCCAAAGGCGGCGACCCAGAAAACGGTACGATCTCTCACTGGACGTTTGCTATTCATGGTTTTCCTGCTCCGCGAAGCCTTCCGGCTCAATCTGAATCGTCACATGGTCGATCCCGAATCGTTGGTTCAGCATGCTGCGCTGAGAACGGAGCAGATCCAGTATGTCTATACCCTCGAGCGCGGTAACGTGCGCGGACAGGCTCACCATCCCGCTTGCAATCGTCCAGACATGCAGATCGTGAACAGCCCGAGCGCCTGGCAGGGAGACCATCGCGTCCCGGATCAGGTCGACATCCAGGTGCCCCGGCGCAAGAATCGAGGCAACCGGATCGGCCCCCCGCCATCCAAAAAAGCCAGATCAGGCAGCCCGCGGTGATTGCTTGTGGCCGTGTTCCATAGTGCTTTCCGATTCGACTATGCGTCATAGTTCGGCCGCGTACCCGGCCCACCTTATACGGTTGTGAATTCTAGTTCCTGCGCGGCAGTCGGCTGTGGAATCTTCCCAGCGTTCTTACGCTCAAACATCAGATAAAGCAGCGGCAATACCAGCAGCGTGAGGAGCGTTGCGGTGACGAGCCCACCGATGACCACGGTTGCCAGAGGCCTCTGCACCTCGGCGCCGGCCCCTTGTGAAAGAGCCATGGGAACGAAGCCGAGGGCAGCCACTGACGCAGTCATCAACACCGGGCGCAGCCTTGTCATTCCGCCCTCTCGAACTGCCTGCTCAATCGGACGGCCCTGTTGCCGAAGCTCATTGATGTAGCTGACCATCACGACGCCGTTCAGGACGGCGATGCCGAACAGCGCAATGAATCCGACTCCTGCCGAGATACTGAAGGGCATGCCTCGAATCAGAAGTGCAAATACTCCACCGACAGTTGCGAGCGGGATGCCCGTGAACACGAGCGCTGCCTGACGGATCGAATTGAACGTCGCAAACAACAGCAGGAAGATCAGCAGCAGAGACACAGGCACGACCAGCATCAGTCGCCGGCTACCCCGCTCGAGGTTCTCGAACTGCCCGCCGAAGTCCACCGTGTATCCAGTAGGCAGCGCAATCGTGCCATCAGCAAAAAGCGTCTGCACGTCTTGTACGAAGGACCCAATATCGCGGCCGCGCACATTGCCCTCGATGATCACGAGACGAGAGGCATTCTCATGGCTCAGATCGGACGGACCCTGAACCACGTCGATGCCCGCGAGTTGGCCGAGTGGCACCCGCTCGCCTGCGGGTGCGCTGACCAGCAGGTTGGCAACTGTTTCCGCGTTCTGACGGGCAGACTCTGGGAAGCGGATCGCCAGTGAGAACCGGCGCTGACCCTCCAGCACCGTTGTGGCCTCCACGCCGCCAATGGCCTCGACGGTTTTCATCACGTCCGCGGCGTTGATCCCGTACCGCGCAAGCTGATCCGGCACAACACTGATCTGGAGCTGTGGGAGTCCTGAAAGCTGTTGCGCCTTGAATCCCGTGGCACCTTCGAGCCGTGACACGGCGTTGACCACTTCATCCGCCTTCTGCTTGAGAACATCCAGATCATCACCATATATCTTGATGGCCAGATCGCTTCGGACACCGGCGATCAGTTCGTTGACACGCAGTTCGATCGGTTGACTGAAGCTGTAGACCATTCCCGGAATGCCGTCCAGCACATTCGACATCTGGACTTCCAGGTCCTCCTTGCTCCCGGCCCGTGTCCATTCCGTCTCGGGTTTCAGCATCACGAACACATCGCTGATGTTTACGCCCATCGGGTCTGTCGCGATTTCTGCGCGACCCGTTTTCGACACGACATCGGCGATTTCGTTCGGAAACTCCTGCAGCAGTCGAGCTTCCATAATGGTGGTCTGCGCAATCGATTCATCGAGCGAGATGCTGGGTAATCGCAGCACCTGAATGGCAAAGGAGCCCTCATCCAGTTGCGGGATGAATTCGCTGCCGAGCAGCGGGAATGCTGCCACGGCCGCTGCGAAGCCGACGGCTGCACCCAGGAGCACCCGGCGACCGTGGCCGAGCGTCCACTCGAGTGCGGGTTGGTAGATGCGTTTCGCCCTCCTCATCAACCACACTTCTTTTTCCTTTACGCCGCGACGCATGAACAGCGAGATCAGTACCGGCGTGAGCAGGAAAGTCAAAATGAGAGAACCGACCAGCGCGAAGACAACGGTCAGTGCCATCGGGCGGAACATCTTGCCCTCTACGCCCTCGAGCGTGAGAATCGGCAAGTAGACGGTGATGATGATGCCGATACCAAAGAGAATGGGGCGCGCAACCTCGGCGCAGGAATCGAGCACTGTGCGAAGGAAACTCTTTCCCTCCTCCTTCTCGCTGAGGTGTCGCATCGAGTTTTCGACCATGACGACCGAGCCGTCGACGACCAGCCCGAAATCGATGGCGCCCAGAGACATCAGGCTCCCGGCAATTCCTGCCCTCAGCATGGCACTGAACGCAAACAGCATCGAAAGCGGAATCGCGGCGGCCACAATCATTGCTGCGCGCATGTTGCCGAGCAGCAGAAACAGTACGGCCACGACCAGCAGTGCACCTTCGAAGAGGTTCCTTTCGACGGTGCGAATCGTGCGTTCCACCAGATCTGTTCGATCATAGAACGCGTTCAGCGTGACGCCGTCCGGAAGACTTGCCTTTGCTGCCTCAAAGCGCGCTTTCACCGCATCGACGACGGTACGTGAGTTCTCTCCCATACGCATCATGACGATGCCCGTGACAACTTCTCCCCTGCCATCCTTGGTGACTGCACCCTGGCGGATGGTGTGCCCGATTGCCACGTCGGCTATGTCACCCACGCGGATCGGTGTGCCACCTTGACTTGCTACAACGATGTTGCGGATCTGGTCGAGGTCCTGGACCTGCCCAACCCCGCGCACGATGAGCTGCTCCGAGCCGCGCCTGATGTAGCCGCCGCCGGCGTTCACATTGTTGGCCTCAACCGCCGAAAGCACCTGGTCGAGCGTCAGGCCGAACTGTACGAGCGCGTCCGGCCGAACAAGGATCTGATACTGCTTCTGGAATCCTCCAAACGAATTGACCTCCGCCACACCCGGCACAGCGCGCAGTTGCTGGGCAACGACCCAGTCCTGCAGCGTCCGCAGCTCGGTTGCATCGACGCCTGAACCTGGCTCGGCCTCGATTGTGTACTGGAAAATTTCACCGAGTCCGCTCGAGATCGGTCCCATTTCGGGTGTACCGAACCCCTCCGGAATTTCTTCGCGTGCCGCCTGCAGCCGCTCCTGGACCTGTTGCCGCGCGAAATAGATGTCCGTGCCCTCCTTGAAAATGACCGTCACCTGCGAAAGACCGAACTTCGATAATGAGCGGATCTGTTCGAGTTGCGGCAGGCCGAACATGGCGAGTTCGACGGGCAACGTGATCTGGCGTTCAACTTCCAGCGGCGAAAGCGCAGGTGCGTTCGTGTTGATCTGAACCTGCACGTTCGTCACGTCCGGCACTGCATCGATCGGCAGGCGCATCATGGACCAGATCCCGAAGCCGATGAGCAGCCCCGTCAGCGCGAGGACGAGGAGCCGATTACGAAGCGCGAATGCAATGAGAGTTCGCATGTTCACCTCAATGCCCGTGCTCACCGATCTCGCCTTTGGCGAGCTCGGAACGGAGTGCGAAGGCTCCCGAGACGACGATCGTATCGCCGGCGCTCAGGCCACTCGTAATCACAACGCGACCATTGTCCGCGGGCTCACCGACTTGTACCGTGCGCGCGCGGAATTCACCGGGCCTGTTACCCGGAACGAACACGACCTTATTGCCTTCGATCTCCTGCACAGCATCCTGAGGCACGACGATCACTGGAGCACCGCCCCCTCCGACCAGGACCCGTCCGCTCGCAAACATTCCAGGTTTCAGCAGCCGGTCTTCGTTCGGGATCTCGACCCGGGCGCGAACGGTTCGCTTCTGAGGGTCGAGTACGTCACCGATGTAGACAATGCGACCGGGGAACACGCGCCTCGGGTAAGCGGCTGTGCTCACCTCGACCGCTTGTCCGGGCTTGATGCGGGAGAGGTCACGTTCGTAAACATCCAGTTCGATCCACAGTCGCGAGAGATTGGCGACGGTGAAAATCTGATCCGCAGGCGTCGTCATTTCGCCGATGCTGCCGTCCCGGGCAACCACAACACCCGCGAAAGGTGCAGTCAGCGCGAACTGCCCACCATCACCGTTCCCGGCCCCGAGCACGCGCAGTTGTTCCCGGGCGCTCTGAAGCGCAGCCTCCTGCCGCCGCAATTCGGCCTCGGCCGTCAGCAACTCTTTGCGGCTGGTAATTCCCTGCTGTTCAAGTCGCTTTTCACGCTGAAAATTTTCGCGCGCAATCTGCACCAGTGACTCGGCTTCCTGTTCCTGAGCGCGGACCTGCCCGACTTCGGCGCTTTCGAGAATCGCGAGCGGCTGTCCCGCTCTGACCTGCTGCCCGATGTCCGCGGAAAGACGGATGATACGCCCGGCGGTTCGCGGTCCCACGTGGCTGACGCGGTTGGCGTCGTACGTGATGGTACCGGTCACCGGGATGCCGGTCGCCTGCACTGTCTCCACTGGCGAGACGCGGATTCCGCCGATCACCAGCGCAGTCGAATCCAGAAGAACCACATCACCAGCTTTGGCTTCATGCTGTTCCGCCGGTTCTGCACCCTCAGCCACAGCTTCGCTGGGCGGCTCACTGTCACGGCACCCGGCTAGCGGGGCCGCAAGCAGTAGTAGCAGCAGCAAGGCGTGCCTATTGTTTGTCATCGATCCTCTATCTTGCATCGTTCGTATCGTCGTTGATTGCACCGGTGGCGGCCTGGAGTTCGACCAGTGCGCGCCGGGAAGCCAGCCACGCGTCCCAGTAGCCCAGCTCTGCCTCGAGCAGCTGGTTGCGTTGCAGCAGGAGTGAAGGCAGATCTACTCTGCCCGCGCGAAACGCCGTTTCCAGCATGCGCTGACTTTCTCTCGCAGGTGCCAGAACGCCGGTTTCGTAGACTTGTGCTTCCTCGAACGCCGCGGTGTACGCGCGCAGCGCGCCCAGTACTTCAGTGCGCACCCGCAGTTCGGTCGCAGTCAGTTCAAATTGTGCGCGCCGTGCTTCCGCTTCGCGCTCGGCAATGAGTCCCTGATTGCGGTTCCAGATGGGGAGCGGAAGCGCCAAGCCGACGCCCAGACGCCTGTCTCCCCTCACATCCTCCCGCTCAAGGAGCACGCCCACGCGCGGGTTCGGCACGGCTTCACGTCGCGCGAGTCGTGTCAGTGTCATGCTTTGGCGCACGGCCGCTCCGCGCTCGGTCAGATCCGGCCGGTCGTTGATTGCCGCGGCTAAGAGCGAGTCCGGTCGAAGCCGATCCGGATCGATTGGGGTTGGAAGTTCGTCCGCGACCAGTCGGATCGGCGTTTCGGGCGCTACGCCCACGAGTCGTTTCAGCCTGAGTTCGCTTTCCGCTGCCGCTCGGCGCGCAGCAAGCACCCGTGCCTGGGCACGGGCGGCTTCGACCTGGGCGAAGTTGCCTTCCAGGCGATTGATTTCGCCCTCGCGAAGTTGAATGCGAACCGCCACCAGCAGCTCGTCATTGAGTTGCTGAATTTCTTCGGCAACCATGAGGCGTCGGCGGTCAGCCAACGCTGAATAGAAGGAAAGACTCGCCTCGGCTACGGCAATTCGTGCGGAATTCCCAACCGCCGCGGTTGCGCGTTCAACACCGAACTCTGCGGCATCGATGCGCAGACCCCGTTGCCCGGCTACCTCGAGTTCCTGAGAGAGCTGCACCAGGTAGCCGCGCTCGGTCTGCTGTGCTGATGGAAGCTCCACGTCCAACTGGGGATTGAAGCGATATGTGCGAGCCTGACGCAGCGAACCCTGGGCAATCCCGCGCCCCTCAGCGTCCGCGAGGAACGCAGGATTCTTCGTTATCGCAAGTCGGCGCGCTTCCGATACCGAGAGGTGAAGGGTGTCCTCAATTGCCGACTGTGCAGACACCTGCGCGTCGACATTGCCGGTCTGCAATAGACTCAATAACCCTGCGGCCACGATGATCGCGGCAGCACGAGTGTCGTTGATCCTGATCTTCATGGATGTTTACCCACCCTCAAGACGCACCGTCGCTCATGACCGCAAGCGGCACACGAACGCACGGGCGCCCGAAAACTCTTCAATGAGTTGACGTGTCCACCAAGGCGCAGTAATGCCGCAGAGCGGCAGCAACGCGCCTGGTCCGTGATTGATTCGTCTGACTGATTCGCTTCGTGCATGTGCACGAAGCCGTTACTTCAGTTGCTAATCAGCCGAGAATCGGAGGACGGAGGATGGCCTGGATGTGAGTGGCAGTAAGAGACACATCGTAGCTGGACGAGGTCCTCTTGATGCTGAACACAAGGGGAAAGCTGAAGGTACACGGCACAGCCGTGCTGTGATGGTGAGTGCAGTGATCGGCCGTTGTGCCATGGGAGTGGCCCGGCCCGTGATCGTTGTGATCAGACGCAGGATCTTCATGGCCGTGATCACCGCTCGACTGTGTTGAATGAGTCGCTGCATCGCCGACGGACTCGTGATGTACATCGCCATCGAGGATCTGACCAACGATTTGCTCGGCATTGAACAAGCCGCCGGATATCAACGCAATCAGTGCGAGTACAGCGCGGAACCGTCGCCCGATCATCGCACGTCGCTCTCGTAACGCCCGCAGGCGTGAACGCCATGAGCCACTTCGCTCAGAAGCCTTGAAGCCGTCGCCAGCAGCTTGGCGACGTGCTTGTCGGCCAGTTCGTAGTACGCAAAGCGCCCACGCTGTTCCCGGACCACCAGATTGCAATCAAGCAGGCAGGCGAGGTGGTTGGATACGTTCGACTGCATCAGGCCCGTGGCGTCGACGATCTCGCTGACACTGCGTGGACCTCCACGCAATATCTCGAGAATCGCCAGGCGGGAGCTGTCGCCCAGACCTCGGAACAGCTTTGCCTTTGTAGCCAGAGTCGGTTCGACGGCGGTTGACATGCAACGAAACCCAATAAGAGACTCACCTATCAGCAACCAATGATACGTGACCCCACGGCGGGGGTCAAGCCGGAGGTATCGCCCTCAACCTCCTGGGTTCGACTCCGATCCGCCGGAGCCTGCGCGGAGATCATCCAACATGC
>Ga0255338_1006236_pt1 | contig 10273 bp, 6 predicted proteins | sample MeOH1_35cm_T4_19_FD_203715 | JGI IMG/M metagenome (GOLD analysis project Ga0255338, IMG submission 203715) | Sandy soil microbial communities from University of British Columbia, Vancouver, Canada - MeOH1_35cm_T4_195 | ecosystem: Engineered > Artificial ecosystem > Sand microcosm > Unclassified ...
AGCATCTGCTGCGCATCGGGCTGAAGCTGCAAGCGGCCGGGGTGGCTGCCGATGAGCTGTATCGCCATCGGCGCGATTCCGGTCCCTTCGGCAGCTACGCGGCGTTTGAAGCGGAGATCGACCGCATGCTTGCCGCCCGCGCCGCGCAGCAGGCGGCGCGCGCGCAGAACGTGCTGAGCCGGGAGCGAGTCCGCACCCAGCTGTTCGGTCGAGACGCGCTGTACAAGCGCTACCAGGCGCTCCTCAAGGCGCTGGGCAAACCCCAGCTTGCAGCCGCGGTGGCAGGCACCACCGTTCAGGTTACGGGAATCAGTCCCGATCTGATCAAGGAGCGAGACGACCTCCACGCGGATCTCATCCAGGCCGGCTTTCCCGGTGGCCTCTCCGACTTCGTCCGGTTCATTCGCGACTTCGAGGCCACCTTTGAACGGGAGACCCTCTCCCTCGCCTTCGATGTCCTGCGCAAGTATGACTACCTCCTGATGCGGGAGTACGCCCATTTTGCGGGTGGGAAAACAGAGCCAACCAGCAAGGCAGCGAAACTGCTGGCCAGCCTCGGGAAGGTCCGCGAGCCGGCGCAGGCGCTCTATGACCTGGCCGAAACGGAGCGCGATCAAGCCGGCCGGGCCGGCGCTCGTCACCGGGGGGTCAAGGGGGAATCGTGGGAAGGAGACCCGAAGAAGGCGGCGGCGTTGCGGTCGTCTGCCGCTGCGCATGAAGCCCAGGCGGATGAACTGGTGGCAACCGGAGCACCGGACCTTCCGGTGATCGCCTGGCAAGATTTCCCCCGCGAAAAGCTGGTGGGTCGGTCCACAATCGAGGAGGTGCGGTACGACGTGGCGTGGTACCTGGCCACGCACCAGGCGGCCGTGCGCCGGGCGGAAGCCCTCCTGGCCGGCAAGCCTGAACATTTGTATGAGCTGGATAACCTGTTGGCGTTCTCCTACGTAGCCCAGGATATCCAGCCGGGCACCATCTACGATCTGATCATTCAAAACCGCAGGCAGCAGATCCAGTCTGACAAATCAATACGGGAGATCCTGATCGGCATCCTGGCCGTGGCGTTGGCCATCGTGAGCTTTGGCGGCGGAACGGTGGGCCTCCTCGCCGCGGGCGCCGCATTTGGCATCGGCGCGGCTCAAGCGGTCACCGCCCTGGAAGAGTACGACGCCAAGAGCACCCTCTACATGGCGCAACTCCTGAAGGATGAGCCCTCGGCGGCCTGGGCGATATTCGCGGTGGTGGGCGCCGGGTTAGATGCGGCGGCGGTCGTCCAGGCCTTGAAGGTAGTGGTGCCGGCGGCCAAGGCGTTCAACAGCACCGGCGATCTCGCGGCGCTGAGCAAGGGCCTGGCGGGCTTGGACGAGCAGGTCACCGCCAAGATAATGAAAGCGGCCGAGCAGGCACGGGTGGCGGAGCAGGAGCTCAAAACGGCCGTGGGAGACCTGAAGACGATGTTCACGTCGCCCGGTCGTAAGCTCCGAAGTGTGGGCTTGCCCGGCGGCGAGTTGCTGGGCAACCTCGTCGCCATCAGCTACTACTACCTCAAGAGCCGCGCGCTCCAGTCGTTCGAGCGATTCGTCGTGCAGTTGGAGAAGGAAGGGCTGATCGTCTGGTCCAAGCTCGCGGCCGAAGATCAGCAGGCGCTCCGGCAGGCGTTCGACCAGGCACTGAGCCTGAGCAACGCGCGGCAGCTTCCGTATGGCCGGGCAATCTACGACCGGCTCTCCCCGCGGGCGCGTACTGCGTTCCCCGCCGACGCCACCGACCGGTTCGCCGCACAGGGAAAGGCACTGGGCAAGACCGACCAGGAAATCATCGACACCCTGGAGTCCGAGGCGCGGCGAGAGAGGCTGGTGGAGGGCACCGGGGAGCAGAAGCTCGCCAATCCGACGGAGGCCGGGGATGTAAGGACCAGACCGAATGTCCGCCTCACCGAATACGATCCTACCGTCGGCAACTCGGGACGACTGGCGGAAAACCTCACGGCGGCCGGGCGGCCAAACCCGAGAGTGAATTTCCCGGAAGGGTACTACGAGGCCCACCACATCATCCCCTCCAACGAAGGACCGAAACAGCTGCGTACCCTCCTTGAAGACCTCAAACTGGACATCAACGGCGAGTTCAATGGGGTCTGGCTCCCGAGGGGCGCGGAGACACTCAACCCTACCGGCGCCATGCGGCACGAGTTCCTCACCGGCAACCGGGAGTACTTCGCCCGGCTCCGCACCATTCTGACGCGGGAGCCGCCCTTAACGAGAGAGCAGGTAATCGAGAAGCTGCGCGCTATCGCCGAGTACCTGAACCGGGGGGAATTCCCGCCGCCAAAGCTGTAGCCCCGCGAAATCCCGGGCCGTAACATCACCATGACCATCGACGAAGCGTTGGAGGCGGTCCCGCACTCCGAAGCGTGCCGGATCGTGTGGAGCATGGAGACGGGAGCAATCCTCTCCGTCACGGCTGTCCATCCGGCAGCCGAGGCAGAGGGCTTTGATCCTGGCTTGCAAAGAGTGTCCGGATATCCGGGAACGTGACCCGCCAGTTGCTGGAGCGGGAGCGGGCCAACACGCAGCGTGCGTACCGTTGGTGGAAGAAGCAGCAAAGATCGGACGGCGCGCGAGGCGCATGCTTCCCGGCTTGGTGGGAGGTAACCCCACATCAAAACCGGGAGGCAGCGGGTTTATCCCTCGTTCGATCTTTGATCCAGACCTGATTAGCCAGGTACAAACCCACCACAAGAACCGGGAGGCAGCGGGCTTGTCCCTCGTTCGATCTTTGAGCCATCTCTCGGTAGGCGTACACACCGCTCACGGTAGAGGCCGCAAAGATCGAACGGCGCACAAGGCGCCTGCCTCCCGGTTTTACGGAAGGTAACCGCCGCCAGAACCGGGAGGCAGAGGGCTTGTCCCTCGTTCGATCTTTGATCCCTCTTTCGGGAGGCGTACACACCGCTCACGGAAGAGGCCGCAAAGATCGAACGGCGCACAAGGCGCCTGCCTCCCGGTTTTACGGAAAGTAACCGCCGCCAGAACCGGGAGGCAGAGGGTTTATCCCTCGTTCGATCTTTGAGTTTGCTTTCGGTAGGCGTGCGTACCGCTCTCGGAAAAGGCAGCTAAGATCGAACGGCGCACGAGGCGCCTGCCTCCCGGTTTGATGGGAGGTAAGCTTCGCTAGAACCGGTTTTACGGAAGGTAACCGCCGCCAGAACCGGGAGGCAGAGGGCTTGTCCCTCGTTCGATCTTTGAGCCATCTCTCGGTAGGCGTACACACCGCTCACGGAAGAGGCCGCAAAGATCGAACGGCGCACAAGGCGCCTGCCTCCCGGTTTGATGGGAGGCAACCTTCACTAGAACCGGGAGGCAGCGGGCTTGCCGACTACGAGAACCCGGACAGGTCTGAGGGCACGGCACTGGCAAGGTGGTGCTTGCGGACGGTGTGGCACAGGGTGCGCAGGCTGATGCCCAGGAGCTCGGCGGCCTGTGCCGCGTTCCAATGGCTTTCTTCCAGTGCCTGGAGCACCAGCGTTCGCTCCAACTCGTCGAGGGAGTCTTGCAGCCGCTTCCGGCCTCCGGGGGGCGGGGCGACGAGCGCCGCGTTCCGGCTGCGAACACGCAGCTCCTTGGGGAGCATCTCCGGGGTAATGGTGCGGGTGTCGTCCTCCACCATCACCAGGGCGCGCTCGATGGCGTTCTCCAGCTCGCGGACGTTGCCGGGCCAGTCGTAGCCGTCCAGGAGCTCCAGTGCGGTATCGGAGAAGCCGTCCAGCTTGCGACCATCCCGTTTGGCGTACTTCTGCAGGAAATGCTGTGCCAGCAGCGGGAGATCTTCCTTCCGCTCGCGCAGCGAGGGGAGGCGGAGCTCGACTACCCGCAGGCGGTAGTAAAGGTCTTCGCGGAAGTCACCTTTGGCTACCGCGGCGGGCAGGTCGCGGTTGGTCGCGGTGACCAGGCGCACGTCTACCTTCACCGGCTTGGAGCCGCCGACCCGATCGATTTCTCGCTCCTGCAGCACGCGCAGGAGTTTGGCCTGGACCGTCAGGCTGATGTCGCCGATCTCGTCCAGGAACAGGGTGCCGCCGTCCGCCAGCTCGAACCGCCCCTGGCGCTGCCAGTTGGCCCCGGTAAACGCGCCCTTCTCGTGCCCGAACAGCTCGCTCTCCAGCAGCTCGGAGGGCAGCGCCACACAGGAGACCCCGACGAAGCGCTTGTTGGACCGCGCCCCCATGGAGTGCAGCGCTCGCGCCACCAGCTCTTTGCCGGTGCCGCTCTCCCCCAGCACCAGGACCGTCGCCTGGCTGCGCGCGGCCCGCTCGATGAGGGCGTACACCTCGCGCATCGCGGTACTGGAGCCGATGAGGTTGGCGAAGCGATACCGCTCGGCCAGATCTGTGTTGAGGGCCTCGCGCTCGCGCTGGAGCTGGCGGTCCAGATACGCCCGCTGGACCGCGGCATTCACCTTCACAAAGTCGAATGGCTTGGAGAGGTAATCGAAAGCACCCAGGCGCATCGCGTCCACCGCACTGCCAATGCTCCCGAAAGCGGTGATCACGAGCACCGGCATCGTGTGACCCTGCTCGCGCAGCTTCGCCAGGAACTCCGTGCCGGTCAGCTCCGGCATGCAGAGGTCGGTGATCACCACGTCGAACTCTTCCGCCGCGGCCACGCTCAATGCCGCCGTGGCGCTCTGGCACTCGCGTACGTCCCAGCCCTGGCGCGTAAAGTAGGTACCCAGCACGCGTGCCACAGCTTCCTCATCATCCACGATGAGGAGCCGGCCCGTGGGGATCTCTCGAGGTTCACTCATGATCGAAGCGGTCGTCCACGTTGCCGCGAGGAAAGGATGTTCATCTCCTCGCGATATTTCATGACCGTTCGACGCGCGAGGATAACTCCCTGTCTCCGCAGTATATCCGCGATCTGCTGATCGCTGTATGGCGATTCGGGGTTCTCGGACGCAACCACGTTAGCGACCAGCGCCCGCTGCGAAAGCGCGCGATCGAAGAAGTAGCTCAGCGGCACGACGCGCCCGCTCGGAAGCTGAAGAAACTTGTCCGCCACCGCCCGGCTAACGGTGCTCTCGTGGACGTGCAGGAAGGAGGCGAGCTGCGACTGCGTCAGCGGCATCATGTCCTCTTCGCGCTCCGAGCGGAAGTAGCGCTCTTGCTCTTCCACCAGGTTTTCCGTTACCTGGCGTAAGATGGAGGCCCGGTCACGCAGGCTCTTGAGCACCATCTGGGCGCGTATCAGGTAATCTCCCAGGTGCTTCCGCTCGGCAGGGTTGAAGGAATCCGGCCGCTCGCGCATCTGCGCCCAAAGGCGGCTGTATTGCGGGTTGATCTGCAGCCCGGTGGTGTCCTCCCGCGGCAGCTCCAGCACCAACTCGTCCAGCTCGTTGAGAGTCACGGTCACATCCGGACGCACCCAGGTGTTGCGCGCCGCCCGATCTCCCCAATCCGGACGATGCTGACGGCCGGGATAGGGGCTCAGGTTGTGGCGCAGCCAATCCGCAGTCCACTCCACGTCCCGGACTTCCACCCGTAGCCGCCGGGCAATCACCGACCACTTGGAGGCAGTGGTCTCCTTCCAGAATTCATCCAAGAGCGGCACGAGCAGCGGCGGCGCCTTGTGCTCCGCCTGCAGTGAGCGCGCCTGGATCAGCAAGCACTCCTGCAGTGAACGCGCGCCCGCGCCCGTAGGGTCCAGGGTCTGGATCACGGTGAGGATTCGCTCTACCTCCTCCGCTGCCACGTCCAGTGACTGCGCCGCCTCTTCCACCGCGCACCGCAGATAGCCGTCTTCGTCGATGTTGGCCACCAGGTAACAGCCAATTTGCCAGTCCCGCACTCCTTCCGTCTGCGTCCGCAACTGCTGGAGCAGGTACTCCTGGAGCGACTGCGTCGCTTCGATACGCGCGAAGGGATCGACTTCCGGCTCGACCGCACTCGGCAGGGAAAGCGCGGAGCTGGCCTCTGCGGGGCTGGCCAGGAGGCGCGTGAGGCCACCCAGAGGGCAGGTGGCGCACCGCGTTCCCGGATCGTCGCAGCTGCCGCACTCCCCGCCCTCGGCGGCCTCTAGCGCGGGGTTTTCCGATAGCTCTTCCTGGACGTACTGGCGCAGCTCCAGAGAGGACATCTGGAGAATCCGGTTCGTCTGAAGGAGCTGGGGGTCCGCCCGCTGTTGCAGGCGTTGGCTCTGCGTTTGGCGCTGCAGCATCGCGTCCGCTCTATCTCAACCGTTTCAAAAACACCCTGGGAATGCCCGCTTGCCGAGCTACCATTCGATGGATCGGAAAGTCCATCATACGGTGTATTGGATTATGGAGAAACGGCGCACAGTCTTTAGGCCGATAGATGAAGGGGAGCATTGGAGTGCTGGAGTAATGGAGTGTTCGGTCGGCCCCCAACCCCCAATCCTGGGGGCTTCCCGAGCGGCGCTGCGCGCCGTCTTACTCCACTACTCCATTACTCCATTACTCCACTTCGCCGGCGGTGAACCGGATCGTGCTGCTTACTTGAGGAGCCGGTGGTTGCTGAGCACCAGGCCGGTCACCTCGGTGGCTTCGTTGTGGGCGTTCACGGTCTGGACGGTGGCAGGGACGAAGATGTCCTCGATCCACTTCCAGGTGACGTGCGTGGTGGAGGAGCGGAGGAGCGCGTTCGTGCTGTTGTCGTAGTAGGAGACGGTCCAGGCGCGGGGCAGGAAGCCATGGCGGCCGCTCTCGTTCTCCAACACGTTGGTGGTGAAGCGCTGGGAGCCCATGTTCCGGTTCACCTGGAGGATCTGCCGGTCCTTAACGCGGTACCAGCTCCCATACTTGTCGTTCAGGTTGATCGCCCGGCCGAAGGGGTGGACCTCCCCGTCCTTCCAACTCGCCGGGTATTCCGGGGTGTCCCCACCGCCGCCACGGTGCATGATGAGTGACCCGAACGACGGGCGCAGCGAGGTCTCCGCTTCCTTGCTGCCGAGGTCGTACTTGATGCTGAGCTGGGAGTCGACGGTCACCGTGCCCTTCACCTCCTTGCCCTGCCACATGTAGACGGCATCCGCCGTGAAGCCAGGGAACTCCTTACCCCAATGGGACCGCGCCTCGTGGGCATCTTTCAGGAGCTTGATGGCGTCCGCGTCCGTCTTCACTGCGGTCGCTGCGACGGCGCTCCCGGCCGGCTTCTCGGCCTGGAACATCACGGAGAGGTAGGTGCGGGTGAATTTCCCCTCTTTGCCACCGAAAGTGACTGGCTTGCCATCCTCTGCGGAGAGGCGCAGGTGGTACCACCCCGAGGTCGAGACCGGAAGCTCCAGAGTGCCGTTCTCCGAGGTGCGGGCCTTCTTCAACTCGGTCTCCCCGGGGTTCCCAATCGCCACGTCCGCCGCTACCGGCTTGCCGTTCAGGGCGGTGGTGAGCTGCAAGCGATCGGCCCCGGCCGGCTTGAAGGTGACTGAGAGCGGAAGATCGGTACGCAGCTGGCTGAGACGCGCGATCTCGCTCGCGGAGAGCGGCTTGCCCTCGCCGCGCAGCAGCACCGTCTCATAGCGCAGCAGGTAAGGCGGACTCTGCTCTCGCTGCAGGATGCCGTAGTCCAGGCTGCCGGCGACCACCGGAGCGCTCTCCACGCCCTCGTAGCGGAAGTGGTTTTCCGCGCGTACCTGCTTCAGCTCGCGACGGCCTTTGCCGTCCAGCGCATACAGCTTCACGCCCTGCACCTTATCCAGCAGGGGAGCCGCTTCTCGCACTGTGGGATACTCGCCAAAGCAGACCTGCGCCGCGCCCGGGGAGGAAGGCGCGGGCTCTACCCACACGAAGTGGGCCGAGGCGGCGGACGGAAAGGCGGTGATCGCGGCGCCGGCCAGCAGCCAGCGGGTTAATTGAAAGTGTCCAGACAGGCTCTTCATCGATGCGTTCCTCAAGTGCGTGCGTCGCACGCAAGTTCAAGTCCCTCTCGCGGCGCGCCAGGCCGCGCGGCGCAGCTCGATCTGCTGCGCCCGTTCCGGCTGCGCTGGGGTCAGGCTCGCACCAGAGTAGCGATGAGCGGAAGCCCTCGCGTGGAATCGCTCTTCATAGCGACTCCTTCCTCCAGGGCGCCCAGCGGCGTCCGGCTGACTGGGAAGAGCCGGCGGATGGTACAGGGCCAGCACGGGCGTGCTTATACCACTCCCAGCTCAGGGCTCCGGACAAGCGATGTTGCAGCACCGCTAGTCCGACATATGTTTCTAGTGCGTCAAGGATCATTCCCGCGCTCCACTTACTTTTATACCACCCGGAAAACAGGTCGTCAGAATTCTGTAAAACATTTTTTAGTCTTAACTAAATTCATCGCCGCATCCCTTTCAAAGCTTTGTCTCCGACCAGCCAACCCCGTCGTCTCCTCCGTGCGGACGACGCCTAGGTGCGCCCTCCGCCGGTATCGTCAAGACCGGTCAAGCTCCACCCGATCAGCGTCCGCGCCTGCCAGTGTCGCTTCTTCGAGCGCGCCACTCCGCTCGGCGGCGCTCCACCGCGCGCGCGAACTCCAGTTGCTCCCGGGTCAACCGAGAGGGGGAGACGAAGTGTCCCAGCCCGTCGTCGATGGCATCCTGGGGCACCAGGCCCGCCTTCTTCATGTCTTCCAACTGTCCGGGCATGGGACCACGCTCCATCTCGTAGTGCGTCGGATTGCTGCCGGCTACGGCTTGGGAGCGAATGGGCGGCGGCTGCAAGGCGCGCCATCCCATCCAGATCAGGAAGGCCGACAGCGACAAAACCGCGACAGTAATCTGCCACGGTTTTGCCTTCGGCTCCGGTTTGTTCGGAACGCCGCACATCCTTACTTACGCCCCTGCGTGGGGATACCGGGCGGGGGCGTCGCATCCTCGGCCGGCCCGGTGGCCGGCGCGGCACCAGCGGCGACGCCGGTGCGCGGGCTTCCGGCGCGCTGGCTGATCTGCACCCATCCGACCACCAGCAACCCGATCAGGAGAGCCGCAACAACGTAATGCCAGGGACGGACCTCACCATTCATCATGGCTGGTTCACCAGCCAGATAGTCGGGTTGGCGATCTGGGCGATGCTCGCAGACTTCACGTGACCGTCCGCCCAGAGGACGTTGGCGCGCTCATTGTGGCGGGGCCAGACAAAACCGTAAGACGTGCGCTTGAGCGGCGGGTTGCCGGTCCAGTTGGCGGGAGGGTCGAGGCGGTAGAAGCCCATCCAGAACGCCGTGTCCGGGCCGGTGGTGGTGGTGGTGGCGGAAGTGCTATCCGCGAACACCAGTGTGTTGGCAGGCGCCGTGATGGCGGCGAGAGACACCGGAACACCGGCGCTGGCGGTGACCTCAGAGCCGGGCACGAAGTTGCGGTTGTTGTAGCCGTAGCCCGCGTAGATGCCGAGGTAGTAGTCGCGGAAAGCGTTAGCCGGATCCTCATAGCCGCTGGGGCTCTTGGCCGCCGACGGACACCGCATGATGTCCATGTTCTTGATGTACGACTGAAGATTCCACGGCCAGCGGCCTTTACCCAGACCGGTGTTGTCGGCGCGATCCAGTGGAACGACGGTCTCGTCGTAGTCCTGCGTGTACATCATGAAGCTGGTGCCGATCTGCTTCAAGTTGCTGACGCAGGAGACGGCCCGGGCAGCTTCGCGAGCTCGGGCAAAAACGGGGAAGAGGATCGACGCCAAAATGGCGATGATCGCAATCACGACGAGGAGCTCGATGAGCGTAAAGCCTCGTCCGGAACGGTTCTTCATAGCGACTCTCTCCTGAATTGGCAACGCGATTGCTGCCCGGCTGGTCGGAGGAGCCGGCGGATGGTACAATGGGCCGGCACGGGGCGTGCTTATACCACTCCCGGCTCTGGGCTCTCGGTGTTGCAGCACCGAGAGCCCTTCATGCGTTTCTGGGGCGCTTGGGGTTCAGCCCCACGCTCCACCTGCTTTATACCACCCGAGAAATAGGTTGTCAGGAGTCTGAAGTAAATAATTTAGCTAAGACTAAATTAACTCCAGCAGCGCGACCAACGCTTGCCCATGGGCGTCATCGTGACTGTGGCGTGACGCTCACTCCGCTTGGCCGGTACCGCCTCGGCCGTCAGATCCCGTTACGGGCCAGCACGTCGAGAACACGTACGCGCCCGGGGTGGTGCAGCCGAGATTCCTCGCGAAGCTCGGAATGACTCTAGCGAGGGGAAGCTAAGTCTTCGAGTGGCACACGCTGCTCTCGCCAGCGTCATCCCGACGCAGCGCATGCGTCCGTAGGGAGAGGGATCTCGGCACCGGTAAACGTGCCGGTTCGGCCTCGGCC
>Ga0255338_1006237_pt1 | contig 10271 bp, 10 predicted proteins | sample MeOH1_35cm_T4_19_FD_203715 | JGI IMG/M metagenome (GOLD analysis project Ga0255338, IMG submission 203715) | Sandy soil microbial communities from University of British Columbia, Vancouver, Canada - MeOH1_35cm_T4_195 | ecosystem: Engineered > Artificial ecosystem > Sand microcosm > Unclassified ...
CGCGCAGCCGAGCCGCTTCATCGCCGAGATGGCGCTGGACCAGGCCACGGTGAAGGAAGACCCGCGCGAAAAGCTCAAGGCCTTGCGGGCGGAGTTCGCGAAGAAGAGCGCGGAGGCGGCGGCGGCGGCAGCCGCGGCGGCAGCCGCGACGGCGCGGGCTGCATGAGGGCGCGCGCCGTCGCCCTGGCCTTGCTGGCCGGCGCGGCGCCGGTGTTCGCGCAGGGCGAATGCCCGCCAGCCGGCGAAGTCGCGGCACGGCACCTTTACGGCCTCTGGCGTGCCGAGTTCCAGGACCGCGGCCACGTCGGCACCCTGCTGCTGGAGCAGCACACGGTCTATGCGGAAAGCGTGAGCGGCACCATCAACCGCGACGGCGAGCGCAGCCGGCTCGCCGGCGACGTGGAGGACGGCGACTTCACGCTGGAGGAATCCGCCGACGGCGTGCACATCGCGGCGACCTGGCTGGGCGAGGTCGTGGAGGGCTCCTGCGGGCGCGAGATCCGCGGGACCTGGCAGGCCGAGCGCGATCCGCGCTCGCATGCCTTCGTGCTGCGCAAGCAGTAGCCCCCCGCCGTTCAGCGACGGCCGTAGCCGCGCGGGCCCCAGCCGCCGTGCGCCAGCGCCTGCTGTTCGGGCGTGAGCACGGCGTCCAGGTCGGCCTGCGCCTTCTGCTGCGCCTGCCAAGCCGCGTCGCGGGCGGCGAACATCTCCTGCCGGTGCGCGGCGAAATCGGGCGTCTCGCCCGGCTTGGCGCTGCGCCACTGGTCCTGGAACTTGTCGCGCAGGGCCTGCATCTTGCCGGCCTGCTGGGTAACGGCGCTTTCATACGCCTTCCAGGCGCCCTCCTGGGCCGGCGTGATCTTCAGCTGCGTCTTGAGGGCGGCGAGCCGGGCGGTGGTGACGGCGCCCATATCGGCGCCGCCGCCCATCATCATGCCGGGGCCCATGCCCCAGCCGCCGCCCATGCCCATCCCGGGGCCCATGCCCATCCCGGGGCCCATGCCCATTCCCATGCCGTGGCCCATGCCCCAGCCCCCGCCCATGCCGGGCCCCATGCCCATGCCCGGCCCGAAGCCGGGGTGCGCCAGGGCGGCGCCCGCGAGTGCCAGTGAGGCCGCCACCGCGGCGGCCGCGAAGATGCTGGTGCTGGTCTTCATGTTCGACTCCTGTCGTTGTTGCGATTCCATTGAAGCGCGCCGGGGCCGCCCGCGGATGTCAAGGCCCGGCGTTTTTGTCGCGCACCGCGACAACGCCGTTTCTTGACATGCTGTGTTACGCGGCAGCGGACGAACGGGCTGTAATAGCGCCATGGAGCGGACCGACCACATCCTGATCGTCGACGACGACGCCGAGATCCGCACGCTGCTGCAACGCTACCTGGAAAAGAACGGCCTGCGCGCCACCGCCGTCGCCGACGGGCGCGCCATGCGCCAGGCGCTGGACCGCGGCGCCTTCGACCTGGTGGTGCTGGACGTGATGCTGCCCGGCGACGACGGCTTCACCCTCTGCCGCGAACTGCGCGCGCATTCCGACATCCCGATCGTGATGCTCACGGCGCGCGGCGAGGAGATGGACCGCGTGGTCGGCCTCGAGCTGGGCGCGGACGACTACGTGCCCAAGCCCTTCAGCGCGCGCGAGCTGCTGGCGCGCATCAAGGTGATCCTGCGCCGGGCGCGCAGCCTGCCGCGCAACCTGCAGCCGGAGGAGGAGCGCAGCATCCGCTTCGGCGGCTGGACGCTCGATACGGTGCATCGCCACCTGGTGTCGCCGGACGGCATCGTCACGCCCATCGGCGGCGCCGAGTACCGGCTGCTGCGCATCTTCGTCGCCCATCCGAACCGGGTACTCACGCGCGACCAGCTGGTGGAGCTGACGCAGGGCCGCGAGGCCGAGGCGCTGGACCGCAGCATCGACGTGCAGGTGAGCCGGCTGCGCCGGCGGCTCGGCGACCAGGCGGGCGAGGCCGTGATGATCAAGACCGTGCGCGGCGAGGGCTATGTGCTGACGGTGCCGGTGGATAAGGAGGGCGCATGAAGCGCTGGCTGCCGCGCTCGCTGTTCGGCCGGCTGCTGCTGGTGCTGGCCGGCGGCCTGCTGCTGGCACAGTTGCTCAGCGCCGCGATCAACTTCGCCGAACGCGACCGCCTGCTGGTCGCCGCCGGCGGCATGCAGCAGGCGCAGCGCATCGCCGACGTGGTGAAGCTGCTCGATTCGCTCGGGCCGCAGGAGCGCGCGCGCATCGGCTCGGTGCTGAACGTGCCGCCGCTCGTGCTCACGCTGCAGCAGACCGCCGCGCCCGCGGACGACGCGCAGGCGCCGCGCGCGCTGATGTTCACGGCCTTCCTGCGCGCCTCGCTCGGTGGCGACCGCGACGTGCGCGTGGAGGCCGGCGGGTCGTGGCCGCCCGGCCCCGGCCCGGGCTTCGGCCCGGGGCGGCATCACATGATGGGCGGAGGGATGATGGGCGCCGGCCCGGTTCCGCCGCCGGGCCCCCTGCTGCGCACCCAGGTGCAGTTGCGCGACGGCAGCTGGGCGCGCTTCGACACGCAGCTGCACCCTGCCTCGGAGACGCCACCGTGGCGGCTGGCGCTGGCGCTCGCGATCCTGCTGCTCGCCGTGCTGGTGCTTTCCTACGTCGCGGTGCGCTGGGTGACGCGGCCGCTGCACGTGCTGGCCGAGGCGGCCGACGCGCTGGGGCGCGACATCCACCGCCCGCCGCTGGCCGAGGACGGGCCCACCGAGATCCGCCGCGCGGCCCACGCCTTCAACAGCATGCAGCAGCGCCTGGTGCGCTTCATCGAGGACCGCACGCGCGTCTTCGCCGCCATGTCGCACGACCTGAAGACGCCCATCACCCGCATGCGCCTGCGCGCCGACCTGCTGGAAGACGAGGAGGCGCGCCAGCGCTTCGAGGCCGACCTGCGGGAGATGGAGACCATGGTCACGCAGACGCTGGAGTTCATGCGCGGCATGGGCGGCAGCGAGGCGCGGCAGGAGGTCGACATCGATGCGCTGCTGGAGAGCCTGCAGTCCGACAACGAGGCCATGGGCCGCGAGGTGCGCATCGAAGGGCAGGCCCGCGCGGCCTATCCGGCGCAGGTCTCGCTGCTGCGGCGCTGCCTGGCCAACCTGGTCGACAACGCAGTCACCTATGGTGAGCGCGCCACCTTGCGGGTGGAAGACAGCCCGCAGGCGCTGGTGATCCGCGTCCTCGACGAGGGCCCGGGCATCCCCGAGGCGGAACGCGAGAAGGTGTTCGAGCCCTTCTACCGCCTGGAGCAGTCGCGCAGCCGCGCCACCGGCGGCACCGGCCTCGGCCTCGCCATCGCCCGCAACATCGCGCACATGCACGGCGGCGAGATCGCGCTGCGCAACCGCAGCCCGCGCGGCCTGGAAGCCACCTTGAGCTTGCCGCGCGCAGCGTAGCCGCGCCCCGCGCGGGCTGGCGCCGAGCTGCGCCCGCGCCGGCACCAGATCCGGCAAGCCTTAGCATCGCCGGATGCGCCTGAACACCGCCTGCCTGGCCGCCGCCCTGCTGCCTCTCGCCGCCGCCGCCCAACCCTCCGACCCGGCGTGGCAGGCCTGCACGTCCATCGTCGACGGCGTGCAGCGCCTGAGCTGCTTCGACGCCTGGGCGAAGCGCCAGCGCACGCCCGCGCAAGCCGCTCCCGCGCAAGCCGCTCCGATGCAAGCCGCTCCGATGCAAGCGGCACCCATGCAAGCCGCGCCCGTGCAAGCCGCGCCCGTGCAAGCCGCGCCCGTGCAAGCCGCACCCATGCAAGCCGCGCCCGTGCAAGCTGCACCTGCCCAGGCTGCGCCGGCCGCCGCATCCGCCGAAGCCGCTCCTGCGGCGCAGGCCGCGACACCGCCTCCCGTGGCCGTGCCGGTGCGGCGCGGATTCGGGCTCACGGCCTCCGAAGGCTGCCGCGACACCCGCTACTCCGAGCTTTCGCGCTTCTGGGAGCTGCACCCGGACGCGAGCTGCGGCACCTTCGGCCTGCGCGGCTACCGGCCGGTGTCGCTGGACCTGGCCACCGCGGCGACGATCAACCGGCAACCCACCTCGGCCAACCCGCGCAACAACGCGAGCACTTCGCTGGACTACCGCACCACCGAGACGCGCCTGCAACTGTCGGTGCGGACGAAGGTCGCGCAGGGCCTGCTGGTGAGCCGGCCGGACGCGGTGGATTCGCTCTGGTTCGCCTACACCCAGCAGTCCTACTGGCAGCTGTTCACGCCCGGCCTGTCGCGGCCCTTCCGCAGCACCGACCACGAGCCGGAATTGATCTACGTGGCGCCGCTGCAGTCGCCGCAGGCGGACCGCTGGCGCGTGCGCTTCGGCGGCCTCGGCCTGGTGCACCAGTCCAACGGCCAGTCGCTGCCGCTGTCGCGCAGCTGGAACCGCGTGTATCTCATGGCCGGCGCCGAGCACGATCGCCTGCAATTGCACGCGCGCGTGTGGCGGCGCCTGACCGAGGACGCGGCCAACGACGACAACCCCGGCATCAGCGATTTCATCGGCCGCGGCGAGCTCACGGCGATCTGGCACCACAGCCGGCGCAACCTGTTCGCGGCCACGGCGCGCCACGCGTTGCGCGCGCCCGGGCGCGGCTCGCTGCGGCTGGAGTGGTTCCGCACGCTGGCCGACACCGGCGAAGGGCCGCCCAGCGGCCTGCAGCTGCACACGCAGGTCTTCACCGGCTACGGCGACACGCTGCTCGATTACAACCGCAGCCGCACCGTCTTCAGCATCGGGCTGAGCCTGGTGGAGTGGTAGCCAGGGTCGTGATTGACGATTCATGCCGTGAATGACTGTCATCCACGACGTGAAGACGCTGCCTCGCGCCGTGGCTGCCGCATTGGCCGACCGGTTGCGCGTCATGCCCGCGGTGGTGGTGACGGGCGCGCGCCAGACGGGCAAGAGCACGCTCGCCGAATCGCTGGTCCCAGGTGTTCGCCGCTATGCGACGCTCGACGATCTCGACGTGCTCGATGCCGCGCGCCGGGACCCTGAAGCCCTGGTCGGGGGCCAGCAGCCCGTCACGCTGGACGAAGTGCAGCGCGAGCCGGCCTTGCTGCGGTCCGTCAAGCGCGCGATCGACCTCGACCGCGCGCCGGGCCGCTTCCTGCTGACCGGCTCCGCGAACCTGCTGCTGATGCGCCAGGTTTCCGAATCGCTGGCAGGCCGCGCGAGCTATCTCACGCTCTGGCCCATGACGCGGCGCGACCAGCTCGGGCTCGGCGCCTGCGGTCGATGGGATGCGTTGTTCGGCGCACCCGACGCGCAATGGCGCGACGTGCTCGCCGACACAGCCGCGGCCCCCGAGGACTGGCGTGCCCTGGCCCGCCGCGGCGGCTTTCCCACTCCCGCGCTGCAGCTCACGACAGAGGGGGACCGCCGCATCTGGTTCGACGGCTATGTCCGCACGTACCTGGAGCGCGACCTGCAGGACCTGGCGGCGATCACGGCCTTGCCTGATTTCCGCCGGCTGATGCGCGCCGCCTGCCTGCGCGTGGGCCAACTGGTGAACCAGACGGAGCTCGGGCGCGACGCGGCCTTGCCGCAGCCGACGGTGCACCGCTGGCTGAACCTGCTCGAAACGTCCTATCTTCTCGTGCGCCTGCCGGCCTACGCCGTGAACCGCACCAAGCGCCTGATCAAGGCCCCCAAGATCTATTGGGGCGACGCCGGCGTCGCGCTGCACCTGGCCGAGACGGGGCAGCCGGCCGGCGCGCACCTGGAAAACGTCGTGCTCCAGGACCTGCTCGCCTGGCGGGACGCCCGCCTGGAGCGCGCGGAGATCGGCTACTGGCGCACGGCGATCGGCGAAGAGGTGGACTTCGTCATCGAGACCGGCGGCAAGCTGCTGCCGATCGAGGTCAAGTCCACGGCGCGCCCCCGCCTGGCCGATTGCGCGCACCTGCGCACCTTCCGGGCCGAGTACGGAAAGAAGGCCCGCGCGGGCCTCCTGCTGCACACCGGCGAAATGCTGGAATGGCTCGCGCCGGAGGTGCTGGCTGCGCCGTGGTGGATGGTGTTGTGATCCGGCAGATCAAGCGGCTTTGCTTGTTCCCCCACGGCACTCCAGCCACAGCTTCCTGAACTCCGCCTCGGCCACGGCCTTCTGCACCGCGCTCGCCAGCTGCTCGCGCACCGTGAAAGCGAAGGTTCAGCCCAGGATCCGGGCGCGCCGCTGTTCGCAGGCGGGCCAGGCTTCGGGGTTGACGAGGCGCGGCGGCCGCTCGCCGGCCAGCAGCGCGGCGATCTGGTCCGCCGCGATGCGGGCGACGTTGCGGCGGGCCTCGTGCGTCACGCCCGCGGTGTGGAAGGTGCCGTACACGTTGTCCAGCGCCAGCAGCGGATGATCGAGCGGCGGAGGCTCCTGGTCCCACACGTCGATGCCGGCGCCGGCCAGCTGGCCGCGGCGCAGCGCCTGGACCAGCGCCGCCTCGTCGTGGATGCCGCCGCGCGCGGTGGTGATGAACAGCGCGCCCTTCTTCATGCGGGCGAAGGCCTGCGCGTCCATCATCTTCAGCGTGCTGGCGTCGCGCGGGCAGTGCAGCGAGACGATGTCGGACTGCGCGAGCAGCTCCTCGAACGGCACCGGGCGGGCGCCGCGGCGCTCGATTTCGTCCGGCGACAGCAGCGGATCGGTGGCGAGCACCTTCATGCCGAAGGCGTGGGCCAGCGCGGCGACCCGCCGGCCGATGTGACCGATGCCCACGATGCCCAGCGTCCGGCCCCGGATCTCGTGGCCCATCACGTCCTCGCGGGCGTAGCCGGTCTCGCGGTGCAGGCGCCGGTCGCCCTCCACCATCCGGCGCGACAGGCCCAGGATGAAGCCGAAGGTGTGCTCCGCCACCGAGGGCGCGTTGCCGCCGGCCTGGTTGACCACCGCGATGCCGGCGGCGGTGCACGCCGCCACGTCGACGGTGTCGTAGCCGGCGCCCGAGGAAGAGACGCACAGCAACTGCGGGCAACGCGCTATCAGTTCGGCGCTCACGAACCACTCCCGGGGCAGTTCGTCCTTGGCCGCCGAGACGTGGTACACGTGCGCGGCGGAGAGCATGTCCCAGCCCGCGGCGGAATGCCCGCGCACGGGGAACACGCCGACGGAAACGCCCGCTTCGCCCTTCAGCCGCTCGTCGAAGATCGCATCGATCCACAGGTCCGAACGGACCACTCGCGTGCCACCGGCCATCACAGCGGCTCCGTGTTGCAGCCGATGCGCTTGAGCGTGGCGTCGATCCAGGCGGTATCGAGCCGGCCGGCGGCGATGTCCGCCAGCATCTTCTTCTCGGCTTCCATCTTCTGCCGCGTGGCCGCCAGCACGGCCTCGACCTCGTCGAAGGGCACGCACAGCAGGCCATCGGCGTCGCCCAGCACCAGGTCGCCGGGATGGATCACCATGCCGTCGATGGCGACCGGCACGTTGATCTCGCCCGGGCCGTCCTTGTAGGGGCCGCGGTGCGTGACGCCGGCCGCGTACAGGGGGAAGTCGCCGCGAGCGATCTCCTCCGAATCGCGCACCGCGCCGTTCAGGACCACGCCGGCGACGCCGCGCGCCTTGGCGATCGCGACCATGATCTCGCCGAACAGAGAGTTGGTCAGGTCGCCGCCGGCATCCACCACGATCACGTCGCCCGGCTGCGCCATCGCGAGCGCCTTGTGGATCATCAGGTTGTCGCCGGGGCGGCACTTCACCGTGAGCGCCGGGCCGGCGAGCGGGCCGCCCTTGTGCATCGGCCGCAGGCGGGCGCCGCCGGCCGTCATGCGGCTCATGCAGTCGCTGATGTTGGCGACCGGCAGGCCCTTGAAGGCCTGCACGTGCTGCGCCGCGACCTGGCGCGTGCGCTTGCGGATCTGGAGTCCGGGCATGTCTGTCTTTCGCGAAGGATGACGAGGGATGGACGGAATGTACAATAAAAGAACAATGAGCCTAAGCCAGGCATCTTGCGGCGATCCGCTTCCGAGGAAGCCCACGGGCATCCGCAAGACCATTAGTACAAAATTGGAACAAGCATGGCTGCCGCATCCGACAAGGCCTACGAGCTCCTGAAGCAGCGCGTGATCGCGGGCAGCTACGCGCCCGGCGCCCAGCTGAAGGAGGAGCACCTCGCGCGCGAGCTGGACATCAGCCGTACGCCGATCCGCGCCGCGCTCAAGCGGCTGGTGGACGACGGTCTCGCGACGGCGGAGGCCGGCCGCGGCGTGCGGGTGGCGGAATGGACCGAAGGCGACATCGACGAAACCTTCGAACTGCGCGGGCTGCTCGAAGGCCATGCGGCGGAGCTGGCCGCGCGCCGCGGCGGCACGGCGCTGGCCGATCGCCTCGACGCACTCAACGACGAAATGGAACGCGCCATCGCTGCCGGCGGCGCCGCGCTCGCGCAGCGCGTGCAGGACATCAACTCCGACTTCCACCGCACCCTCCTGGAGGCGAGCGGCTCGCCGCGGCTGCGCTCCATGCTCGCCGGCCTGATCGACATGCCGATCGCGATCCGCTCGCACTTCATCAGCACCTTGCAGGACAAGCTGCAAAGCCTGCAGCACCACCGCGAGCTCGCCGTCGCCGTGCGCGCCGGCGACGCCGACCTGGCGCGCCAGCTGATGCAGCTGCACCTGCGAGTCTCCGCCCGCCGCTTCCAGCTGCGGCGCAGCGAGTTCACCGGGCAGCAGGAAGCGAGCGCGGCTTCCCCCCGGCGCCGGGCCGCTGCGCGCGGGCGCAGGAAGTGATCCCGGCGATCGATCCCGGCGCCGGCCCGTCGCCCCTCACGCGCGCCTCCCACGCTCGGCGGGATGATCTCGACCGATGCCTCCGGCCAGGGCCCCACGCTTTACGGTGATCAGGAGTTCGGCCCGCAAGGCTTTGACGTGTTCGCCGGCAGCGAGAACTTGCTGCTTGCGAACCTGCGCGCGGGCGGCCCCGGGCTGCATCATCGCCACCACCAACGCCAACTCGGCGAAGTTCGTGCAGCCCCATGAGACCTGGCGCAACGCCGACGCCGACGCCGACGAACAGCAGCAGGCGCTGGATGCGACCCGCGCCGCCTTCGCGCACTTCCCGACGATCCCCGCGATGAAGGCCGCCGTTGCGTGGAAGCCGGGGCGGCAGAACGGGGTGCATGTGCGTCCGCTGCTGGTGGACCTGAATGCGGAGCAGCGGCAGAAGCTGTAGGCGGGGCTGGAGAAGGTGGGGTTCGCGATGCCGGATGCGGGCCTGCTGGGGTGAGGGACCACGAGCGGGCTTGGGTTCTTCAGGGCCCGGCCGCAAGCCCGGGCGGCTGGCGCCTCGCCCGTAACGCGGGTGGTACGAAACAGGGGTGGCGTTGGGCCGCAGGGGCGCGGAAAGCGTCGTCAATTTCATGACGCTCGCAGGGAGCGGCCGAGCGAAAACGGTATATAAATCAGCGAGGTAGGCGCGGGGCGGAGGAGTCCTTCTATGGCTGCGGAGAAGTGTTATGTTGCGCGGGAGCCGTGGTGTTATGGGGTGGGGCGGCTGGTTAAATCACGTTAGACAGCACCAGAAGCCTTGTGCGACACAACCTCCACTTGGGGGAGGTCAGGTGATCGAATCGGGCGGCGTATGCAGTAAGGTCTTCGGAGCTGGAGGAGGCTGCAATGGCGAGATGTGCATACTGCAATACGACCATCTTGTTTTGGGGCAAGAAAGACGGAGAGTTTCGCTTCTGCAACTCGGAGTGCCAGAAGAAGGGCGCTCTGGCTCAGGCGGCAAGTAGCTTGCCTGCAGTTGAAGTACTTCGCTATGTGGCCACGGTACACCGGGGAGCATGCCCGCGCTGCTCGGGGCCCGGGCCGGTGGACGTGCACACGTCCTACCGGGTCTGGTCTGCGTTGGTCATGACGTCTTGGGCAAGTCGACCGACACTCTGTTGCAAAAGCTGTGGCACAAAGCGCAAGCTTGGCGATGCTGTGTTTTCTCTTCTTCTTGGGTGGTGGGGCTTTCCATGGGGTGTTCTCATTACCCCAATGCAGCTTGCTCGCAACTTGATCGCACTCGCCCGTACTCCGGACCCGGCAGCGCCTTCCGAAGGCATGGAGAAGTTGCTGCGCCTCGGAATGGCCGCCGAAGTACTCAAGGCGCGTAGCGCACCATCAACAATGGGATCTCCGGCGCGTGCTGCCTAACAGGTCGTTCGACCCGGACACGCAGCGGCATTGCGCCACAAGCCGTGCGCGGGAGCATACGTCTTGCGGCGCAATGCCGCTGCGTGCCGGTCAACTCCGACGTTAGACCGCGATGAGCGCAG
>Ga0255338_1006238_pt1 | contig 10269 bp, 9 predicted proteins | sample MeOH1_35cm_T4_19_FD_203715 | JGI IMG/M metagenome (GOLD analysis project Ga0255338, IMG submission 203715) | Sandy soil microbial communities from University of British Columbia, Vancouver, Canada - MeOH1_35cm_T4_195 | ecosystem: Engineered > Artificial ecosystem > Sand microcosm > Unclassified ...
ACGCGCGGATCCTCCGAGGAGGGTCGGCTCGCCGCCCGCTCCTCCAGCAGGCCGTACGCCCGCATCAGCTCGACCGCGAGCACGAGGCGCACCGGCTTCAGCGGGTGCTCGGGCGACAGCTCGTACGCGGCGAGCGCCTGGTCCCACACGAGCGCGACGGACGACGGCATCGCGGTCCTCCTCCCATCAGCTGAGCTCGACTGACAGCCGACACTCGCCGAGAGTTTCCCCTCGGCGATAGTACGCCTCCCACTATTTGCGAACGAAAGTGCTGGAAGCGTGAACGAAACCGCGGGTCGCAGCGTCGTAGATTGCGGAAGACGCGAGGGCTGCTCTACACTGTTCTCTCCGCTCGCACGCCCCCCGCGTCGCTGCACGCACGCGTAAGCGCTTGCACGCGCGAATGCTCCGGAACGCGAAGACTCGCAGGCACGCCGAAATGGGTGTTCTGCGCTCGGCAGAGGAGGACTCCGCCCATGGATAAAAGATTGGCCTACGACATGCCGGTCGAGAGCAAGCTCGGCAAATTCAAGATCAAGTTGGACGACACGACACTGCGCGACGGCGAGCAGACCGCCGGCGTGGTGTTCGCGAACCAGGAGAAGATCCGTATCGCGAAGCTGCTCGACGAGGTGGGTGTCCACCAGATCGAGGCGGGCATCCCCGCGATGGGCGGCGACGAGCGCGACACGATCGAGCAGATCGCACACTTGGGCCTCAAGGCGTCGGTACTCGGCTGGAACCGCGCGAACATCGCCGACATCAAGACGTCGATCGATTGCGGCGTGGATGCCGTGGCGATCTCGCTCGCGACGTCGGACATCCACATCGAGACCAAGCTGATGAAGGACCGCGCGTGGGTCCTGAACACGATCCGCGAGGCGGTGGCGTACGCGAAGTCCAACGGCGTGTACGTGTCGGTGAACGCCGAGGACGCCTCCCGCACCGAGATCGGCTTCCTGATGGAGTACGCGAAGGCCGCCAAGGCCGAGGGTGCCGACCGCCTGCGCTTCTGCGACACCATCGGCGTGATGGAGCCGTTTCGCACCTACCAGCTGATCAAGCACCTCGTCGAGGAGACCGGGCTCGAGATCGAGATGCACACGCACAACGACTTCGGCATGGCTGTCGCGAACGCGATCGCCGGTATCCACGCAGGCGCGAACTGGGTGAACGTGACGGTCGGCGGGCTCGGGGAGCGCGCGGGCAACGCCGCGCTCGAGGAAGTCGCGATGGCGCTCAAGTACATCGAGGAGCTCGACATCGAGATGGACACCAAGCGCTTCCGCGAGCTGGGCGAGTACGTGGCCGCCGCGGCCGGTCGGACCATCCCGGTGTGGAAGTCGATCATCGGCACGAACATGTTCGCGCACGAGTCGGGTATCCACGCCGACGGCGTCATCAAGAACCCGAAGACGTACGAAGTCTTCTCGCCCGATGAGGTCGGCCTCGTGCGCCAGATCGTCATCGGCAAGCACTCCGGGTCCAAGGCCATCTGGCTGAAGTTCCAGGAGTACGGCATCGAGCTCACCAACGAGCAGTGCAGCGAGCTGCTGCCGCGGGTGCGGTCGATGTCGGTGGAGCTCAAGCGGTCGCTGTTCGACAAGGAGCTCCTATACGTCTACACCGACTACCAGGCCGAGCAGGCGAAGCAGAACGCCTCGTAGCGACGCACTGGCGCCAAGGCGCCGCGATTCGGCGCGAAACGCGCCTCGGCGAGAAGCCGTGATCAGGCAGACAGCGCGCGGCGGACCCATCGGGCCCGCCGTTCGCGTACAACGACGAGAGGGTGAGTTGCGATAGCGGGCAAGACGATCGCCGAGAAGATCTTCTCGGCACACTCGGGCACTGACGCGACCGCAGGCGACATCGTCGTCGCGGACGTCGACTTCGTGATGGGTCAGGACGGCACGTCGCCGCTCGCCATCCGCGCGATCGAGCGCATGGGCGTCGACAAGGTCTTCGACCCCAACAAGGTCGCGCTGGTCATGGACCACAGTTCGCCGAGCCCGCTCGAGGGCGTGAGTGCGCTGCACACGATTATGCGCAACTTCGGCAAGAAGACCGGCGCGACCGTCTACGACGTAGGCGAAGGCGTGTGCCACCAGCTCATCCCCGAGAAGGGCCGCGTGGTTCCGGGCGACCTGATGGTCGGCTGCGACTCGCACACCTGCACCTACGGCGCGCTCAACGTGTTCTCCACCGGCGTCGGCTCGACCGACGGCGCGGCGGCGATGGCGTCGGGCAAGCTGTGGTTCAAGGTGCCCGACAGCATCAAGGTCACCTACAACGGCGCGCTGCAGCCCGGCGTGTTCTCCAAGGACCTCATCCTGTTCCTCGCGGGCCAGCTCGGCGCCGATGGCGCGACCTACGAGGCGCTCGAGTTCTACGGCCCGGTCATCGACGCGCTATCGGTCGAAGCCCGCATGACGATCAGCAACATGGCGATTGAGCTCGGCGCGAAGGCCGGTCTCATGAATGCCGACGAAAAGACGCTCGCCTGGTTCGAGGGCCGCGGCGACAAGACGCCGAACCCGCGCAACGCCGACGCGGATGCCGTCTACGCCCGCGAGCTCACCTACGACGCGAGCACGATCGGCCCGCAGGTCGCGAAGCCCCACTCGGTCGACAACGTGTCGCCCATCGAGGAAGTCGAGGGCACGCCCATAGCCGAGGGCATGCTCGGCACCTGCACGAACGGTCGCCTCGAGGACCTCGGCGTGGCAGCGAGCATCCTGAAGGGCCGCCACGTGCACCCCGACGTGCGCTTCATCGTTGCGCCGGCGAGCCGCCAGATCCTGCTCGACGCCATCGCCGCCGGCTACATCCAGACGCTCGTCGAGGCGGGCGCCGCGCTCGTAACGCCGGGCTGCGGCCCGTGCGTCGGCACCCACAACGGCGTGCCGAGCGACGGCGAGAACGTCATCTCCACCGCCAACCGCAACTTCAAGGGCCGCATGGGCAACAGCAACGCGTTCATCTACCTCGGCAGCCCGGCCACCGTGGCCGCGTCGGTCATCGAGGCGAAGATCACCGACCCGCGGAAGTACTTCGAAGGAGGCGCGCGCTAGATGGAGCTCAAGGCCAAAGCCTTCAAGTACGGTGACGACATCAACACCGACTACATCATCAGCGGCAAGTACAAGTTCAAGAGCAACGACATGGAAGCCATGGCCGTGCACGCCATGGAGGAGCTCGACGCGAACTACTACGAGAAGGTGAAGCCCGAAGGCGGCTTCCTCGTGGCCGGCAAGAACTTCGGCATGGGGTCGAGCCGCGAGCAGGCGCCCCTCGTGCTCATCCACAGCAACACCAAGGCGGTGCTCGCGAAGACCTTCGCGCGCATCTTCTACCGCAACGCGATCAACACCGGCCTGCCGGTCGTGGAGTGCGACACTGATCTCATCGACGAGGGTGACGGTCTGATGGTCGACCTCGAGGCGGGCGTTGTCCGCAATGTGACGAAGGGGACCGAGATTCCGTTCGCGCCGCTGCCGCCGGTCATGGCGCAGCTGCTGGCTGACGGTGGTCTCGTCGAGCACTTCAAGAAGCACGGCGGGTTCGCGCTGTAGCGCGTCGACTAACATGCGCATCGCCGAAGTCCCGAGCAACCGCTCGGGGCTTCGCTGTTCTTCGGCCCCTCGATGCGGAGTCGGCGGGGCGCGGTTGCCGCTGCTTCCGCCTTCCCGCGTTCGCCGCCCCGTGCGAGTGGGTAACCAGCAGTGCAGCTGAAGGAGGTGCGGCGTGCGGCAGGGGCAGGGATCGCGCCGGCTGGGGGACCCGCGGCGAGCCCAGTCGTTCGCCGACGCCGTCCTGGCGATCACGATCACGCTGCTCGTACTCAACCTGCTGCCACCGCGATTCCCGCCGGGCGGGCTCCTGCGCGGACTCCTGGGCCAGTGGCCCGCCTACCTCGCCTACCTGGCGTCGTACCTCTACGTGGCGGTGGTGTGGCTCAACCACAAGGCGGCGTTCCGGCGGCTTCGCTACATGAACCGCGGGCTCCACTGGGCGAACCAGACGATCTTGTTCTTCACGGCGCTGCTGCCGCTCGCGACGACCGTGCTCGCGAATGCCCTCGGCTCGGGCAATCGGACGGACGAGCAAACCGCACTGGGATTGTATGCCTTGGTCGGGATGCTGCTCGCCGGAAGCTGGCTCGTGTTCGACCAATACGTCAGCCGGCACCCGGAACTCATCGCCGAGGACGTCGCGGCCGACTTCTTCGCGACTGAGCGGTACCGGGCGCTCGTCGGCGTCGTCCTCTACGCGGTCGGCGGCGCGCTCGGAACCCTCGTTGCCACGCCGATCGCGCTGGTCGTGTTCTTGGTGCTGCCTCTGTTCTACGCGGTGACGGACGAGGGACTGTACGTCTACCCCGCCGCACGGCACCCGCGTTCGCTCCCGCACGACCGCTGGTAACGGGCCGTCACTCGCTCCGCCACCACTCACCGCCTGCGAGCTGCCTTCGACCGGTCAGTTCCTTCCGATGGCCTTCGCGCCCCGCGTATCCTCCAGGCACGCAGGCTATTGGGAGGGTGCGCATGAACCTCAGCAATCCAGTCGTCCAACGACTCCTGCAGGAGGGCATCGAGGACCCCGACGCACTCTGGGAGCGCGCGGCGCAAGAGCTGCCCTGGTTCCGCACCTGGGACTCGGTCTTCGAGTGGGAGTACCCGACGTTCCGCTGGTTCACCGGCGCCCAGACCAACCTCGCGTACAACGCGCTCGACCACCACGTGAACCGTGGCCGAGGCGGGCACGCCGCACTCGCGTACTTCAACGAGCGCGGCGAGCGGCGCGTCTTCACCTACGCGCAGTTGCTCCATCACGTCGAGCGCGTTGCGGCGGCGCTGCGGGGCATGGGCATCCGCAAGGGCGACCGCCTCACCATCTACATGCCGACGTGCCCCGAGGCGATCATGCTGATGCTCGCCACCGTGCGCATCGGCGCGATCCACTCGGTCGTGTTCGCGGGCTTCGGCGAGCACGCGTTGGCGGATCGCGTCGCGGCGAGCGGCTCTCGGCTCGTGTTCACCGCCGACGTCGCGTACCGCCGAGGCAAGGACGTGCCGCTCAAGCCCATCGTCGACGAGGCGATGCTGGCGGTGAGCGACACGGTCGAGCACGTGGTGGTGTTGCAGCGTTCCGCCGAGGGCTGCCTGATGGAGGCGCAGCGCGACCTCACCTGGGACGAGTTCCTCGGCCGGGCGGATGGGTGCTCGGGCGCGTACGAGCGTATGGAGGCCAACGAGCCGGCGTTCATCCTCGCGACGTCCGGGACGACCGCGAAGCCCAAGCTCGCGATCCACACGCACGGTGGTTACCAGGTCCACATCACGGCGATGGCGCGCTGGTGCTTCGGCCTGCACGAGGACGACGTGTGGTGGTCGGGCTCGGACATCGGCTGGATCGTCGGCCATAGCTACATCGTGTGCGCGCCGCTCATCACCGGCTGCACGACGCTCGCCTTCGAGGGCGCGCTCGACTATCCCGAGCCCGAAGCGAACTGGCGCGCGGCCGTCGAGGAGTTCGGGGCGACCGGCATCTTCACGTCCCCGACCGCAGTGCGCCTGCTCATGCGCTACGGCGACGAGCCGCTGCGCAGCGTGGACCACTCGCGGCTCGAGCGCGTGCTCTGCGCCGGCGAGGTGCTGAACGCGCCGGCGTGGGACTGGCTGCAGAACAGGATCTTCGACGGATGCATCCCGGTCATCGACCACATGTGGCAGACCGAGACGGGCGGCCCCGTCTTCGGCAATCCGTACGGGCTTGGGCTCCTGCCGACGAAGCCAGGCTCGGCGACCGTGCCGCTACCCGGCATCCACGCGGAGATCCTCACGACCGAGGGTGAGCCGTGCGGGCCCAACGAGAAGGGCATCATGGCGATCCGTCGGCCGTTCCCGGGGCTGATCGCCGCGCTGTGGGGCGAGCCGGAGCGCTACGGCCGCGACTACTGGTCGAAGATCCCGAACGTTTACTACACCGGCGACTCCGCCCACATCGACGACGACGGCTACGTGTGGTTCGCCGGCCGTGCCGACGAGATCATTAAGATCGCCGACCATCGCATCGGGACGGTCGAGGTCGAGACGGCGCTGTTGACGCATCCCGCAGTGGCGGAGTCGGGCGTCATCGGCCGACCGGACGACCTGCGCGGCGAGGTCATATCGGCGTTCGTGGTGCTGAAGGCGGGACAGGAGCCCTCCGAGGAGCTGCGACGCGAGCTGCTCGTGGCCGTGCGCCACGAGCTGGGGCCGGTGGCGGTCGTGGGCGAGATCAATTTCGTGAGCAGCCTGCCGAAGACGCGCAGCGGCAAGATCATGCGGCGCGTGCTCAAGGCGGTGACGCTGGACCGCGATCCGGGCGACATCACGACGATCGAGGACGGCGGCTCGGTCGAAGAGGCGCGGCACGCCTGGGAGCAGATGAAGGCGGAACTCGGCGGCGGCGAGACGGACACGCTCGCGGCGGGGTAGCGGGCGCGCCGCGCGGGGGACAGGGAGCACGCCTCGCTCGGTCGCGGTAAGCTTGTGGGGCACGCCGTCGCCCGCAACGGCCAGAGAAGTGGGGGCTGCAGTGACCACAGAGTGCGGTCCAGCGCCGCTTCTGACGTGGTCGGGGATGTCGCGTCGGAATCGCAGGCTCACGGCGGCGTTCCTCGCCCCGCTCGCGCTCTGTCCGCTCGCGATCGCTCTGGTGGGATCGTTGCGGCTGGGCGGCTTCGCGCCGCGACTGGGGTGGATGATCTTCGGTGTCCCGGCGCTCGTGGTGGTCGGGTTCGCGGTCGTCATGTTGCCGACGCGCCGCTGGTCCGCGAACTCACTTCCGCGATTCCGACGTCGCGCGCTCCTCGGCAGCGTGCTGTGGCTGTGCCTGGTAGTGGCGTGGCCGCCGGGAATCGCGTGGACGGCGTTCTTCGGCGTGCTCGCCCTGGTCGCCGGGTTCATCGCGTCGCGCGACTCGTTCTGGGACCTGTGGGCGGCCGACATGCTGCGCGAGCGTCGTGAGGAAGTCCCGGACGAGCGTCCGCTCGCGGCGGATCTGAGGGCCAAGCTACTGCTCGCCCTCGCGATCTGGTGGGCCGGCGTGCTCGTCTTCCCCGCGCTGGTCACGTGGAGGCAGATGAGCGCGTAGCATCGCGTCCCATTCTCGCCGGTAAGTCTCCGGTAAGGTGCGTAGCCGAGACTGGCCGCATGACGAACGGACCGCCGAAGCTCCTCGACGTGATGCGCGACGAGCTACGTTCGCGCCACTACAGCCGACGAACCGAGCAGGCTTACTGCCTGTGGGTGCGGCGGTTCATCTACTTCCATCGGCTACGGCATCCCGGCGACATGGCCGAAGGTGAGATCAATGCGTTCCTGACGCACCTCGCCGTGGACCAAGAGGTCAGCGCGTCGACGCAGACGCAGGCCTTGTGTGCGCTGCTGTTCATGTACCGGTACGTGCTGGGGCTTGAGGTCGGCGAGCTGGGCGGACTCATCCGCGCCAAGAAGCACTCGCGGCTGCCGGTGGTGCTGAACCGGGAGGAAGTGCGCGCGGTCCTCGGCGAGATGGAGGGCGTTACGTGGCTGATGGCGTCGCTGTTGTACGGGTCCGGGCTGCGGCTGATGGAGTGCCTGCGGCTGCGGGTGCAGGACCTGGATGTGGTGCGCGGCGAGATCGTCGTGCGCGACGGCAAGGGCGGCAAGGACCGCGTGACGATGCTGCCGGAATCGCTGAAGGCGGGGGTGCGGGAGCAGCTGCGTGAAGCGAAGGCGGTGCACGACCGCGACCTGGCCGACGGCTGGGGACGCGTTCAGCTGCCCGGCGCGCTGGATCGCAAGTTTCCGCGAGCGCCGCGGGAGTGGCAGTGGCAGTGGGTGTTCCCGCAGGAGCGTCGGTGGCGGAATCCGAAGTCGGGGGAGCAGGGTCGGCACCACATGCACCCGACGATCCTCCAGCGCGCGGTGAAGGACGCGGTGCGTCGGGCGGGCGTGACCAAGCGGGCGGGTTGCCACACTTTGCGCCACTCGTTCGCGACGCATCTGCTCGAGGCCGGCTACGACATCCGGACGATCCAGGAGCTGCTGGGCCACAAGGACCTGAAGACGACGCAGATCTACACGCACGTGCTGAACAAGGGCGGGCTAGGCGTGCGCAGCCCGATGGACTCACTGTGAAAGCGCCGCGCTTACACAGACTGCGCCCGGAGGACTTACCGTTTGACCTTGAGGGCTTACACTGAAAAGGAAAGCAGCCCGAGGGTGCTTGGGCGGACTGTAGAAGATATGTTCGACCGGACACTCCGGACTGCGAAGGTGGCGAAGGAGGTGGGATAGCTGAACGTGTACTGGCTCCCCGTGCTGGTGGGCCTGGTCATGGGTGTGCTGGCCATTGTCACCCTGCCTCGCTTCGGGTGGCTATCGACTACCTTGCTCTCTGGCGTATCTGTGTTCATCATCGCTGGCTGGTTCACGGCGTCCATGTCGACGCCGCTCAACGGTGTGCTCAGGGGACTCACGGCTGCACTGGTCATCGTGCTCGTGAGCGTCCAGAACGCCGCGAATCAGCAGTCGCCGCAGCGGGCGCTCGCTCGAACGTCGAGTGTTCGCGTGAGTGAGCAGACCCTCGCTCGTGCCTCCGCCGCCGTGGAGCAGGCAGCCCTGTGTCTTCGCGCGCGAATCAAGCCGCTTCGGCTGACCGCGTTGTACGCACTCGTCATCACCCTGGCCCTCGGCGCCGACTCCTCGTCGAGCGGCGGCCCCATTTTGTCGTGGATCGCGCTGCTCGTCTGCGCCGTCGCCGTCCTCATCGTGTTCGCCCAACGGCTCGTCACGCTCGCCGGGGTGGCGTCCGACTTAGGGAGCGACGCCCTCATCCAGACCGTCGACCCGTTTCATCCCGCCTTCCTGCTGGCATCCGGGCTAGACCAGGTCGGGTGCGTCGACTGGAGAGAGCGCCCTTGGACGGTGCTTCGCAATCCCCAGACGCGTCGCCTCATCTTGGTCTCCGGCATGATGCCGTGTGCGCAGGGCAGCAGCACACTCTCTGTGAACGAGCGCAGGTTGCTCGCACTATTTGGTGCGACTGCCCGTGCCGTCGAACACGCGCATCAAGCTGACGCGTCGTAGCCGCGGGACTCGCGGCAAGCTGGTGGCGCGCAGCTTATGCGCAAGACGTTAGCCACAACCTGCTCAACGCTGGCTCAGGTGCTCCTCGGCGTCGGCATCCTCGGCCACGTGTTCGAAGATGATGTCGCTGTGTTCGGGGGATGTCGTAATCACGAGCGTCCCGATCGTGTCGGGGTGGGCGAGCCAGGGCAGCAAATCTACGCTTGCGGCGTACTGCCGCTCCATCGACTCCTCGATCTCGGTCACGCACTCCTCGGCGTAGTCGGCTGCTCCGTCTGCCCGCACAGCGAAGCACTCGCCCGGATCCAGCAACAGCGCTCGCGCCGCCACTGCGTCGATCCACCTTCGTTCGCGCTCGTCCTGCATGCTCGACTCGTCTCTCTCGAAGACGTCGTGACGCAGCGTGGCATGCTGGTCTTACCGCTTGGCTAGCGGGGACCGACCGGACGGTGTGGCTAACACGCGCATCAAGCTGACGCGCCGCTGATTCCCGGACTCGCGATAAGCTTAGAGGCGCGCAGCTTATGCGCTGGACGTTCGGAAGACCGCCCCGAACTCGCGTGCCGGGCACCCTGCTCGATGTCGCTCGCTCGCGGGTGCTTCGATCTTCATCGGTAAGAGCCCGGGTTCGCCGTCCTTCGCCCGCGCCCGGGTGTGCTCGTATCGCTGACGCGGCTGGGTGTGCTCGCTCGTCGGCGGTCGGAGATTCCTGTGCCGCCCGCGCTGGTGCTGCCCGCCCGGTCCGTGGTCGCCGCGCCTCCCGCTGGCTCGTGTCGCGTCCGGCTGGAATCCGCGATTCCCCACGGACTCCAGCCGATGCAGCAAGGCTCCTCCAACGGCCTCGCTCGGAGTCACTCCGCTTCCCGGCGCGTCACGCTGCTGGCTAGCGCTCCATCCTGAATCCGGGCCCGTTCGAGACGCAATCGCACTCGGCGTCTGCCCGGTGCTTCAGCGCGGGTGCCTCAGGTTCGAAGCGCTTCCGAACCCGGCGAGGTCAGCGCGGCTGGGCTCGAATGGGCGGCAATTCCGAACACGCGCATCAAGCTGACAGTGAATATGGGCGGGGCGCCGGAATCGGTGTGAGGATGGCGTCGGGCTTCGCCGGCCGGACTGACCCACAAGCTGACTGACCGGGGTGTCATCGGCGCGATCT
>Ga0255338_1006239_pt1 | contig 10267 bp, 8 predicted proteins | sample MeOH1_35cm_T4_19_FD_203715 | JGI IMG/M metagenome (GOLD analysis project Ga0255338, IMG submission 203715) | Sandy soil microbial communities from University of British Columbia, Vancouver, Canada - MeOH1_35cm_T4_195 | ecosystem: Engineered > Artificial ecosystem > Sand microcosm > Unclassified ...
TTATTTGTATGGTTGACACTTAATTTGGAGAAGATTAAAATTGGATTAAAATCTCTTCTTAATTGGCTCTGTTTCTTAGAAAAGGTCAATTCTTTCTGAGCTTGTATAGTGAAAAAATACAATTGTATATTTGATTGAATATATTTTGTAGATATTAGATTATTTAATGATCTCAAATGAATATTTTTGGGTAGAATCTATATTAACCTGACTAAATACGATGAAACAAAACTACCTTCACCTGGGAAGCAGGCCGGTTTTTTGCGTGCTTCTCTTCCTCATCTCCCTGACGGCTTTTTCACAGGATATCACCATCACCGGAAAGGTTATGGATGAGCAGTCCGGTTCCAGCCTGCCGGGAGCTTCTGTCACACTAAAAGGTTCGACGACCATTGGCGTCACTACGGACGCGGACGGCAAATATTCCATTAAAGTGCCTTCCAGCGCCCAGGTCCTGGTCTTTTCATTTATCGGTTACACAGCCAAGGATGTGGCGATTGGCAATCGGACGATTATAGACGTGTCAATGACAAGCGACGTGAGCGCGCTTGAAGAAGTGATTGTGACCGGTTACGGTTCGCAGTCGCGGCGCGATATTACCGGCTCGGTGACGACCGTAAATGCGAAGGATCTTCAATCTGTTCCGGCGACTACTTTCGCGCAGCAATTACAAGGCCGTGCGTCGGGTCTGAACATCGTGAACGATGCGACACCGGGTGGAAATGCCACGGTTCGTATACGGGGGTTCGGTACGATTGGTAACAACGACCCGCTGTTTATTATCGACGGCGTACCTACCGAGAATCAGGGTAACCTCAACCCCAACGACATCGAGACGATACAGATCCTGAAAGATGCCTCCTCGGCCTCTATTTATGGTTCGCGCGCGGCAAACGGCGTTGTGATCATCACTACAAAAAGAGGTAAAATCGGTAAGCCGGTGATATCCTTCAATGCTTATTATGGAACACAAAAGGCTTATAAAGAAGTAGAGGCGCTGAACGCCAAGGAGTTGGGTGAGTACCTTTACCTGGCAGACAAATATGCGGGCAAAACGCCTTCGCATGGCCAGTACACCTACGGCCCGAATGGCGAGGTGACGATACCGGATTATGTATTTCCAAGCAAAGGTAAAGAGGGGACGCCGGATGTGGATCCGGCGAAGTATTCGCTCGTGCCGGGCAACATCTATGCGATCACCAAAGCAGCCGATACCAATTGGTGGAGAGAACTTACTTCCACAGCACCCATTCAAAATTACCAGCTATCGGCAAGTGGCGGTACTGAAAACAGCCGTTATGCATTGTCTGTTGGATATTTCAGTCAGGACGGTGTTGTGAAATTCATCGGTTACGATCGTTACACCGTTCGGGCAAATACCGAATTCTCTACCCCCAACAAGCGGTTCCGGGTAGGGGAGAACCTTGCGGTGTCGTTTGACAACAGAAAAGGGGGCTTTGGGAATAACCAGGAACAAAATGCCGTATCGGGCAGCTACAAGCATCACCCCTTGCTTCCTATTTACGATATCAAAGGCAATTTCGCAGGTTCCCGCGGTTTGAACCTTGGTAATAACTCGAACCCTTATGCGACGCTGTTTCGCGAAAAGGATAACCGCACTTACCGCCTGCGCGCATTCGGTAACGTATACGGCGAGTTCGATATTATTCCAAACCTGACCGTTAAAACGAGTCTGGGGATCGACGGTGTAAGCCAGCGCGGTCGCTACATAGGTCGGGCCAACCCCGAATATGTGGAAGGTAGCTTCAACAACGGTTCGACCGCTACCGATTATTATTCATACCAATGGGTTTGGACGAACACTTTGAGTTACTCCCGCAATTTTGGTACAAATCATAAGGTGGACGCGTACATCGGGGTGGAAGCCATTCGTGAATTTGCCGAGGAATTCGGTGCTTCCCGTTCAGGTTATGCATTTGAAATACCTTCGATTATTAACTACCTGAACCTGGGTGATGCGACCAAAGCGACCAACTACGGTGGTGTGAACCGGGATTACAGCCTTTATTCACAATTCGGAAAGGTCAACTATGCTTTCGCGGACAAGTATCTGTTCCAGTTCATCTTGCGTAACGATGCTTCTTCCCGTTTTCAACAGGCTTCCAGAAATGCGGTTTTTCCTGCATTCAGCTTAGGTTGGAGGTTGTCGGATGAAAACTTCATGAAATCGGTGAGTTTTATCAACGACATGAAGCTTCGCTATGGCTGGGGTAAAACCGGTAACCAGAAAATCGGGGACTACAATGCTTATACCACTTACCGGGCGGATATTTTCCACGCGGGGTATCCTATCGACGGTTCGGGAAGTCAGCCTACCATCGGCTATGACGCCTCTTCTTTTGGTAACCCAAATGCGAAATGGGAAACTACCACGTCCAATAACATAGGCCTCGATGCGACATTTCTGAACGATGCATTGACCCTCGAATTGGACTTCTGGAACAGGAAAACCACCGATATGCTTTTTTCGACACCTATCACATTCACGGCGGGTGATGCGAATGCACCTTCTTTCAACGTAGGTCAGATGACGAACAAGGGTATCGACCTTGGTCTTTCATATCGCAATACAGCCATGAAAGGCGAACTGCGATACGGTGCTTCTGTGAACTATTCGATGTACCGCAACACGGTTGACAAGCTCGACGAGAGTGAGAATACCAAATATTTTGGTGCCGGTTCGCGTGTGCCTGCGGTGACGCTCACACAGGCGGGGCTGCCGATTTCGTCTTACTACGGATACAAAGTGCTGGGTATCTTCCAGTCCGACGAAGAAGCCAAGGCGTGGGCACCTTACGGTTCTTACAACAAGGCAGGTAAATTCAAAATTGCGGATGTTAATAACGACGGTAAAATCACGGACGACGACCGGACCGTTATCGGCAACCCGCACCCCGATTTTGTTTATGGTGTGAATTTGAATATCGGATATAAGGCGTTCGATCTGACCGTTTTCGGTAATGGAGTGGTTGGTAACGAGATATTCAGCTACCTACGTTATTTCACCGATTTCAATACTTTCCAGGGTAACCGCGCGAAACGCGCATTGTATGACGCCTGGCAGCCCGATCACAAAGAAGGTACGGTGCCCATCATGGATGCGGACGATCAGATCAGTAGCCGCCCGTCCAGCTATTTTGTCGAAAAGGGTACCTATTTCCGCCTGAAAAACGTGCAGCTCACTTACTCTTTGCCTAAGCCGGTTGCTGCAAAGATCGGTTTCAGCAATGCGCAGATCTATGTACAGGGACAGAATATGTTCACAGTCAGCAAGTACACCGGTTTGAACCCCGAAATCCAGACCGGCGAGGACCGTACGCTTGGGTTCGACGGTGGCTACATGCCGGTGTCGCGGACGTTCCTGCTCGGCCTTAACGTGTCATTCTGATAACCGGTTTTTCTTCTGATCTTAAAAATTCGATATATATGAATTCAAGACTTGTAAAATACATGCTATCGGTGGGTCTGGCAATCGGGATTGTCTCGGCTTGTAAAGACTCATTCCTGAGCCGGGACCCGCAAGGCCAATACAGTCCCACGGCGCTGAAAACGCCTTCCGGTGTGGAAGGTTTGCTTGTGGGCGCTTACGCGATGATAGACGGGCAGGGCCTGGACGGACAGGATCCGTGGAACAACGACATCCAGAGCTGGGTCTTTGGCGGAATAGCTTCCGACGATTCGTACAAAGGTACCGATGCGGGTGATCAGCCCGAGGAGTCGTTTATCGAGAAATGGGACTTTCAGCCTACGAACAACCACATTAAAAACAAATGGCGCGGATTGTACAAAGGGATTGCCCGGACCAACGACGTGATCAACACGCTGGCGGAAGTGCCGGAGGTAAGTGACGCTCGCAGAAAGCAGATTATCGCCGAAGCACGTTTTCTCCGCGGATTATTCCATATGGAAGCTAAAAAAATGTGGAAGACGATCCCTTACATCGACGAGACGATTTACAAACTAGATGATCTCGAAAGTACTAAGATCCCGAATGACAAGGATGTTTGGCCGATGATAGAGGCGGATTTCAAAGCTGCGTCGGAAGGCCTTCCGGAAGCACAGTCGCAGGTGGGACGCCCTACCAAATGGGCTGCGCTGGCTTTCCTGGCGAAGGCTTACATGTATCAGGGATGGAATGTTTCTACCGGTGCTGCCAACGTGGCTGTCTTGCAAAAGGCGAAACCTATTCTGGAACAGATCATCGCTTCGGGCAAGTTTTCACTGGCGCCCAAGTTTGAGGATAACTTCCTGATCGCAACGCGCAACAATGTCGAATCGATCTTTGAAATTCAGTACGCGGTTTCAAGCGCGTCCGGCGATGCTGCCGACGCTGGTGTAGGTTTGGCCCACCCGTACATCGACCCATGGGGTTGCTGCGGATTTTACCAGCCTTCGCAAAACCTGGTGAATGCGTTTAAAACGGGCACCAACGGTCTGCCATTGCTGGATACCTTCAATGACAGTGATGTGAAAAACGATCAGGGCTTGAAATATTCAGATCCGTTTGACCCTTACACAGGCCCGCTCGACCCCCGTCTGGATCAGACTGTTGGTCGCCGCGGTATTCTTTTCAAGGATTTCAAAATTCATGGCAGCGACTTTATCCGCGACCAGACCTACGCGGGACCTTATTCTCCTAAGAAACACATTTCTGAGAAAGCCGGTTTTGGTATCAACGGCTGGGGTAACCTTTCCAGCAATAACTACCGCATTATGCGTTACGGCATGATCCTGCTCTGGCTTGCAGAATGCGACGTGGAGCTGGGTAACCTGGAAAATGCACGGAAACTCGTAAACCAAATCCGTACACGTGCCGCTAATCCTGCGGGTTTTGTGAAGAAGGCGGTTCAGGGTTCCAAATCCAGGGATGACTACACCGTTGTGAATGAGCCTGCGGCAAACTATGTGATTAAAACTTATGATCAGGCCTGGACGGATGCAGCTACCGCGCGCAAAGCGGTCCGTTTCGAAAGCCGCCTTGAATTCGCGATGGAAGGGCACCGTTTCTTCGACTTGCAGCGCTGGGGAGTTGCCGCGGAGGTATTGAATGCCTATGTAGCGGTCGAAGCCAATAAAAGAGTTTACAAAAAGGGAGCAGTGTTCACAAAAGGCAAGAACGAGTTTTTCCCGATTCCGCAGGAGGCGATCGACCGGTCGTACAAGGCGGGGGCAGCTACGCTAACACAGGACCCTGCGTATAAATGATTTTGGTTAGTTAAAACCAGTATTTGTTAAGCGTTTGTAATCAGAAAAGCCCCTGCGAAGATGCAGGGGCTTTCTTAGTTGATGAAGTTTTTGGAATAACCTTAATTGACGTTAATTTCCTGCGCAGGCTTCTCCGAGCCGGGTACGATTGGTAGGGTAAGTTGCAGGATACCATTGTTGTATTGGGCGCTGATGTTTTCGGTATCGACGGTGTTGTCGATCATGAACGTCCGCTGGAACGAGCTTTTGCTGAATTCCTGCCGTATCCAGTTGCGCTTCTCGCTGAGGTTGTCTTTCAGCTCATAGGAAATCGAGAGCTCCAATCCCTGCACATTGATTTTGAAATCTTCCTTACTCCGGTCGGGCGCGAAAATGAGCATTTCGTAGCTCCCGTCGTTTTTGACAATGTTGACAGGCACACGGAATTCGCGCTGCGGCCCGAAATGCATGCCGTCATGGTCGTGGCGCATGCCAAAGCCACGACGTCCGAATCTGTTATCACACATAATAGTTGATGAATTGTTTGATGAATGAATATGCATTGTTTACACTTTTTGAGGCGAATAGCCGAACGGGTCGGCCAGGTATTCCCTTGGGCGTCCGCCGAAATCGCCATAGGGGTAGTCGTAGAAACCGGCGTGATAGCGGCGCCATCTGCGGTAGCGTCTTCTGGCCACGAACCTGAAAATCAGTCCGAAAATCAGAAAGAAAAAGAACGCCTTGAATAACAGGAAAGGAATGGCAAAGAGAAACAGTCCCGCCAGGACCGCAGCCCCTATTGTTTTTAGAATGACGATGAACATGATATTTGTTGTCTGGTTCGATGAATAATGTGGGCCAATTGCGGCTACATAATTGCAGACGTCCGACGGAAGAAATTACTTTAAAGTGTCTGGAAAAATAAAACCCGGCTGCTCGGGGCCGGGTTATTGACTCTCATATGTTTTCAGGTGGCTTTCTGCGCCGGTTCCACATTTCCTGGCGGAACTTGATGCGTTCTTCGTCTGTCATTTGCATCCATTTGTTTTTCCAGGCCAGCATTTCCTCGCGGCGACCGCCAAAACGGCGGTTGAACCGCTCCCATTTGTTGTGGTGCGGACGGTGGCCCTGTCCTCTGAAACCTCCGAAGAGTACCTTGCATAAAACGAACAGGCCGACAGCCTGCCAGTAGCTGATAGGGTTGAAGTTGGTGGCAGCGGGCAGAATGGCATTCCAGAGCCATTGAACAACGGCTCCGAAGGCTAGCGCTGAGATCAGGATAAAAATCGGCAGCGCAAGCCGAAATCTCCTACCTCTGTTTTGCGGGTTCATCATGGTCGACAAATTTAATAATTTACAAACTCCCGGTACACGCTTTCGAGCCGTTCGCGAAGATGACGGACGGCATAGCGCTTGCGGGAAATTAAGGTTTTGATATTTTCTCCGGTACGATCGGCGATTTCCTGAAAGGTCTGGTCTTCGAGTTCGTTCCAGATAAACACCTGCCGCTGGTTTTCCGGAAGTTCGTCCAGTGCAATGTTCAGTTGCTCCCAGAAAAGTTCTTTCAAATAGGCGGATTCAGGCGTATTGTCGTCGGCAAGGAGGATGTCCTTGAAATGGAATTCGCCATCCTCGTCTTCGTAGCCGAAATCTTCGAGCGATTCCGGCTTCTGTTTACGGTATTTATCGATAATCCGGTTGCGTGCTACGCGGTACAGCCAGCTGCTCATCTGCTCGATCGCCTCTATCTCCGGAACTGTGCTCAGCTGGTACCATACATCCTGCAAAATGTCCTCCGCATCCTCATCGGTATTGACGCGTTGCCGGATGAATCCCAGCAATTGCTTGCCATAGGATGTGACGGTTTGGATGATATTTGGCTTTTTCTGCGACAAACGGACTTTTAAGCTATTACAGATTGGCAGACGGCTGGCTTGCGGAAATACTTTAAAGGATAACAATATTTTTTGCCTCGGAGAATGCGAATTGACACGGAGTCAAAGGGGTTCGTGTCAATTGGTGCGTTCACGGCAAAACCCACTAACTGAGTATACTATTTAAAAATATTCAAAAAGTGCAAATGTATTGAATTGTACTTTTCTAATGATACTGGCAAATTTCAAACGACTTGCTGTACTTTTTCTAGAAACGTATAATTATTTCAATATTTATAGATCATTGAAAAAAGAACTTTGGCTTGCCGAAATCGGTCTTATTGACTTTTAATCACAATGTTGGGTACCTTTGTAATGTCCAAAGAGCAGATAGCGACAACAGCACACTGCTTCGAAAGCTTAAACAGGTAAATGCCTGAAAAGTACAAATTGGTAACATTGAATCAGACATTAAACATTAAGAATAAAATGAAAAAAACTATCTTGGCAATCGCAGTTTTGGTGGGAGTATCAACTGCAAATCTTTCAATCGCTGCTGACAAAGTAAAAGAAAACAACGCATCTATCGAGCTTGTTTCCGGCGCGGAATTGAAATTCAAACTGTCTCTTGAAAACGTGAAAGAAAGATCTTCACTGGTTATCAAAGATTACACAGGAACAATCGTTTACAGCACATCGATCCCTAAGTCTGAAAACTACACTAAGATCTTCGACCTGTCGAACCTGGCCGACGGAAATTACAGCTTCATTATCAACAATGGCAGCGAAATCTCTACCAAGCCATTCGCGATTTCAACTGAAACAAAACGTCAGGTAACAGCGGTTATCAAATAATTCAAGCCTTACAGGCGGCCGAAAGGCACTAAAAAAGCAGTCCGGATATTTCGGACTGCTTTTTGTTTTTGCAGTGTGGCTGTTAGTAGGCCATTATTTTCTTTTCGCTGCTGCTCTGGAATGCCAGGTCGATCACGCGGCAGGTGCGTAATACTTCCTCTGGCTTCACCGCCAGCTCGGTACCATGCACAATGGCGTCGTAAACATTCTGGTAGAACGGCATATAGTCGCCGGCTTCGCTTTCTACGATGCCTGTGAATGACGCGCTGTACAATTTCCCCCAGCGATCTTCCGGTTCCAGGCCCCAAGGTTTTTCGGTAGGCAGCACGTTCTTGCGCAAAGTCTCTTCCTGGGGATCCAGGCCGCCTTTGATAAAAGAACCTTTGGTGCCATGCAGAACGTAGCGCAAATGGTTTTCATAAACCATCAGACTCGATTTTACGATCACCGATTTGTCGGCATAGCCCAGGCGGATATCGAAATAATCGTCGATTTCGCTGTTCGGGCGCACGATGCGGATGTCGGCCGTGACGGTTTCCGGTTCGCCGAACAATACCAATGCCTGGTCGATCAAATGCGGGCCCAAGTTGTAAACATTGCCGCCCACAGGCACAGCGCGTTCTTTCCATGAACCGGCAACAGCCTCGCGATAGCGGTCGTAGCGGCATTCGTATTCGATAATATCGCCCAATTTCCCCTCTCCAAGTAATTTTTGAATGGTCAGGAAGTCGGAATCCCAGCGGCGGTTTTGGTAGGCTGTCAGCACCAAGCCTTTTTCTTTCGCCAGTTTCACGAGTTGGAGGGCTTCCTCTTCGGTCGCCGAGAAAGGTTTTTCGATCACGACATGCTTGCCGTTTTCAAGCGCGTCCATCGCGTACTGGAAATGCGTATCATTGGGCGTGCATATAAAGACAAGGTCAATGGCGTCGTCGCTGAGCAGTTCTTCCACCGACCGCGCATTACCGATTGTCGGGTCAAATTCCTGCGCCTCGTTTTTGGACCTTTCGACCACCGTTTTGATCTTGAAATTCGGGTTAGTACTCAGGAACGGCGAATGAAAATACCGCCCCGACAAACCGAAACCGATTAAACCGACATTGAGAATTTTTGAAGGCATAGTTTTAAATTTTGCTTTGGCACAAAGGTAACCTTCCACGAAAACTGAGCAAGGAACCCGAGCAGGTTGTTAAGGATTGATGTTTGAGATTTGGCTCATTAACATTGTATTTGACTAGCATCAATACGTTTTGCCATGACAACGGAAGAAAAGAAAATCGGGATTATCGGGAAAATTGTCGGCTTGAAAAATAAACAACTGATCGACAAGGTAGATGATTTGTTGAAAGGAGAGGTTGTTGTCTCCGATGACCTACTATGTTATGACTAAAATCAAATCGCGTAGCGATGTAATATTGTTGGCAATATCAAACGGTACGCAAGGCATGAATCCGGTAAGGGATGTAACAACAACACAAACGCAATCCTTTGTCGTTGCATGCCTAACGGCATTCCCGGAATCACACTAAGGCAACGCAAACGCCACATACCGGTCCCCGGACTTCGTATTCAGCTTCCCGCCGCCACAGGCAATGACGACATATTGCCTCCCATTCACTGAATAGGTACTTGCCGACGCATAGCCGGCTGCGGGCAAAGCAGCTTGCCAGAGTATTTTACCTGTTTCCTTATCAAATGCACGGAACTGCTCATCCCGGCTTCCCGCAATGAAAATCAAGCCGCTGCCCGTAACCAGGGGGCCACCGTAATTGTCGGTGCCGGTCGGCGGGATTCCTTTGGCGGTTAGTTCTTTGTATTCACCCAGCGGCACCTGCCATTTTCTTTGCCCGGTATTCAGGTCAATAGCGGTCAATGTGCCCCAGGGCGGCTGACTTACCGGGTAGCCATTCCGGTCGTACCAGCGGTTGTAACCGGTGTGTTGGTAAGGAACCTGCGTTTTTGAATCGATCGTGATGCTTTCCTTGCTTTCCTGATTGGAGAGATAAGCGATGATCGACTTTCGCTCTGCTTCCGAAATATGGGTGAACGAAGGCATCATGCCGCGCCCATTTTGTAAAACAGCTTCGATTTGCGTTGGTTTGAGCCGCTTTTCAAGATTGGCGAGCGAGGGGTAGGAGCCGTCGTGGTTCCCCATTTTGTCGGCCCCGTGGCAGGCTGCGCAGTTCATTTGATATAATTGTGCGCCGGTTACGCTGGCAGCGTTTTTGGGGATCTCTTTTTTAATGAGTGAGGTGTAAACTGGTATTTCCTTGGCCGGAACATACATGACACCACCTGGATCGGTCGCCGCGCCTCCCCATTGTGCCCCGCCGTCG
>Ga0255338_1006240_pt1 | contig 10266 bp, 7 predicted proteins | sample MeOH1_35cm_T4_19_FD_203715 | JGI IMG/M metagenome (GOLD analysis project Ga0255338, IMG submission 203715) | Sandy soil microbial communities from University of British Columbia, Vancouver, Canada - MeOH1_35cm_T4_195 | ecosystem: Engineered > Artificial ecosystem > Sand microcosm > Unclassified ...
CGAACTGGCTGAAGGGTTCGACCTTCTCGGTCGATCTGCTGAACGTGTTCAACACCCGTACGGTGCGCAGCATCTCGGAAGCTGGCGAGTTCGCCGTGGGTACGCCTGATCCTGGTTATGGCGCCCCGATCGCCGACAGCCTGCAGAAGCCGCGCCGCGTGCGCCTGCTGGCCCAGTACGAGTTCTGATGCACTTGAACAGGCTCGGGCCGCCCAGGCCCGGGCCTGTGCCCGGAACAGCAAGCGCCCCTCGGGGCGCTTTTTTCTTGGGCGAGCCATGCGTCCCTAGAATCCAGGCTTATCGCCACGAGAACATCATTCCCACCATGACAGAAGCTGCGACGCCGTCGCCCTTGCAATGCGACGTTGCCATCATCGGCGCCGGCCCCGCCGGCAGCGCCGCGGCGCGCGTGCTGTCCCAGGCCGGGCTGGAGGTGCTGCTCATCGACCAGCAGCCGCCCGGGCGCGACAAGATCTGCGGCGACGGCCTGATCCCCGATGCCCATGCGGCACTGACCCGTCTGGGCCTGCTGGACGCGGTGATGGCCAAGGCTCAGCGCGCCAGCCATGTCGGCTGCATCGGCCCGCGCGGCGGCCGCATCGACGTGCCCGGCCATCTGGCCGTGCTGCCGCGTCGCGAGCTGGACCTGATCCTGCTGCAGGCGGCCCAGGCCGCCGGCGCGCGCTTCCTGCAGGCGCGCTTCGAGAAGCCGCTGGAAGACGGCGCGGGCCGGGTGGTCGGGGCGCTGCTGAAACAGGGCGAGGCCCAGGTGGAGGTCCGCGCGCCCTGGCTCGTGCTGGCCACCGGCGCCGTGCCCAAGGCCCTGATCGCCGCCGGCATGTGCGAGCGCCACACGCCCAGCGGCGTCGCGCTGCGCGGCTATGTGCGCGCGCCCGCGATGGTGGGGCGCATCAAGGCCCTGGAGGTGGTCTGGAACAAGGCGGTGCGGCCCGGCTATGGCTGGATCTTCCCGGCGCCCGATGACTGCTTCAACATCGGCGTCGGCGTCACCGACAGCCACCGCGCGGTGGCCGGCAAGGGGGAAAAGAAGGACCTCAATCTGCGCGCCATCTTTGACGCCTTCTGCGCCCATTACGCGCCCGCCGCCGAGCTGATGCGCGCCGGCGAGCTGGTGGGCGAGCTCAAGGGCGCGCCGCTGCGCTGCACGCTGGCCGGCGCGCGCTGGACCCGCCCGGGCCTGCTGGTGGCCGGCGAGGCCGCCGGCTCCACCTACTCCTTCACCGGCGAAGGCATCGGCAAGGCCATGGAAACCGGCATGCTGGCCGCCGACGCCCTGCTGGCCCAGCGCGCCGACGACGCGGCCGCGCGCGCGCTTTACGAGCAGGGCCTGCGTGCGCTCAAGCCCAAGTACGATCTGTACGAACGCGCCAACCGGGTCAACGCGATGCCCTGGCTGGCCGACCTGCTGATCTGGCGCGCGCAGAAGAGCGAGCGCCTGGTGCGGCGCATGAGCGGCGTGCTCAACGAGACCAGCAACCCCGGCAACCTGGTCAGCCTCAAGGGCATCTCGCGTCTGTTCCTGGAGTAGCGCCGACATGTGCCAACTGCTCGGCATGAACGCCAACACGGCCACCGACGTGATGTTCAGCTTCACGGGCCTGGCCACGCGCGCCGACGAGCACAAGGACGGCTTCGGCATCGCCTTCTTCGAGGGCCGCGGCCTGCGCCATTTCGTCGACCACCACAGCGCCCGCGTCTCGCCGCTGGCCGAGCTGGTCAAGCATTACCCGATCAAGAGCGACAACGTCATCGCCCATATCCGCAAGGCCACCCAGGGGCAGGTCGCGCTGGAGAACACCCATCCCTTCCAGCGCGAGCTGTGGGGCCGCTACTGGGTGTTCGCCCACAACGGCAACCTGGCGGACTTCCATCCGCGCCTGCACGCCGCCTTCAAGCCGGTGGGCCAGACCGACAGCGAGCGCGCCTTCTGCTGGCTGATGCAGGAGCTGGCCAAGGCCCATGCCGACGTGCCCAGCATCGAGGAGCTGAGCCACACGCTGCGCGAGCTCGCGCCGCAGCTGGCGCGCCACGGCACCTTTAACATGCTGCTCTCCAACGGCCAGGCGCTGTGGGCCCATGGCTCGACCAAGCTGCACTACCTGCTGCGCCGCCATCCCTTCGGCGAGGCGCGCCTGGCCGACGAGGACCTGAGCGTCGATTTCGCCCAGCACACCACGGCCCAGGACCGCGTCGCCATCATCGCCACCGAGCCGCTGACCCGCGACGAGCCCTGGGTGGCCTTCCAGCCCGGCGAGCTCAAGGTCTTCGTGGGCGGCGCGCTGCTGGCCTGATGAGCCAAGGCGCCGCCATTCGAGCGCCCCAAGCCGCCATTCGCCGCAGCGAGGCCGGCGCCGCAGCCGGCCTTGCCTAGACTAGCCGCCATGCCCGCCCCGCCCGCCGCCACCGCCCACCCGCCGCTGGACTGGACCCAATGGATCTGCCCCGGGCCGCGCCGGGTCTTCAGCGCCGCCGAGCTGGCACGTGCCGGCGACCAGCCCTGGCCGCGCGGCATCGATCGCTATGTCTACAGCAACACCCTGGTGCTGGCCCTGATCTTCTTCCAGACCCTGCCCTCCGGCTGGGGCCTGCCGGTGCTGCTGCTGAGCCAGGGTCTGGCTGCTGGGGCCCTGGCCGTCGGCCGCATGCTGTGGCGCCAACCGACGCGCCGGCGCCTCAACCTGGCCAGCTGGACCTTCACCGCGGCCTTCGTCGCCAGCCTCTGGCTGCTGGGGCGCTGGCAGGGCAGGGCCGGCCTGCAGCTGCCGCTGCTGGTGGCGAGCAGCGTGCTGGTGCTGGTGCTGAGCGCCTGGTGGTTCCTGACCCTGTACCGCGTGCAGCAGATCGGCGCGCGCCTGGCCGAGCTGGACGAGCGCTCGCGCAGCCTGGCGCTGGCGCGGCGCCTGGCCAGTGCCCAGCTGCAGCCGCATTTCCTCTTCAACACCCTGGCTTCGGTCCAGCACTGGGTCGACACCCTGGACCCGCGCGCCGGCCCGACCCTGCAGTCCTTCACCCGCTACCTGCGCGCCACCCTGCCGATGTTCGAGCGCGACAGCCTCACCTTGGCCGAGGAGCTGCAGATCGTGCGCAGCTATCTGGAGGTGATGCAGGCGCGGCTGGGCACGCGCCTGCAATGGCTGGTCGAGGTGGAGCCCGGCCTGGACCTCGCGCTGGCGCTGCCGCCCGGGGCGCTGCTGACCCTGGTCGAGAACGCGATCGCCCATGGCATCGAACCCAGCCTGCGCGGCGGTGCGGTGCATGTGGGCGCGCGCCGCACGGCGGGCTGCGTGCTGCTGGAGGTGGCCGACGATGGTGCCGGCCTGTGCGGCGCCGCCGCGCCGGCCGAGGGCGTGGGCCTGGCCAACACCCGTGCCCGGCTGCGCCAGCTGCATGGCGACTCGGCGCAGCTGGAGCTGCGGGCCCGCCAGCCCGGCTGCCTGGCCCGCATCACGCTGCAGCAGGAGGCCCGCCCGTGAGCGAGATCAAGGCCCTGATCGCCGACGACGAGGAGGGCCCGCGCGAGCAGCTGCGCGCCGCGCTGGCGCGCCTGTGGCCCGAGCTGCGGCTCGTCGCCGCCAGCGAGAACGGCGTCGATGCCTGGGACGACTGCCTGGCGCACGAGCCCCAGCTCTGCTTCCTGGACATCCGCATGCCGGGCCTCTCGGGCCTGGAGGTGGCGCGCCGCCTGGCGCGGCTGGAGCGGCCGCCGCAGGTCGTCTTCGTCAGCGCCCATGGCGACCATGCGCTGTCGGCCTTCGAGGCCGGCGCGCTGGACTATGTGCTCAAGCCGGTCGAGGATGCCCGCCTGGCCCAGACCCTGCAGCGCCTGCGCGAGCGCCTGGACCGGCAGCCGGCCGATCTGCCGGCGCAGATGCAGGCCCAGATGCAGGCGCTCATGCGCCAGCTGCTGCCGGGCGGCCGCGGCGCGGGCCGGCGGCCCATCCAGGCCAGCGTGGGCCGCGAGGTGCGCCTGATCGCGCCCGAGGACGTGGTCTATTTCGAGAGCGACAACCGCTACACCCGCGTCGTGCACCGCGACGGCGAGGCCCTGATACGCACGCCGCTGAAGGAGCTGCTGAGCCAGCTCGACGAAGAGCAGTTCTGGCAGGTGCATCGCTCGGTGCTGGTCAACAGCCGCTGCATCCTCAGCGCCCTGCGCATCGACGAGAACACCATGGTGCTGACGCTGCGCGGCCGCGAGGAGCGGCTGCCGGTGTCGCGCCAGTTCCAGGGGCTGTTCAAGGGGCAGTGAAGGCTCGGTCGGGCAGGGGGCTGACCCGGCTGCACAAGCCCCGAGCTTTGTGCACAATCGGCCGCACGCCCACCAGGATCCCGCCTCATGTCCGCCCTACCCAGCCCGCGCTTCGACGAGTTCTACCGCTACCCCGAGCTGACCCAGCTGCTGTTCGCCTACGCCGAGGCCTGCCCCAACCTGGTCTCGGTGCGCTCGATCGGCAAGAGCTTCGAGGGCCGCGACATCTGGGTGCTGGTGCTGACCAACACCGCCACCGGGGCCGATGTGGACAAGCCCGCCTTCTGGCTGGACGGCAACATCCATGCCGCCGAGCTGACCGCCTCCACCGCCTGCCTCTACTACCTGCACCACCTGGCCACGCGCTATGGTGTCGACGACCAGGTCACCCAGCTGCTGGACACCCGCGTCGTCTACATGGTGCCGCGCCTGAACCCTGACGGTGCCGAGCTGGCCCTGGCCGACCGGCCGCGCCACATCCGCTCCTCCACCCGCCGCTACCCCTACGACGAGGAGCCGGTCGACGGCCTCACCATCGAGGACGTGGACGGCGACGGCCGCATCCTGACCATGCGCGTGCTCGATCCGCACGGCGGCTACAAGAAGCATCCGCAGGATCCGCGCCTGATGGTGGCGCGCGAGCCCGGCGAGTTCGGCGGCGAGTACTACCGCCTGATCCCCGAGGGCTTCATCAAGAACCACGACGGCCTGACGGTGAGCATCAACAAGGACCGCGAGGGCCTGGACCTGAACCGCAACTTCCCCGGCGAGTGGCGCCAGGAATACAAGCAGCTGGGCGCCGGCCCCTATCCCACCAGCGAGCCCGAGGTGCGGGCGATGGTGGACTTCATCACCGGCCATCCCAATATCGGCGCCGCCATCAGCTACCACACCCACAGCGGCGTGATCCTGCGCCCGATGGGCGGCTGCAGCGACGATGACATGATTCCCGAGGACCTGTGGAGCTACAAGAAGTTCTCCCGGCTCGGCGAGCAGCACAGCGGCTATCCCTCGGTCTCGATCTGGCACGAGTTCAAGTACCACCCCAAGGAAATCATCACCGGCACCCAGGACTGGATCTACGAGCACCTGGGCGCGCTGTTCTGGACCGTCGAGCTCTGGTCGCCCAACAAGGAGGCCGGCATCGAGAACTACAAGTGGATCGACTGGTACCGCGAGCACCCGGTCGAGGACGATCTGAAGCTGCTCAAGTGGAGCGACGAGCAATGCGGCGGCCAGGCCCATGTGGACTGGCATCCCTTCTACCACCCGCAGCTGGGCCCGGTGGAGATCGGCGGCTGGGACAAGATGAACTACTGGCGCAACCCGCCGCCGCATCTGCGCGAGCGCGAGGCCGCGCGCTTCCCGGCCTGGATGAACCAGATCGCGCTCTCCCTGCCCAGGCTGGAGCTGCTGCGCACCGAGGTGCGCGCGCTCGGCCCCGACACCTGGCGCGTGCGCCTGGCGGTGGCCAACAGCGGCTGGCTGCCGGCCTATGTGACCCAGCGCGCGCTGGAGCGCAAGGTGGTGCGCGGCGTGATGTTCGAGATCTACCTGCCGGCCGACCCGGCGATCAGCCTGGTCAGCGGCAAGGAGCGCATGGAGGGCCCGCAGCTGGAGGGCCATGCGCCCAAGCAGTCGACCCAGGCCTTCCTGCCCGGGCGCGAGGCCACGGCCGACCGCGCCGTCGGCGAATGGGTGGTGCGCGCGCCCAAGGGCACGCGCCTGGCCCTGAGCGCCTGCGCCGAGCGGGCCGGCACGGTGCGCACCGAGGTGACGCTGGACTGAGGGCCGTGCTCAGCGGCTGGGGCAGGCCTGCCGCTGCAGACTGTCCAGCAGCCCCGGCCCCAGGGCCTTGAGCAACTGCACCGAGAGCGCGCTGGTGAAGCGGTAGCGCGCCGCATCGGGTTCGTGCACGTAGCTTGTGATGCTGCCGAAATAGCGCTCGCCCAGCGCGAACACCAGGGTGCCGGAGCGCTCGACGATGCGCTCCGAGACCAGCCGGCCGGCGCGGTCGGTCCGGGTGTCGCGGTGGTCGCCGGTGCCGGTCTTGCCGCCCACCGGCAAGACCCGGCCCTGGGCATCCAGGAACACGCCCTTGAGCCGCCGGGCCGTGCCGTCCTCGACCACGCCCAGCAGGGCCCGGTGCACCGCCTCGACCACCGCCGGCGCCAGCAGGGGCTGGGCGGCCGCGGGCTGCGGCTGCAGCCGCGTGTCGAAGGGCGTGGCGCTGGCGAAGTGCAGGGCGGCTATGGGCTGCTGGGGCAGGCGCCGGCCCTGGTTGACGAGGATGCCCATCAGCTCGGCCAGGGCCGCGGGCCGGTCGCCCGAGGCGCCGATCGCGCTGGCATAGGACGGGGTCAGCCGGTCGAAGGGATAGCCCAGGCGCCGCCAGGACTGCAGCAGCGCGTCGAAGGCCTCGCGCTCCAGCATCTGGCGCAGGCGCTGGTCCTGGGCGGCGCGCTGGCGCGGCTTGAACAGCCAGGCATAGGCCTGCTGGCGCGCTGCGCCGCTGGCCGACAGCACGGCCGCGAGGCTGGCGTCGGGGTGCTGGCGCAGATGCGTGAACAGCCACAGCTCCAGCGGATGGATGCGCGTCAGGTAGCCGCGGTCGGCCAGGCTCATATCGCGGTAGCGGGCATACAGGCCCGGCGCGGCATGCCAGCCGCGCGGCAGGCGTTCGTCCAGCCAGGCGCGCAGCCGCGCCTCGTCGGCCTGCGGCTCCAGCACGAACAGCAGGCTGGCCAGCGAGGCCAGCGTCGGGCGGGCGTCCGCCAGCAGACGCGCATCCGCCTGCGCCGGCGCCAGGCCCTGGTACTTGCGATAGAAGCCCGCCAGATAGCTGCCGCCCTCGGCCGCGGCGAACTGCGCCAACAGCGCCTGCCGGCGCGGGTGCTCGGGCTCGCGCAGCAGGGCCGCGGCCGCGCGGGCCGGGTCGCCGTAGATGCGGTGCTGGACGATGTCGCGCATCAGCCGGATGAAGACCAGGTTGACCGAATGCTTGAAGGCCTCCTGCACCGTCAGGCGCTGCTCGTCGTGCTCGTGCTCGAAGTTCTCGAAGCGGTGCAGGCCGCCGCCGGTGAAGAAGGCCTCGGCCGGACTGGCCGGGTAGCTGCGCTGCAGGGCGGCCTCCAGCATGACGGGCAGTTCGCGCTGCCGGGCCTGCAGCAGGTACTGGCGCGCCCACAGCGAGAGCGCGTCGCGGCGCTCCGGCGCGAGTGCGCGCAGCTCGGCCGCCGACAGGCCGGCCCAGCGCGCGTGCAGCTCGGCGACGATCTCCAGGTAGGAGATCAGCGTGCGCAGCTTGGCCGTGGAGCCCAGGTCCAGCTTGGCGCCCAGGTTGACGTCGAAGGGCTGGTCGATGTTGTCGGCCTGCACGCGCAGCCAGTTGGCCCGGGCGCCGCGCTCGTAAAGCGTCAGGCTGAACACCAGCGGGCGCAGGCTGGCGCCGGCCTCCAGCAGATGCGGGCCGTACAGCCCGGCGGCCTGGGCCGCGGCGGGATCGTGCAGGCCGGCCAGGGCCGCGGTCGCCAGGGCCTGGGCGCGCCCGTCCAGGCTGGTGTGCACCTCCAGGTCGAGCCGGTCCAGGTCGTAGTGGCGCTGCAGCGCCAGCAACTCCGCCAGCCGGATGCGCAGGCTGTTGGTGGCCTTGCGGGCGACGAAGTCGGGGCGCTGCGGCTGTGGCGCCGGCTCCGCCAGCGGCAGGGCCAGCGGCAGCGCGGCATCGCGCAGCGCCGCCGGGATCACGCCGGCGCCGGCCAGCAGGCGCAGATAGCTGTCGGCGAGGCGGCGCAGATCCTCGCCCCGACCCTGCAGGAACTGCGCCGGCCGGCGCTGCGCGATCAGCAGGGACAGGGCCTGCTTGTAGGCCAGGGCCTGGGCCGCACCGCCGCCCTGCAGGGCCTGGTTGAAGTCCTCGAACTCGCGCCCGTACCAGGCCCACAGGCCGTCACCCAGGCCATGTACCTCGCCCACGCCCGGCCGCGCGGCCAGCGGCACGGTGTTCAGGTAGTCGAGCAGGATCTGGCGGCGGCGCGGCAGGGTCTGCTCGCCGTCCAGATAGGCGCGCTGCGAGGCCGAGGCCATCTGGCGCAGCTTCTCGGCCACCGAGCCGGTGCGGCCCTGCGGCGAGTGGCGGTATTTCTCGATCTGCGTCGCCAGCGTGGAGCCGCCGGCGGCCGGCGCGTCGGCATCGAGCCGGCGCTGCAGCTGCTGCAGCGCGGCCTTGCCGAAGCGCTCCGGGTCCAGTGCCGGGTTGCGGCGCGGCGGGTCCGGGTCGAGCAGGTGGCGGTCCTCGATGAAGAGCAGGCTCTGCACCAGCAGCGGCGGCAGCGCCGCGAAGCTGGCGTACTGGCGCTGCGGCAGCCGCAGCGCCAGCAGCGGCTCGCCGCGGCAGTCGCGCAGGCTCAGCCCGGCCTGGCTCTTCTCGCGGTAGGGGATGAACAGGCCCTGCTCGCCCAGCGCCAGCAGCTGCGGCGACTGGCGCGCCTGGCTGGCCACGACAAAGCCCTGCGCCTGCAGCCGCTCGATGTACTGCGGCAGCGTGCTGTAGCCCAGCCGCGCGTCGTAGGGGCCGCTATGGGGAAAGCGGATCTGCGCGCTGGGCCCGGGCTCGACCCGGTAGCCGGCCGCGCGGGCCGAGGCGGACCAGAGCGCCGACTGCAGGCGCGAGCTGCGCAGCTCGCCGAAGCCGGCCACGGCGGCCGCCGTCAGCAGCGTGCCGCCGCCCAGCCAGACCCATTTGCCGACCCTTGCCATGACCGCCTCGCGCAGCGCTCAACCGGGGTCTCCAGTCTGTGCCCGCGCGGCGGGCGAGGCAAGGCTTGACCCCTGCGATGAGGGGCGCAAACGAGGCGAAGAGACGCTGCGCGTTGCCGCCGCGCCTCAGTGCTGGGCGCGGTCCTGCTCGGCCGCCGCCAGCATCGCTTCGCGCCACAGCCTGGCCGGCACGAAGGTGCGCAGCTGCTCCATGGCCTTGGCCACCAGCTCCGGGTGCAGCTCGTGCCCGATGCCCGGCCGGACGTCGGCCGTCACGTCGGCGCCCAGCTGCACCAGGGTCTGGGCCGACTGCACGATCAGCGGATAGGGCATCACCGGGTCGGCCATGCCATGCAGCAGGTGCACGCTGACCTCCTCCGGCGCGTGCGCGGGCGGGCTGGCGTGGCGGCCGCCGAAGGCCAGCACCCGGCCGACCAGACGGGGCTCGGCCTGGACCGCTTCCAGCGCCATGATGGCGCCCTGGGAGAAGCCGCCCAGGGCCACGCGCTCCCAGGTGAGGCCGTAATGGGCGGCCCAGCCGCGCACCAGGGCGATGAAGCCGGGCAGGGCGGCGGCCACGCGGGCGGGGCGGTTGTCCTCGCTGACGCCGCGGGTGGAAAACCATTGGTAACCACTGCCGCCGCCGGGCACGCCGTCGAAAGGCTCGGGCGCGTCGAAACTCAGCACCGCCGCCTGCGGGTACTGGGCCCGCAAGGCCTCGGCCAGCGGCTGCATGTCGCCACCCCGGCCGCCCACGCCGTGGAACAGCAGGAACAGCAGCTGCGGCGCCTCGCTGTCGGGCAGCAGCAGCAGGGCCGGGGCGGGAAGGGCGGGCGCGGTCGTCATGGCGCTATTGTGAACCGCCGGCCGGCTATGCTCGCGCGGGCGGAAATTGAGAGGGACGAGGCCATGGAATTGAAGGTCAACGGACGGCGTCAGGTCCTGCCCGCGCATGCGGCCGATCCGGCCATGCCCCTGCTGTGGGCGCTGCGGGACGGCCTGAACCTGACCGGCACGAAGTTCGGCTGCGGCATCGGCGCCTGCGGTGCCTGCACCGTCCATGTCGAGGGTCAGGCCCAGCGCGCCTGCGTCACGCCGCTGGCCAGCGTGCAGGACAAGGCCGTCACCACCATCGAGGGCCTGGGTGCGCCCGGGCAGCGCCATGTGCTGCAGCAGGCCTGGCTGGAGCAGCAGGTGCCGCAGTGCGGCTACTGCCAGAGCGGCATGCTGATGGCCGC
>Ga0255338_1006241_pt1 | contig 10265 bp, 9 predicted proteins | sample MeOH1_35cm_T4_19_FD_203715 | JGI IMG/M metagenome (GOLD analysis project Ga0255338, IMG submission 203715) | Sandy soil microbial communities from University of British Columbia, Vancouver, Canada - MeOH1_35cm_T4_195 | ecosystem: Engineered > Artificial ecosystem > Sand microcosm > Unclassified ...
CACCATCCAAGCGATGGCAGGCGTGGTATGCAGCAGGCTTGCGAGCTTGTCCATGGGCGGCTTCCCGGCAGGGCCACCCGCGGGGAGGCCCAACCCATCGAGCCTATCAGAGCGGCGGCGTTCCTGACACGGAGGGAAAGAACTCCCCGGGCGCCGATGCGACCTGGGTCACAGCCCAAAGGCCAAAGCTGGCGCTTTGGCCCCATGTAAAAGCCAAGGCATTTTGCGCGGCCTGGCCGCGCTCTGGAGAAATCGTGGGCGCAGCCCGCGATTTCTCAGCCCTTTGCTTCGATTTTGGACCAACTATCCTTCAGCCCCACGGTCCGGTTGAACACAGGCTTCCCCGGGGCGCTGTCCGGATCCACGGCGAAATAGCCCGTGCGCTCGAACTGGAACCGCTCGCCGGGAAGCGCCCCCGCCAGACTGGGCTCAAGGCGGGCCTCGGCCAGGACCTCGAGACTTCCAGGGTTCAGGAGGGTTTTCCAGTCCTGGCCCTCGGCCACGTCCATGGGGTCCTCCTGGGTGAAGAGGGCCTCGTAGAGCCGCACTTCGGCCTTCACGGCGTGGGCGGCGCTCACCCAGTGGAGGGTGCCCTTCACCTTGCGGCCGTCGGGGGCGTTGCCGCCCCGGCTGGCGGGATCCCACTCGCAGCGCAGCTCCACCACGGTTCCGGCGGCGTCCTTGACCACCTCGCGGCAGGTGACGAGGCAGGCGCCCCTCAGGCGTACCTCGGCACCCGGCGCCAGGCGGAACCACTTCTTGGGAGCCTCCTCGCGGAAGTCGTCCTGATCGATGAACAGCTCCCGGGTGAAGGGCAGCTTGCGGGTGCCCATGGCCGGGTCGTCCGGGTGGTTCGCCACCTCCACCTCGAAGGCCTCGGCCTCCGCCATGTTGGTGATGACCACCTTGAGGGGGCGCAGCACACCCATGCGGCGGGGGGCCCGCCTCTCCAGGTCCTCGCGGATGCAGAACTCCAGCAGACCCACATCGGCCACCATGTCGCGCTTGGCCACGCCCACCCGCTCGGCGAAGGCCCGCACGGCCTCGGGCGTGTAGCCCCGGCGGCGCAGGCCGCAGATGGTGGGCATGCGGGGATCGTCCCAGCCGCGCACGACGCCATCCTGCACCAGCTGGAGGAGGCGGCGCTTGCTCATCACCGTGTAGGTGAGGTTCAGACGGGCGAACTCGATCTGGCGCGGCAGGGGGCGCTGGAAGAATGTCCCGTCCGCGTCCTGTTCCAGGAACCATTCGTAGAGGGGCCGGTGGTCCTCGAACTCCAGGGTGCAGATGGAGTGGGTGATGGTCTCGATGGCGTCGGACACGCCGTGGGCGTAGTCATACATCGGGTAGAGGCACCAGGCGTCGCCCGTGCGGTGGTGGTGGGCCCGGCGGATGCGGTACATGAGCGGATCGCGCAGGTTCATGTTGCCGCTCTGCATGTCGATCTTGGCCCGCAGGACCTTCGCGCCGTCCGGGAACTCACCGGCCTTCATGCGGCGGAAGAGATCCAGGTTCTCTTCGGGGCCGCGGTCCCGGTACGGGCTGGCCTTCCCAGGCGTGTGGAAGTTGCCGCGGTACTCGCGGATCTCCGCCTCAGTGAGGTCGCAGACGTAGGCCTTGCCCTGCCGGATCAGGTACTCCGCGTAGTCGTACATGAACGGGAAGTAGTCCGAGGCATAGTGCTCGCCCTTCCACTGGAAGCCCAGCCACTGGACGTCCTCGCGGATGGAATCCACGTACTCCACATCTTCTTTAACTGGATTGGTGTCGTCGAAGCGCAGGTTGGTGGCGCCGCCGTAGGCCTTCGCCAGGCCGAAGTTCAGGCAGATGCTCTTGGCGTGACCGATGTGCAGGTAGCCGTTGGGTTCCGGCGGGAAGCGCGTGAGCACCCGCCCCCCGTGCTTGCCCGAGGCGCGGTCCGCTTCGACGATCTCCTCGATGAAGTGGAGGCTCCGGGATTCGGGCTTGGGTTCGGGACTGGGCAGGTCAGCGGACATCGGGGCTCACAGGATGCAAACCTCAAAGATACCAAGCCCATGTTGAAAAGGCTTTTGGAACCGCGAAAGACGCGAAAGCCCTTCGGGCACGCGAAAGAATGAAGATAGGCCTTTAAAGTCCCGTGCCCCTCTTTTCGCGCCCTTTCGCGTATTTCGCGGTTTCAGTTCTCGGGTCAGCCCAGCCCCGCCGCCACCTGGGTGGCCCGCTCGATGCCACGGGCGACGACGGAGCGGATGCGGCCGTCCTCCAGGGCCAGGAGGCCGGCGATGGTGCAGCCGGCGGGAGTGGTGACGTCGTCCTTGAGGGCGGCCGGGTGGCGACCGGTCTCCAGCACCATGGAGGCGGCTCCCAGGGTCATCTGGGCCGCCAGTTCCACGGCCACGGCCCGGGGCAGGCCGCACTGGACGCCGCCTTCGGCCAGGGCCTCGAGGATCACGAACATGAAGGCCGGACCACTGGCGCTGAGGCCCGTGACCGCATCCATGTGCCGCTCATCCAGGTCCATGACCCGGCCCAGGGGCTCGAAGAGGGCCCGGGCCTGGCCCAGCTGGGCCTCGGTAACCCCCTGCCCCGCCGCCAACACCGTCATGCCTCGGCGGATGGAACAGGGCGTGTTGGGCATGGCACGCACCAGGGGCGTGCCTTCCGGCGTGTGGGTCGCCAGGAAATCCAGGGTCGTGCCCGCGGCGATGGAGACCACCAGGGGCCGGTGCTCCAGTGCCCCCGAGGTGGCCAGGCCCTCCAGCAGGCCCTTCAGTTCCTTGGGCTTCACACAGAGGAGTACCACCTCCGCCCGCCGCACCGCTGCGTTGGCATCATCCGAAAGCGCGATGCCCAAGGCCTCGGCCCGGGCGCGGGCCGCCCCGGGATGGCGCGTGGCTGCGTGGATCCGTCCCGCGGGATAGCCCGAGGCCTCCACCAGACCGGCGCTGATGGCCTGGCCCATGGTGCCGAAACCGAGGATGGCGAGCTGGGGATGGTGGCTCATGGCGACTCCCTGGAACGAAAAACCCCCGCCGATGGGGGCGGGGGTGGATGGCGGGACCTGGATCCAGGTCAGCCGATCACGCGACCCCCCCCGCACGCAAGGTGCTAGGGCGCGGGTGGACGACCGGAATGAGGATCATGCCCATCAATATAGCGGGATCAGGCCTTTGGCGGGAGAAAACCGCTACTGGTCCCGCCCCTGGCCCAGGGTCCACCAGGGGCAGTCCTCCAGGTCGGAAACGACGAAGCCCTGGCGCATCTCGGAGATGAGCTGGAAGCGGGTGCAGGCGGGCGTGTGGAAGCCAGTCGTGATCTCACCGGGGCCCGACCGCACGCCGAAGAAGAACTCGGACTGTTCGAGGCCCAGCCGGAGCGCCGTCTCCTGGATGGCCTCGCGGTGGTCCATGCCCGCGGGGATGCCCTGGATCACCTGCACGGTCTCGCCGGCGATGATCGTGGGGGCGTAGACCGCGGCGCCCTGGTCCTCCAGCACGGCCAGGGTGATGTGGGTGAACTCCTGCAGGTCCATCAGACCCAGGCCTCCAGGCGCGCCACCACCTCGTCCCGGCCCACGAGCATGAGGGTGTCGAAGATGCCGGGACTGACGGGTTTGCCGCAGAGGGCCACGCGCAGGGCCTGGGCCAGGTCCTTGGTCTTGAGGCCGTGCTTCTCCAGGATGGCGTTGAAGCCGGCCTCCAGGCCCTCGTGGCTGTAGTCGGTGAGCGCGCAGAGCTCGCGCAGGGCTGGCTTGACCGTTGGGGTCAGGAACTTCTCCACGGCCTTCTCGTCGAACCCGGTGGGTCGTTCGAAGGCGAAGCGCAGGACCTCGGCCATGTCCGTGAGGGACTTGCCCTTCTGGGTCGACTGGATGGCCTGGGCCTTCCATGCGTCGGGCTTCCCGGCCCATTCCGCCGGCATGAAGGGGCGCAGGTGCGGCTCCAGCTCCTGCCAGGAGGCCCGCTGGATGAGCTTCTGGTTCAGCCACTGCAGCTTGTCCATGTCGAACCGGGCGGCGCTCTTCTGACAGTCCGCCAGATCGAAGAGCTGGATCATCTGCGCGTCCGTGAGCAGCTCCTCCTCGGCGCTCTCCACGGCCTTGCCATCGATCTTGGGCGTCCACGAGAGCCGCGCCAGGGCCAGCCGCACGGCGGAGGGCAGCAGGCCCATGGCCTGGTACTCGGTGATGCTGGTGGCGCCATGGCGCTTGCTGAGCTTGGCGCCGTCGGCGCCCAGGATCATGGGCACGTGGGCGAAGGCCGGCAGGTCGTAGCCGAAGGCCGCGAACAAGGGGATCTGCTTGGGTGTGTTGTTCAGGTGGTCGTCGCCGCGGATCACGTGGGTGACCTGCATGTGCGTGTCATCCACCACCACACAGAAGTTGTAGGTGGGCACGCCGATTTCGCCGGGGCCCGCGCCGGTGCGGGCGATGATCCAGTCGTCCAGGCTGTCCGCCGGGAAGCGGGTCTCGCCCTTGATGAGGTCCGCCACCACGATGTCGCCGCCCGTGGGCATGCGGAAGCGGATGGCGGCAGGTTCGCTGGCATCGTGGTGCGCCTCCGAGCAGCCCCGCCCGGCATCCAGACCGCGGTTGTACTGGAAGACCTTGCCAGCGGCTTCCACGGCCTTGCGCCGCTCGTCCAGGAACTCCCTCGAACAGCGGCAGCGGTAGGCCAGGCCCTTGTCGAGCAGCTCTTGGATCTTGGCCCGGTAGAGGTCCATCCGCTGCATCTGGCGGTAGGGGCCGTGGGGACCTTTCCATTGGCTGGGATCACCTACGACCGGGCCCTCGTCCCAATCCAGGCCGCACCAGGCCATGCCCTCCTCGATGATGCGGATGTTGTCGTCCGTGCTGCGGGTCAGGTCTGTATCCTCGACCCGCAGGATGAAGCGCCCCCCGTGCTTGCGCGCAAAGAGCCAGCAGAACAGGGCCGTGCGCACCCCGCCGATGTGGAGCATGCCGGTGGGGGACGGGGCGAAGCGGGTGACGACCTGACGGGACATGGGAAGGCTCCGGGCTATCAGCTGTCAGCCATCAGCTGTCAGACAAAGCAGCGGGCGCCATCGGCGCCCGACTGATAGCTGAGAGCTGACAGCTGACAGCCTATTTAATATACAACTTCAGCTTGATCTCGACAGGGCCCTCGCCACTGAAGAGGCTGCGGTCCAGGACGATGGGGACCTCGACCACGCTGCGATGGGGCATGTGGGTCGACGGGAAGGCATTGGTCGACGGGAAGACGGAGTCGACAGGAAACTCATCGATCTCTTCCAGCAGTTCGCCTGCGGACAGCTCCTCGACCTCCAGGGGCTTGGTGGACTCCACCATGGCGGGCGGCGGCGGCGGCGGAGGTGGCGCCCCTCCCGTCAGGACGGTCTGCGGTTCCTCGACCACACCGCCGCCGTACTTCTCGGCGAGGCTCTTCAACACCAGCCGGGCCACACCCGTGAGCGTCTCCTTGACACCCTCGCCGCGCATGGCGCAGGCCTCGAAGGTGGGGACGTGGAAGAGGTTGATCTCCTTGTCCAGCGTGCCCACCGGCAGGGCATTGGGCGTGTCCCGCTTGTTCCACTGGATCACGTGGGGGATCTTCGACAGGTCCGTGCCCTGTTCCTTGAGGTTGGCGATGAGGTTCTGGAAGCTCTCCTTGTTGCTTTCCAGGGCCGGAGCCTGGGAATCCGCCACGAACACCACGGCGTCGGCCCCGCGGAGCACCAGCTTGCGAGTGGCGTCGTAGAAGACCTGGCCGGGCACGGTATAGAGCTGGACACGGGTCTTCATGCCGCGGATGGTGCCGAGGTCGATGGGCAGGAAATCGAAGAAGAGGGTGCGGTCCGTCTGGGTGGCCAGGGACAGCATCTTCCCCCTGCCCTCGCCGGGAAGGGTGTCATAGACGTGCTGGAGGTTTGTCGTCTTCCCACAAAGACCCGGGCCGTAGTAGACGATCTTGGCCGTCAGCTCCTTGGTGGCCGCATTGAAAAGCACCATGCCTGCACCTTCGCAATCTCCCGGGAAGATTGGCGGGTCTGCGGCATGCCGTCAAGAAAGAACCCGGATGGGCGTTCTATCCCCCAGCCTGCCCCTGATGCGCTACACTTCCGGCCATCCCACCAACCCCGAGGGTTTCCATGGCCAAGCTGCTGGTGCACGAAAGCGCGGGAGTCCGCGAGTTCGAGATCGTGGATAACGAAGTCCACATGGGCCGCGAGCTGGACAATACGCTGCGCCTCCCGGATCCCAGCATCAGCCGCCACCACTGCGTGCTGCGCAAGGTTGGCGGCGGTTACGAAATCCAGGACCTCCAGAGCAGCAACGGTGTGCTGGTGAACGGCAACCGGGTGCAGTCCTCGCCCCTGCACCACGGCGACCGCATCACCCTGGGCCAGATCCAGCTGACCTTCCAGGACCCCCTTGCCGAAGTCGCCGCCACCGCGGCGGTGAGCCGGGAGGCGGCAGCCCAGCCCCCCCTCGGCACCGTGCGCATGTCCGCCGACGAGCTGGCCGCCATCCACACCGGGAAGCCTCCCGCCCCTTCCACCGGAGAACCCCAGGCAGCCGTCGCGGGCCAGCCTTCCACCGGGCCCATCCCGGTCAAGGTCGTTCCCCCGATCCCGCCGGTGGCGCCATTTCCAACGCCCAGACCCGCCGCCCCCGGCCTCCCCGCCGAGCAGTCCTTCCTGGGGTCCCTTCTGCCCCCGATCCCCGACGACGCGGTGACCACGGGCGAGCGCGGCGACCTGGTCACACGCCTGCTGGCCGTCCTCATCGATGTCGTTCCCGCGATCCTCATCTCGATCGTCTTCATGATCCTGTCCGCGGTGCCCTACATCGGCTGCATCCTGCTGCCGCTCAACATCGTCGCCCAGCTCGGCTACTACTGGTTCTTCGTGCCCTGGTGCGTATCGAAATACGGCGCCAGCATCGGCAAGAAGGTCATGAAGCTGCGGGTGGTGCCGGAGGGCAACCCCCAGGGCCGCATCGACCTCGGACCCGCGATCCTGCGCCAGATCGGCAACTTCCTCTTCCTGAACCTCATCGTCCTGGCCGTCAAGGGCGATGAGCGCATCAGCCTCAGCGACATGCTGGCCAAGTCCGAAGTGCTCAAAGTGGACCGCTGACGGTGATCCTCACCGGCAAGCAGATCCTCGAAGCCCGGAACCAGGGCCGCATCCGCATCGACCCCTGGCGCGATGACCAGCTGAATCCCAACAGCTACAACCTGCGCCTGGGCGACGATCTGGCCGTCTACACCGACCATGAGCTCGACATGGCCAAGCCCAATGGGATCGAGTTCCTGAAGATCCCCGCCGAGGGCCTGCTGCTGAAGCCCGGGACGCTCTACCTGGGGCGCACGCTGGAGTACACGGAGACCCACGGCATGGTGCCCATGCTGGAGGGCCGCAGCAGCGTGGGCCGCCTGGGCCTCTTCGTCCATGTCACCGCGGGCTTCGGCGATATCGGCTTCTGTGGTTTCTGGACCCTGGAGATCAGCTGCATCCAGCCGGTGCGGATCTACGCCGGCGTGGGCATCTGCCAGATCTTCTACCACACCATCAGCGGCGAGTACGACAGCTACGAGTCGGGCAAGTACCAGCGGAACTCCGGCATCCAGCCCTCGATGCTGTGGAAGGATTTCGTCAAAGAGGCGTAGTCACGGCTGGGTCTGGAGCACCCAGATCCAGTTGGCCAGCAGCACCGTGACGCCTGCGGCGAGCAGGGCGCCGCGCTCCCGGAGGGACAGGTCCAGCCGGGGCGCCCAGCCCGAGACCAGCCGGACCAACAGCCAGAGGCAGCCCAGCCCCAGGCTGGCGGCCACCAGGGGATTCAAGCGCAGCGCCTCCCCCCAGGAACCTCCAGCCAAGGCCAGCACCACCCGCGTACTGCCGCAGGTGGGGCAGGGGTGGCCGGCCAGACGGTGGAAGAGGCAGGTCTCGACAGCAGGAGCGCCCCACCGTTCCAGCAGGACACCTCCCAGTACCAGCAGCAACCAGGAACCCACCAGCACCGCGGCCCACATCGGGGGCCGCGGCAACCGGGGGGTACGCTCCCAGCGGAACTGCACGGAGCCCTTCGGATCAGCGTCCGCGCATGGCTCCAAGAGCAGCCATGCCACCGAAGAACACCATCCAGACGAGCGACAGGATGCCGAACACGCAGCCGATGATCCCGAGAATCTTCGCGGCCTTGGTGAGACCCTCGCCGCTGGAATCCATCTTCCCTTCGGCCATGGCCTTGAGGTCACTGCTGCCCATGACCCAGGCCAGGATGGCGAAGATGATGCAGCAAAGGAGGCCGAGGATGCCGAACACCAGCAACATGACACCCCGATGGGCTTTGACTGGCGCGGCAGACGGATAGTCGTTCATGGTGGCTCCTGGGAGCGGATGGCACCGGGGCTCACCCCGGAATGGTTTGGGAATGGGCCCAGTCTAAAGGGAGGTTGGGGATCTTGGGTAGGGCCTGCTTAGCGGGAGCCTAGACCCCGCCCTTCCCCACCGTGGCCCTGGCCTCCTCCCACAACACCTCGAAGGGCCGTACCTCCTGCTCGATGCCCTTGAGCAGGAAACCCTCCAGGGGCCGGAGCTGCTCCTGGCCCACCAGCTCGGCCGTGCGGGGGCCGATGACGATCTGGCCGGCCTTGGCCACGCTGCTCTCCAACCGTGAGGCCAGGTTCACGGTGCTGCCCATGACGGTGTAGTCCATGCGCTTCTCGCAGCCGATGTCGCCTGCGAAGGCCTCACCACTGTTGATGCCGATGCGCATCCGCAGCTCGGGGTAGCCCTCGGGCCGGTCCGCGTTCAGGGTCCGCAGGGTCTCCTGCATGGCCGCCGCGGCCTCGACGGCGTGCCGGGCATGCTCGGGGTCAGCGTTCGGTGCCCCGAAGAAGGCCATGATGGCGTCGCCGATGTACTTGTCGAGGGTGCCGCCACGACTGAAGATCTGGTCGGTCATGGCCTCGAAGATGCGGTTCAGGATGCCCGCCAGCACCAGGGGTTCCATCCCCTCGCTCATGCGGGTGAAGCCCGAGATGTCGGCGAAGAGCACGCTGATCTCGCAGCGCTGGGCCTGGAGGGCGGGCGCCTCCTTGTTCTGACTGGACTTGAGGATCTGGTCCACCACCTGAGGGCTGTGGTACCGCTCCAGCCGCTGGCGGAACTTGGCCTCCCGTTCGCGCTGGATGCCCACGGCGGCGAAGTTGGCCATGGCGCTCAGCAGGTGTTCGTCCTCCCGCTTGAAGCTGCCCTTGCTGAGGCTGGTCTCCAGGTAGATGACGCCTAGAGCCTGGTTCTCCACGATGAGCGGGGCGCAGAGGGCCGAGGTGATGCCGTGGATCTTGATGCTCTCGCCGGCACTGAACCGGGGATCCATGCGGGCGTCCGTGGTGAGGATGGCCACGCGATCCTTCATGGCCGTGCGGGCGATGGTGCGGCTGATGGGGTTGGGGTTCAGGCCCGGCTGCTCCTCCCAGACCAGTTCGGGCACCAGCTCACCTGCGGCGTCCGCCAGCAGGATGAAGCCGCGCTGGCAGGGGATCTGGGAGGTCACCAGGCTCATGACGGATTCCAGCAGCTCCGTCAGGCCCGCGGCCCGGAGCAGGGTGCCGGCCATGCTCGCCAGGCGCTGGAACAAGGTCACCGCCTCGCCTGCGAGATGCTGGCCGCTGGCCTGGGCCAGCATGGCTTCCAGGCTGGCGTGAGGGACGAGGATGGAGCCGGAGGCATCGAAGGCTCGGTCCTCCAGCGAAATCCGCGAGGTACCGGACTTCGATGCCAGCGCGGGATTCAATCCTGCGGCCGGCACCGCCGAGACACTGTCTGGCACCCACCTCACCATGGCCTCGCCCAGCAGCACCATGTCGTCGGGATGGAGGGGCGCTGGCTCGGAGAGGGTCACGCCGTTCAGTGATGTCCCGTTGAGGGACTTCATGTCCATCACATGGGGCTGGCCATCCTTGAGGAAGATGCGGGCGTGGACCCGGCTCACGGCGTTGGCCTGGATACGGATGGTGGCCTGGTCGCCCCGGCCGATGGTCACGCCCTCCTCCGTGAGCGTCACGGGATGCAGGGCGCCATCAACCTGGAGGGTGAGCTTCATGGGATGTCCGGAGGAGGAGTGAGTTTATCACCCACTGCTGACGCTATCGGCAGGACGCGGTATTCTATGAGGTTCCATCTTCAGATGGTTGGAGGTTCGTTGACCAAAGTCGGTTTCATGTCCCTGGGCTGCCCCAAGAACCTGGTGGATTCGGAAGTCATGCTGGGCCACCTGCGGCTCAAGGGCT
>Ga0255338_1006242_pt1 | contig 10263 bp, 11 predicted proteins | sample MeOH1_35cm_T4_19_FD_203715 | JGI IMG/M metagenome (GOLD analysis project Ga0255338, IMG submission 203715) | Sandy soil microbial communities from University of British Columbia, Vancouver, Canada - MeOH1_35cm_T4_195 | ecosystem: Engineered > Artificial ecosystem > Sand microcosm > Unclassified ...
GGATCATCAATGCCATGGTGCAGATCGCGATCAACCTGGTGGAGCGTGGCATGAGTGTCGCTGACGCCGTGCACGCGCCCCGAATCGATGGAAGCGGGGCGGGCCTGCTGGCATCGGAGCGGCTCGTGTCAGTGGTTCAAGAGATTGCCGAGCTGCGCGACAGTGCCAGCTTCGTATCGGAGCAGCACGAAGGGTTCGGCTACGAACTGGCGCGCCCCATCGTCGCCGTGCGTGACGGCAATGGAGTGACCAGCGCTGCTGCCGATCCGTTCAGTCGAGGTTACGCGGTGGCCAACTGAGCGGGGCCCGCCGACTTTCCACCTTGGGCAGCGTCTGATGTCGCCATCCCGCGGCGTCGCCGCCTTGCGCGGCCGCAAATGGCGGCACCACCGGCTGATCGGCCGCCCAGGCGGCGCCGGCGCAGGTCCCCCCAAGCCAGGCAAGTACCTGCCGCCGGTCAGGCATGGCGGCTCCCGCGCTGCGCGGACCACGGCGCCAGCGCCAGCAGCCGCACAAGGTCCGCCGGCCTGTCGACGTCCCAGAGCATCTCCAGCTCGCTGCATCTCAGCGCCCGGGCCCGCGATCGCGTCCTTGCCATCACGTCGGCGGTGCCCCACGGCATGCCGGAGAAGAGCAGGGCTTGCGGACGACGCAGCCCCAGCAGCACATAGCCGCCATCCTCGGCGGGCTGGAAGACGGCTTCGGCGCCGTCACACAGGCGGCGTGCGGCCTCTCTCAGGTGAGCGGGCTGCAAGGCCGGACAGTCGGTGCCGACCAACAGCGCCGGGCCCTGTGTGCAGTGATGCACGAACGCCGTGTGCATCCGCTGTCCGAGATCGCCGCCGGGTTGGGCGACGCACTCCACGGCGGCGCGCCGGAGTGCCCTGAAGAACCAGTGCCCGGTGTCCGGCGCGCACCAGAGCGTGACCGGACCGAGCCGGGCCGCCGCAGCGGTGGCCAGTGTGTGGAGCGTGAGCTGGCGCTGCAGCCGGGCGGCTCCGCGCGCTCCCAGGGCGGGAATCAGACGTGTCTTGGCCACTCCCGGCACGGGGGCCTTGGCCAGCACGGCGATTTGCACGTGGCGCGGTTCAGGGTTGTCTTGGTCGGTAGCCATAGCGCAGCGCCAGTCGCGCCGGATCGGCGCCAAGGGAAAACGCGGCGCGCAGGCGCCACATCAACAGGATCGTTCGCCAGACCCCATCGCGCTCCCACCGCCGGGCGGAGGTGACCACCCGCCGGCGCAGGCACGCCGGCGGCCCGTGCGAGAGCAGCCGCCGGGACAGCGCGATGTCTTCCATCAGCGGGATGTCCGGGAAACCGCCCACGGCACGGAACAGGTCGTGGCGCACGAAGATGGACTGATCGCCCGTGGCAATCCCGGTGACGCGTGATCGCAGGTTCATCGCACGCTCCACGAGTCTCAGGGCGGGCCGGCGGCTGTCGATGCGCACGTCGAAGCGACCCCAGCCGAACGGCCCGCGCAGCGCGCGCGCCACCAGCGCGTCGGCATCGGCCGGCAGCCGGGTATCGGCGTGCACGAACAGCAGCATGTCGGCGGGGCACGCCGCCGCTCCGGCGTTCATCTGGGCCGCTCGTCCGCGGGGCGCGACAAAGGCGAGGTCGGCGTGGGCGCGGGCAATCTGCAGGGAGGCGTCGTCGCTGCCTCCATCCACCACCACCAGGTGCGCGCCGCGCACGCGAAACTGCTCCAGCTCCAGCAGGCGTGCAGCGAGGCCGGGCGCCTCGTTCAGCACCGGGACCACGATGCACAGAGCGGGTCTCATGTCACCTCCGGAAGGGTCTGGACGGACGTGCCCGCCGTGCTGGCGCGGTGCGACCCGGGCACATGCCAGGCCAGCGACCGATGGTCGAAGCCCGTTGCCAGCGAAGGCTTGACGATCGCGAAATAGGGCGAGACGTCGAAGTCGCGGGGCACGAACAGGCTGTGATGCCGCACATGCAGGATCTCGTCGATGCAGCCAGGACACCGAGGGTCGCTGGAAGGCAGCGATTCGATGAGCGGAAGAATCGGGTAGCGCACTGACTGGAAAGCCTGCGCGATCAGCGTCGAGCAGATGGCCCGGGTCGGGTCGCCGCTGCCGAACGCCAGCATGCGCCGGCGCCAGCGCACCGGCACCGGCGGCGTCGGCAGGAGGTAGCGCGCCAGGTCGACGATGTTCCTCAGGTCGTACCGGTGGCCCAGGCGGGCCATGACGAAGGCGATCAGGGCTTCGATCTCGACGGGGCCAAGCCCCACCGGGCGGCACACGCGGCAATGCAGGCCCCGGAAGGCGGCGACGCCGACGGCGCGCACGCCGTCGCGGATATCGGCTTCCAGAAAACACCTGGACCCGCCGTCGGCGTCACGCAGCCCCGTGCCATCGCCGGCGTAGAGCGCGGCGTGCGACCACGTGGACTGCGTCAGGTACTTGATCGCCACGCTGACCCGGCTGGTTCCCTCGACCAGGACGACATCCCCTGGCTTGAGGCATGCCATCAGCTTGTCCGGGTCGGTCGGCGCCGCGCTTGCGCGGCCGCCGGCCGTCTGGCTCAGGTAGGCGACCAGCCGCGTGCCCAGCCAGGCGGCGAGGGCGCGCACCGGGTGGTGCAGGCACCCGCGCCGTGGGCGTTGCGTTGCCATCTTCGCCTCGCTTCAGCCCCGGCGCCAGCCGTGAAAGCGCTCGGCCCAGCCCAGCATGGCCTGCGGCGCGTGCGTGCGTTTCCATTCCCCGGCGGCGTATTGGCTGGCCTCGGCGAGGGTCGGGTAGGTGTGGATGGTGCCGAGGATCTTGTTCAAGCCCAGGCCGTGCTTCATGGCCAGCACGTACTCGGCCAGCAGGTCGGCGGCATGTTCGCCGGCGATCGTCACACCGAGGATGCGGTCCTTGCCGGGCACGGTCAGCACTTTCACGAAGCCGTGCGCCTCCTCGTCGGCGATCGCCCGGTCCAGCTCGCCGATGCGGTACACGGTGACTTCGTGGGGAACCCCTTGCTCGCGCGCCTCCAGTTCGTTCAGGCCTGCCCGGGCGATCTCCGGTTCCACGAAAGTGGCCCATGGAATCACGCGGTAGTCGGCGCGGAACCTCATGAACGGCGCGAGCAGGGCGTTCACGGCCGCGTACCAGGCCTGGTGCGACGCGGCATGGGTGAACTGGTAGGGGCCCGCGACGTCGCCGGCCGCATAGATGTTCGGGAAGTTCGTCTCCAGATAGCCGTTGACCTGCACGGTGCGGCCGGTGGTCACGCCCAGTTCCTCCAGGCCGTAACCGGCGAGATTGGCCACCCGCCCGACCGCGACCAGCAAGGCGTCGAACGGAAGGCGCACCTCCTGGCCCGCATGTTCCGCGATCAACACCTTTTCGCCGCCGGCGAGCTCGATGCGCTTCGCGGTGTGCCCGACCCGCACGTCGATTCCCTCCCGGCCAAAGCGGTCGCTGACCAGTTGCGAGACGTCCGGGTCCTCGCGCAGCAGGAGCCGCGGCGCCATCTCGACCTGGGTGACGCGGCATCCGAGCCTGGCGAAGGCCTGCGCCAGCTCGCAGCCGATCGGGCCGCCGCCGAGGACCGCCAGGCGCTCGGGACGCTGCCGCAGGTTCCATACATTGTCCGAGGTGAGCACGTCGATCCGGTCGATGCCCGGAATCGGCGGCACGTAAGGGCGCGCGCCGGCCGCGATCACGATGCTGCGGGCGGTCAGTCGCCGCACCTGCCCGTCGTGCCGGGTGATCTCGACCTCCCACGGCGAGACGATGCGCGCGGTCCCCTGCTCGACATCGACGCCCAGGGCGCGGAAGCGCTCCACGGAATCGTGCGGCTCGATGGTCCTGACGACGCGCTGCACACGCTCCATGACCTGCGCGAAGTCGAATGCCGCGTGCGCCGTGTGGACGCCGTATTCGCCGGCGCGCTGCACATGCGACAGGAACCTGGCCGAGCGGATCAGCGCCTTCGACGGCACGCACCCCGTGTTGAGGCAATCGCCGCCCATCCGGTGCTTCTCGACCAGCGTGACCTTGGCCTTCACGGCAGCGGCGATGTAGGCCGTCACGAGCCCGGCGGACCCGCCGCCGATCACCACCACGTTGCGGTCGAACGACCTGGGGCGTGGCCAGCGTGCGAAGACCTTGCGTGCGCGCACGGCGTCGGCGACCTTGCGCGCTGCCAGCGGGAAGACGCCCAGCAGCGCGAGCGATCCCAGCAGCGCGGGCGAGACGATGCCGGCAAGCGATTCGATGCGCGCCAGCTGCGTCCCGGCGTTCACGTAGACCAGCGTGCCGGCCAGCATGCCGAGCTGGCTGACCCAGAGGAAGGTCCAGGGGCGGATCCGGGTGAGGCCCATGGCGAGGTTGACGACGAAGAACGGCAGCACCGGCACCAGCCGCAAGATGAACAGATACAGGCCGCCGTCGCGTGCCATTCCCTGGTTCAGGGCGGCCAGGCGCGCGCCGAAGCGCTGCTCGACCCAACCGCCCAGCAGCCAGCGCGAGGCCAGGAACGCGAGCGTGGCGCCGATGGTGGAAGCGAACGAAACGAGCAAGGTGCCCCAGCCGAGGCCGAACAAGGCCCCGGCCGCCAATGTCATCACGGCGGCGCCAGGCAGCGACAAGGCTGCCACCCCGACGTAGCCGGCGAAGAAGACTGCCGCGGCGGAAACGGGTCGCGCCTCGCGCCACGACGCGAGGTCGGCGTGGCTGCTCTTGATCGCCGCCAGCGTCAGGAAGCGGCCGAGATCCGCCGCCTGAAAGACGGCTGCCAGCCCGAGCAGGGCGGCCAGCAACCACCAACGTTTGTCCAGACGCATCGAAAGCTTTCATGCGGCAGGCATCGGCGCCCGCGCTGTCGGGTAGACGTGCGGCAGGCGTTTCCATTACAGCCCTGGGCAGGAATGCAGCTCGAGCCGGGCCGCGGCGGCTGGCGTCAACGCGGCGCGCATGTTGCAGGCCAGCGCGCCAGCGGGCATCGGGGCCCCGCTGCGCAGCGACGTTACCGGGAACGCCGAAGGTCGCGGCTTGCGCGCGAGTCGGCGCCGCGCGCCCCCAGCAGGTAGGCGCGGTCAAGCGTCGCTCGGGCGCCGGGCCGCTCCACCGCCAGTGCCTCGAGCGCTTGCATCAGATGTTCCGCCGTGCGAGGACAGCACTCGCGCCTGCAGCGGCGGTATGCGTCGAGCAACTCTTCCTCCAGGCACGCGCCGGGTGCCTGCGCGGAGCTCCGCACACCTGAATTCATCAGTCTCTCCTCAGCACGACATAGGACCCTGCCAGCACCAGCCCAAAGACGGCATGGCTGATGACGCTGATCCAGTTGCGTGCCTCGATGAACCAGGGGAAGGCCATCGGCGCCACCACGTAGAAGTTGACGGCGTAGACGGCGATCAGGCCGAAAGCGGCGCCGGCCAGCAAGGCGGCTCCCATCTCGAGCCGGTGGATCGCCCAGCCCAGCACCAGGGCGTAAATGACGGACAGCGGGAAATGGATCAGCATCGCGGTGATCACGGCGGCCAGGGAGAAATCGGCCGGTGGCGGAAGGATGCCCGGTCCGAGCGCCATGGCCGCCATCATGCGGGGTGGCGCCCATGGGCTCATGCCCTGCACCGCCCAGACGAGCAGCATCTCGGCCATCAGGAATACCAGCCCGGCAATGAGGCCGGCCCAGGTCGCCGCTCGCCAGTCCGTGCGGACATGCAGTCCCGGCCAATCGCGCGCGTGCTCCGTTGAGTTTCGATCGAAAGTGTTGGCCATTTCCAGCTCCTGTGAATCCGGCACGAGCCGTCTCGAACAGACGCGTGGGAGCGGCGCGCTGGTGTCGGATGGTTGCTGCGATCACGGTAGGCCCGCACCTACCTGGGCGCACCGGCTGCGCCGAGGCCGCGCCGTGAACGGCAGGGCGGCAGCTGCCAGTGACAGCGTGAGCGCAAGGATGGCCAGCACCTCACGGCTTGACTGCCGGCACGCCGCACCCGTCGCGCCCGCAGCGCCGATGGGCTGGCGAGAGCAGGTCCCACAGCGAAACGCCGACCATGAACGCCAGCCCCGCGTAGAGAACGGCGTTCCACCACCGGCCGAAGAGCAGCCACAAGCCGGCGAACACAAGCACGGGTCCGATCATTCCCAGGACGCTGCGGTGCCACTGCCGATGGCCGAGCCAGCCAAGCGCGTTGGCCGCCAGCGCGATGCCCGCGAACGTCGGCAGCAGCGTGGTAATCATCAGTTCCTCGTACCCGCTCAGGGCGCCCAGGCCCAGCACGGAGCCGAGGCTGGCAAGCGCTGGGAGGCAGGCCGGACACGATGCCGCGGCGATGAGCCCGCCGGCAGAGCCGATCTTCTCGGCGGAGCGTGTGATCAATTCCATGGGACATCATCCTCAGGTTTCCCACACATGGACGTCGGGGGCCGCACATTTCTTACATGCGACCGGGCCGCAAAAATGTGCGGTCTGGGTGTCACGTTCGACGCGGTGGAACGACCAACGAAGTATCCGCGGTGGCTGTGCCCCGCGGATCCAGAGCAAACCGTTCGTTCCACCATCGCAAGGAGTTCATCATGAACAAGCTGTTGATCGCCGCCGCCCTCGTCGCCACTTCGCTTTCGGCCCTGGCCGAAGGCAGCGAGTACGAGTATCCCCGGACCATCACCGCCGCGCTTTCCCGCGCCGAGGTGCGCGCCGAACTGGCCCGTGCCGCCGCCAACGGCGAGTTGCGGGCGGGCGAGCAGTCCTATGTGGCCCCGGTCATGCAGCACGCGGGGTCGCGCGGCCAGGTGCGTGCGGAGCTGGAGCGCGCCCTGCGCAACAACGAACTGGCCAGGGGCGAGTTCGCGCCGATGGCCGAACCCTCGGCGCCCATCTGATGGCACCGTGCCTTTGTCTGTAAGCGCCCGAGCCGTCCAACCGCCCATCGCACTACGCCGCCGAGCGCAGTCCGCCCCGGCGCCACCGGCTCGGGGATCCCTGACGCCCCGGAAGCCGAGGCGCGCTGGCGGGACATCCGGGGCTACCCATGACGCGCGGGCGAGGCTGCGACGCGCGTGGCAAGACGGTTCGAACCGCGCCCGGTGCGGCCACGGGCATGGTGTCGCTCAGTCGACCCGATAGTCGGCAAAAACGGGGTCGACCTGCGTCGCGAACGCGTGATTGCTGTAGTTGCTGAGCGTTTTCACCGCGATCGCCAGCACCAGATAGAGCACGTCCCTCTCCGTGAAACCCGCGGCCAGGAAGGCCTGCACAGCGGCGGCGGCGGGGCGGCCCTGCGTCTTGACCATCTCCGTGGTCAAGGCGTGCAAGGCCGCAAGCCGCGTGTCCGGAATCGGCGTGCCGGCGCGGATGGCCTGCAGCACGTCCGCGGGCACCCCGGATTTCTTGTCGGCGATCATGCTGTGGGCGGCCATGCAGTAGGTGCAGCCGTTCGTCCGGCTCACTGCCAGGAACACCACTTCCTGCTCGGCGGGCGTGAAACCGGACTCCGAGCGGAACAGCGCGTAGCCATGCAGATAGGTGCTGAGCACGGCCGGCGCGTTGGCCATGTTGGCGTACATGTTGGGCAGGAATCCGACTTGCCTGACGGCCTTGTCGAGAATGTCCCTTTGCGCGCCTTCGGCGCGGGCCGGGTCGACGGCATGCAGGGTGCGAAGAATGGGGGCGGCGGGCATGGATGGTCCTTTGTGCAACGGGTGACTTCGACCCGCATGCATCTTCCGGCGGGATGCTGCGGTCGAGGGTTCGATGCTATGGCCTTGCGCCGAGGCAGCGGACACCGGACGTCGCGTTTCCATGATCAAGCGTCTTGCCAGGGTTCAGGCCGCGCCTTTCGCGCCCGCGACCGTTCGCCGCCATTGCGCCGGCGGCTGCCCGACCTTGCGAACGAACGCGCGTGTCAGCGCGCTGGAACTTCCGTAGCCGACGTCGGCGGCAACCAGCTTCAGCGGTCGCCCCGCGCGCAACATCCCCTGTGCCAAGGCAATGCGCCACGAAGCCAGGTAATCGGCCGGCGTGTCGCCGGTGACCTCGTGGAAGCGCGCGGCGAAGCGGGCGCGAGACATGCCGGCGAGGCCGGCCATGTCCGACAATTCCCAGGCGCGCCTCGGGTCCTCGTGCAGTGCGGTCAGGGCCCTGGCCAGGCGCGGCTCGGCCAAGCCGGCGAGGGTGCCGCCTTGCGCCAGGCCCTGATCCAGGCAATGTCGCAACAGCCTGATCAACAGCAGTTCGCACAGCCGATCGAGGGCGGCCTGCCGGCCGCCCTGTTCGGAGAAAGCTTCCTCGTACAGGAGTTCCAGCAGTGCCTGGGCGCCCGGCAGATCGGCCAGGCGCACGAGCACCAGTGGCGGCAGCGAATCCGTGATCGGGTTGCGTCCACCGCCGCCGAAGCGGACCGACGCGCAGACCACGTCCGCGCCATCGCGGTCATTGGCGATCAGGCGATGCGAGTCCGGCCGCGGCAGGAACAGCAGCGTGGGCTCGGTGATCGACAGCGGCCCCCCACGCCCGCCGGTCAATTCCACCGGTCCGCGCCTGATGAGGTGAACATGCCCGCACCGGGTGTCGCGCTCGAACTGGTGGATGCCGCAGATCTGGCCGGTATGGAAGACACCGGCACTCAGCGTGAACCGGTTCAGGAGCAACGAGAGTCGGTCCATTGTCGCAGCAGAAGATCGGTGGAAGCACGGCAGTTTCGCATGCGTCGACGGACGCCGCCGCGCCGCTACGGCAGTCACGCGCTTGCGCCTGGCGCGCGCATCCGGGTGACCACCTGCACCTCCGAGTGCAAGGTGCGGTGTACCGGGCACTTGTCGGCGATCTCCATCAGGCGCGCCCGCTGCGCATCGTCCAGCGGCCCGACCAGTTCGATCAGGCGTTCGATGCGGTCCACCTTGCCGGCCTTCGTTTCGCACTCCTGGCAGTCGGCAGCATGCACCTTGCCGTGGCTCAGGGTCACGTGCGTGTTTTCCAGCGGCCATTGCTTCTGCCGCGCGTACATGCGCAAGGTCATGACCGTGCATTCACCCAACGCGGCGAGCAGCAATTCATAGGGGCTGGGGCCGAGGTCGTTGCCGCCAAAGGCGATCGGCTCATCGCCCACCAGGGCGTGGCGCCCTGCCTGGATGCTCACCGCGAACGCGCCGGTGCCGCGCTCGCTGACGCGCACCGTGCCCCCCGGAAGCACCTCGTGTCCGGCGGACGCGGACGCCGCGGGCAGATAGCGACCGGCCCAGGCCGCGATGACGCCGGCAGCAAACCGCGCATCGGCCTCATCAGTGAGGAGGTGATTGGCGCCATCCAGCGACACGAAGGATTTCGGATGCAGCGCCTGCTCGAAGATGCGGCGCGCATTGTCCACCCCCACCACCGCGTCGCCCGGCGCATGCAGGATCAGCAATGGGCGGCGCAGCGCCCGGATGCGGCTGGCTTGCGGCTGGCCGGTCACGTCGGCGAGGAATTCCCGTCGCAGCGAAAACTCGCGCCCGGCCAGGGTGACACGGGCCTCGCCTTCCGCCTCGATGATCGGCAGGCTGTCACCGAGCTGCTGGGTCACATGCGCCGGATCGAAGGGTGCTCCCAGGGTCGCGACGGCACGCGCATCGGCGATCCTGTGCGCGGCCGCGAGGACGGCGGCGCCCCCGAGGGAATGGCCCACCAGCAGTGCCGGCGCGCCGTGCGCGGACCGCAGCCAGTCGGCCGCCGCCACCAGGTCGTCGACGTTGGAGCTGAAATGGGTGTTGCCGAAGTCGCCGCCACTGCCTCCCAGCCCCGTGAAATCGAAACGCAGCACGCCGAAACCGGCTTCGGCGAGGGCACGCGCGATGTAAGCGGCGGCCTTGGAGTCCTTGGAACAGGTAAAGCAGTGGGCGAACACGGCCCAGGCCCGCGCAGGACCATCGGGCGTGTCCAGGCGGCCGGCCAGCGGATGGCCGAGGCTGCCGGTGAATTCGACACGGGCACTGGGCATACGGGCACCTCTCGATCAACAGGGCGCGGAGCGCCTGAGCTGCAGTCTTGACTGCATCATTGTGGACCGCGGCGGCCGAAGCGACCGCCACCCGTGTCTGGCCGTCATGTCGGCGGCGCTGCAAGGCCATGGCGGGCTGGCCCAGCGGCAGATCGCGGGACCGACCGGTCGCGCTGTCCAGGTCGAAGACGCGCAGCGTACGCCGGAAGCGGTCGCCCGGTCAGGCCTCGCCCGCGTATTCGCCGCGCGCCGGATAGTCCTTGGCCACGGCGAAATCGATCGCGCCCAGCAGGTCCTGGAACTGCGGACGGGCGAAGGGCATGGTC
>Ga0255338_1006243_pt1 | contig 10259 bp, 10 predicted proteins | sample MeOH1_35cm_T4_19_FD_203715 | JGI IMG/M metagenome (GOLD analysis project Ga0255338, IMG submission 203715) | Sandy soil microbial communities from University of British Columbia, Vancouver, Canada - MeOH1_35cm_T4_195 | ecosystem: Engineered > Artificial ecosystem > Sand microcosm > Unclassified ...
CACTAGTGGCCGTATATCCTCCCGCCGGCCTCCGCCGACGGGCCATTGAATTAGCTGATCGAGCCATCCTTTTGATGTATAGAAAATCAATCTAAAGATGGACAAATCGGTTGCCTGGTTACTTTACTGGAAGAGGGGAGAAATCTCCTCCATTCAAGAAGAAGTCCGCCTATTCAAGGCTATTGAAGTTTATGATGCTTGGTGCCCGGCCAATAACCAGCTGGAGATCACCTGGTTTCAGCTAGCCAGGCAACCAGACGATGAAACCAGAACCCGCCGTGTCACGAAACTGTTTTCCAGAATGGGCGGTCGCCGAGCTGCAGCGCCTGATCCAGGCCCGGCAGAACGCGCGGACGCCGGACGAGCGGGCGCAGTGCGAGCTTCAGTTGGCGATCATCTGCGATGCCGCGCATCGCTACGGCCGCTCGCTGGCAGAGTTCGTCGAAATCTGACGTCGTCCATCGTCGACGTCGTTCCCGAAGAACGGTGTCTCCTGCCTGGCCAGGAGCGACGCCGTTGAGTGCGATACAAAACACCAGCCGCCCCATCCTGGGGCGGCTGGTGTTTTGTTAACGGGCAGGCGGCAGCAATGGTTTCGATCGATCTTGCGGGGAAGACGGCGCTCGTTACGGGCGCTTCCAGCGGGCTGGGGGCGGCGATAGCGGAGACCCTCGCCCGGGCGGGCGCTGCGGTGGCGGTAAATTACCATCAAAACCGGGATGGGGCGGAAGCGGTGGTCCGGAGAATCACGGACACGGGAGGCCGGGCGCTGGCCTATCAGGCGGACGTGGCGGACACCGGCGCAGTGGCGGAAATGGTAGGGGCGGCCCGGAACTCGCTGGGTCCGGTGACGCTGTTGATCAACAACGCGGGGCGAGAGGAGCGGATCGCGCCCCCCGCGGAATTGACCTGGGACGATTACCAGCGGATGATCGACCTGAACCTGAAGGCGGTCTACAACACCAGCCAGGCCGTCTATCCGGACATGCGAGGCGCGCGCTGGGGCCGCATCGTCAACATCGGCTCGGTGGCGTTCAACCGGCCGTTTCCCGGCAGCTCGACTTACGTCGCCGCCAAGGGCGCCATGCTGGGCATGACCCGCGGCCTGGCCACGGAGTTAGGGAAGGACGGGATCACCGTCAACCTCGTGGCGCCGGGCTGGGTGCCGGTGGAGCGTCACTCCGGTGCCCCCGAAGCCGCGCTCGCGAAGCTGGTGGCGGAGACGCCCCTCGGCCGGCACGGCGTGCCGGAAGACGTGGCGGGGGTGGTCCTCTTCTACTGCAGCGACCTGGCCGCCTTCGTCACCGGCACCTCGCTCACCGTGAACGGCGGACTCATGGTCTATCCGTAGTCCCGCGGTGGCGGGGTGCGCAGACATTCCGCACGGGATGGAGTGGCCGTGCCCGACCTCCGTCATCCCTCGGTGGAAATGCGTTGCTTTTGAACGTGGAACTCGCTCCCGCACTCCGTCATCCTGAATGCAGCGAAGCGCGATGAAGGATCCCGCCATCGTGCGGACGCCGCCCCACAGGTCCCCTTACGCGCGAGGTTGAGATCCTTCGCTTCGCTCCGGGTTGACGGAACACGGACGCAAAGCTCACGTGCCATCTCCTTAACGCTCAGCGCTCAACGCTCAGTGCCCACGTCCCCGCGAGCCGGCGTGAGTCATTCTTTCGCCGGCACCGTAACCGGCGCGCCCTGGTCGCCGATGATGAAGGCGAGGATGCGGGCGGGACGGGACTTGCTGGCGTTCCGCGACACCCCGTGGAGCTGTCCCGGCTCCTCGAAGAACGCCTCGCCTTTGCGGTACGTCTTCTCCGGGCCACCATCCAACCCCATCACTACCGCACCCTCCAGCACGTAGCCGAAGACCGTGCCGGAGTGCCGGTGCGGCATCGACGCGCCGCCGGCCGGGTAGTCCACCGTCACCAGAGTGGCCTCTTTGCCCGCCGCGTCTTTCAGCGCGTGCTTGAGCACTTCGGTCGCCTTACCGGGCCGTGCGGCGCCGGAAGCCTCTTCGTGGGCCTGTGTTTCCGCCGCCGAAGCGAGCAGGAGCCCCGTCAGAGCGTGGGATACCAGATCTCGTCGGTTCATCGCGCCTCCGGCAGTTTTCGAAAGCTGATCGCCACGCGGTTCCAGGCGTTCATGTTCGCGATCAGGAAGGTGAGATCGGCAAGCTCGCGGTCGGTGAAGTGCGGGCGCACCGCGGCGAAGACTGCGTCCGGCACGTGGTCCTCGCTTACCCGGGTTACCGCCTCCGCCCACAGCAAGGCGGCACGCTCTCGCTCCGAGTAGAACAGGGCTTCGTCCCATCCGGGAAGGCAGTCCAGCTTCTGCTGGGGGACTCCCACTTCCCGTGCTTGGTGGGAATGCTTGTCCAGGCAGAAGACGCAGCCGTTGATCTGGGAGACCCGCAGTTCGACCAGGTAGCGCAGGGGCGCCTCCAGAGAGCAATCGGCCAGGTAACGATTCAAAGCGGCCAGAGCACGGTGCGCCTCCGGCACGATGTGCGCGTAATCCAAACGGGTGCTCATCTACTCCTCCAACCATTGGCGGCAACTGATCATAGACTGTAGTATGCCGCCCGAGTGGATGGGTGTCGCGTGCCATTCTGATACTATTTGACCAGACCACTTGTGCGCGGAGAGCGGGATGTCGAAGCGGAAGTCGGGGGCGGTGCTCACCGGGGTTCAACTGGATCGAACGGCAGAAGAGCCACTGCATCGGCAACTGTATCGCGAGGTGCGGAACGCGCTTTTGGCGGGCGGATTGCCCGCCGGAGCGCGGTTGCCAAGTAGCCGGACCCTGGCGGCGGAGCTCGGGGTCTCCCGTGCGACGGCGGTGGAGGCGTTTGAGCAGCTCCTTGCGGAAGGTTACCTGGAGGGGCGAGTCGGCTCGGGCACCTACGTTTCCGCGACGCTGCCTGAGGAGCTGCTCCGTCCGGCACGCCGCTCCGATCCCGGTACGGCGCCGAAGGGTCCGCGTCGCGGCCCTTCCAACCGCTGCCGGGAGCAGCTTCCGGCGGCGATGGACCTCCGTCGGTTGCGGGAGTCGAGCGCGCAGGGGCCGCGCGCCTTTCGCCTGGGCATCCCGGCACTGGATGCGTTTCCGCACGCGCTGTGGGGCAAGCTCATTGCGCGGGTTGGCCGGGATCTCCAACCGTGGAAGGGTGACCCGCCGCATCTCGCCGGCTATCCGCCGCTGCGAGAGGCCCTCGCCGCCTACCTGGTGGGCGCCCGGGGACTGCGATGTACGCCGGAGCAGGTGATCATTGTAGGCGGTGCGCAGCAGGGGATCGGCCTGGCGGCACAGGTGCTGCTGGATGCCGGCGATCCGGTATGGCTGGAAGACCCGGCATTTTCCGGCCTGCAGACCACCCTCGGCGCCGCGGGAGTGCGGCTGATCCCGGTGCCGGTGGACCAGGAAGGGTTGGAGGTACGGGCCGGCAGAGCACTGGCCCCGGACGGGCGGCTGGTCTGCGTTACCCCTTCCCATCAGTTTCCGCTGGGGGTGGTGATGAGCCTGCGACGGCGGCTGGAGCTGCTGGAGTGGGCGCGCGCCACCGATGCGTGGATTCTCGAAGACGATTACGACAGCGAGTATCGTTACTCGGGGCGACCCCTGAAAGCGCTCCAGGGACTGGACCGGGACGGCCGGGTGCTGTACGCCGGAACGTTCAGCAAGGTGTTGTTCCCGTCTCTACGCCTCGGCTATCTCGTGGTGCCCGCTCACCTGGTGGATACGTTCACAGCGGCGCTCCTCTATACCGGCGTCTCGGTGTCGCTGCTGGAGCAGGCGGTCGTAACGGCGTTTATGGCCGAGGGTCACCTGGAGCGGCACCTGCGACGGATGCGTGCGCTCTATGCGGCCCGGCAGTCCGCGCTGCTGGACGCCGCGTCCGGGCACCTCGCCGGGAAACTCGAGCTGCGGCCCGCGGAAGCAGGGCTGCACCTGGTGGCCGAGCTGCCGCCGACTACGGATGACGCAGCCCTGGCCCGGCTCGCTGCCGCCGAAGGGGTGTCCGTCCAGCCGCTGTCCCGCTACTACCGGGGCGCCACCTCCCAGCCGGGGCTGCTCCTCGGCTACGCCGCTGCCACCGAAGGTGAGATTGCGCGGGGCGTTCAGGCTCTCGCCCGCGTACTCGCGCAATAGCGTGTGGGTTTGCGCGGCGTCGTCTCGACGCCTTCGCGCCCCCGTTCCGTGGGCTTGCCGCCGGGACGGCAGGGCCACCTCTCCCTTCCCGCTCTCCTTTCCATCCTGACCCATCCCTTCGAGCGTTGCCGGTTGGATACTCCTGAGGTATAACCAAATACATCTGATGACCTGATTTATATCATGAACGATCGAGCATTCCATACGGTAGCGAGGCAGCAACTCGTGGACCAGGTGATCCAGCAACTCCGGGAGCGCATCGCGGCCGGGCAATACCGGATCGGGGAGCGGTTGCCACCGGAACCGGAGTTAATGGCGCAGCTCGGCGTGGGCCGCTCGACACTGCGCGAGGCAGTGCGAGCCCTGGCGCATGCGGGGCTCGTGGAAGCGCGCCAGGGCTCCGGCACCTACGTCCGGGCACTGCGCGAGACCGATCCACTGGAAGCGCGCGTACGGCAGGCGGAGGCGGCGGAAGCGAACGAGGTCCGCATGCTGCTGGAGTTGGAAACGGCCCGTCTTGCCGCCCTCCGGCGGGATGTGGACGACCTGGCGCAGATGCGGCGCCACCTGGAAGCGCGGGATGCGGCGCAAGCGGATGAGGACACCGAAGCGCTGCTGGACGCGGACCTCGCCTTCCACACGGCCATCGCCCGGGCAGGCAAGAACGCCGTTCTGGCCGGTCTTTACGAGACGTTCGCGCGGGCCCTTCGCCCCACGTTCAACGTGGTCTTTCCCCTGGCCGGCTCAAACGCCCAATTGCACTGGCAGCTCCTCGCCGCGATCGAGGCGCAAGATACCGCGGCGGCACGGCGGGTCACGGAAGCCTTACTCACCCACATCCGCCGGTCACTCCCCGCCGGGGAAGACGAGCGGACCCATCCGGGGCCGGTACGGTCCCAAGACGACATGCAGCAGGAGCAGTAGATGGAAACGACCACGCAGCAACAGCACAACGCCGCCATCGTGGACCAGTTCACGCGGCAGGCCGTTCCGTTCGCGGAGATGCCCAACCACTCCGACGAGGAAGCGATGCGGCTAACGCTTGAAACGATTGGCGTGGGACCCGGGGACCGGGTGCTGGACGTGGCCTGCGGCCCCGGGATCGTGGCGTGCGAGCTCGCGCGGATCGCCCGGCACGTGACCGGCTCCGACCTCACTCCCGCGATGCTGGAGCAAGCCCGCGAGCGGCAGCGCCAAGCGGGCCTTACGAACGTGACGTGGGACCAGGGCGACGCAACGGCGCTTCCCTACGCGGACGGGGCTTTCGATCTGGTGGTCACCCGCTACAGCTTCCACCATTTCTTGAACCCGCGCGCCGCCCTGGCCGAGATGCGGCGCGTTTGCCGTCCGGGCGGGAAGTTGGCCGTCATCGACGTGTTGGTGGAGCCGGAAGCCTCCGAAGCATACGATCGAATGGAGCGCCTCCGCGATCCTTCGCACGTGCGGGCGCTTACGCCGGCGGATTACGAGCAACTCGGCAGGGAATTGCAATTGGAACCGGTTGCCAGCGCGTTCTATCGCCTGGGGATGGACCTGGAGACGATCCTCCGCTCATCCTTCCCCAACCCGGGCGGCGCGGACCGTATCCGCGAGATCTTCCAGGCGGAGTTGGAGCAACCGGTGATGGGCGTGGGCGCCGTGCGCGAGGGGAATGGGGTGCGCTACTTCTATCCGGTAACCGTGCAGGTGTGGCGGAAACCGTAAGTCCAGCGCTATTTCGGCCGGATCCCCGTGTTTCGGGGTATCCAGGGCGTTGCTTCTGAATCGGCGGTCACGAGCGGCGCAAAGGTAACCGCAGCCTCGATAGCGAACCTCGTTAAGGCCATTTCGCGCAACCCTTTCCCTTGAGGCAACGAATGAAGAAGCGACTGAATTCCGCCCCCACGTGGGGCGCCGCGATGCTCCTTATCGGCATCGCGATGACGGCCGCCCCGGCGCGGGCGAACGTGACCCTGCCCTCCGTGATCAGCAGCCACATGGTGCTGCAGCGGGACGAGCCGTGCCCGATCTGGGGTTGGGCCGACCCGAACGAAGCGGTGACGGTCCGCTTTGGCGGGCAGAAGCAGGCGGCGACCGCGGACGCGGACGGCAACTGGATGGTGCGGCTGCGGCCGATGCGCGCCAACCGCAAGCCGCAGACGCTCACGGTGACCGGCAAGAACACGGTCACCGCGGAAGACGTGCTGGTGGGTGAGGTGTGGCTCTGCTCCGGACAGTCGAACATGGAGTGGACCGTGAACTCCGTGGACAACGCGCAGCAGGAGATGGCGAGCGCGAACAACCCGCTCATCCGCCACATCAAGATCCCGCATCGGCCGTCGATCAAGCCCGAGAAGAACGTTCCCTCCGATGGTTGGAAACTGACCACCCCGGAGAACGTGGGCAACTTCACCGCAGTGGGCTACTTCTTTGCCCGCGAGCTGAACAAGAACCTGGACGTGCCGGTGGGCCTCCTCGGCTCCAACTGGGGCGGTACCCGCATCGAGCCGTGGACCCCGCCGGTGGGCTTCCAGCACACTCCCGCGCTGAAGGACATCACCGACAAGCTCAGCACCTACCCGCTGATGAGCTACGGTAAGGATCCGCAGAACCCGCTGAAGACGGTGGCCTCCATCAACTTCCAGACGCCGCTGGCACTTTACAACGGGATGATCCACCCGCTGGTACCGTTCGCCATTCGCGGCGCGCTCTGGTACCAGGGCGAGTCCAACAACGGCGAAGGGATGCTCTATTACGAGAAGATGAAGGCGCTCATCGACGGCTGGCGCACGGTGTGGGACAAGCCGGACATGCCGTTCCTGTTCGTGCAGCTCGCCCCCTATCACTACGGTGGGGATCAGACCCGGCTGGCGGAGATCTGGAACGCGCAGCGTGAGACCCTGACCATCCCGAATACCGGCATGGCGGTCATTACGGACATCGGCAACATCAAGGACATCCACCCGCGCAACAAGCAGGAAGTGGGCCGCCGCCTGGCGCTGTGGGCTCTTTCCGAGACCTACGACCGTCCGGTAAAGGAGTATTCCGGCCCGCTCTTCAAGAGCGCGAGCGTGGAAGGTAAGAAGATCCGCGTCCAGTTCGACCACGCGGGGGGTGGCCTCGCGTCGCGCGACGGCAAGCCGCTGACCCACTTCCAGATTGCCGGGGCGGACGGTAAGTACGTCCCGGCCCAGGCGGAGATCGACGGCCGCACCGTGGTCGTCTCCAGCCCGGATGTGTCGAAGCCTGTGTCGGTGCGCTTCGCCTGGCACGAAGAAGCGGAACCGAACCTGACCAACAAAGCGGGCCTGCCCGCCTCGCCTTTCCGCAGCAAGTAAGCCGCAGTTAGCGCGGGTTTGAGAGGCACCTGGGGAGACCCGGGTGCCTCTTTCTATTGATCAGGATGCCAGGAAAACAGGAAAGACGGGGCCGAGATTGATGGGACCCCACCGCCAGAGCCCGTAGCAAGAGGGCTGGTCCCTCGTTCGCTCTTTGAGCCTGCTCTCGGGGCGCGTACGCACCGCTAACGGGAGAGGCGGGGGCCTTGGGAACCCGGGCCGCTCGACCGGGTGCGCAATCGCCGGGAGCGCCGCCGGCTTCGTCGCGGCCCCCAGCGCTGCCGGGTTACTTCGGTGCTGAGATGGCCGCGTCGCTCCAGTTCATCACTCGCAAAACCTCTCGGCGCCAGAGCTCGTAACCGGCGGGGGTGAGGTGGAGGCCATCGGCGGTGAGCTCCGCCTTCAACTCGCCCTGCGCGTCCACGACGAGGGCATGCAGGTCCAGGAAATCGTAGCCGTACTCGGCAGCCAGCTTCCGCAGGCGGCTGTTGAACTCCCGCACGGGGGCGTTGCGCGCCGCGAAGCCGCCGCGCGTGGGGAGCAGCGACTCCACGTGTACCCGCACGCGCGGGGTCTCCGTCTTGATCCGGCGCAGGAGCTCCCGGTACCCGGTTTCCATCATCTCCACGGTGTGGCCGGAGTTCAGGTCGTTGATGCCGATCATCAGGAAGACGTCCGTGGCGGCACAGTCGAAGATGGAGCTGTCCAGGCGGCGCAGCAGGCCGCGGGGATCGTCCTTCGGCAGGTCGTTGCCGATGACGTCGCCGCCGATGCCGCGGTTCAACACGCGCCGGCCGGGGAGGTACTGCGGCACCTCGAACCCTTCCGTGATGCTGTCCCCCACCAGGACCACGTTCCGGTACGCCTGGTTCTGCTCCTGGAACGACTGGGTCCGCACCTGGTAATGGAAGCGGAACAGCGCGCCCAGATCTACCGGCGGCTCCGGCTTCTTCTCCTGGGCGACCTGGGTGACGCGCGGCTTGGGCGCCGCCTGGCCCGGAGCGCCCGCCAGTAACAGCGTGAGCAGCGACAGCCAGCGTGTGAATCTCGAACGCATGGAGGTTCCTCTGGGGAGTGTGAATGGGCCTACGAGAAGTTGCACGTACACTGCCGAGAGTACTGCCCGCCGTCTGACGCCCCGGGCGCGGATGGAGGATACTTGGCGTGCCGGCGGGTGGTCCGCCTGGCACGCGGCGGGGTGGCCCGCACGGAGGTGGATTCTTGGCTGAAGCGAACGCGCCGGCGCCGCTGGTGGGCGTCATCATGGGCTCCCGCTCCGATTGGGAGACGATGTCCCACACGGTGCAGACCCTGGAGAAGCTGGGGGTGCCGTATGAGACGCGCGTGGTCTCCGCCCACCGCACGCCGGACCTCCTCTTCGAGTACGCGGAAGCCGCGCAAGAGCGCGGCCTAGAGGTCATCATCGCCGGGGCGGGGGGCGCCGCGCACCTGCCGGGGATGGCCGCCGCCAAGACCGCCCTGCCGGTGCTCGGCGTGCCGGTGCAGTCGAAGGCGCTGAACGGGATGGACTCCCTCCTCTCCATCGTTCAGATGCCCGCCGGTATTCCAGTTGCGACTCTCGCCATCGGCCGCGCCGGCGCGGTGAACGCCGCGCTCCTGGCCGCCGCCATCCTCGCGAACAAGTATCCGGAGACCCGGGAAAGCCTCCGCGCCTTCCGCGCGGCGCAGACCCGGGCGGTGCTGGACCACTCCGACCCCCGGGAAGAGGCGTAAGGGATGACGATCGGCATCTTGGGAGGCGGCCAGCTGGGCCGCATGCTGGCGCTCGCCGGCTATCCACTGGGCTTTCGCTTCCGGTTCCTGGACACGACCCCCGAAGCCCCCGGCGGGCACCTCGGCGAACTGGTGGTCGCCCCCAGCTTCGAGGACGAGGACGCGCTCGACCGCTTTGTGGAAGGCGTGGACGTGGTGACGTACGAGTTCGAGAACGTCCCCGTGGAGGCGGCTCGCCGGCTGGAGTCGCATGCGCCGGTCTTCCCGCCGCCCGGCGCGTTGGAAGCAGCGCAGGACCGCCTCACGGAGAAGAATTTCTTCCACAGCCTGGAAATCCCCACCCCGCACTTTGCGGACATCAATTCTCGCGCGGAATTGGACGCGGCGGTGGCCCGGATCGGGGTGCCTTCGGTGCTCAAGACCCGCCGCCTCGGCTACGACGGTAAGGGACAGTTCGTGCTGCGGGAGGTGGTGGACGTGGACGCCGCCTGGGAGGAGCTGAAAGACGGCCTGCCGCTGATCCTGGAGGCGTTCGTCTCCTTCGAGCGCGAGCTGTCCATCCTTTCGGTGCGGAGCCTCACGGGCGAAACGGCGTTCTACCCGCTGGTGCAGAACCACCACCCCGGCGGCATCCTGGGGCTGACCCTGGCGCCCGCGCCGGACGTCTCGCCCGAACTGCAGGCGCAGGCGGAACGGTACGCGCAGGCGATCCTGGAGCGACTGGACTACGTGGGCGTGCTGGCGCTGGAGCTGTTCCAGTCCGGCGATCAGCTCCTCGCCAACGAGATGGCGCCGCGGGTCCACAACTCCGGCCACTGGAGCATTGAAGGCGCCGAGACGAGCCAGTTCGAGAACCACGTTCGCGCCGTCGCGGGCCTGCCCCTTGGCCCCACGGCAATGGTGGGCTCCGTGGCGATGCTCAACCTGATCGGCGGGGTTCCGGATCTCGCGGACGTGCTGCGCGTTCCCGGCGCGCACCTGCACCTGTACGGCAAGAGCCCCGCCCCCGGCCGCAAGCTGGGCCACCTCACGCTGCGCTATCCCACCGTCGAAGAG
>Ga0255338_1006244_pt1 | contig 10259 bp, 8 predicted proteins | sample MeOH1_35cm_T4_19_FD_203715 | JGI IMG/M metagenome (GOLD analysis project Ga0255338, IMG submission 203715) | Sandy soil microbial communities from University of British Columbia, Vancouver, Canada - MeOH1_35cm_T4_195 | ecosystem: Engineered > Artificial ecosystem > Sand microcosm > Unclassified ...
AACGTGCGCCGCATCCAGCATCTGCCGCCGCACAAACACAGGCGCTTCTACAACCAGCAGGCGTTTACGCTCAACGTAACACGCGCGGACATGATCGCGGCGGGCTGGTCGCCGAGTGTGCGGCTGTTCGAAGCCGGGGCGTGCGCGACGCCGATCATCAGCGACTGGTGGGAAGGCCTCGACGCCTTTTTCGAGCCTGACACGGAAATCCTGATCGCGCGGTCGGCGGAGGAATCGCTCGACTACCTGCGCAACACCCGGGCGAGCGCCCGCACCGCGATCGGCAACTCCGCACGCGCGCGCGTGCTGGCCGAACACACGGCGGACCGCCGCGCCGAGCAGTTGGAACGGTACGCAACCGAACTCGCCGGACGTTCGCTGATAGCGTTTTAAAACGGAGCAGCCCATCCGCGCGACGCTGATGTCACGAGAACTGATCGCGCTTAGAACGGAGCAGCCCATGCGCACGGACGTGGTATCACGAGAACTGATCGAACGCGAGATCCATGACCTCGGGCCCTGGTTCCACAACCTGACGATTCACGGCGTGCAGACGGCGCCGAACCATTTCCTCGGCGACTACCCGGCCATCAAGTGGCGAAACTTCGCCGCTGCCATTCCCGCGGACCTGACCGGGAAGACGGTGCTCGACATTGGCTGCAACGCGGGGTTCTACGCGATCGAGATGAAGCGGCGCGGCGCCGAACGCGTGATCGGCATCGACACCGAAGACCTCTACCTTGCCCAGGCAAGGTTCGCCGCCGAGCAGTTCGGTCTCGAGATCGAGCTGCAGAAGCTGTCGGTGTACGACGTCGCCGAACTCGCCACGATGTTCGACCTCGTGTTGTTCATGGGCGTGTTCTACCACCTCCGCCACCCGCTGCTCGCGCTCGACCTGCTGCACCGCCACGTCGCTGCCGATATCCTCGTCTTTCAGAGCATGCAGCGCGGCAGCCGCGAGGTCCCCAGGATCGAACGCGATTACAGCTTCCACGACGTCGAGCACTTCGACCAGCCCGGCTACCCGAAGATGCACTTCATCGAACACCGCTACGCGCACGATCCGACCAACTGGTGGGCGCCGAATCGTGCGTGTGTCGAAGCGATGCTGCGCAGTTCGGGTTTCGAGATCCTCGAGCAGGCCGAAGAGGAAGTCTACATCTGCCGTCGCGCGACGATGGCCGACGCCGAACCCCGCGCCGTGTACCCGTCACACGGAGCCGCCCGTGGTTGAAGCCGTCATGCTCTGGAACGAGCCGAACAACAAATCGCACTGGGACTTCACGCTCGATCCGGACTGGTCGATTTTCGCACGAATGACATGCCTGGCTGTAGACGCCGTGAAGAACGAGCAGCCCGACATGACGTGTGTGCTCGGCGGCATCTCGCCCATCGACGCGACCTTCATCCAGAACCTCGCCGGCAAGGGCGTGCTCGAGAAAATCGATGTCGTCGCCGTGCACGGCTTCCCGCTCGACTGGAATCACTGGCAGATTCATGAGTGGCCGGACCGCATCAACGAGATCCGTGCCGTGACCGACCTGCCGATCTGGGTCTCCGAAGTCGGCGTCTCGACCTTCGGCGCCGAAGAAGTGCAGGAGTTCGGACTGCGCAAATCGGCGGAACTGCTGCTCGGTCACACGCCGCGCGTCCACTGGTACAGCCTCTACGACCTGCCGCGCGCCTGGCCGGCGACGACGCGCCACCGCGAAGCCGAAGGCTCCGCGTACTACCGCCACTTCTACATGGGGCTGATTCGCGAGGATGGCACACCCAAACTCGCGCTGCGGGAGTTCTCCCAATACACGCCCGAGCTGGGCATCTGCCAGTGGTTCCACTTCCGCGACCATCGGCTCGATGATGCCGTGCGCTGGCTCAGCAAGCTCGGCGTGAAGAAACTGCGCACCGGCCTCAGTTGGTCCGACGACATCCGACCCGATGCCCTCGACTGGTTCGACACGCAGATGCGCGCGCTCGAAGACTTCGACGTGACCGTCACCTTCTGCTTCACCCCCGAAGACGCCGGCATCGAACCGCACTATACCAGTCCGCCTAAAGAGCCTGAGCGGTTCGCCGATTTCTGCGCGCGAATGATCCGACGGTACGCCCGGTGACACGAATGATTCATCGTTACGCCCGGTGACGCGATGGCCAGCACCGTCTACCTGGTTCGGCACGGCCATGCCGCGTCCGTCGGCGATTGGATCGCAGGCTGGACGCCCGGCATTCACCTCGATGAACTCGGCCGCGCGCAGGCCCGCGCCGCCGCACGGCAACTCAGCGAGGTCCGGCTGAAGGCGATCTACACCAGCCCGCTCGAGCGCTGTTACGAAACCGCGCAGATCATCGCCGACGTGCACAACGCGCCCGTCCGCATCGACCACCGCTTCGGCGAGTTCGACTGGGGCGACTGGACCGGCCGACCGCTGGACGCGCTCCGTAACGATCCGCAGTTCGAGGCGTTCAACCGCGTCCGAAGCCGCGCCGCCGCACCCGGCGGAGAAACGGCCGTCGATGCCCAGCACCGCATGGTATGCGGCATCGCGGAGATCACGCGACGGCACGTGGGGCAGCCGCTCGCGATTGTTTCGCACGCGGACATGATCCGGTATGCATTGGCGTACTATCGCGAGGTGTGCCTGGACGGTGTGCTGGAGATTGATGTGGAGCCGGGAGAGGTGTTTGAGGTCTGCATTGAGAGCGGTACCTCAGCGCTTCGGCAGTCTGGCATTTGATTTCACCGCAGAGCCCGCTGGGAACGCAGAACGTTCTGAGCATTTCTTCACTGCACCGGTTTTTCCAGCACCTATTATGGAGTAACCGCTGAGTCTGACGGAGACGTGCTTTCTGTCAATCTCGGCGGATCGCTCGACGAACACGATCCGAACACGAATGTAAGACGGCCTGCGAGCAACGCTCCGCGCTCCCAGCGTGCTCCGCGGTGAACAGGTCGTTTTCTCACTCCCGCCAACAAGCCAGCGGATCGACCCGCGCCGCCCGACGCGCCGGCGGCAGGGCGCCCGCCACCGCAGCAATCCCGAGCAAGGCAACTCCCAACACGATCGTCAACGGCTCCAGCACCGCGCTCGGCATCAGTGCCTGCACGCCGCGCGCGGCGCCGAACGCGATGAACGCGCCAATGGTTGTTCCGGCAGCAACGATCGTGAGGGCGTGATTTAGGATCAGCCGCAGCACGGAGCGGGGGTCGGCGCCCAGGGCAATGCGGATGCCGATCTCGGGCACGCGTCGCGCGACCGACGCGCGCAGCATCGCGTGTACACCGTGCAGCGCGAAGAGCACGCCGCCGACAGAAATCAGCAACATCGCCCAGCCGAGGAAGCGCACGGGTGCGAGCAACCTGCCAAGCAGCGTGGTGGCGGACTCCGGTGCTTCTGCGTCGAGACCGACGCGGCGCGCAAGTGCGATCACATCGCCCTCTGTGCCGCGGCTGACGATCTCGATGCGGTCGGGGGTGTGCTGCAGGACCGGGAAGTAGAGCGTGCCGAGGATTTCCGGTTGACCGATCGTGCGGGTGTGTACGTCTTCAACAACGCCGATGATGCGATACACCTTCCGTTGACTCATCGCGCCGATTTCGACCTTGCGTCCGATCACCGGGTTGCGTCCGAAATTGCGTGCTGCGAATGCCTCGCTCACGATGACCACCGGATCCGCCGACGGACCATCTGCCAACGTGAAGTCGCGACCGGCGATCAACTGTATGCCGACGGTGTCGAAGTACTTCGGTGCAACAGCGTGCCGGATCATTTGTGGCACGTTGAATGGAACCGTCATACTTCCGTAAACGCAGTGGTCGCATTCGGCGGTAATGCGGTCGGACTCGCCGGGGCCGACCCACGCGCCAATACTGCCGAAGCTGATCTGCGCACCGCCGCTGTTCACTTCCTCGAGCAGGGCCGCAAGCTGCTCCGCCGCGTCGCGTGAAAGTGCCGCGGTGTTCACTTTCGCGACGCTCACTTCGCTGACATCGCGCGCGTCTTCCGCCGTGAGCGGCATCGCGTTCAACATGAGTGTGGCCGCGGCCACGAGCAGCCCGAGTGACGCCGCGATCTGACACACGGGCAGCATGTTGCGGAATGCGACCTCACCGGGGCTGCTGGTCGCGCGGCTGCCGACCGCGAGGGCCCCCGCCAGCTGCTGCCGAACCACGGCGAAGTAAGACACACACGCCGCCGCGAGTGGCGCGAGCAGCGCGGGTGTCATCGTCAACAGCAGGATCGTCCAGACATCGCGCACATCGAACCCGGCGAGGCCCGGCCAGAGTGAGCGCGCAATGAAGACGATCGCGAGTGCGAGCGGCGCGCCGATCAGCAGCGCCCACACGCCTGCGCGTGCGGGCTCCCGCAGCAGCTCACCGAATAACGTGCCTGGTGTTGCGCCGAGGGCAGCGCGCGTGGCGAGTTCAGTGCGCCGCTCGGTCGCGCGCGCAAGCGCAAGCGCAATGAACGACAGCAGCGCGACCATCGCCCCGAGGACTGTCAGCACCGCGACAATGCCGAGCAGTGCGTTGAGCCCCGCCGTCTGCACCTGCTCCGCCGTTTCCGGCGCGTTCGGCGGAAGCCCGAGCGTCGACGACTCGATCGTTGCCCGCAGCGCGGGCGCGAGCCGCGGCGGCAGCAGCCTCTCGATCCGCAGCCACGCCGCGGCGGATCCGCTGATTACGACACCGGCAGTCAGAAGAGTTCGCATGCGAGATCGTCAGTGGTGAGAGGGCGGCCCGTCGTTAGTTTATTAAGTTATGGCCGTGCTTGAAATGGAGGCGCTTCGTCTAGGAATCACTCTCGGGAGAAATCGCGTGCGGGAGAGCCAATTTGGCTGGTCGAATTGGGCCGCGGCATAGCAGGACCGGCCATGAGTGAACAAACTAGAAACGGGCCCTGCCCCCTCTGCCACGCCGCCCCGGCGCCCTTCGCCGCCCGGCAGTACTTCCGTTGCCCCGACTGCGCCCTCGTCTTCCTCGACCCGGCCCAGCACCCTTCACCTGACGAGGAACTCGCACGCTACCGCCAGCATCGGAACTCAGCGGATGATGCAGGCTACATCGCGTTCCTGAGTCCGCTGGTGCAAGCCGTTCAACAACACGCAGCAGAGGGTGCCACCGGCATCGACTTCGGCTGCGGCCCCGCACCCGTGCTCAGCCAATTGTTGACAGCCGCCGGGTACCCGACCGCGCACTACGATCCATACTTCTTCCCCGACGCATCCGTGCTCGATCGCCGCTACGACTTCATCACCTGCTCCGAAGTCGCCGAACACGCCTTCGCACCACGGCAGCTGTTCGAACAAATGCGTGCATTCGTGGAAGGTGGCGGGATCATCGCGGTGAGCACGCTGTTGTACGATGACGTGGAGGATTTTGCCAACTGGTGGTACGTGCGTGACTCAACGCACGTGTCGTTCTACTCCGCAGGGACGATGCAGTGGATTGCGAAGCACTTCGGCTGGACCCTCACGTGGCCGGAGCTGCATATCGCGCTGTTCAGCGTTCCACAGTCGCCCGCGTAAACGGCTGCTGAAATCCGTCCCCGTACACGCGGTCCCCGTACACGTACACGTCCCCGTAAACGTCCACGTACACGGCCGTCCAAATCCGTCAAAACCAGAAGCCTCGGACACGCGAAACGCACGTCCGAGGCTTCTGGTACATAGGCCGGGTGGGGATCGAACCCACGACCTTGGGCTTAAAAGGCCCCTGCTCTGCCGCTGAGCTACCGGCCCGCTCCAAATCTAGCCGGAACTGCCCGGTTTCTCAACGTGTTACGCCGATTTCGAAGGTCTCAGCCGCCCGCCTCATGCTCGGCGGCGCGGACCGCGAGGCGGTAGCCCCAGCGCGCGCCGAGCACGGCGCCGACGATCTGGGCGAGGATCGCCGTCGCCGTCATTGCGCCCGAGAGCGAAGCCCACTCCTGCTCCGGGAAGAACAGCGTGACGAGGCCGTTGATGAGCACCCACGCCAGGATCGACGTGAGGCCGATGCCGATGCCGTGGAGGATAGGTGCTTCACCGGTGCGGAAGCCGACGAAGATGCCGCCGAGGATGAAGCCGACGATCATCGCAATCGAGACCCACGGGCCGACGCCGATCGATTCGGGATCGGCAACGCCGAGCGCGACGAAGATGAACATGCCGAACGAGGCGACGGCGAGCGCGATGAGCCAGCCGCCAACGACGTAGGCGGGACGTACGTTCTGCAGGTGCTCCGTGTACATCGCGCTCAGTTCTCCGTCTTGCGCTGCTTGTCGGCGAGTGCGAACAGCTCCTTCTGTGAGGGCGTCTGCTTGAGCAGTGCGGTCGCGCGCAGGAGCGGCGGATCGAAACGTGACGAGCGGCGGAACGCGGTCGAATCGCCAAAGGCGATGTTGGCGACGCGCTGTTCGACGAGTCGGTCAATGAGTGTGCCGCCGGCCGCGTAAGTGGCGGAATCGACCTTCACACCCGCCTTCGCCAGGCGGTCGTAAACTTCGCGGCGCCATTCCGGGCGCGTCGTGAAGTCGGGCTTCACGGACGTGCGCAGCGTGCGCGAGAAGTCGTAAACCGAGTTGTAGACCTGCTGCGATGCGGGGCCGAGTGCGCGCGACAGGCGATCTTCCGCGGGCGTCAGGCTGTCCTGCCGGACCATGAGGTCGGGCGTGATGCCGCCGCCGCCGTACACGATGCGGCCGCCGTCGGTGCGGAACTCGGGGCGCGGCTTCGTCGAGTCGTGCGCGGCGGTCGCTTCCGCGCGCGTGACCGGCTGCAGCTCGGTCTGAATCGAGCGGCCAACCGGCGTGTACCAGCGGCCGGTCGTCATCTTGAGCGCCCAGCCGCCTTCGAGGCGGAAGACGTTCTGGACGACGCCCTTGCCAAAGCTGCGTGTTCCGACGACGAGTGCGCGGTCGTGGTCCTGGAGTGCGCCGGCGACGATTTCGGACGCCGAAGCGCTGTAGCCATCGGTGAGCACGACGAGCGGCGCGTCGGTGATCATCGAACGGCCGGGCGATTCGTAGACATCGGTCGGCTGATTGCGATAGACCACACGCACGACTTCCTGCTTGCCATTGAGGAAGAGGTCCGTGACTTCGACCGCTTCGTCGAGTTCACCGCCCGGGTTGCCGCGCAGGTCGAGCACGAAGCTCTTTGCGCCACTCGCCTTCAGTCGCTGAATCGATGCCGCGACTTCCTCCGCCGCGTTCGAGTTGAATCTCTGCAGCGGGATGTAGCCGACGTTGCCATCGAGCATGATCGCGAACGGCACCGCGGGTATGGTGATGACCGCGCGGTTGGCGGCGAACTCGATCGGATCGGTTACGCCGGTCCGCTGCACCGCGATCTTCACGGGCGTGCCCGGCGCGCCGAGCAGCTTCGCAGTGACTTCGTCGACCTTGAGGCCGCGCGTCGAAGCGCCGTCAACCGCGAGGATGCGGTCGCCGGCGATGATGCCGACGCCTCCCGCCGGTGTGCCGGGGAATACGCGCGTCACGATGATCGCGCCATCCTGGTCCTGGATCGTCATGCCCACGCCGGCGTACTGCGAGCCGATCTGCTGTCGCGCAAACGCCGCGAGCTGTTCCGGCGAGTAGAGGTCGGCGTACGGATCGCCGATGCGTTCCACGAGCCCGCGCGCGGCCATTTCGTAGAGCGTGTCGCTCGGGATCGTATCGAGCGCGTCAGTCGTTAGCCGCTGCAACACCTGGGTGAACAGCCGCGGGCGGCTCTGTGGCAGAAACTGCGGGATCGCAAAACCCGCCACGAAAAACGGGATGCCCACCAGCGCGATGAGACCGGCGGCTCGGATGGCCCTCCGCATGTCGGTCCTTTCGATTGGGAGTGCTTCGGACTCTCGGGCGCCCCGGCTCGGCACGCCCTCTTCTGTAGTATGGCTCAGTCGCCCAGCTATGGGAATGGCCCGCTCGGGACCAAGTCACCGAGGGCGGTTAGCGATGGCGATGGCGGTTAGCGTTGGCAGTGGCGGGGGCGGTGGCGTTGGCGGTGGAGAGCGCGCGAGCGTTGAATGCGCTCAATCCGCCATCGCCACGCCCCACGCCACCGCCAACGCTAACCGCCAACGGTCCGCCTACGCCGCCCGTTCGATCTTTGGTCCGCTGGCCTCCTCCCGATTTGACCGCGATGTATACATAAACGTTGACCCGATCGGGAGGTGGCCAGTGGCACTACGCATCGTCGTGCCTGCGGACGACTCGCCGGCCGCCCCACCTGCCTTGCAGTACGCGTTCGGGCTGGCCGATCGCCTGAACGGCACCCTGTACGTGACCGGCATGTCGGAGGAGAAAAATGATGAACCGATCGTCTTCGTGTCGCCACTCGATGAACAGGAACTGACGGCGATCACGAGCGAGTACGGCCACAACCTCGCCGTGAGTGTGCGTACGTCGGATGTGCGCGCGGGCCCTGTGCCGATCCGCATGTTCGTCGCGGCTGCCGCCATTGACGTGGTCGTGATCCCGACGCACGAACGGAAGGCGGTCGTGCCCGCGGTACGCGGCACGCTGGACGATCATGTCGTCCGTCAGCTGAACGTGCCGGTGATCCTGCTGCATCCGTACCGGCCGGGCACGCGGACACACCTCGAGCTGGAGCACGCACTCATTCCGCTGGACGGCACACCGGATTCTGAACGCGCGATCGATGGCGTGTTGCTGCTCGATCCCGACAGGCGCATCCGCTATACACTCGTGCAGGTCCTGGCAGCACCCGCGCCCGACACGTTCCCCGCGATCGTTGCCGCGGAGATCACGCAAGGCGAACTGAAGCATGACCTCCAGGAAGCGACTGATTACCTCGAGGGTATTGCGCGCCGGCTGCGTGCGCGCGGATCGCGCGTCGAAACCGCCGTGCTGATCCGGAACGATACCGGCCGTGCGCTGCTGCAGGAGATCGAAGCGTTGAACGTGGACCTGATCGCAATGACCACACACGCGCGCGGCGGCTGGCGACACCACGACGTCGGCGGCCTGCCCGCAAAGCTCCTGCACCACACTTCCACGCCGGTCATGCTGGTCAACGTGAGTGCCAGAGAACCGGGAGCTTCGGATCTCGCGCAGAGCCGCTGAGGCGCAGAGGACGGAACGACACTTTACGTTCCGCCCTCTGCGCCTCAGCGGCTCTGCGTGAGATCCGGGTCAGTGTGCAAGCCGCGTAATCGTGTAGATCAGCAACCCGGCGAGGCCGCCGACTATCGTGCCATTGATGCGGATGAACTGGAGGTCGCGACCGATCGCGAGTTCGATGCGACGTGAGGTGGCCTCGGGATCCCACCCGGCGATCGTGTCCGAGATCAGCGATGCGACTTCGGTGCGGTAACGCTCCACGAACTCCGTCGCGGTATCCACGATCCAGTCGTCCGCCCTGGCGAGCAGCTCCGGATCGTGCTTCAGCGCTTCGCCGAATGAAACCAGTCCGCGAGCGATCGCCTCGAGCCCGCGACCGTCCTCCGACTCCGCCTGCCGCACGATCGCCGCGCGCACGTCGTCCCACACGGTGCTCGAGAAGTTGCGCACCGTCTCCGCGTTCAGGAACTCGTGCTTCATCGCTTCGGTCTTCGCAATCACCGTCGGCGATGTCTGCAGTCGTTCGATGAAGTCGCGGATCGCCTGATCGAACCGGTCGCGAAGCGGGTGCTGCTCGTCATCCCGGATCTGCTGCAGCGTGCGCTCGATCGAGGCGACGATCTTGTCGGCGATCTTTTCGTCGATGCGCTCCGGAATCCACCACGGCGATTCCTGTTCGATGCGCTCGCGGATGAAATCGTGATTGCGTGTCACCGCACCCGACAACAGGCGCACGACTTCGTCCAGCAGCTCCTGATGCTTGTTGTCTTCCGTAATGACAGTGAGTGCGCGCGCCAGTATCGGCGCGACCGGCGTCTTCTCGATTTTCCGCGTGACCGCGCCTTCGATCAGCTCCTCGATGGTCTCTTCGCGCGTCGCCTTCGCGCCGGTGGCCAGTGCGACGGCAACCTGCCGCGCGACGCGGTGCGCGTTTTCGGGCTTCGTGATCCAGTCGGCAAGCCGTTCGGCGACACACGCCGAGCGCAGCTTGCTGCCAACCACGTCCGCCGACAGGAAGTGCCGCTGCACGAAGTTGCCGAGTGTGCGGCCGACCTGATCCTTGCGCTTGGGCACGATTGCCGTGTGCGGGATTGGAATGCCGAGCGGGTGGCGGAAAAGTGCCGTCACCGCGAACCAGTCAGCGAGTGCGCCGATCATCGCGGCTTCCGCCGTCGCACGCACAAAACCCAG
>Ga0255338_1006245_pt1 | contig 10258 bp, 8 predicted proteins | sample MeOH1_35cm_T4_19_FD_203715 | JGI IMG/M metagenome (GOLD analysis project Ga0255338, IMG submission 203715) | Sandy soil microbial communities from University of British Columbia, Vancouver, Canada - MeOH1_35cm_T4_195 | ecosystem: Engineered > Artificial ecosystem > Sand microcosm > Unclassified ...
AACTAAATATAAGAGAAGGACACATCATGAGCAGTCAAGAATTGATTTTGGGTAGACTAACTACTATTTTGTCAGAAACAGATAACAGCAAAGCAGCTACTTTGTTGAAAATGGTTGAAGAAGCTGGTCGTACATTTATTGGTGGTGCTGGTCGTTCTCTGCTTGTATCACGTTTTTTTGCAATGCGTTTAGTGCATGCTGGCTACAACGTTAGCATGATTGGTGAAGTAGTTACTCCAGCAATTAAAGCGGGTGACTTGTTGATTCTGGTTTCTGGATCAGGCGGTACAGAAACATTATTACCATTCGTTAAAAAAGCAAAATCAGTGGGTGCCAAGCTGGTTGTGGTTTCTATGAAGAAATCTTCTCCAATGGCAGATGTTGCTGATCTGGTTATCCAAATCGGTAACGACAATAGCTTTCCATTAACAAAAGGCATGCCAATGGGCAGCCAATTTGAGCTTTCAACATTACTGTTCCTGGAAGCCGCGATTGCTGACCTGATTTTTGCTAAAGGCTTGACTGAAGAAGGTATGCGCGCAATTCACGCAAACCTGGAATAACAGTTTTTAGTAAACAATAGACTGACTGAAGGCCCGGCAATTGTCGGGCTTTTTTATTGGTACACGCTCCTGATTTCATCAATTGAAATCTGCTTGTTATGGAGTGCACTGGCAAGTAAAACGCCATGTATACCTAGTTGTTCTAGTGTGCTGATATCATCAATATTACGCACGCCGCCAGCAGAGTAAAGCTTAAATTCTTTGCTGAAGTGCTTGAATTTTTCTAACAACTCCAGATTTACACCCTGGTTTGCTCCCACTTGTGCCAGTGACATCAGTATTACATTTGCAGGCCAAAGATCAGTATTGGTCTGTAAATCCGCGCAGCCTAGGAAACCAGACTGATTGCTATCGAGTGACAGTATGAAATTTCTGTTTAAATTGGCGCTGATTTCGTTTAAGTCATGTATAGACGTTATGCTTTCGCTGCCAATCACATGTGTCAACTTCAGTTCGCTCCATGCGCCTAGATGATTTATATTGCGTATGCCCGCGTCCAGCCAGATTTTCAGTGCAGGGTATTGTTCCTGAATGTATTTAATAGCATTTGCATGGTTACCTTGCCCTGTAATAGCGTCAAGATCAGCGATATATATGCGTTCAAATGGGTATAATTCCAACAGTGCGTTAACGACGTCTATCGGCTCGCTGGATTTGCATAATGCAGAATGAATCGGCTGGTAATTGTTTCGATCACCTTTTTTGGCATGTACGACCATGCCTTTTAATAAATCTATTACAGGAATTAATTGCATCATCGAACAGAATAAAAAACTATTGGTCTGTGAGTTTATCACTGGCGGCGGGCTTAGTGCAGAGCCTTTGCCGGAATCTTTGGCGAAAGAGGGCATGTTAATGCGCGATGCCTTGTTGCGTGATTTGGCTGAATTAAACTGGCTTGATATTATCAGCATGCATGATGTCAGGCTGGCGCCACCAATTCAGGCTAAACAGAGTATCGCTGTTGAAGCAGGCAAGTTTGAAGCGTGCTTTACACAGGCACTCAGCCAGGTTGATATGGTCTGGTTGATTGCACCGGAGACAGAGGGCACCTTGCTGGAATTGAGCGAGCAATGTTACGAGGCAGAAAAGCGTGAAAATGGCCCTGTTTTTCTAGGCTCAGGTTTTGATGCAATGTTGATGGGCACAAGTAAAACGCTATGTTTCGAAGCGCTACAGGCGGCTAACATTCATACCTTGCCCGTGCATGCCGGTGAAGATTTAATGCAGCCATCTTATTATGATGCGTTGTGTAAACTGAATATCGCGAAATGGGTGGCCAAGCCGGAAGATGGGGCAGGTTGTGACGGCATCCGGATTTTTGATTCTTTAGAGGATTTAAAAGCATGGATAGTGCAGGATGAGCGATATTTAAATTATTTAGCACAGCCCTATCAATCAGGTGAAGCCGCAAGTTTTTCCATGTTGTGTCGTAATGGCAAGGCCTGGTTGTTAAGTTGTAATCAGCAGCATATTGTCACTGATGGCAGACAATTCAAGTTAAGCGGAGTTACGGTAAATGGCATGTCGGCTTATTGGCAGAAGTTTGAAACCATTGCCAGAAAAATCGCGAGAATACTGCCGGATGCACTGGGCTATATTGGTGTAGATCTGATCGTGGATAGAGAAAATAATAAAATTCATGTGTTAGAAATCAACCCGCGGTTGACTACAAGTTACGTGGCTTTACATGATGCGCTCAATTACAACCCTGCCAAGCTGATTCTGGATTGCGTATTAAACGATAAGTTTGAAATGCCCAGTTTTTCAAAAGGCAGCTTGTTGCAAAACCGGGTTGAAGTTAAGTTATGACGCGTAATTGTATCGGTTGGGATGTAGGCGGGGCACATTTAAAAGCAGTGCTGATGAATGAGGATGGTCAGGTGCAGGCTGCCAGGCAGGTATATTGCCCGCTATGGCGCGGATTAAACGAACTGCAAATTGCTATCGATAGCATTCTGCAGGAATTTAATGCGAATCTGCATGCCGTGACGATGACAGGAGAACTTGCCGATATTTTTGCTGACAGGCGCGACGGCGTCATGCAAATTGTGGAGACCTTAGCTGCAAAACTTAATGGCGAGGTACGCTACTACGCCGGCAGGCATGGTTTTGTAAATAAAGATGCAGTTAAAGAACATTGGCAGGATATCGCGTCAATGAACTGGCTGGCAAGTGTGCAATATACGGCAAGCAAAGCATCCAAGGCGCTGTTTGTTGATATTGGCAGTACAACGACTGATATTGCTTTCATTGATAATGCCATCCCGCAGATTAGAGGCTTTACTGACGTCACACGCATGCAGTGTGATGAACTGGTTTATACCGGCGTAGTACGTACACCGTTGATGGCAATGGCACAAAAGATCTCGTTTGCAGGACAATTGACCAATGTTGCTGCAGAATATTTTGCCAGTGCAGCTGATGTTTATACATTAACAGGTGATTTGAATCCGGCTGAAAATATGGCAGAGACCGCAGACGGAGCAGATAAGACGACTCAAGCCTGTGCCTGCCGTATCGCACGTATGATAGGCTGCGATGCAAATGATGCGCCGTTAGCCTCATGGGTTGAGCTGGCTAAGTCTTTTAAAAAGGTACAGCTCGAACAAATCAGGCTGGCACTGTTAAAGCACATGACTTTGCTGAAAGACTGTGCGGGTATGCAATTAATCGGGGCAGGGGCAGGAGCTTTCTTGGTGGCCGAGCTGGCAGCACAGCTTGATCTGGAGTTTCATCCTGTTGCTGACTTTGTTGCAAGTATTGATAAGGAAGCGAAAGACATGGCTGCCGTATGCTTCCCGGCCTATGCTGTGGCTTATTTAAGCATTATAGATTCAGGAGTTTTTGCGTGACCTTATTGAAGCATGATTTGACTTATCATCATGACAGTGCGCTTTTATTTATGCGTATCGCACACCAGCCATGGGCTGTGTTTCTTGATAGCGGTCAGATGCTTGATGCGGCAAGCGGCAAGCCAGGCAGTCAATATGGCCGTTATGACATTCTGGTGGCTGATCCGTTTATCACGCTGGTAAGCGGCGAGTCGCAAACTGAGGTAACTGAACGTAGTCATCGTTATGTTTCAGCAACAGACCCTTTTGAGCTGCTTAAGCAAGCAATGCAGCCTTACGTGGCAGCGCAGGAAGATTTACCGTTTACTGGTGGTGCAGTGGGGTATTTCGGCTACGATCTGGCACGACGTCTGGAAAAGTTGGCGAACCTCGCAGCAAATGCTGATGCTATTGCCCCCATGCAGGTAGGCATCTATGACTGGGCGGTGGTCATTGATCACCAACAGAAAACTTCCTGTTTGGTATCCAACGGTTTTGATGCGAAAACACGTGAAAATTGGGATGCTTTATGTGCTTTTTTTGATGCACCTGTGAACGACTCCCTTATCAGCGCAGAGCCTTTTACGGTAACAGCTCCAGTCAGTTCGAACATGGATAAACCAGCTTATGCCCGTGCGTTTGCTGCGATCAAAAACTACATCCTTGAAGGTGACTGTTACCAGGTTAACCTGGCGCAACGATTTTCTGCAAAGGCAATCGGCGATGGATGGCCGGCGTACCAAAAATTAAGGGAGATCAGTCCTGCGCCATTCATGGCTTATATGAATTTAAATCGCATGCAGGTGCTTTCTGGCTCGCCGGAGCGGTTTTTGCAGGTGGTTAACGGGCGGCATGTAGAAACACGACCAATCAAAGGCACCAGGCCGCGTTCTGATGATGCTGTACTTGATGCCAAGTATGCGGCTGAACTGCAATCCAGCATTAAAGACAAAGCCGAGAATCTGATGATTGTTGATTTGCTGCGCAATGATATCGGTAAAAATTGCGAGACGGGTTCTGTTAAAGCTGATAAATTATTTCAGCTGCAAAGTTTTGCCAATGTGCACCACTTGGTAAGTATAGTGACCGGTAAATTGCAGCTAACAAAAACTGCGATTGATCTATTGCGTGGATGTTTTCCCGGAGGCTCAATCACCGGAGCGCCTAAACTCAGGGCCATGGAAATTATTGAGGAACTTGAACCGCACCGGCGCGGAGTTTATTGCGGCGCAATCGGCTATATCGGTTTTGATGGCAATATGGATACCAATATCGCGATTCGCACAGCTGTTTATATTAAGAACAGCGAGGCTGAAGGTGAAATAAGTTTCTACGCCGGCGGCGGTATTGTGGCAGATTCTGAGTTGGAGAAAGAATATACAGAAACGCTGGATAAGGCTTCCAGCATGATGAAGGTGATGCAATTTTTTTATAAAAAATTAAAGTAATCTAATTATTTGGGGCGATATTGATGTGGGTAGTTAAATTAGGCGGCAGTTTGCTCGGCTCACCGGAACTTACGCGTTGGCTGGAAACGTTAGTTAAAATCAGTGATGGTAAAGTGTTGATCGTACCTGGCGGCGGCATGTTTGCCGATGCTGTGCGTCAAGCGCAGGAAGCCTCTCTGATTAATGATGCGGTTGCACATCATCTTGCATTGCTGGCTATGGATCAGTTTGGTTTATTGCTGGCTGGTATGAATCCTGGTCTGGTGACTGCGAGTAGTGAGCTTGAGATCGCTGAGCGCGGCTGGCAGCATCGCGGCATTGTCTGGTTACCAAGCCGCATGGTGCTGGCTGATGAAAATATACCCAAAAACTGGCATGTTACATCCGATAGCCTGAGTGTCTGGATCGCTAATAAAATTGCTTCTGAACACCTGGTTCTGGTTAAATCCAAGGATCTGACAGGCTATGTAAAAACAGCGCCGATTGCGATGCACTCACTCATTGCTGATGGGTTGATAGATAATGCTTTTGCTGAATTCGGCGCGAAGTCCAATGCGCAGATATGGGTGCTGAACAAAGCTGATCACAATGTGTTTGCGCAAGGTTTGAATCTTGATAAGCTTAAAGAGCTTGCATTGCCTGTCAGTAAAGACTGAACAATACACGACTCAAGGAGAGTCTTATGTCATCCAATCAAAGCTATACAGATCAGGAAGTTGAAGCAAAATTAAAAGCCGAGCTGCCGCATTGGGTACTGGAAAATGGCTGGATACGCCGTAAGTATAAAACCAGCGGCTGGAAAGCGACATTGATGGTGGTGAATACTGTTGGACACCTTGCTGAAGCTGCCTGGCATCACCCGGATCTGACAGTGTCGTATGCGTTTGTAATTGTAAAGCTGTGCTCACATGATGCTAAAGGCATTACTGATAAAGACTTTGAGTTGGCAGCGAAGATTGAAAGTGTCATTGGCTGGCAGCCAGCGAAAGAGGGCGGTGCGTTAACTGGCACCCCTAATGAAGATGCCAGATTTAAATACATTAAATACGATGCCTGATTAAGCTGATAATCGTTTTTGCTTACACGATTTTCTGCCGTTCAAATCTACCAAAATGCAGCATGATAGTTGGCAGTATCAGCAAGTTCAAAATAGTCGATGTGACCAAACCGCCAACAATAATGGTTGCCATCGGGCCCTCAATTTCACGCCCTGGCTGACCGCTGGCGGCTGCTAGGGGCAGCAAGCCCAGCGCCGTTACCAATGCTGTCATCAGAATGGATGGCAGCCTTTCGGAAGCACCGCGGATACAGGTGTCTAGTCCCCATACGCAATTTTCTTCATCAATCAGGTGCTGGTAGTGGGAGATCATCATGATCGAGTTACGTAAAGTAATGCCGAACAGCGTTACGAAACCGACCAGTGAGCCTAGTGAAATCCAGCCGCCGGTAAACATCACCGCCAGTACGCCGCCAATCAGGGCAAATGGCAGGTTGGCGAATGTGAGTAGCAAATTACGTAAACGGCCAAATGCAATATAAAGCATCAGAAACACTGTGACACCGGCTAGCAGAGATTGCAGAATCAGTGCCTCCCGCGATTTGGCATTGGCTTCAGCAGCGCCGGTGAATTCGAGATAGGCGCCTGGTGAAAGTGTAAGATCGGTTTTTAATCTCGCCTTCAGTTCATCAGTAAATGAACCGATGTCACGCTCTACTACATTGGCGGTTACCGTCTGGATGCGTTTAGCACCTGCATGCAGTATTTTAGAGCGGCCATTTTCCTGCACGATATCGGCAACATCAGCCAACCTGATCAGCTTGCCGTCAGTATTGAACAATGGCAGATTACCTGCCTCCTGAATGTCGTCACGTGCTTCCTGAGCCAGTAAAACACTGACACCGATTACGCGGTTGCCTTCATAAACCTGAGTGACAGGAACGCCTTCATAGGCTGCGCGAATGTTATCCAAAACATCGGTAGGATGCAGGCCTAGCCTTGCCATTTTCTCAGGGCGCAGGCGCATCACCAGCTGCGGTGTACCCGGAGGTGACTGCACGATAACATCAGCAGCACCTGATATGCTATGCAAGATGCTGGCAATAGCACTGGCATCTCTATCCAATGCGTCCAGATCCTGGCCATAGATATTGATCACGGTAGAGGCGGCGTAGCCGGATATGGTCTCCTCGATACGTTCTGTCAAGAATGTGTTGATGGCAAAGTTGATACCGACAAAACCTGCTTCGGCTTTGCCATCGCCATCATTATCTGACGCCTCACCACCTAGTTTCTCTCTAATCTCATCCAGAATGCGGCGTTGCTCTGTACCTGAGATGGCACCGATTTCAATTTCAAATTCGCTGTAGTGTGTACCAAAGGTATCTGCCCCGTTGGGAGCTCGGCCTACCCATTGGGTCACTGACTTCACGCCATCAATGCTGCGGATGGCAGCTGATACCTTTTTGCCGATACGCAACGATTCCTGCTCGGATGTACCGGGTACAGCCGTCATGTGCATAATGTAATGACCTTCATGCAGGGCCGGAATGAACTGGTTTTTGAACAGGGGCAGGATGCCCAAGCCTATAGCCATCAGCATAAAGCTTACGGCAAGTATAAATTTGTAATGCGCTTCAATTTTGATCAGCATGTTTACGTACCATTTTTTGATGATACGTATCATGGGCGGATCTTCTGCCTCAAGTGTTGCGTTGCCGAGCAATAGGTAGCATAGTGCAGGTGTGAGGGTTAGTGCGACCAATAAAGAAGCCATGATAGCTGCGATGTAGGCAATGCCAAGCGGTGCGAATAGCTTGCCTGCAACACCACCTAATGTCAGGAGCGGCATGAATACCAAGGCAACAATAATCGTTGCATAGACGACCGAGCTGCGCACTTCCATTGATGCATCAAATACCACGCGATAAGTCGGCAACGGCTCTGCCAGCATACGATTTTCACGCAGGCGCCTGAAGATATTTTCGGTGTCGATAATGGCATCATCCACCACTTCACCGAGTGCGATAGCCAGACCACCCAGAACCATGATGTTAAGCCCAATGTTGTAGTAACTCATGACTACAATCGCGGTGAGCAGTGAGAGCGGTATTGCGGTGGCGGATATAAATGCTGTACGTACATTGAATAGAAACAGAAACAGTACCGTGATCACCAACACTGAACCGATCAGAATGTCAGTGCGTACGCCTTGAATCGCAACTTCGATAAAGTTAGCAGGCCGGAATAAACCTTCATGCAGCGTGACATTTTCAGCCTGCAATGTCGGCTTTAGTTCTTGCAATGCTTTCTCTATCGCCAGTGTTACACCATGCGTATTGGCACCTAGCTGACCTTGCACCGACAGGTATACGCCGGTTTCTTCATTAATGGCAGCCGCGCTGATGGAAGGTACGGAGCCTTCAACGACCTTGCCGATATCGCCCAGCCTGATGGTTTGCCCATTTTTGTGCAGCAACGCAACCATCGCCAGTTTTTCAGGCGTGGCGGCCTGGCCTTCTGTGTTGATGACAATGCGCTGGTTTTTGTTTTCAATAAAACCATTGCCGCGTACTCCGGTAGCTTTCTTTACCGCTTCTTCAACTTGCAATAAAGAAACGCCGTATTTGATCATCTTTTCAGGTTCAACCTGCACCTGAAGCTGACGTATCTTGCCGCCAAATACGTTGACATCGGCAACACCGGGTATTGCCATCAGATGCGGTACGATAGTCCAGTCTACCAGTGTTCTTAATTCGGTCAGGCTGCGGCTTTTGGAAGTCACGCCGAAGCCGAGTACAGTACTGGCAGAGGAGGTGAGCGGGGTGATGTTAGGGGTAATGCCTTGCGGTAATTTATTGGTGAGTGTCGATAAGCGTTCTGCAATCACCTGACGGTTGCGGTAAACATCAGTTTTTTCATCAAATATGATGGTAACAATTGAGAGGCCAGGGATAGACTGCGAGCGCATGCTGGCAATGCCGACCGTGCCAGCAATGCTGGTTTCAATGCGCTGGGTTACCAGGCTTTCAACCAGTTCCGCAGACAGGCCCGGTGATTCGGTCTGGATAATAATTTGCGTAGGCGCAAATTCGGGGAATACATCAAGGTTGCTGCGCGACAGGCTGTAAAAGCCATATAACACCACGAGCGTAGCAAGGCCGATGATGACACCGCTGAAACGGATAGAGAAACGTACTAAAGCCGACATCATAACTGGCTAGTCTCCACTATGGGGCTGATGGCGGAATTAGTCATCGTTTTAGTTCCGACGCAACATAGCTGCGCTATATTAGTCTTCACTGAAACTCTTCCTAAATTTAACAATTTAGTCATCATTTTCATTGGTAATCTGTGATTTGAACTCTTCAGACAGCAGCAACTGTGCACCACTGGTCACCACTTGGTCATTGGCTTTCAGGTTGCCTTGATAGAACCAGCCGCTGGCAATTTCAGTGTCAGTCACAACGGGAATGCGGCTGAATTTATCTTCAGCTGTTTTCTTGTAAACCCAGGATTTACCTGCGTACCAGATAATGGCTGCATTAGGAATAATGACGCCGTCGCTAACTTTGGCAGATGTGCTGCTTAATGCGTTCACCTGCATGCCTGCGCGCAATTCTTTTGTTTTGGCATGATAAAAATAAGTCTTACCTTGAATTGTAGCGCTGCTTGCCGGCGCGCGCGACAGGTATGATGCACGGATCGATTGCCCTGGCGCTGCCGTTGGCGCAATCATGATGCTGCTGTTTGGCGCAGGTTCTGCCGCATCAAAGGGAAGCGTGATTTGTATCAGCACTTCCTGATTTGTAATCAGGTTTTGCAGTAATTCACTTTTTTCGATATTGGTAGCATGCTGAGTGAGGGTATCGCCCCACATTTGTCGCATGCTGTCTGTAATGCTTTTAGCGCTGGATTCAGCCGCTGCAATTTTTGCTTCATCGGCTTTGATATTTGACCTGGCCGTTGCCACCACTTTATCGGAGATATTTTTATCATCCTGATTGAGTGCCTGCAAGCGAGTAAACTCACTTTTATTGTAAGTCAGAGCGGTGCGTAACACTTCAATATCCGCTTTGGCCGCCAGATAGCGCGAACGAAGGTCAATCAGGTTATCAATACTGACCACAGTGCCATAACTGCTGACACTGGACTGATGCTTGCCAGCTTTTAACGGGCTGGTGGTAATTTCACTTTGCTGCTGGGTAGCAGTGCTGATGTTAATGACAGTCATGCCTTGTTCAGTCACAACGCGATTTGGCGTTTCAATCTCTTCTTCTGACTGCTGTGTCATGGCTTCAAATTCATCTTTGCCGTAAAACACGAGTACCCAGAATAGCACCACGATTAAAAATGCCTGTAAGCCAATGATGATGGTCAGTTTACGATTCATTTTTATTTTATTTCCATTGAACT
>Ga0255338_1006246_pt1 | contig 10249 bp, 3 predicted proteins | sample MeOH1_35cm_T4_19_FD_203715 | JGI IMG/M metagenome (GOLD analysis project Ga0255338, IMG submission 203715) | Sandy soil microbial communities from University of British Columbia, Vancouver, Canada - MeOH1_35cm_T4_195 | ecosystem: Engineered > Artificial ecosystem > Sand microcosm > Unclassified ...
TCGACGCTGTGCTCCAGCCTGCCCCTGTCTTCCTTCGCTCACCGTGGCAGCACGGCGACACACCAACAAAGTCCGACTGGGCCCTGTGGTTTCCGGGCGAGCGCCGCCATGAGGAACGCGGTCCGGGTGGTGAGCTCCTCTCGTTCTTTCACGCGGCAGACACCCATGTCGTTTCCCGCGACAAGGAAGCCGCCATCGCCCGGTCGCACGGCCATATCCTCCGGTCCGGCTCGGCCGAGTGGATCGATGACGACCAGTTTGGCGTCACCTGCTACGCGGCGGGAATTTTCGGCGCCCAGGCGTATCTTGGCAACCCGAGCTTCACCCGCCTGCTGTCCGTCGTGCGCAACGCGCTCAACGTCGTCCGCGCCTCCGGGCAGCGCGTCTTTCTGCGACGCGGACCCGGCGAGTGGCGGCAGCTGGGCGTGCCCTCCGCCCTGGTTCTCCAACCGGGTGCGGTGCGCTGGATTTATCGACAGGGAGCGGATGTGGTCGAGGCGCGCGTCTGGTGCTCGCGGCAGCTCTCCGCGTCCTTCCTGGAATTGCGGGTGATCGCGGGCGACCCGTATGAGTTTCTCGTCACGCACCAGGTCGTGATCGGCGCGACCGAATTCGAGCATGCCGCCAAGGCGGAGGTGTTTGCCGCAGCGGGTTGGATGGCCTTCCAACCCCATGAGGAGAGCCTCATGGGCCGGCATCAGGTCGGCGCTTGTTTTGCCCTCGCCGCCGCCGAACCCGGCGCACTCGCTACCCTGGGTGGTGATGGATCGCTCTATGCCGACGGGCGGGAGCGGGGCGGCCCGTATGCAACGATGCGCACCAAGCCGGTCCGCAGCTTCGGGGTGATCATGCTGGGCACCCATGCGGGCGCCGCCCGTCTCCCGGCCGTCGTGGACGCCGCCCGTGCCGATTATGCCTTGTCCACCGTCCCCGCTATCCGGCCCGCGGCCCCGTTGCCCCGGCTGGCCGGCGCCGACCCCGCGGTGTCGCGCCTCAACGATGTGCTGCCGTGGTTTGACCACAACGCGTCCATCCATTTCTCCGCGCCGCACGGCCTGGAGCAATACGGCGGCGCTGCCTGGGGTGTGCGCGATGTCTGCCAAGGCTCCGTCGAATGGCTTCTGGCCGCCGGCAAGTTTTCCACCGTCCGCCACATCCTCGCCACGGTCTTTGAGCAGCAATACGCCCTCAGTGCGAAGGACCCGGCCGTGGCCGGCTGCTGGCCCCAGTGGTTCATGTTCGCGCCCTTCCGTTTCATCCAGCAGGTCCACAGCCACGGCGACGTCTGCTTCTGGCCGGTCAAGGCGCTCTGCGACTACGTCGAGGCCAGCAACGACCTGGGCTTCCTCAACCTCCCGCTGGGCTACACCGACCCCGAGTATTTCACCACCACCGGGCCGGGCGAGTCGCTGTGGGCCCACTGCGACCGGGTGATCGAGCATTGCGAGTCGCGCTTCCTGCCCGGGACGGCGCTCGTCAACTACGGCGACGGTGACTGGGACGATACGCTCCAGCCCGCCGACCCGGCGATGCGCACCCGCATGGTCAGCGCGTGGACCGTCGCCCTCGCCTACCACACCTTCCGTCAGCTGGCCGAGGTGAGCCGCCGCGCCGGCGAGGCGGCCCGCGCCAGCCGCCTCGACCAACTCCTCACCCGCATGCGCGGCGACTTTGCCCGCTTCGCCCTGCCCGGTGGCGTTGTCGCCGGCTTCCTTGTCCAGGAAGCGGACGGCCGTTTCCGTCCGCTCCTCCACCCCGCCGACCAGGTCACCGTCATCCGCTACCGCCTGCTGCCGATGACCCGCGCCATGCTCGGCGAGCTCTTCACGCCCGCGGAGGCGCAGAGCCATGCCGCCCTGATCGAGGCCGAACTCCGCTTCAGCGACGGCGTGCGCCTCATGAGCGAGCCCGCCGTCTACCAGGGAGGCCTGGAAAAGCTGTTCAAGCGGGCTGACACCGCCGCCAACGTCGGGCGCGAGATCGGCCTCCAGTATGTCCACGCCCACATCCGCTACCTCGAGGCCATGGCCAAGCTCGGTGACGCCGACCGCCTCTGGCAGGCCCTGCAGGTCGTTAATCCCGTCGGCCTCGAGCGCGTCATCCCCGGCGCGGTCGCCCGCCAGAGCAACGTCTACTTCTCCAGTTCCGATGCCGATTTCGCCGATCGCGTGGAGGCCGCCGCCCGCTGGCCCGAACTCCGCGCCGGCCGGGTGCCCACCCGCGGGGGCTGGCGCCTGTACTCCAGCGGCCCCGGCCTCTACCTCAACAAGGTCCGCTCCTGCCTCCTCGGGCTGCGCGAATGCTTTGGCGACGTCATCTTCGACCCGGTGCTGCCCCGCAGCCTCGACGGCCTGACCGCCGACACCCACTTGCTCGGCCGGCCGGTGCATCTCGTCTACACGGTCCGCGCCGGCACGCATTCGCCGGCGGCGGTCCGCGTCAACGGCACCCTGCTCCCCGGGGCACAACGTGACCGTAATCCCTACCGCGCCGGCGGCCTTCGCTATCCCAGTTCCGTGCTCGCCGCTTTGCTCACCGGCGCCGACAATCGCGTCGAGATCGAGCTTTGACCCCCACTCCTCCCCACCGATGACCGGACCTACCAAACACACCACCGCCGTCGCCGATCGGATTCCGGTGACCCAGAAAATCGCCTACGGCATGGGCGCGGTGGTCACCATCGTCGCGGTCAACTCCGTGAGCCAGTTGACGAGCCTCGTCTACGTGGTCGGCCTCGGGATCAGCGCGATCTGGATCGGCTACGCCCAAGCGCTGCCGCGGCTGTGGGACGCCTTCGTCGATCCCTTCCTTGGCAATCTCTCCGACAACTCCCGCTCGCGCTTTGGCCGGCGGATCCCGTTCCTCGTGGTCGGCGGCATTTTGATCGGCATCTCGTTCTCCCTCCTCTGGACCGTACCGCGGGACTGGAGCCAGCCGGCGATGTTCACCTACTTCATCGTGACCTCGATGTTCTTCTACACGGTCGTCCCGATCTACTCGATCCCGCACGGCGCACTGGGCCTGGAGATGACAGACGACTACCACGAGAAGACCAGCCTCTTCGCCTACGCCAGCTTCATCGGCAACGTTGGCGCGTTCACCCTTCCCTGGATCTACTACCTCGCCAACCGGCCCATCTTCGGGGGCGACTCGGTGGCGGGCATCAAGTGGGTGTGCGTCGGCATGAGCGTGATCCTCACCGTGTCGGCCCTGGTCTGCGCCCTTGTCTGCAAGGAGGGTAAGCTGAAGCAGACCAAGTCCCAGGAAAAAATCCCCGTGTGGACGAGCTTCAAGATCACCTACCGCAACCCCACCTTCCTCAAGCTCGTGCTCGCCTACGTTCTCCTGATCGTCGGGTTCCAGTTGGTCATGGGCTTCAGCAACTTCGTCACCATCTTCTACATCTTCGGCGGCGACAAGGACCCGGCCTCGACCCTCATGGCCCAGAACGGCACCCTCTGGGCCGCCATCGGCATCGGCGGGGTGATGCCGATGACCTGGCTGTCGAAGCGCTACGGCAAGCGGTTCACCGTGCTCCTGTCCTTCTGGGTCATCATCGTCGGCAACCTCTCGAAGATCGTGTGCTACAACCCGGCCCACCCGTGGCTGACCTTCATCCCGACAATCTGCCTCTCGCTCGGTATGGTTTTCTGCTTCTCGCTCGTGAACTCGATGATCTCCGACATCTGCGACGAGGACGAGTATGCCACCGGCATCCGCCGCGAGGGCATCTATTTCGCCGTCTACAATTGGTGGTGGAAGGTCGCCGTCTCGATCGCCTCCGTCGCCAGCGGCTACCTCCTGCGGCTCACCGGCTTCACCGAGGCGATGGCCACGCAGACGGCATCGACGATGTTCTGGATCCGGTTTTGGGAAATCGGCCTGCCCCCGATCCTCTGCTTCGTCAGCGCTGTCCTGCTGCTCAAGTATCCTCTGACCGAGGACCGCGCTTACCAGGTCAAGGCCTTGCTCGCGGCCCGGAAAGCCTCGGCGCCCGAGGCCCCACCCCTTACCGCCTAGTGACTGCGGCGCCCTATGTCCGCTCAGCCGAGCTTCCTGCAGGATAGGCGACTGGCCCATGGCCTCTGCCTGGGCTTGCTGGTGGCGGTGGGCGCAGGAGCGACGGCCGAGGTGAATGTGCCGGCGAATCCCGTATCGGTTGCCTTAGTGGCGCGGTCCGGTCCGCGGGGCGCGACCCTCTTCACCACACTGCCGCCGGAGCAGACCGGCCTGAAGGCGGACAATGCCTACGACGATCCCGCGATGTGGCGGCAGCTTTACCATGAGTTCAACAGCGGGGCGATCGGCACCGGCGTGGCCATCGGCGACATCGATGGAGACGGCCGGCCTGACGTCTTTGTGGTGGGCAAGACCCACGCGAACCGGCTCTTTCGCAATCTCGGCGGCTTCCACTTCGAGGATGTCACCGAGCGGACCGGCGTCGCCGGTCCGGCGGGCCCGTGGAAACAGGGCGCGGCCTTCGCCGACATTAACAATGACGGCCGCCTCGATCTGTATGTCTGCCGCTTCGGCGCGCCGAATCTCCTCTACGTCAACCAGAGCGACGGCACCTTTCATGAGGAAGCCGCCGCCCGAGGCCTGGCCCTGCTCGATGCCTCCAGCATGGCGGCATTTTGCGACTATGATCGCGACGGCTGGCTCGACGTCTATGTCCAGACCAACCTGCTGGACGCCAAGCGTCGCCCGGGCGGCCAGCGCGACCACCTGTTCCGCAACAACCGCGACGGCACCTTTACCGAGGTCACCGATGCCGCCGGGATCGCAGGCGAGACGCAGGGGCATTCCGCCACCTGGTGGGACTATGATGAGGACGGCTGGCCTGACCTCTATGTCGCCAACGATTTCGCCCAGCCCGACCAGCTCTACCACAACAACCGGAACGGCACGTTCACCAACCTGCTCTCCAATGTCGTCCCGCACACGCCGCACTTCTCGATGGGCTCCGACCTGGGCGACGTGAACAACGACGGCCACCTCGACCTGCTGGTCGCCGACATGGCGGGTACCACCCGCTACGTGGATAACCGGGGCATGGCGACGCTCCGCAGCGCCCTGCCCGAGGACGAGCAGCATCCCCACGCCGCACCGCAGTACATGCGCAGCGCTCTCTTCCTCGGCACGGGGACCGGCCTCATGCTCGAGGCCGCGCAGCTCGCCGGCCTGTCGGCGACCGACTGGACGTTCGGGGTCCGCTTCGAGGACCTCGATTTGGACGGCCGATTGGACGCCTACCTGACCAACGGCATGGTGCGCGAATTCAACAACTCCGACCTCGTCCAGCGTTCCATGAGCGCCCAGAGCGAGCTCGAGCGCATCCGGGTCATGCAGGCGAGCCCGGTGCTCGCCCAGCGGCATCTCGCCTACCACAACCTCGGCGACTTGCGCTTCGAGGACGCCGGCGCGGTCTGGGGCCTCGATCACGTCGGGGTCGGCTTTGGGGCGGCCTTCGGCGATCTCGATGGCGACGGTGACCTCGACCTCGTTTTCGCCAGCTATGACCAAGGGCCCACCGTCTGCCGCAACGATGCCGACACCGGCCATGCCGTTGTGCTCGACCTGCGCGGCACCGCCTCCAACCGCTTCGGCGTCGGCGCCACCGTGCGGCTCGTGACCGCCGGCGGCGCGCAGATGCGGACGCTGACGCTCGCGCGGGGCTACCTTTCGACGAGCGAACCGATCCTTCACTTCGGCCTGGGCAAAGACACCCTGATCAAGGAGCTGTCCGTCGAGTGGCCCAGCGGCCGCCGCCAGACCTTCACCAACCTCGCCGCCGACCGGCGCTACACCCTCACCGAACCCGCGGAGATATCGGCCTCAACCCCGTCGGCGCGACCCGTTCCCTTGTTCACCGAGGCCGGTCCGGCCGCGAATCTCGACGTCCCCAATCATGAGCAATCGCTGAATGAACTGGGCCAGCAATCTCTGCTGCCCTTCCGTCTCAACCGACCCGGGCCCGCGGTCGCCTGCGCCGACCTCGATGGCGACGGGGAGGACGATCTGGCCTTGGGCGGGGTGTCCGGTGAGCCGGGACGGTTGCTGTCCAATCTCGGCGGCGGCCAGTTCATGACCTATGGCGCCAATGTCTTTGGGGAAAATGTGGCTGTGGCCGACGGGCCGATCCTCGCCTTGGACGCAGATGCCGACGGCGACCTCGACCTGCTGGTGACCAAGGCCGGAGTCGCGGCCCCGGCGGAGGCCCCGGCCTACCAGCCTCACCTCTGGCTCAATGATGGACGCGGTCGCTTTGCGGCGGCCCCGGCCGACATTTTGCCTGCGCTGCCAATCAGTGTCGGGGTGGCGGCGGCGGCGGACTTCGAGCACAGCGGTCGGCCAGGCATCTTCCTGGGGGTACGCGTGGTGCCGGGCCATTACCCGCAGTCGCCGCGCAGCGCCCTGCTCGTTTGGCGCGACGGACACTACGTAGACGTGACGGCCGAGGTCGCGCCCACGCTCGCCGCAGGCGGCATGGTTACGGCCGCGCTTTGGAGCGACGTGGACAACGACGGCTGGCCCGACCTGTTGGTCGCATACGATTGGGGTCTCGTCGCCTGCTATCGTAACGTTAACGGCAAGCATCTCGAGGACGTGACCGACAAGCTCGGCTTTGCCGCCGCGGGCACCGGCTGGTGGCGGTCGCTCGCTACCGCCGACTTCAACGGCGACGGTCGGCCGGATTTCGCCGTGGGCAATACCGGCCTCAACACCCGGTATCGCGCCTCCGCCGCCGAGCCGGCCTTGCTCTTCCCTGACGTTGCCCTCATCGGCACCACGCCACAGCTCGTCGAGGCGCAGGCGGAGGACGGCAAGTGGTATCCGCTGCGCCCCCGGGACGTGCTGGTCCGGGCCTTCCCCTCCCTGATGCGCCGGTTCCCCACCGCTGAGTCCTATGCCAAGGCCACGCTGACGGAGGTATTTCCCACCTTGGACCCGGCGACCAACCACCGGTTGGCTGCGACCGAGCTCCGCAGCGGCGTGTTCCTCTCGCAACCAGACGGCACCTACCGCTTTGCGCTTTTGCCACGGCTGGCCCAGATCGCACCAGTGCACGGCCTTGCCGCCGGTGATTTCGATGGGGACGGCCGCGCCGACCTCCTGCTGGCCGGTAACTCCTACGCACCCGTGCCCGAGACCGGCCGGTTCGACGGAGGCCTCGGCTGGCTGCTGCGGGGCGATGGCGCGGGTGGTTTCACCTGCGTGACTCCGGACGAGAGCGGCTTCGTAGTGCCCGGCGACGCCCGCGCGCTGGTGGTGACCGACCTCAACCAGGACGGCTGGCCGGATGCTTTCGTGACGCGCAGCAATGACCGCCCGCTCACCTTCCTCAACCGCGGCCGGCCCGGCCGGCACAGTTTTGGGGTGGCGCTGCGGGGGGCACCGGGCAATCCCGCAGCGGTCGGCGCCCGCCTGACGCTTCAATTCACCGATGGTTCCACCCAGACCGCCGAGATCAGCGCCGGCTCAGGCTACCTCACCCAGTCGGGTGCGACCGCGTTCTTCGGCTATCCGGATGCCACGCCACCGCAGCAGCTGCGGATCCGCTGGCCGGATGGCCGCGTGACTACGCGTGAGTTCACCGCCCCGCCCTCGAAACTTCTGCGCCTTGACCGACCATGACGCATTCTTCCCAACCTCATGAAAACCCGGACCATTCTCCTCGGCGCCACCTAGGTCGTCGCCTGTGCCGGCATGGCTGAATCTCCCGCCATGCCCGCCAAACCCCAGCCTGCTTACCGCCAACCCGCCTTGCCCGTCGAGGCCCGCGTGGCCGACCTGCTCGGCCGGATGACGCTGGGGGAAAAACTCGACCAGCTGCACCAGTGCGGCACTGGGGACACGAATCCCAACAACCTCGCCGCCCGGGCGGATGAGTTCCGCGCCACCTACGGCTCCTTCATCATCGGCGGGCCTCCCGAGACCGTGCTGGCCACGCGCAATGCCTTCCAGCGCCACGCCGTGGCCGATTCGCGCCTGGGCATCCCCGCGCTTTTCGGCGCCGACGTCATCCACGGCTATCGCACCATCACCCCGATCCCGCTCGCACAGGCCTGCTCGTGGAATCCAGAGCTGGTCCGGCAGGGTTGCGCCCTGGCCGCCGCGGAAGCCAAGGCCCATGGCATCGACTGGACCTTTGCCCCGATGGTGGACCATTGCATCGATCCGCGCTGGGGTCGCATCGCCGAGACCTTCGGCGAGTCCCCCTATGCCTCCGCGGTTTTCAGCGCCGCCTCTGTCCGTGGTTTTCAGGGCGAGGTTTTCGGCGCCCCCGGTTCCATCGCCGCCTGCCTGAAGCACTACGTCGGCTACGGCGCCTCCGAGGGTGGCCGCGACTACGTCTACTCGGAGATCGCGCCCCAGACTCTGTGGGAAATGCACCTGCCCTCCTTCGAGGCCGGGGTGCGGGCCGGGGCCCGCACCGTCATGAGCGCGTTCAACGACCTCAACGGCACGCCCGCCAGCGCCAATACCTACACCCTCAATGAAATCCTCCGCCATCGCTGGGGCTTCAAGGGGCTGGTCGTCTCCGACTGGAATTCCGTGCTGCAGCTCGTCCGCCAGGGCTTCGCCGCCGACGGCGCCGAGGCCGCGGCCAAGGCCCTGAACGCAGGCGTGGACATCGACATGGCCGATGGCCTCTACCGCCAGCACCTCGCGACGGAGGTCGCCGCCGGCCGGGTGCAATTGGCGACGGTCGACGAGGCCGTCCGCCGCGTACTCCGGCTCAAGTTCGAGCTGGGTCTCTTCGAGCATCCTTACACCGAGGCGGGTGTGCTCACCGCCAAGGTGCCAGCTGCCACCCAGCTCGCCGTCGCCGAGGAACTGGCCGGCAACTCCATCGTTCTGCTCAAGAACAGCGGGGTTCTTCCCCTCGCGACCTCCGTGAAGCGCATCGCCCTCCTCGGTCCGCTCGCAACCAATGGCGCGGCGCTCCTCGGCTGCTGGGCCCAGCAGGGCCAGCCGGCTGAGACGCAAACCATCGCCGACGCCCTCCGTGAACGCCTGCCGGTCGGCACCTCGCTGCGCATCGAGCCCGGTTGCTCGGTCCAAGGCGCCGCCACCGACGACCTGGCGCCGGCTGTCGCCGCAGCGCGCGAGTCGGATCTCGTCATCCTCTGCGTCGGCGAGGAGGCGGCCATGAGCGGCGAAAACGCCTCGCGCACCACCCTGCGGCCGGCCGGTCGGCAGGAAGAACTCATCCAAGCCGTCGCCGCCACCGGCAAGCCCGTCGTGCTGGTCATCGTTTCCGGCCGGCCGATCGATATCCATGCCTGCGAGGAAAAGATGGGCGCCGTCATCGCCGCCTGGGCGGGCGGATCCCGCGCCGCTGCCGCGCTCTCGGACATTCTCGTCGGCCGCCGCAATCCTTCCGGTCGCCTGGCCGTCACGTGGCCGCGCTCGACCGGCCAGATCCCGCTCTACCACAACATGCGGCCCCGCGCCCGGCCCAACGACGAGGGCGAATACCGCGACTTCCCCACCACCCCGCTCTACGAATTCGCCCACGGCCTCAGCTACACGACCTTCAGCTACAGCCCGCTGCGCCTCGACCGCCCCGAGGTGAAGGCCGGCGGCAAGCTCACCGCCGAGGTGACCGTCACGAACACCGGCCCGCGCGAGGGGGTGGAAACCGTCTTCTGGTTCATCCGCGACCCCGCCGCCAGCATCACCCGTCCGCTGCAGGAGCTGAAGCATTTCGAGCAGGCCCGGCTCGCCCCCGGCGCCAGCCGCGTCTTCCGCTTCGAGATCGAGCCCCTGCGCGATCTCTCCTTCCCCGATGCCGACGGGAAGCGAATCCTCGAGCCCGGTGAAATCATCCTCACCGCCGGACGCAGCAGCGCCCCCTTCCGCGTGGTCCTCTGACCATCCCACTCCATCCCAACCCAGAAATTCTCCCCCTATGCATCCGATAACCACAGTTGCCTCCCTTGCCGTACGCCATTTCCTCCGCCCGGCCGCCGGCTCACTCACCCTGCTGGCCGCGCTCACCGCCCAGGCCGCGGCGCCCTACAATCAACATGTCCTGTTTGCCAATGCCCCGGCGGACGGCGGCTATTCGAACAGCGAGGCCAGCTTCATCGCCCCGAGCACCCTTGAACTGAAGGACGGGCGACTGCCCGTCGACTCCGGGCACTTCAACAGCCCGCCCAACGCGCTGCGCCTGCACTGGAAGTCCGCCCAGGGCGGCGACTGGCAGACGACGGTGCATGCGACCGACCGGGACTGGCGGAAA
>Ga0255338_1006247_pt1 | contig 10247 bp, 7 predicted proteins | sample MeOH1_35cm_T4_19_FD_203715 | JGI IMG/M metagenome (GOLD analysis project Ga0255338, IMG submission 203715) | Sandy soil microbial communities from University of British Columbia, Vancouver, Canada - MeOH1_35cm_T4_195 | ecosystem: Engineered > Artificial ecosystem > Sand microcosm > Unclassified ...
ATGAGTCCTCCGGCTGTCGGCGCGTACCGTTCCGGGGCTTTCCTTTCGGTTGGAGGTTGGTGGTATGAAGTTGTTGGTCAAGCGACTAGTGATTCTGATCCTGGTCCTGGGCGTCGCGGGCGGTGGCTACGCGATGTTCAACAAGAACGGGAAGTCCAAGAAGAACGAAGTCACCTACGAGTACGGCACCGTCGGTCGAGGTGACGTCCGTAGCTTCGTCACGGCAACCGGCGTAGTCCAGCCGTGGAAGATCGTCGACGTGAAGTCCAACGTCGCCGGACGCATCGACCGCTTCGGACCCGAAAATCCGGCCCAACCCAACGGGAAGCGGATCGACCTCGGGTCTCGGGTCAAGGAAGGTCAGCTCATCGCGCTGATCGATCCTACCGACACCAAGACGGCCTTCGATCAGGCCAGCGCGGACCTGTTGTCGGCCACAGCCAAGAAGGAACAGGCCGTCATCAGCCTGCGGCAGCAGCGCGCCCAGACCGCCGCGAAGGTGGCCGCCGCGAAGAACGCGGTCGCCGCTGCGCGAGCCCGGCTGGCCTCCGCCTCCGCCAGCAAGACGGTGCAGCCGATCCTCACGGACTCGGCCATCGCGCAGGCGAAAGCCAACCTCGACTCCGCCAAGAAGGCGGTCGCGCAGGCCGAACAGAGCAAGCAGCAGTTGCAGCAGCAGCTCCGGCAGCTCAAAGAAGTCACCATCCCGCTCAATATCGAGACCGTAGACAGCAACCTGCAGCAATCCAAGGCGAACCTGCAGACCGCGGATGCGGAATACCAGCGGCAGCGCAACCTGCAGGGCATGGGCTACGTGGCGCTTAGCGACGTGCAGTCCGCCTACGCGCGCATGGCCACGAACAAGGCGGCGGTGCGCACGGCGGAGCAGCGCAAGCAGACACTGCGTAAGGAAAATGACCTTCAGGTCACCGAACTTCAGTCGCGGATCGACGAAGCGGATGCCCGCATCGACGCTCAAAAGGCGGGGGTCCAGCAGGCCCAGGCGTCGCTGCAGATTGCCCAATCGAACACGGTCCAGAACGAAATCCAGTCGCAGGCCTACGAAGCGGCACAGGCGTCCCTGGAGCAGGCTAAACAGGACCAGAAGGCGGCCGAGGCCGAGCTGAACCAGATCGCCTTCCGCGAGCGAGAGATCGACACCGCGAAGTCTCAGATCGTCCGTGGTGAGGCCGCGGTCTCCCAGGCGAAGACCAACCTCGGCTACACGGAGATCCGGGCGCCCCGGAGCGGGATCGTCATCACCAAGACCGTAGAAGAAGGCACCGTCGTTCCCAGCAGCCGCGCCTCGATCGGCAGCACCAACGCGCTGCTCCAGATCGGAGACGTCTCCCGCCTATGGGTGGTGTGCGACGTCGACGAAACGGACATCGGCCAGGTAACCGTGGGCCAGAAGGTCACCGTGAAGGTGGACGCGTACCCTTCGCTCCTGATCGATGGTAAGGTGATCCGAATCGACCCGCAGGCGAAGGTGGAGCAGAACGTCACGCTCATCCCGGTCACGGTCGAGATCTCCGAGCCGGACCCCCGCTTCCTGCCCGGCATGAACGCCACTTGTGAGTTCATCGTGGATGAAGTCACCAACGTGGTGACCGTGCCCAATGAGGCGCTCAAAGAGTCGGACGGTATCTACAAAGTCCAGGTCAAGAACGGCGCCAAGCCGAAGGAAATGGAAGTCGAAGTCGGCCTCGCAGGTCCGGACGTAACCGAGATTCGCTCCGGCCTGAACGAAGGGGAAGAAGTCGTCACCCGGACTATCGAGCCGGAAAAATCCGAGACGAACAATCCGTTTAGTCCGTTCGGTGGACGCCCCGGCGGCGGTCGTGGCGGCGGTGGCGGCGGACGCCCTGGTGGCGGCGGTGGCGGTGGCGGTGGACGCCGGTAGCAACTGGCGTTAGACGTTAAGCCTTCAGCACTAAGCAAGAGGGGAAGCTCCGCCGGTGGAGCTTCCCCTTCCCCGCAATTCACCGGGGCAACCGAAAAGACGTCGTCACGGCGTGGCGCAGGGCGAAACCCCTTCGCAGGCAGTCCCTGACAGCCGGAACTGAACGAGATCAGCCTGAACCCAGGCCTGCGACTTCAACTCCTGAACACCCAACACCTGAACGCCTGATAACGCAATGATCAAAGTCGAAGGGCTGACGCGAGTCTATAAGATGGGCACCACCCTGGTGCACGCGCTGCGCGGGATCTCCCTGGAGATCGGCACCGGAGAGTTGGTGGCGATCATGGGCCCGTCCGGCTCCGGGAAGTCGACGTTCATGAACCTCGTCGGCTGCCTGGACCGGCCGAATGCCGGCGACTACTGGCTGGACGGGATCAACGTCTCCCGCATGAGCGACAACCAACTCGCCGAGATCCGGAATGAGAAGATCGGCTTCGTCTTCCAGCAGTTCAACCTCCTCCCCCGCACCAGCGCCCTCCGCCAGGTGGAGCTTCCCATGCTTTACAGCGGCATGCCGAACCGCAAGGAGCGGGCAATGCAGGCGCTGGAGGCCGTGGGCCTCGCGGACCGGCACCACCACTTGCCTTCCGAGCTTTCCGGCGGGCAGCAGCAGCGCGTGGCAATCGCGCGCGCCCTGGTGAACGACCCGGCCGTGCTCATGGCGGACGAACCCACGGGAGCACTGGACACGCGCACGGGCGAAGAGATCATGGCGATCTTCCAGCGGCTCTACCGGGAAGGAAAAACCGTAGTCCTCGTCACACACGAACAGGACATCGCCAATCACTGCAACCGGATCATCCGCTTCAAAGACGGCCGGGTGCTAAGCGATGAGCGGATCCGTGAGCCGTTGGATGCCCTGGAGGAGTTGAAGCGGATCCCCGATCCCAATCAGGAGGAAGTACCGGCATGAGCGTAGTAGAGCAATCAGCCGCCCCCCTCATCGCCCCCGTAAAGCTGGGGGTGCGGCACACGCGCGGCATGAGCATGACCGAGGCGTTCCGCATCGCGCTGCAGGGCCTGGTCGCCAACAAGCTGCGCTCATTCCTGACGATGCTCGGCATCATCATCGGGGTGGGCTCCGTCATCGTCATGGTCGCGCTGGGGCAAGGGGTGGCCAAGGCCTCCCAGGACGCCATCGCCAAGCTCGGCACCAACGTGATGACGGTCATGCCGAACAGCCAGATGCGCGGCGGCGTCAGCCAGGGCATGGGCAGCCAGCAGAACTTGAAGATGGAGCACGTGGAGCAGTTCAAGAAACTCTGCCCCTCCGTCAAGGTCGTCGTGCCGGAATACCGCGGCAGCGGGCAGGTCAAGTTCCAGAACCAGAACACCAAAACCACGGTGTTCGGCGCCTCTCCGGAATACTTCGCCGTGCGCAACCTTCCGCTGGCGGAAGGCAAGCTGTTCACGGACGACGATCTGAAACGCAAGGCCAAGGTCTGCGTGATCGGCGACAACATTCGAGAAACGCTTTTCGGTTCCATCCAGCCCATCGGTAAGTCGATCAAGGTCAACGGGCAGAATTTCCGGGTAATCGGGCTCACGCAGAAGCGCGGCGGAATGATGTTCCGCAACCCGGATGACCAAATCACCATTCCCGTGACCACGGCCATGCGGCGCGTCTTCGGAGCCGAGTACCTTGCCAGTCTCAGTGTTCAGGCCATCAACGAGACGAAGATGACCGCCGCCGAGGACGAGCTGACGGAAGCGGCTAAGAAGATCTTGAAGAGCTCCCCGGGTGAAGAGTCCCCGATCCGCGTGTTCAACCAGGCGGATCTGATGGAGAGCGCGAACCAGCAGAGCGGCTTCCTCACCATGCTCCTGGCCGGCATCGCGCTGGTGTCGCTGATCGTCGGCGGCATCGGGATCATGAACATCATGCTGGTATCCGTCACGGAGCGCACCCGCGAGATCGGTATCCGCAAAGCGATCGGCGCCAAGCGCAAGGACATCCTCTACCAGTTCCTGATCGAGTCCGTCACGCTCTCGCTGGTAGGCGGCTTGATGGGCATTGGCGGCGGCGTGGGCATCGCGCTCTGGATGGCTCGCCCCGCCGACGAGGGCGGCGTCGGCTTCCCGATGATGCTCACCCCCCAGCCCATCATCATCTCGTTCGTCTTCTCTGCCATCGTGGGCATCTTCTTCGGCATCTATCCCGCCTTCAAAGCCTCCGCGCTGGACCCGATCGAAGCCCTTCGTTACGAGTAACTCCAGACACGGCCTTCAGGCGTACGGCGCAAATCATCCTGCGGGCTCCCGCAGCGGTTGCGCGGTACGCCTCATTTCGTTCCGGACCGTTCAAGCAAGCCAACACAACTCTCTTAAGGAGCCAAGTGATGCGCCCCGTTCGCACCTTCTTACTCGCCACTACTCTTGCAACCGCGTCCGCCACCGCCGCGCTGGCCCAGGGCGGCGGCTTCAACCCCTCCGCCTTCGCCAAATTCCGCGAGCAGCACAAGTACACGTTCCAACTGCTGACCACTACGTCCCGTGGCTTCACCGAGTGCGAGCGGAGTCAGGCGAGCCGGATCAAGCCGGATCAGGCCAAGAAGATCCTCGGCCTGTTGAACCCGCTCAAGAAGCAGCCCACGCTCACCCAGGACGACGCGAAGGCGACCATCCAGAAGCTCCAGCGGGTGCTCGACGCCAAGCAATTGACCGCGGTCGATAAGGCCATCAAAGAGGCCGCTCAGCGCCGGGCCGGCGGTGGCGGCGCCCCGGGCGGCGGGGGCGCACCCGGTGGTGGCGGCGCTCCGGGCGGTGGTGCCCCCGGCGGCGGCGCTCCGGGCGGCGGCGGCAGACCGGGAGGTGCTTCGACCTTCGACCCGGCCAAGGCCAAGAACTTCAACCCGTTCAATCCGCAGCCGGGCTCCCCGCGCTACGAGGTCCGGAAGGTGAGTAACGGCAAGCTGTTCGCCTTCCTGGAAGCGCGCGCCGCCGGTAAGGATGCGAAGCTCGACCTCCCGCTTCCAGGCGGCCCTCGCCCCGGCGGCGCTCCCGGCGCACCGGGTGGAGCCGGCGCAGGGAACCCCCGCTAGGGTTCGCACGGTATCTTCCGGCATGCGGTATCTTCTTCCTTGTGCCACTCTCTGCTGCGCGGCCGCCCTCGGGGCCGCCGCGCAGCAGCCCGCCGGGCGTCCCGCGACGCGGCGACCGGCTCCAGCCACCCTTCCCCGCGCCGCCTTCGCGCCACCGGCCGCGCCGTCCGGCGGCTCCGTGATGGGCAACGTCGTGAAGACCGACCCCACCCGGAACGAAGTAACCGTCACCGGTCGCTCCCGCAATGACCCGCCTCAGACCGTGGTGTTCACGGACAAGACCACCCTGCTCAAGCAGGTAAAGGGCACCGCCGCGGACCTCAAGGTGGGCGACACCATCGAGGTCACCGGCATCCCCCTCCAGATCGACGCCCGCACGATCCGCGTGGGGGAGATCACCCATAAACCGGAAGTGGTGCGCAAGAATCCGCGACCGGCAGCCGCCGCGCCGCCCCCCGACCGCCCCTCCCGGCTGCCGCTCACCCGCCCGCGAATGATGGGCCGGATTCTGCGCGTGAGCCCGCTGACCGTACAGCTCGCGGAAGGCATCAACGCGGACATCAAGGTCGGCGGTGAGACCAACATCGTCCGCGTCACCACGGTGCCGTTCAGCAGCATCAAACCGGGCGATCCGCTCTTCGCGCTCGGCTCCCGGGATCAGAACGGCAACCTGGTGGCCCGCCGTGTCCAGGTCGGTCTGGAGGGCTTCCCCGGAGCAGGCCTCCGCTCCGCCTCCCGCCCCCGCCCCGCAAAGCCGGCTAAGAAGTAGCGATCGATCAGGAAGCCGAGAAGTCGGGGATTGATGGCCGGCAGCGAGCCAACCACAGCTCTCGCCATAGAAGAACGGCCCCCTTCACAAGTAGGAGCCCTCCTTGTGAAGGAGGGGCCGGAGGAAGTCCGCCATCGATCCCCTATACCCACCACCAGGGCCATCTCGGACGCGATCGACACCTAAACACCGGGCAGCCAGGCAAGGGGTTCCGCAGTCGGAGTAAGATGGCCACCTGAAAGCGCCCGATGCGTGCCAATAACTCCTACTCGTACTCGTACTCCAGCCCTTAATTCAACTGCACCGCCCTTAACCACTGGCCGGAACGGAAACTCCCGAGCCGAGTTCGTGTCACTACCTACGGATTACCCTTCGCCTCACCCCGCCAGCACACCATGCATTCCCACTCCACGATCCGCCGTCGCAGCTTCCTCGGCCTGGGACTCGGCAGCGCACTCTGCACCGTAACCGGACTGGAAGCCGGCGCGGCCCAAACCCCAGCCGGCAGCGCGTCCAGGCCTGGCCGCGCCAAGCGTGTGCTGGTGATCTTCGAGCAGGGCGGCGTGTCGCACATCGACACCTGGGACCCCAAGCCGGACGCGCCCACCGAGCACCGCAGTCCGTTCAAGCAGATCAAGACGAAGGCGGACGGCGTCTACTTCACGGAACTGCTCACGAAAACGGCGCAGGTGGCGGACCGCCTCTCCATCGTCCGCTGCATGACGCAGCCCACGCCCGGCATCGGCAACTCGCATCCCAAGGGCTCCCAGTATGTCTTCTCCGGCGAGGCCCCGGGTGGCCCCGTGGAGATGCCGGACATCAGTTCCGTGGTCGCCAACCGGATGGGGACCGAAGCGCTCTACCTCCCCTCCAACATCCTGCTGCCCGGCACGGACGAGCAGGCGGCCACCTCCACCATCGGCTTCCTCCCGCCCGGCTACACGGTGTTCAAAACCGGCGGCAGCCCCGCGGATCCGGCCTGGAAAGTGCCGAACCTCGGCCTCCTCGCGGGCATCGACGAGCGCCGCTTCAAGGACCGCCGCGACCTGCTCAGCTCGCTGGACGTCGGCTTCGCGAACGGCGGACAGGCGAAAGACGTGCAGGCGATGCGCTCCCTCCTCGCGCAGGCGGGCGACATGCTCACCAACCCGCTCACCCGCAAGGCGTTCGACCTCTCCGCGGAGCCGGCCGCTCTCCGGGAGAAGTACGGCACCAGCCACCGCGGCCAGTGCTACCTGCTCGGACGGAAGCTGATCGAGTCCGGCGTCCGGTTCGTCACGGTCGACTGCCGTGAGCCGATGAACTCCTACCGGGATGGGAAGCCCGTGCGCTACGACGGCGGCCCCAACATGAACTGGGACCACCACGACGCGATCTACGCCAAAACGCACACCAACATCCCCGGCGGCGGAGCGGGTGCGGGCCGCTGGGGCATCCAGACCTGGCCGATGATGGGCAGCACCGACCAGGCCCTCGCCGCGCTCATCCAGGACATGCACGACCGCGGCCTGCTGGAAGAGACGCTGGTCTGCTTCGTCACCGAGTTCGGCCGCACGCCCAAGATCAACGAGCGCCAGGGCCGCGACCACTGGACGCACGCCTTCAGCTTCGCCTTTGCCGGCGCCGGCGTGCCGGGCGGCCAGGTGGTGGGCGCCACGGACCGGGACGGCGGCTACATCACCAGCTCCGCCGCCTACACCCTGGAAGACTACGCCGCCACGATCTACGAGAAGCTGGGCATCGATCGCAGCCAGCCCATCCACACCCCCACCAGCCGCCCGATCTACCTGGCCGCCAAGGGGAAGGCCATCGCGGAGTTGTTCTGACGCCTCGTCCCTCCCGAGACCGCCCTGACCATGAGCATCGACCTGCTTTACGACGAAGACCTCCCCTCCGAAGCGCGTGACCTGATCGCCGCGGCCGAGAAAGAAGTCGGCAAGCTGCAAGAGAAGGCGGAGCGGGACATCGCCCGCATCCAGAAGAAGGCGGAAGAGGACACCCAGAAGGCGCAGTCCACTCGTGACGCGGCGGTGCAGGCGCGTCAGCAAGCCCTGGCCCTGGAGCTGAAGCCGCTCCAGGATGCCTACGCCCGCGAGGGAAAGCTGGACGAGGCGCTGGCGATCCGCGCGCAGATCCGGCGCCTGCGGCCCGGAACGTCCGGCATCGAACCCGCGCCGGACATCCTCGAATGCCGCGCGGAAGACGTCGGCAAGAGCTTCTTATTCGAAATGGTGGGAACGAGCCGGGGTCCCCTCTGGGGCACGGACGTTTACACGGCGGACTCCAACCCCGCCATCGCGGCAGTCCACGCGGGCGTGCTGAAGCGAGGGGAGCGCGCCGTGGTCAAGGTCACGGTGGTGGACACCCGGGAGCGGCATAGCTTTGAAGGGAGCCTCCGCAACGGTATTCAAAGCGATCCCTGGGGCACTTGGGACTTCGGATTTCAGGTCGCACGACCTTGAGCGGACTTTGTTAATGCGCAACTGCTTCACGCTCTTGCCGGCACTTCTGTTAATCGGCACTACTTCCGCAGCGGCAGGCCCCTCTCGCCGCCCGGCAAAGCTGGCTACTCGCCCAATGAGTGCCCGGACGGTCGCCCCAGAGCGCCTGGAGGTGTTTCCCACCGCCGTACAGCTGGACTCGCGCCGCGCTTCTCGCCAGCTCATCGTAACTGGAGTGTTCGACGGAATCGAACGAGATCTTACGCGAGACACCGTCTACCAGAGCAGTGCCCCGAAGATCGTAGGGGTCAAGAACGGCCGGGTGTTGCCGCTCGCTTCCGGAAAGGCGACGCTCACCCTCACGTACGGCGGGCGCACCCTCCGCGTGCCGGTGACGGTAACGGCGTTCGAGCAGCCGGACCCGATCCGCTTCAAGTTCGAAACGCTCCCGGTGCTCACCAAGCAGGGCTGCGCCAACGGCTCCTGCCATGGCTCGCCGCACGGCAAGGGTGGTTTCTCCCTCTCGCTCTTCGGCTACGACCCCCGCATCGACCAGGTCTCCCTCACGCGCGACGGGTTCAACCGCCGCATCAACGTGCTGGAGCCGGAAGAGAGCCTCATCCTGAAGAAGCCGCAGTTGGAGGTCCCGCACGTGGGTGGCAAGCGGCTGCGCAAGCGCGACGCGGCCTACGGCATCCTGCGGAGCTGGGTCTACGAAGGCGCCCGGACCAACCTGCCGGAAACTGCCTGCGAGCGCATCGAGATCCGCCCCGGCGCCTCCCGCGTGTTGCAGGCGCCATTCCTGAAGCAGCAGGTGAGCGTGCTCGCCTACTTCACGGACGGCACCAGCCGGGACGTCACCCCCATCGCCACCTTCGAGAGCTCCCAGCCCACTGTGGCGAGCGTGGACGCCGACGGACTGATCACCGGCCACGGCCGCGGACAGGCCGCCGTCAGCATTCGTTACCTGGACCAGTTGGAGTCGTTCTACGTCACCGTGGTGGAAGACGTGCCCGGGTTCGCCTGGAAGCCGGTGCCGGAGCAAAACTGGATCGACACCCTGGTCAACGCCAAGCTGCGCCAGCTCCAATACCTCCCCGCCCCCACCTGCACGGACGAGGTCTTCCTCCGCCGCGTCTACCTGGACCTCACCGGACTGCTCCCCTCGCCGGAAGCGACTCGCAAGTTCCTCGCCGATCCAACCGCCAACAAGCGCGCCGGGATCGTGGACGCGCTCCTCGAGACCGAGGAATACGCGCACTTCTGGGCCCTCAAGAAGGCCGACCTCATGCGCGTGTCGCCCAGGCGGCTGAAGGACGGCAGCGCGGAAGGCTTCGCGAGCTGGCTGGTGGCCGCGACGCGCAGCAACATGCCGTACGACCGCTTCGCCCGCGAGATCCTTACCGCCGCCGGCGACGCCAAGCAGGTGGCGCCGGCAAACTACTTCCTCGCCATCCCCACGGTGGAAGAGCGCACGGAGATGACCACGCAGCTCTTCCTCGGCTCCCGCGTCGAGTGCGCCAAGTGCCACAACCACCCGTTCGAGCGCTGGACGATGCGCGACTACTACAGCATCGCCGCCGTCTTCGCCCGCACGCAGGCTGCGAAAAGCGAGGTCAAGCTGACTGCGACCGGCGAGACGCTGAACCCGTCAACCAAGGAGACCATGCGCCCCTGGGGCATGTCAGCCGACCAGCTCCGCACGCAGGGGCAGGCAGACCGGCGCGTCTTCTTTGCCGACTGGCTCACGAAACCCGGTAACCCGCTCTTCGCCCGCGTGGAGGTCAACCGCATCTGGGCCGACCTCCTCGGTCGCGGCATCGTGAATCCCGTAGACGACTTCCGCTCCTCGAACCCGCCCGCGAACGTACCGCTCCTGGACGCGCTGGCGAAGGAGCTCGAAACCCACGGCTACGACCGCAAGCACGTCATCCGCCTGATCTGCAACAGCCAGACCTACCAGCGCTCCACCGAGACGAACCGCTTCAACGCCACGGACGACGCGCTCTTCTCCCACGCGCGCGTCCGGCTGC
>Ga0255338_1006248_pt1 | contig 10243 bp, 11 predicted proteins | sample MeOH1_35cm_T4_19_FD_203715 | JGI IMG/M metagenome (GOLD analysis project Ga0255338, IMG submission 203715) | Sandy soil microbial communities from University of British Columbia, Vancouver, Canada - MeOH1_35cm_T4_195 | ecosystem: Engineered > Artificial ecosystem > Sand microcosm > Unclassified ...
GGGCGATCCGGGGCCATTTCAGAAGGCGTCGTAGCCGGGAAGCCTCGGCTGCGGTGCGAACGGCAACGATTGCACGTGGCAGGACCATGAATCTGTACGCTGTCGCACAGTTGCCGCCCGGGCGAGGGTCCCGGCGAGCCCCCGCATGACGCACGCGACCAGCGGATCGGCGGCTGATTCGTCCCGCTATTTCGACGCTTCGATGGCCGTGACGATGTAGGCGCCCGCGGACTCCTTTGCGGCGAACTTCACCTTGTCGCCCGCCTTCACCTTGTCGAGGAACGCGCGGTCGCTCACCTGGAACACCATCGTCATGGGGGGCATGCCGATGCTCTCGACCGGGCCGTGCTTGAGCGTGATCTTGCCGGCGTCCCTGTCGATCTTGCGCACCTCGCCGTCGGCGAGCGGCGCGGCCGATGACTGCGCCAGGGTGGCCGGCGCGGCGGCGCCATGGTGGTGCGATTGCGCGGCCGCGTACGGGACGGCGGCGAGCGCGGCGAGGGCTGCGAGTGCGGCGATGGCCTTCATTTGCGGTCTCCTTTGGGAACGGCGATTGGGGAAGCCGGCGCTTTCGCGGCGGCGACGACGACCCGGCCGATCATTCCGGAATCGAAGTGACCGGGCAGCAGGCAGCCGAAGTGGAATTCGCCCGCCTTCGTGAACGTCCAGACGATCTCCTGGGACGCGCCGGGCGCGACGTGCGCCATGTAGGGCTCGTCGTGCTCCATGTTCGGGAATTTCTTCATCACTTCGCCGTGCGCCTTCAGCTCGTCGAGGTTGCCGAGCACCATCTCGTGCATGGTCTTTCCGCCGTTCCTGGCGACGAAGCGGATGGTCTCGCCCTGGTTCACGCGCACCTCCGAAGGGCTGAAGCGCATGGCGTCGCTCATGTCGACGATCACCGTGCGCGAGGCCGTCGCCGGATTTCCCTGCCGGCCGAAGGAGGTCTCCTGCATCGAGATCTGGCGGATCCGCGCGGGCTTGCCGTCGTCGTGCTTGTCGCCGTGGGCGAGGGCCGCCGGGGCGGTCGCAATGAGCGCCGCGGCCAGCGCGGCATCGAGGGTGAACCGATTCACGGGGCGTTTCTCCTTTGGGGGATCGATCAATGTTCCGAATGGCCGCGGGGCTTTCGCACCCGGACTTCGGAGGCCGGGACACTTCCGGAGGCCGGCATCGACTGCCCGCCCTCCGACTTCCGGCGGGCGGGCTGCGCGACCGGGCCGGTCCATTCATAGGCCTGGGTGCCGGGCGGCTGCCGGTACCAGCCGGGGTCCTTGTAGTCGCCGGGCTTCTGGTCGCGGCGCACCTTGAAGACGGTGAACATGCCGCCCATCTCGACGGGGCCGTAGGGGCCGGTGCCGGTCATCATGGGAAGCGTGTTGTCCGGCAGCGGCATCTCCATCTCGCCCATGTCGGCCATTCCGCGCTCGCCCATCACCATGTAGTCGGGGATGAGGGAGGTGATTCTCTTCGCGATCCCGCGATGGTCCACGCCGATCATGGTCGGCACGCCGTGGCCCATGGCGTTCATCGTGTGGTGCGACTTGTGGCAGTGGAACGCCCAGTCCCCCTCCTCGTCGGCGAGGAGCTCTATCTGGCGCATCTGCCCCACCGCCACGTCGGTCGTCACCTCGTGCCAGCGCGTCGACTTCGGCGTCGGCCCTCCGTCGGTGCCGGTCACCAGGAACTCGTGGCCGTGCAGGTGGATCGGGTGGTTGGTCATGGTGAGGTTGCCGATGCGGATGCGCACCCGGTCGTTCAGGCGGACGTTGAGCGAGTCGATGCCCGGGAACGACCGGCTGTTCCACGTCCACAGGTTGAATTCGAGCATCGTATTGACCTTCGGCGTGTAGCTGCCGGGATCGATGTCGAACGCGTTGAGCAGGAAGCAGAAGTCGCGGTCGACGGGATCGATGAGCGGGTGGCGGCCCCTGGGATGCGTGACCCAGAATCCCATCATGCCCATGGCCATCTGCGTCATTTCATCCGCGTGCGGGTGGTACATGAAGGTTCCCGGCCGGCGCGCGACGAACTCGTAGACGAACGTCTTGCCCACCGGGATCTGCTTCTGGTTGAGCCCGCCCACGCCGTCCATGCCGTTGGGGATCCTCTGGCCGTGCCAGTGGATGGTGGTGTGCTCCGGCAGGCGGTTGGTCACGAAGATGCGCACGCGGTCGCCTTCGACCACCTCGATCGTGGGGCCGGGGCTCTGGCCGTTGTAGCCCCACAGGTGCGCCTTCATGCCCGGCGCGATCTCGCGGACCACCGGTTCGGCGACGAGGTGGAACTCCTTCACGCCATTCACCATGCGCCAGGGCAGCGTCCAGCCGTTCAGCGTGACGACGGGGTTGTAGGGGCGCCCGTTGGGCGGCAGGAGCGGCGGCTGGGTGTCGGCCTTCTCCATGATGACGGGTTCGGGCAGCGCCGCGAGCGACGCGCGGCTCACCGCGCCCGCGGCGACGGCCGCCCCGGCGAGTCCCGCGTTCCTGAAAAAGTCTCGTCGCGATGTCATCGTCCGTTCCTCGCCTCAGTGCCCGCCGCCGGATCCGGCCTGCGGCATGGCGGCGCTCGCCACGGACGGGGGCGCCGCGCGGCCGATCATCGCCATGCCGAGGTCGGCCTCGGCGGTCCAGAAGTCCCGCAGCGCCTCGACGTAGCCCGTGACGCTCGCGATCTGCGCGCGGGCATCGGCCAGGAGGTCGAAGACGCCGATGAGCATGCCGTTGTAACGCAGCAGGTTCTCCTCGGCGACGCGCTTGCGCAGCGGCACGATCTCGTCGCGGTAGTGCTTCGCGATGTCGTGGCTCAGGCGGTAGTGGCGATACGCCTCGCGGACTTCGGAGCGCGCGTCGATCGCCGTCTGCGCGGCGCGGTCGAGGGCCTGGCGGTAGAGCGTCTCGGCCCGGGCGACCCGGGACGTGCCCCAATCGAAGAGCGGCAGCTCGAACGTGACCTCGTAACCGGTGACGTACGGCTCGTCGCGCCCCTCGCGCTCGCGGCTCACCCCGACTTCCAGGACGTTGACGAAGCGCGTGGCATTCGCGAGGCCGAGGTTTCGCGCCACTGCCTGCGTGTCGAGGACGGCGGCTCGCACGTCGAGCCGCTGCGCCATGGCTTCGCGCTCGATGTCCGGCCGGTCCCTCGCTTCCCCGGGCAGGTCGGGCAGGCGCTCGGGCAGGGCGAAGCCGGCCTGGCTTCCCCACAGCCCGAGGAGCCGGGTGAGCCGCTCGCGCGCGCTGCCCGCCGCCTGCTCGGCGCGCGCGGCGGCCAGGGCCGCGTCGGCGTAGAAGCCCTGCTCGCGGGCGCGCTCGAGGGCGCTCCAGTTGCCGGCCTTGGCCATGCGCGACGCGAGCTCCGCGCCGGCGTCGGCCGCGAGCCTCACCTGGCGCATGTAGCGCAGCGCTTCCTCCGTGGCCACCGCGGCGACCCAGGCCTTGCGCGTGTCGGAGGCGAGCCTCAGCACGTCGAGGACCGCCCGCTGCTGCGCCGCCGCGAATCGCCGCTTCTCGATATCCGAGACGAGGGGCAAGGCGGCGAGCGAGAGGAGGTTGAACGAGATCGCGCGCTCGAGCTTGTAGTGATGCTCGTCGGAAACGCGGTGCAGCGAAAAGCGCGGGTTGGGCAGGCGCCCGGCCTGCACGAGATCGGCCTCGGCGACGCCCAGATCCGCGATCTGCGCCTGCAGGCCGCGGTTGTTCAGGAGCGCCACCTGCACCGCGTCGTCGGCCGACAGGGGGCCTTTCGCGAGCAGCGCGGTCACGCGGACGTCGAGCGCCTCGCGCTCCGCGTCCGTGCGGGACCATGCCGCCTCCTTGCCGATGCGCTCCCGCACGGCCTCGCCGACCGGCGTGAAGCCGCCGTCGGGCGTGAAGGTGGCGCAGCCGCCGAGCGCCACGGCACCCAGGGCGACGGCAGCAAGACTTCGAAGATGAGGCGGGAGCGCTCGCATCGCCTACTTCGCCTTGGGCGCGGCGGATGGCTTTTCGGAGCCTCCCTGCGCGGGCACGGGCGACGGCGACTGCGAAGCCTCGTAGGCCTCGCGGGCATAGACCTTCCAGCCGCCGATGCGCGCAACCTCGTCGTTCACGACCTTCCATGGATTCACGGCCGCGTCCGCGAACGACCGGTAGGCCGAGAATGGCGACTGGTACGCGAGAGGCGCTACGGGAGCTTGCGGGTCGGCGGCACCCGTCGCGGCGGGGCGCTCGGCCACCGCCGCGGACGCGAGCGTCAGCAGCACCGTAGCGAGAATGGTGGCAGGAATCTTCATTGTGGAACCCCAGGTTTTCAATGCTGTTGCGGGCGAAGGCACTCTTGCCGTCCGCAAGCATCCCATATTCGTTTTCCCACCCCGTCCCTCGGCTGACATCGACATTACAATCCCGTAATGAACGCGACGGCCGGCGACGGACCGCGCGAGAATGACGGCATCGCTCGACCCACACAGGAGCCGCGGTGAAGATCCTCGTCGTCGAAGACGAACCCAAGACGGGCGACTACCTCAGGCAGGGTCTCGCGGAGGCCGGCTTCGTCGTCGACCTCGCGCGAAACGGCCCCGACGGCCTGCACCAGGCGACGAGCGAGGACTACGACCTCCTGATCCTCGACGTCATGCTCCCGGGCCTGGACGGCTGGGGAGTCCTTCGGGCCCTTCGCAAGGAGGGCCGGATGATGCCGGTGCTCTTCCTCACGGCGCGAAGCCAGGTCGAGGACCGGGTCAAGGGGCTGGAGCTGGGCGCGGACGACTACCTGGTGAAGCCCTTCGCCTTCTCCGAGCTTCTGGCGCGCGTGCGCACGCTGCTGCGGCGCGGCCGCGCCACGGAGCCGGAAGTCCTGCGCGTGGCGGACGTGGAGCTCGACCTGCTGCGCCGGCGCGTGCACCGCGGCGGCAAGCGGATCGACCTGACCGCCAAGGAATTCCTGCTGCTCGAGCTGCTCATGCGCCGCCACGACGAGGTGCTGCCGCGCTCGCTCATCGCCTCCCAGGTCTGGGACATGAACTTCGACAGCGACACCAACGTGATCGAGGTGGCCGTGCGGCGGCTTCGCGCCAAGATCGACGACGGCTACGAGCCGAAGCTGATCCAGACCGTGCGCGGCATGGGCTACGTCCTCGAGACGCCGGAAACGCGCTGATGCGCCGGCCGTCCCTGACGCTGCGGCTCACGCTGCTCTTCGGTTCCGCGTCGACGGCGGTGCTGGTGGTGCTGGGCTACCTCGTGGGAATGGCGGTGCAGGCGCATTTCATGGAGATCGACCGCGAGGAGCTGCTGGGCAAGGTGGCGCTCGTGCGCCACACCCTCGCCAAGGTCAGCACGGCCGCGGAGTTCGCGGCCATGCCGGGCCGCGTGGACGACGCCCTGGTCGGCCATTCCCACCTCGGGGTGCGGCTCTCCGCGCCCGACGGGACGCTCCTTTACGCCTCCGCGGAAGTGTCCTTCCCCGCCGAGGACTTTCCGTTGCGCCTGACGGAGGGTCTGCCCGCCTCGCCGTCGATCGCCACCTGGCGCCATGGAGAGCATTCGTATCGGGGGACGATGGCGAGCGTTCCCACGGGCTACCGCGGGATGCCGCAGGTCAACGTCGCCGTCGCCGTCAGCATCGACCACCACATCGCCTTCTTCGACGCGTTCACCCGCAACCTCTGGATATCGATCGCGATCGGCGCGATGTTCACGGCGGCGCTGGGGTGGGTGGCGGCGCGGCGCGGCCTGACGCCGGTGCGCGAAATGGCGGCCGTCGCGCGAAGCATCAGCGCGAGCCGGCTCCACGACCGGCTGCGCGTGGAAGCGCTGCCCCCGGAGCTCACCGATCTCGCCATCGCCTTCAACGACATGCTGGCGCGGCTCGAGGAGTCCTTCCGCCGTCTCTCGGACTTCTCCTCCGACCTCGCCCACGAGTTCAAGACGCCGCTGAGCAACGTGATGACCCAGACCGAGGTCGCCCTGTCCCGGTCGCGGTCGGCCGACGAGTACCGCGAAGTCCTGTACTCGAGCCTCGAGGAGTGCGACCGGCTCGCGCGCACCGTGGCCGACATGCTGTTCCTCGCCAAGGCCGACCACGGGCAGGCGATGCCCAGCGTGGAGCGCATCGACCTCGTTCACGAGGTGCGCGGGCTCTTCGAGTTCTACGACGCCTTCGTCGAGGAGCGCAACATCGCGCTGGAACTGGAGGGCGCCGCAACCATAGACGGCGACCATCTCATGATCCGGCGGGCGTTGAGCAACCTGCTCTCGAACGCGATCGCGCACACGCCGCCGGGAGGCCGCGTGAAGGTCGGCATCGCCCGCGAAGGCAACGGCCCGGTGACCATTCGCGTCGACAACCCCGGCGAGGCCATTCCCGCGGAGCACCTGCCGCGCCTCTTCGACCGCTTCTACCGCGTCGATCCCGCCCGCCAGCGCACGAGCGGCGGCGCGGGGCTCGGGCTCGCCATCACGAAGTCCATCGTCGCCGCGCATGGCGGGACGATCACGGTTTCGTCCGCGGGCGGGCTCACGCGGTTCGAGGTGACACTGCCCGGCGTGCCGGCGTTGTAACTCTCGCGTCAGCGGACCGACAGCACGGCCGGAGCACGATGGGAGCGTACGGATTGCGTACGCGAACGGAGACTCGCCATGAATGCCAGGCGCGCATCGCCGAACCGGGGGTTCGTCCTACTCGCCACCGCCGTTGCCCTAGCGACACTTGCCGGGCCGGTCCTTGCCGCGACACCCGACGGTCCCGCCCCGGGGCGCCATGCCCTGAAGGACGGCACGACGCTGGTCGTGGCGCAGAACGGCTGGATGCGCATGTTCACCGCCGAAGGTCGCCGCCTGCACATGCGCGACGGCGTGCCGATGGAGACGCGCGACGGAAAGGTCGTCGTGATGAAGGAGGACCTGAACTGGAAACAGCTGCGCCAGTTCGGGACGCTCAGCCCGAAGTCGCGGTAGGCCGCGGCGGACCCGCCCTCACTTGTAGGCGCTTCGCAGCTCCTCTCTCACCAGGGCCTGCAGCTCCTCCAGGCCGAAGCGCGGCAGCGGCCGGCCGTTCACGAAGTATTCCGGCGTCTTGGTGACGCCGAGGGTCCGGGCGTCCGCCGCATCGCGCTCCATGCGGGCCGCGACGTCCGCGGCGTTCATCTCGCGGCGGACCCGCTCGAGATCGAGCCCGAGGCCCTCGAGCGCGGGCCACGCGCGTTCGGGATAGACGCGGTGATTCAAGGTCCACCGGTCCTGGCCCGCGAACACGGCCGCCAGGGCCTCCCAGTACTTGTCCTGGGCGCGCGCGGACTCGAGCATCCGCACCACGTGCTCGGAACCCTGGTGGAGAGGGACATGGCGGGTGGAGAGCCTGATGCGCCCCGGGTTGTCCGCCATCAGCTTCTTCACGTGCCCGTAGAAGACGGCGCACGTCTCGCACGCCGGATCGAGGAACTCGACGATGTGGACCTTGGCGTCCGCATTGCCGTAGGAGGGCGAATGCGCGCTGGCGAGAAGCTCCCTGTTCTTGGCGGCCAGCCGCTGCGCGGCCTGCGCCTTCTCGCTGCTGTAGAACAGCGCCCCCGACACGAACGCCAGCAGGAGGGCCGCCACGGCGGCGATGAAGAGGCTGCGGCGGCTGATCCCGCCGGAGCGGGCGGGGGCCTGCGGCGCCGGCGCGTCCTGGGTTGCCTGGTTTCGTTTGCTCTTTCGGCTCATCGTTTGCTCCGCAAGTGCGCCGCGACCAGCAGCGCGTTCATGGTTGAAAAGGCGAGGAAGGACAGCAGCGGGATGTTCACGAACCCCAGCCACTCGACCTGCACTTCCGAGCAGGGCACGCCCTGCGAGCACGGCCGGATGCTCTCGGGAATCCACCCGGCGACGAGCAGGACCTGGAAGATCGAAACCAGCCAGCCGGCGAGGGCGAGCGGCAAGGCGAACCGGACGACCTTCGCGTCGAACGGAAACAGTCCCATCGGAAGCAGGAGCACCAGCGGGAACATGAAGATGCGCTGGTACCAGCAAAGGGTGCAGGGCGGCAGCTCCATCACCTCGCTGAAGAAGAGCGCGCCCAGCGTCGCCGAGGTCGCCACCAGCCAGCAGGCGAAGACCAGCAGCCACGCCGCGTCGGACGGGATCTGCGCCGCGGCGCCGGGTGCCAGCGGCGCGCTCACTTCGGCCGCACCTCGAGCACCGCCATCATCCCCGCGTCCTCGTGCTCGAGGATGTGACAGTGGACCATGCGCTTGCCGGCGAGGCCCTGGCGCACGCGGATCGTCGCCGTCGTCCCGGCGGGCACGTCCACCGTGTCGAGCCACGCCGCATACGGCGCCGCCACCACCTGGCCCCGCGACTCGCGGCTCACGAGCCGGAACTGCGTGCCGTGAATGTGGATGGGGTGGTCCATCAGGGTGACGTTCACGATGTCCCAGTCCTCCACCTCCCCGACGGTCGAGACGAGGTCGACGCGGCTCATGTCGAACGAGCGGCCGTTGACGAGGAATCCGAACATGCCGCCCATCATTCCCATCCCGGACTGGGTGAGCACGAGGCGCTTTCGCGCGACCGCGGGCCCCGGCGGCTCGATGGGTCGCAGCGATGCCGGGACGGCGGTCGCCGCGGCGGGCGTCCCGGCCGTCGTCGCAACCGTGAGGAGGTCCTCGGTGGCGTACGTGCCGACGCCCATCGCGTCGATGGGGTGGCGCAGCGCCCGCAGCGTGAATCGCGCGCCCGGGGTCGTGCTCGCCGTGACCAGCAGCTCCACCCGCTGCGCCGGCGCCACGAGGATCTCCGCGAGCGGGCCCACCGGAGTCGCGAGCAGCCCACCGTCGGTGCCCACCAGCGTGAATGCGTGGCCGTCGAGGGCGAGGCGCAGGTATCGCGCGCTCGTGGCGTTGAGGATCCGCCAGCGTTGCGTCTCGCCCGGGCGCACCGCGTGCACCGGCAGCCACCCGCCGTTCACGAGCAGCTGCCCGTCCTGCCGTCCGACCGAGAAATCCATGGCGCCGTTGGGCGAGACCTGGCCGTTCGCGCCCAGGCGAATGCCGGTGACCAGCATCGTGACTTCGGGAACCTGCGCGAGCGGATCGTCCGCGGCGCGGACGATGAAGGGCGCGGCGAGTCCCATCGACACCTGTTCGGCCGTGGTGCCGTGCGCGTGCGGGTGGTACCAATAGGTGCCGGCCGTCCCCGCGGGGACGTCGAACTCGTAGACCCGCGTGGCGCCCGGCCGCACCGGGTCCATCGGATTGCCGTCCTGGTCCGGCGGCACCGGCAACCCGTGCCAATGAATCGTCGTGTCGAGGGGAAGCCCGTTCACGAGCGCGATGCGTACGTGGTCGCCCTCGCGCACGTCGACGACAGGTCCCGGGAGGAGGCCGTTGTAGAGCCACAGCGACGTGTCGCGGCCTTCGACGAGCGGGAGACTCGCCGGCGCGGCCGTCACGGTCGCCGAGAACCGCCCCGGCTCACTGCTCGCGTTCGCGAGTTTCGACAGCGCCTTCAGGGGCTCGCCCGGCGAGAGCGCCACGCCGAACCCGGCATTCGACCCGCCCATCGTCGGCTCGCCGCCTCCCCCGCCGCCGCAGCCCGCGAGCAGCGCGCCGGCGCCGGCCAGGGTGGTGCCGAGGAATTCGCGGCGTTTCACGGTCATTCCCCCGTATCGCCGGTCGGACGGGATCTCGCGAGCTCGCGCCCCTTGACCAGCGCGTAGATCGCCGGGATGACCGCGAGCGTGAGGATGGTGGAGGAGATCATCCCGCCCACCATGGGCGCGGCGATGCGCCGCATGACCTCGGAGCCCGTGCCCGTGCTCCACATGATCGGCAGCAACCCGGCCATGATCGCGACCACCGTCATCATCTTCGGCCGCACGCGCTCCACGGCGCCTTCCATCACCGCCTCGTAGAGGTCGGCCGCCGCCGGCGTGCCGCGTTCGGCGCGGATGCGCTCCCAGGCGTTGTCGAGGTAGATGAGCATCACCACGCCCGTCTCCGCCGCCACGCCCGCCAGCGCGATGAAGCCCACGGCGACGGCCACGCTCACGTTGTAGCCGAGCCACCAGATGAGCCACACGCCGCCCACGAGCGCGAAGGGCACCGAGAGCATCACGATGAGCGTCTCGGTCATGCGCCGGAAGTTGAGGTAGAGCAGCACCATGATCGCGAGGAGCGTGAGCGGGACGACGATCTTCAGCTTCTCGACGGCGCGCTCCATGTACTCGAACTGGCCGCTCCAGGCGATGTAGTAGCCGGGCGGGAAGGTCACCTGCTCGGCCACCG
>Ga0255338_1006249_pt1 | contig 10243 bp, 9 predicted proteins | sample MeOH1_35cm_T4_19_FD_203715 | JGI IMG/M metagenome (GOLD analysis project Ga0255338, IMG submission 203715) | Sandy soil microbial communities from University of British Columbia, Vancouver, Canada - MeOH1_35cm_T4_195 | ecosystem: Engineered > Artificial ecosystem > Sand microcosm > Unclassified ...
CGCCCGCCATCCGCTCCGCGTCCGCGAGCGAGGCGCGAATTGCCGCAGCTGTGGCCGAGATATCGGTGACGACACCCTTACGCATCCCGGTAGAAGGCGCCATGCCAACTCCCAGGATCTCTATCTGGTCCTCCCCGGAAACTTCGCTGACGAGGGTGCAGACTTTCGTGGTGCCGATGTCCAGCGCTACGACAATCTCACTTTTCGCCACGGATAGGGTGTCTTTCGAGCGAATGTCGCCGGATGACGGAGAGATTTAGGAAGATACGGCCACCCAGAGTGACCACTGCCGCGAGGTACAGGTCCGGAACGCCGATCTGTGCGCCCATATAAACGAGCAGCACCGCCAGCACCATGTTCACCAGGAAGCCGCTAAGAAAGACGTCGCCGCGGAACCGACGCTCCACTCCCGCGCGAATCCCTCCGAACACTGAGTCGAGGCCCGCCAATACGGCGAGCGAAAGGTAGTCCGCTACGGCGAACGGAACACCCTCCCGCCAGACGGCAAGCGCGATACCGAAACTCACGATGAATCCGGCAATCGGCCACCAGATTTTATTGGTTCTTTGTCTGCGTGTTACCGGCACTACGGCCGTGGGAGAATGCAGGAAGAACAAGGTGCTGGCTCTCCTTGATCTCGATCATTTTCAAAGTATCGAGCCCGCGAAGCGAAACGATGCCTTCCGGCATTCGCACGGCAGCGCGCAGTTCTTTCGGGTTCCCGATCACCAGGATCTGGTACGGAGCTTTGACCACCTGGTCGTTTACCAGCACCCCGTCGCCCGCTGGCTGAACGGTCGTTGCAATCACAAAGCGTTGGGGTGCGGTACCGTCCCCTCCGATAGCTACGGCTTCGGCGCCCGCAGCCCACAACTCGCTGATAATGCCATTAACGTCGTCGCTATTGGCCAGATATTCGGCGGGCCCGGTGCCCGGAAGTCGCGGAACCGGACTGTGACGCAGCGTAATCTTTAATCCCGGACCTTTGACCGGAGCAAGTCCCAGGATCGCTTCGTAGTCCGACAACTGCTTTCGCAGCAGGTCGCTCGCGCGGTTCCCGTCCGTACTGCTTAACCGGAACTCGTTTACCCGATCCCGAAGCTCCGAGATCTCCCCCTGAAGCTTCTCATTCTGATCTTTATATCTGGATAAGGTTGCAGCAGACACGCCAAATCGGTTACTGGGCAACCCCAGAAACTTAATCCGATTAGTGGTCTGAATCGCCAGCGCCAGCATTACCCCCAGCAAGACACTGAGTGCCGTCACCTGCCACACCCAGCCGTGCTCTGAGGGAGCCACTGCTTGCTCTGCAGTGACTGGTGATTCGACTGATTTCTCGGCAGTGGTAACGGACATAGATTCCAGTTGAGAGTCCGCTGACGACCCGTCTAGCTGCGTTTGTCGGCTTGAGCTGCATCCGCGACCGGACGGGCATACCGGGGGCTGAGGGTGCCGGAGTACTCCGGCACCGTGATGGACGATTTCTCCTGGACAGAAATCATCTTCCGCTCGTCCAGCTTGCGCTCTCCATGGACGTAACCGTCGGGACGCTCCAGGGCTCTACGTAGCGCGGTCGGATCTCCGAGCGCCAGGATGCGGTATGGCGCCGATAGCGGGGTTCCGTTGACAATAGCGGTAGGCCCTACACATCGGGCGGTCGTGGTAACGATGACCCGCTGCAGATTTTCCGCATCTGCCCCCGCAATTGCGATCTGGGTGGCGCCGGCCCGCTTCAATTCATTGAGCAGGTTGATCAAGTCTTGATCGTGGACCAGGTTGAGCGCGAAATCTCCCGGCGGATCCCCTGGCAACAGGGGACCCGTATTGTCCCGCACCGTAATCTCGAGACCGGGACCTGTCGCCGCGGAAATTCCCGACGTGACCTTCAAGCTCTCGAACTTCCGCTTGAGATCATCCGTGGCCCGGCTATCCCCTTCCATTCCCTGGATGTAGTTGCTGACCTGACGGCGAAGATCGATGATCTCTTGCTGCAGCCGACCGTTCTGCTCTTTATAGCGACTCAGAAAAGCCGTGGAGATACCCAGCCGATTGGTGGTCTGGTTGGAGATACGCAGGCGATCGGTTGTCCGGATCGCCAGCGCGAGCAGCACCCCCAGGCCGATGCTCAACAGCGTCACTTGCCAGACCCAGGCGTTATCCGGATGCCACGCGGAGCCGCTCTCTGCCTCTGGCGTCGGCGGAGCTTCCGAAATGTAGCGGTTCGCGCCGGCGTCGTCAGCCATGAAAATCAATTGCTCTCCGTCGGGTCCGCTTTACTCATGTAACTTGGATTGCCGGCGGACATGACGACCAGGTATGACGCCTGGGAAGCAAGTTCCGGCTTACCTATGATGAGTTGGTGGATATCGCGGAACTTCTGCGGAAGCTCGGTATCACGTCCAAGACGCACCACTAACTCGCTAGGACTGGACGATTTCAGGGGGCTAGTCCCGACATTTAACCATAGCTCCCCCCCCTCGTCAACGCGGAGGTTGCGAAGTTGTAGACCTTGAGCCTTCGCCAACCGATTGCATTCTCGGGCCGCTTTGAATATGTCGGCCGCCAATTTCTGACCGATTGCCGGGAGCTTTTTCGAAGGTAACTGAATCAGCGGCAGATCGCGTTTCAACGCTCCGGCACGCTGAAAGACGAAGCCGTCCTCGTCCGCGTCGAAGCGGTCGGCACCTGCCATGATCTGAATAGCGGGTACACGCTCCGTCACCACCACGCGGATCGTTCCGGGCAATTCCCGCGTCACAACCGCATCTTTGATGATGGGATCGGTGCGAAGTTGTGTGGAGACCTGGACCAGGTTGCAGCGAAACACGTTCTGTCCGAGGGGCACGCGGCCCACTCGCTGCACGTCCGCCGGCGAGAGCCGCTGGGTGCCGGTGACTTTCACCTCCTGAAGGCGCAGCCGCGGCGACGTGAAGGCCACTCGCAGGCTCTGAGTCACCAGAAGCAGGGCCACCGCCACCCGGACAGCACCCGCAATGTCAGGTTTCTTCCGGTTTCGCTCCCGCCGCTCGCGGCGCGCGGCAGCGAACCGGGCGTCACGCGCGTGCGGCGGTTGTCGGTTCATGGGTGCGTCCTTCCAGGGCAAGCTCAATCATCCGGTCCAACAATGTGGAAAACGGTATACCGGCCGCTTCCGCGGAGCGCGGCAGCAGGCTGGTGGGTGTCATTCCCGGAATGGTATTCACCTCGAGGACCCAGATCCCATCCTCGGCCACCAGCATATCGGTCCGTGAGAAGCCACGGCAGCCCAGGGCCCGATGCGACCGGGCCGCAAGTTCTTGCGCACTACGGGTCTGCTCCGGTGAGAGGCGCGCCGGGCAGATTTCGTCGGTCGCTCCGGCGGTGTATTTCGCTTCGTAGTCGTAGAAGCCGCTGGTCGGCACGATCTCTACCAGGGGTAGGCATTCGAGCTCATCGTTCCCGATGACGGGGCCGGTGATCTCCATCCCCTGCACGAACTTTTCTACCAGCACCTCGGAGTCGAACTCCAGTGCCGTATCGAGCGCAGCCGGCATCGCGGCCGCGTCGTGGACGATGCTGATTCCGATGGTGGAGCCTTGCCGGCTCGGCTTCACCACGGCCGGGCAGCTCACGACCGCCGTGCCGGCGCGGAGCGTCTTCAGGTACCGGTCCGCCTCGACCCGCCCCTTCAGCGTAATGGAGGGCGGAGTCGGGATGCCCTCCACCTGAAATAACTTCTTGGCCATGGTCTTATCCATCGCCAGGGCGCTGGCAAGGACGCCGGAACCGGTGTAAGGAATGTCGAGCAGCTCCAGCATGCCCTGGATCGTACCGTCTTCTCCAAACCGGCCGTGCAGACAGATCAGCGCCACGTCCGGCCGGTTGCGCCCCACCAGCGGAGGCTCGCCGGGCGAAGGCAGCACCAGTGCGTCCGCCGACGGCAGCCGCGGTGAGCTGGTCCTACCTCTCTCCGGGGTGTCCTCAGTGGCGTCAAGCTGCGCCGGGGTCTCCGGCGCGGCCAGTCCGCGGAGATGAAGGTAGGCGGTATCCACCGCAAACGCCTCATAGCGCTCCGGATCGAGCGCCTGCAAGACCTGCCGTCCGGTCGAAAGCGACACCTCGCGCTCGGCCGAAGTGCCCCCCATCAATACTGCAACTCGAAGTCTGGACATACAATACCTGCCGGCCATCCCGCTCACGAACCCGGCTGCGCCGAGCTCCACATCTTACTTGAACCAGTGCCGAAGAACGAATCAAAGTTCGAACGCCCCGCGAAGGGAGTAACTACTGGCTCGTTCGCTGCTTGAGCGTCTCCACCAGTTGCTCCCCCAGCTCCCGGATATCGCCCGCGCCCATGGTGATCACCAGGTCGCCCGGCCGCGCTTCGGCAGCGAGACGCTCCAGCAGCGCAGCCCGGTCGGCGGCGAACTCAACCTGCTTTTCCGGTTCCCGCGCCAGGATGCGCTCCGCCAGCAAGGCACCGCTCACACCGGCGATCGGCTCTTCTCGAGCGCCATAGATCTCAGTCACGATGATCCGGTTCGCATCGTCGAACGCGTTCGCGAAGTCATCCATCAGCAGCTGCGTGCGGCTATACAGGTGCGGCTGGAACACCACGGTGGTGTAGCGGCCCAAGGCACGCCGAGCGGCGCTCAGCGTAGCAGCCACCTCGGTGGGATGATGGGCGTAGTCGTCCATCACCAGGATGTCCTGGATATCGCCGAGTATCTCGAAGCGCCGGCCCACGCCGCGGAACTGGTTCAATCCCCGAGCAATCGCGTCAAACGGCAGCCCCTCTTCGAAGGCGAGTGCAGCCACGCCTAGCGCGTTCAACACGTTATGGCGACCCGGCACACTCAGGCGCACCTCGCCCAGCGGTAACCCGTCGCGGACTACCGTGAACGTGGGCTGGGGTTGGTCCAGGCAGAGGTCGACGGCCACGTAGTCCGCTCCGTCTTCCAGGCCATACGTCACGGAGCGCCGCTCGATGCGAGACAACAGTCGACGCACCCGCTCATCATCCCGGCACCCCACCACATAGCCTTTTGGGTCCAATTGCCCGAGGAAGCGCCGGAAGGCTTCGATCACGCCCTCCAGGGATCCATGCCAGTCCAGGTGATCCGCCTCAATGTTGGTGATCAGCGCCACCTGCGGGTGGAGCTCCAGGAAGGAGTCGAACGCCTCACATGCTTCCGCAATGAAGTAGCGACCCTGTCCCCCACGAGCGTTCCCCCCGATGGCACTCCAATCGCCACCCACCAGGATGCTCGGATCCGTCTCGGCGGCCAGGAACACGGAGCCGGCGAAGCCGGTCGTGGTGGTTTTGCCGTGGGTGCCGGAGATCGCGATGCCACGCTTCCCTTCCATCACCTTAGCCAGCATCTCGGCGCGGATGGAAGTCGGCAGGCCGCGACGCCGGGCCTCGGCCAACTCGGGGTTGTCTTCCTTAACGGCAGCCGTGTACACGACCCGCGTAGCGCCGTTAATGTTTTCGGCACGATGACCGATGACGATGCGCGCACCTGCGGCCGTGAGGGAGCGCGTGGTCTCGCTCTCTTTGATGTCGGAGCCGGTGACCTGAACCCCATCCGCCAGCAGCAGACGCGCGAGCCCACTCATGCCGGAGCCGCCAATACCAATGAAATGGAAAACTTCACCCATCCCGGTGTTCTAACGCTCCTCTAAGTCCGGACCGCCCGGAGCTTTCAACTTGCAGCGAGCCGCGCAAAGCGGCCTCACGAGGCACTATCCTACGACCCACAGACAATAGAAGTCCAGCCGGATAATTCCCGACCCCGGACCTGCGCCCTGGCTAACCGGCGCCCGAGGTTTGTCGCTCCTCTAGCGAGCTGGCGGTACGAGGCGAGCCGTGGCGGGCGGTCGCCAACAGCAGCTCGGCCACGCGGTGTGCGGCATCCGGCTGCCCCTGCGCCCGGCTTGCAGCCCGCATCGCGGCGAGCCGTACGGGATCGCTCAACAGCGCCGAAACTTCGCGCACCAGTCGCTCGCCATTCAAATCGGCATCCTTCACCAGCACGGCCGCCCCCGCCTCCGCCAACGCCTGCGCGTTCGACGTCTGGTGGTCCGCCACAGCAAAGGGATAGGGAACCGCGACCGCCGGGAGTCCCACTGCCGTGACCTCTGCCAGGGTAGAGGAACCTGCCCGGCACACAATTAGGGTCGCCGCCGCCAGCAGTGCCGGCATGTCCTCCACGTACGGCACCGGACGGTAGAAGGCGGGCAGCTTCCCGGCCGCCGCAACCGTCTCCTCGTAATGCTTCTTCCCCGTCTGGTGCACCACCTGAATACCAAGGACAGCCAACCCCGGCAGCGCCTCGAGGACGGCCCGATTGAGGGTCTGCGCGCCACCGCTCCCGCCGCTCACCACCAAAGTCGGCACCTTTGGATCGAGACCGCACTCCCGATATGCGCTCGAAGGATCCGCTAGAGCCAACTCGGGGCGAACTGGGAGGCCGGTCACTACCGTTTTGCCGGCCGGAAAGTAGCGCGCCGAAGCCGCGTACGTTAGCGCCACCCGGTTGCAGAGACGGGCCAACAACCGGTTGACCCGGCCGGGAGCCACATTTGCCTCATGCACAACGGTGGGAATGCGCAGCACCGCGGCAGCGAACATGATCCCCGCCGAGGCGTATCCGCCGGTACCCAGCACCACGTCCGGCTTCCAGGCGCGCAGCAGGCTCATGGCGCGCAACACTCCCCACGCACTCACTGCCAGTGCCGTCACGGCGCCTGGGCCAGGCTTTCGGCTGAGCTTCCGGCTGGGTACGGATTGGAACGTCAAACCGGCCCGGGGGACAATTGTTGCTTCCGGGCCGTCTGCGGTGCCCACGTACAGGAGGTCGTGACCTTCCAGACACCGCGCAACGCTAAGAGCGGGATAAATGTGCCCGCCGGTTCCGCCACCCGTCAGCACGACTCTCACGCGACTGCCTTTCCTTGGCCCCCGCGGCCAGGCCGCGGTTGGGGTATTGCGAGATGTTCAGGATGATGCCCACCGCGATGGTGGTGAAAACCAGGGAGGAGCCGCCATAGCTGATGAACGGCAGCGGCACTCCGGTGCAGGGAGCGATCCCCGTCACGACGGCAATATTCAGTAACGTCTGGATACCGATGATGCAGGTCATGCCGGCGGCGAGGAGGCAGCCGAACCAATCCCGGGTGCGATGCGCCACCGTAAGACCCCGCACAATAAGCCAGGCAAAGAGGACGAGGAGAGCGATACAGCCGAGGAGACCTACGTCCTGCCCCCACGTAGCGAAGATGTAGTCGGTGTGCTCGGCGGGAAGGTACAGGTGCTTGGCGGCGCCCCGCATGATCCCCTGCCCATACACGCCGCCGGAGCCGAGAGCGATAAGCCCCTGTGAAGGCTGGTAGGCATCGCCGACATGCGCCTTCATCGGGTTCGCAATCAGATCTAGCCAGGCGCGGATGCGATCGATGCGATACGGCTCGGCAATCAGAAAGCCCACGCCACCTAGAAGGGCGAACCCGAAAAGCGCCGCCATGTGCTTGGGACGGGCGCCCATCATGAAGATGAGGCACAGACCCGTGGTCATGGTGGTTATGGCGGTGCCCAGGTCTTCCTTGGCAATCAGCGCTGCTACCAAACAGGTGACGATGACCGGAGGCGCAAAGCCGCGCCAGAGGTCCTTCACCCGGCCGCGCCAGAGATCGGAATAAGCGGCCAGGAAGAGCACCATCCCCAGCTTGGCGGCCTCGGAGGGCTGAAAGCGCATCTGGCCGAAGCCGAGCCAGCGCCGGGCGCCCGCCACCTCGATCCCGATGCCGGGGATCATGACCACGATCAATAATACGAAGGTGATGAAGATACCGGGGATCGCCAGCTTTTTGAGGTGCCAGTACGGAATTCGCATCGAGGCGACCAGGGCGATCAACGAAACCCCCACCCACATCGCCTGGCGCTTGGCGTAGAACCAACCGTCGTTACCGATGGACGAAGAGCCGTAGGCGCGCGCAAAGCTGGCGTCGAGCACGACGGCCATCCCGCCCAGGAGCAGGATGACGACGAGCGTCAACAAGATACGGTCAAAACTCTCTCGCTTGGGAGCAGTTTCCATCGGATTGGACACGGTGTGGTCAGTTAAATGGAGGAAAGCGACGTCTTTCCTACCTCCATTTTGGTCTTAATAAGCCTGGATTCGTAGCTCAATGATGGCACGATTTGGCACTTTAGAGAAAGTAGGGCGGATTACCGTACAAGGAACCGGAATTTTCTTCGCTACGCATCCGCTTTCATGGTTTTCTCTTCACTCGCCAACCGGTTTACTGCTTGCTTGAAGTCCTGGCCGCGGGCTTCGAAGCTGGAGTACCAATCGAAACTGGCGCAGGCGGGGGCCAGGAGCACCACGTCTCCCGCTTCGGCGACGGCAGCGGCTTGTTGCACAGCTTCCGCCATCGAGGTGGCACGACTGATCCGCTCGAAACCGTGCCGCCGGGCGCTCTCGGCGATCTCCGGACCATCGTCACCAATGGCTACCAGTGCTTTGACGCGCTCCGCAATCGCTCGACCCAAGGGCTCGAAGTCGAGCCCCTTGCCTTTGCCGCCGGCAATCAAAACCACACCCCGGTCGTACGCCTCGATGCTCCGGACTGCCGCATCCACGTTCGTACACATGGTATTGTTGACGTAATCAACCCCGTCGATCTGGCAAACGTATTCCAGCCGGTCGGCTACGCCCTTGAACTCCGCCAGCCCGGCGGCAATTGCCTCTGGCTGGCAACCGACGGCTAAACCGGCCACAGCGGCCGCCAGGGCGTTCTCAAGGGTGTGCTCGCCCGGCACCTTCAACTGATCGACCGGGAGTAAGTCCAACTCCCGTCCACTCAACCGCGCCCGCAGCCAGCGCCGTCCGGCCACCTGCTCTGCCCAGGCCCCCTCTTCCGAATGCCGCTCCCGGCCAAACTGCAGCAGGTGGCCGCTGCCGCGAGCCATGAGCTCGCGGGTGGCCTCATTCTCACGGTTCAGCACTCGCCAATCGGCCTCGGTCTGCGCGTCCAACAGGCGCGCTTTCGCCTCGGTATACGCCGCAACCGTCCCGTGCCGGTTGAGATGGTCTGCAGTGATGTTGGTGATGATCGCGACACGCGGTCGGAACCGCTGGACCCATTCCAGTTGAAAGCTGCTGATCTCCGCCACAATCCAAGCGTTACCGGGAAGCGTAGCGGCGGCCTGAATCAGCGGCACCTGAAAACCGCCGGCCAGAGTATTCCCCGCCACCTGCACCTGGCGTCCGTCCGCCCGCAGGATGTCCGCGACCATCATGACTGTGGTCGTTTTGCCGTTGGTCCCGGTGATGGCGATAATCGGGGCCTGTGAGATGCGATAAGCGATCTCGATCTCGGACAGCACCGGTGTCCCGCGCTCCACCGCTGCGCGAAGCACCGGCGCGTCCGCCCAGACTCCCGGGCTCGGCACGATCAGGTCGCACTCCTCAATGCCTGAATAGTGTGCATCGCCGAGGAAAAGTTCAGCGTACGGCGCGATCTGGCAGATCGTCTCTCCGAGCGCTTCCGCGGTGCGCTCGTCATAGACGCGCACCCGGGCACCGAGTCCGGCGAGGGCCGGGGCCGCAGCACGACCGGTGGCCGCGGCACCGATGACGCCGATGAGTTTACCTTGGAATTCAGACATAGCAGGGATTACGAAGAAGACCTCTGTCGTTTGCGTGGAATCATCCAATCCGCGACAGTGCAAGAACGGACGGCACGGCATCCCGCAATGGGGGCTCGGGATTGCTAGGCGCTGTCTTCTGCACCAAGCTTTGTACCGTGTTCCCGCCGGGCGAGCGTAGGCGTCGAAAGCGAAGGATTAACTCGTCCGCTCCTTCACAGTCGCGGTTCGGAAGGGGAGGGTTCGATTCTCCCGGAGATTTACCGGTAGAAGACGATGACCAGAGCGATGAGCGCGCAAAGCGTACTGGCGATGGTAAATCGCGCTACGATGCGGGTCTCGGGCTGGCCGCAGAGTTCAAAGTGGTGGTGCAGCGGGGACATCTTGAAGATCCGTTTACCCGTGGTCTTGAACGACGCGACCTGCGCCATCACGGAAAACATCTCCACCAGGTGAATGGCGGCGGCAATTAGCAGGATCCATTCTTGACGCAGTGCGATCGCCGCCGCCGCCATCCCGCCACCGATCGCCAGTGAGCCTGTGTCCCCCATAAAGACCTGCGCCGGATGGGCGTTATACCAGAGATAACCGACCGTGGCGCCCGCGAACGCA
>Ga0255338_1006250_pt1 | contig 10242 bp, 4 predicted proteins | sample MeOH1_35cm_T4_19_FD_203715 | JGI IMG/M metagenome (GOLD analysis project Ga0255338, IMG submission 203715) | Sandy soil microbial communities from University of British Columbia, Vancouver, Canada - MeOH1_35cm_T4_195 | ecosystem: Engineered > Artificial ecosystem > Sand microcosm > Unclassified ...
AAACTGAGAAACCTGACTGCCCGTTACAACTTTGGTAATAAAGGTAAATACATCAAGAACCTGTCTGCATTCATTACCGGAAGCAACCTGTTCGTGATCACTAAATTCACAGGATTTGATCCAGAGGTGAACATCGACAAGAGCAACAACTCATACCCTTCCAGGTCTATCGAGTATGTGCCTTATCCAACACCAAGAGCCATTTCTTTTGGATTTAACTTTACCTTATAATCATCCCACACAACAACAAAAATTAGAAGTATGAAACCATATAATATGATTAAAAAAATTACAGTCCCTTTCATTGCAGTTCTTGCAATGGCCGGCTGTACTAAACTGGAAGAGAACCTGGGCAGCACGCTGACCAGTAGCCAGGTGTCTACCGCACTCGGCAGTGAAGGTGTGAGCCTGCTGCTTTCGGCTGCTTATGCAGATCTGGGTGGGCCTTTAACCAGCCAGGACCTCGTATTCTCCCTGATGGAAAATACAACCGATGAATCCCTGGTTCCTACTCGTGGTGGTGACTGGGATGATAACGGTGTTTGGAGGGTAATGCATAACCATACCTGGAATGCTGACCATGGTCAGATCACCAACGTATTCAATGCGCTGAACAAGATCAACTTTGATGCTACCAACGTATTGGGCTACGGACCAAGCGCTGCACAGGCCGCTGAAGCCAGGTTTATCAGGGCACTCTCTCTGTATTACCTGTTAGACCTGTACGGACAGTTCCCTATCAGGAACCCGGGTGATAACCTCCTGCTGGCACCTACCGTTTTATCAGGTACTGCAGCAGCCGATTTTATCATAGCTGAGCTGAATGCAGCTTTACCTAATTTACCTGCCAGCAACGGAAGTGCGAAAGCCAATCCAGATGCTGCCAGGACTTTGCTGATGAAATGTTACCTGCAGAAAGGTGTATGGGCTAACAGAGCTGCCCCCACTTTTGCAGCAGGCGACCTGGCTCAGGTAATTACACTGGGTAATGCCATCATCAACAGCAACAAGTATTCTTACGAAGCTTCTTACTTTGATAACTTCAAACCAGGCAATGATAATTCTAAGGAAGCCATCTTCCGTTACAATAACACTGCCGGTGTAGGTGCCAATAACTCAGGTATCGGTGGTCGTTGGAATATGACATTACATTACAACTCATATACCCCTAACAACCCTAATGCCGGTTGGAATGGTTTCTCTACTATTGGTGATTTCTATGCATCATTTAATACTACCGGTGCACCTACTGCTTACGGTCCAACAGATACTTTGTTCGATGGCCGTTTAGGTGGTCGTAACTACAACAACTCCAAAACCATCTCTGGTATTAACCCAGGCTTCCTGGTTAACCAGCAGTACAATGAGAATGGCGTAGCGATCAAAGACAGAAAAGGTAATCCGCTGGCGTATGTAAAAGACATTGCAGCTAACATGATCGAGACTGGTTCTAACCTGGAGGTTACCGGTATCCGTGTGGTTAAATATGTTCCCGATTACACCCAGTATGGTGGTGGTCCGGCAGGTAATGACCTGATGATCTTCCGCTATGCAGATGTGGTACTGATGGTGGCTGAAGCCCAGATGAGATCTGGTAATTCGGCTACTGCCCTTACCCTGGTTAACGGTCTGCGTACTGCCAGAAATGCGGCTCCATTAGCTACCATGACACTGGTAAATACCAACAACGTAAACGATCCGCTGACATTACTGGCTGAAAGAGGCCGTGAATTGTACTGGGAGAGTGTAAGAAGAACTGATCTTCAGCGTTTTGGTGTATACCTGAAACCATGGCAGTACAAGCCAACGGATGATCCTAAAAACCTCATCTTCCCGGTTCCTAACTCAGCACTGGCTGCCAATCCAAACCTGAAACAGAACCCTGGTTACTAAATCAATTCTACGTTGATTTAGTATCATAGAAAAAGGCTCCTTATGGAGCCTTTTTCTATGGGATACCCTGTGTTGGAAAGTGCATAAACAACCGTTGTTCCATTGGTCCATTATAACCGGTACTTAAGAGATTATGGGTTAACTTGAGTTGCTTTTTCTTTATTTTTATCATTTATCTGAGAATCATTTTATCAATTGTTTTCTAATGAAGCATATCCGTTTTCTGCTGGCTGTTTTGTTGTTGCTGCTGCTGGTCTCCTGTGCCAAAAAGAAAGAACAGACCCTGTTTGAACTGATGGAGAATACCGGTATCAACTTCAGGAATGATGTGGCTGATGGTAAAAAAGAGAACAGCTTTCTTTTCCGTAATTTCTACAATGGAGGCGGTGTTGCGCTGGGAGATATCAATAACGACGGACTGGCCGATGTTTTTCTGACTTCCAATATGGGTGAGAATAAAATGTACCTGAATAAGGGCGAGTTTCATTTTGACGACATTACACAGAAAGCCGGCTTTAAACAGGATAGCATGTGGAGCACAGGCGTGGTGTTTGTAGATATCAATAACGATGGCTGGCTCGATATATATGTTTGTAACTCCGGCCATATGTCTACCGGGCACCGGCTGAATAAACTGTACATCAATAATCATGATCTGACCTTTACTGAATCAGCCGCACAATATGGATTAAACCACAAAGGATATTCAACACAGGTTTCTTTCTTCGATTATGACCTGGATGGTGATCTGGATTGTTTTATGATCGATAACAGCCCTATACCCGTAAACCAGCTGGGCTATAACAATAACCGCGACCTGCCCGATGACAAATGGAACGTAGCAGAGTTCTTAAAAGGCGGTGGCAACCATCTCTACCGAAACGATAACAATCACTTTGTGGATGTGACCAGTGTATCTGGTATTCACAGCAGCCTTATCAGTTTTGGATTAGGGGTGTCGGTTGGAGATATTAACAGCGATGGCTATCCGGATATTTATGTTTCGAATGATTCTTACGAACGCGATTATATGTATGTGAACCAGCGTAACGGAACCTTTAAGGATGAGTTTGAAGAACGTTTTGATCACACCAGTTTCTCTTCTATGGGTTCTGACTTAGCGGATATCAACAATGATGGTTTACCCGATATTTTTAACACAGACATGCTGCCCGATGATGACTATCGTTTAAAGACCACCGGTGCTTTTGATAATATCGATCTGTTTAATACCAAACTCAAAACAGGGTTCTATTACCAATATGTAAAAAACTGTCTGCAGATCAATACCAAAAAAGGGAAGTTCATTGAAACAGGTAATTACAGCGGTGTTTCTGCTTCAGACTGGAGCTGGGGCGCTTTGCTGTTTGATATGGATAACGATGGGTACAATGATATCTATGTCTGTAACGGGGTGAACCGGGATGTAACAGATCTTGATTTTATCGAATTTTTTGCCAATGATGTGATACAGAAAATGGTACTTACCGGCCAGAAACAGGATGTGGATGAAGTGCTGAAACATATTCCGCAGAACCCGCTGGTGAACAAAGCCTACCATAACCAGAAAGATCTCCGGTTCAAGGATATGGCCCTGACCTGGGGTTTCGAAAAACCGACTTTCTCCAACGGTGCCGCTTATGGCGATCTGGATAACGATGGCGATCTGGACCTGGTGGTCAACAATGAGAACCAGCCTTCTTTTGTGTACCGGAATAACAGCCGGCAGCTCAACAAACACCACTATATCAGTATACAGCTGGAGGGTAAGGAAAAAAATACTTTTGCCATCGGCACCAAGATCGATCTGTATCGCGGTAACGAGATCATTACCCGCGAACAGGTGCCGAGCCGGGGCTTTCAGTCATCGATGGATTACAAACTCGTGATCGGACTGGGAACCAACCCACAGATCGATTCAATGATCATTACCTGGCCCGACCTCTCTGTATCACGCATTGACAAACCCGTTGTTGATACCCTGCATCTGCTGAAACAGACAGCGATGAAATCGCAGCCACGTGCGGTGCAGGCACCAAAGATCATTGCTTTGCTGGATTCTGTCAGCACGGTATTTGACAAACATATCGAAGACGAGAATATCGATTTTTACTACGAGCGCAATCTCCCTAAAATGATCTCGCGCGAAGGACCGAAAGCGGCGGTAGCCGATGTGAACGGAGACGGACTGGAAGATGTGTATATTGGCGGAACAGCCGGTTATGGCGGCAAATTATACCTGCAGAACAAGAGCGGTGGTTTTGCAAAATCGGTACAACCTGCTTTTGAACAGTTCAAAGACTTCGAAGATGTGGCCGTGCATTTTTTTGATGCAGATAAAGACAATGACCAGGACCTGCTGGTTTGTCCGGGTGGTAATAACAACAAACCTGATAGCCGGCAGATGCAGTTGCGTTTATACAAAAATGATGGGAAAGGAAATTTCAGTATTGATGTAACGGCTTTCCCGAATACCGGGATGAACATAAGTGTTGCGGTTGCGGAAGATTTTAACCGGGACGGCTTTCCCGATCTGTTTGTGGGTGGCCGTAGTGACCCGCGTAACTATGGAGTAGATCCTTCCAGTTATCTGTTTGTAAATGATGGCAAAGGACATTTTACAGATATCGCTAAAACAAAGAATCCGGAGATCGCTAATATCGGGATGGTTACCGGGGCGGCATGGGCCGATCTTACCGGTGATGCGCAAAAAGAACTCATCATTACTGGCGAGTGGATGGCTACCCGGATCTTCCGTTTTAACAAAGATCATTTTGAAGAGATCAAAACCAATCTGCAGGAACTGCTGGGCTGGTGGCAAACCGTTACAGTGGCTGATCTGAATGGAGATGGCCGCCACGACCTGGTATTGGGCAATATTGGTGAGAACTTTTACCTCCATCCCGATAAAGAACACCCGGTAAAATTATGGCTGAATGATTTTGACCAGAACCAGGCAAGAGACCGTGTACTCACCAGCGTGATCAATGGAAAAGATATGCCGGTATTTATGAAACATGAAATGGAAGACCAGGTTCCCTCGCTCAAGAAAAAGAATCTGAAACACCGCGACTATGCCAATAAACCGATACAGGAACTTTTTTCTGCCGAGATCATCAAAACCTGTAAGATCAAAGAATTTAATTATTGTGCTTCTATCATTGCGATCAATGAAGGCGACGGGCAATTCAGCATCCGGAAAATGCCCGCGATGCTGCAGTTGTCTTCTGTGAATGCGGTGCAGGTGACGGATCTCGATAATAATGGACAGCCCGACCTGGTATTGGGTGGCAATGAATATGGTTTGTTACCCCAGTTCGAAAGACTGGATGCGGGACGTGGCGCAGTGATGATAAACCAGGGATCGGGTGATTTTCACTTGCTTGATGCACTGGAATCCGGCGTAGAAGTGAATGGACAGGTACGCGATATCAAGGAGATCAAAATGGCTGCCGGTAAACAGCTCTTATTCCTTCGTAATAATATGAGCCCGGTATTGTTTAAACAGGCTGTATCATCCAATGCTGCAGTTGACTTACCCAAAACAAAGAAATAAATGTGTATGATGGATCGGGTTAAACAATCACTGGTATGGCTGATGATACTGTTGGTTTCCTGCCGGCAGCAGACGGCTCCGTTAGCTCCTATATTTGAGATTCTGGACAGCAGTAAAACCGGTTTGTTGTTTACCAACAAACTGAAACCAACGCAGGAGTTCAATATGTTTAAATACATGTACTTCTACAATGGGGCAGGCGCTGCTGCGGGTGATTTTAACAATGATGGATGGATCGATCTATTCATGAGTGCCAACCAGGGTGATAACAAATTATACCTGAACAAAAAGGGATTGCAGTTTGCAGATATTACCCGTGAAGCAATGATCCCGCAGGATGGGGCCTGGTCTACCGGTGTATCGGTAGTGGATATCAACCACGATGGTTTACTGGATATCTATGTTTGCCGGGTGGGCGAATTCGAAACCCTGCATGGCCGTAACCAGTTACTGGTTAACCAGGGCATCGGGAAAAAAGGGATCCCTACCTTCAAAGATGAGGCAAAAAAATATGGCCTGGATTTTTCCGGATTTACCACGCAGGCCGTATTCGTTGACTATGACCTGGATGGGGACCTGGATTGTTTCCTGCTCAATCATTCTGTGCATCGCAACGGTTCCTTCTCGCCCAGAAAAGATTTTCTCGGCACGTATCATCCGCTTTCCGGCGACAGGCTTTTCCGTAACGAGGGAAAGATCTTTACCGATGTCACCAAAACCTCACAGATCAACAGTTCTGCCATCAGTTATGGATTAGGTATTGCCGTTGCAGATCTGAACCTGGATGGTTACCCCGATCTGTATATGGGAAATGATTTTCATGAAAATGATTATTTCTACATCAACCAGAAAAACGGAACCTTCCAGGAAGAGATCACCGAACACATGATGCATACCAGCCAGTATTCGATGGGCGTGGATGTAGCTGATGTAAACAACGATGGTTACCCGGAAGTGGTATCAATGGACATGCTTCCTTCAGACCCTTATATCTTAAAGCGGTCATTGGGCGAAGATGAGTATGATATCTTCCAGTATAAGATCAATGCCGGATACCAGCCTCAGTATACCCGTAATAACCTGCAGCTGAACCGCCGCAACGGTATGTTCAGCGAAGTGGGTCTGTATGCCGGCATCTATGCTACCGACTGGAGCTGGGCCGCTTTGTGGATGGATTTTGATAATGATGGTTTAAAAGACCTCTTCATTTCCAACGGGATCCCCAAAAGGATGAACGATATGGATTATGTGAACTTTGTATCCAATGATGAGATCCAGCGTAAGATCTCCAGTAATAAAATGGAGGAGAAAGATATGGCGCTGGTGAATACTTTTCCGGAGATCAAGATCCCCAATAAATTATACAGGAATAACGGTAATCTCCGCTTTAGCGATATGGGTGGGCAGATCAGCAACGATAAATCCACTTTTTCCAACGGGGCCGTATATGCCGACTTTGACAATGATGGCGACCTGGATATTGTTGTTAACAATATTGATGAAGCGGCCATGCTGTATAAGAATACCAGCAATGATAAAAAGGAGAAAGCATTTGTATCGGTTACACTGAAGGGTCCGGAAAAAAATACGCAGGCCATCGGAGCCAAACTAGTACTGTTTGCCAATGGGGGCATACGCACGTATGAGAAATATCCCGTACACGGTTTCCAATCCAGTATGGAAACACCATTGCATATCGGAATGGATCAGACAAAGATCGATTCTGCTTTTTTGGTCTGGCCGGATAACACCTGTCAACCCGTTCAGCTCAACAGTAAACAGGCGCAACGAAATTTCCAATACAAGAAAGGATTACCCGCATTCGATTATCAAAAGATCAGGGGACATTGGCCTGAACCCACCCGGCCCATGAAAGATATCACGGCGGCCACAACACTTTCCTATACACATACCGAAAATGTATTTGCCGAGTTTGACCGGGAGCCTTTGATGCCGCATATGGTATCAACCGAGGGGCCGGCACTGGCGGTAGGTGATATGAACCGGGATGGGCGCGAAGATGTATTCATCGGCGCTGCAAGAGATAAAAAAAGTGCACTCTTCCTGCAAACAGCCAATGGTACATTTACGAGGAGTATACAGCCTGCCCTGGATGCCGACAGCACTGCAGAAGATATTGATGCTTTGTGGGCAGATGTAAACAAAGATGGATTTGCAGACCTGGTGGTAGCCAGTGGAGGCAATGAATTTTTTGGTCCCGACCCACATCAGCAGCCACGGCTCTATCTGAATAACGGGAAAGGGCAACTGGGTAAACAGGAACATGCGTTTGACAATATTTTTGCGAACGCTTCCTCGGTTAGTGCCAGCGATTTTAATGGTGATGGCGCAACAGACCTGTTTATCGCCGGAAGGTCCGTTCCCGGTGAGTACGGGAAAATACCTCGGTCTTATCTATTACAGAACGATGGAAAGGGACACTTTTCAGATGTAACGGCAACACGCGCCAAAGAACTGATGGAGCCGGGGATGCTGACACAGGCCAGTTGGTTTGACCTGGATAAAGATGGAGACCAGGACCTGCTGATCAGTACCGAATGGAATGGAATCTATGCTTTTATCAATCATAAAGGAAACTTTACCAAAACAACACTCACTGCCAAAAAAGGCTGGTGGAATTTTGTGCTGCCGGTGGATATTGACAATGATGGTGACATTGATCTGGTTGCCGGTAACCTGGGCCAGAACAGCCGCCTGCAGGCCAGTGAGAAAGAACCTGTAAAATTATACTATAACGATTTTGATGCCAATGGCCGTAAAGAACAGGTGCTCACCTATTTTCAACAGGGACGCGAATTACCCTTTGCCAACAAGGATGAACTGCAACGGCAGATCCCCATGCTGAAAAAGAAATTCCTGTATGCCGAAGATTTTGCCAAAGCAAATCTGGAAAAGATCTTCACCAAAGAGAAACTGGATGCATCTGAAATATTACAGGCTGATTATTTTTCCAATGCCGTATTGATGAACGACGGCAAAATGAAATTTACGGCACAGGCCTTACCCTGGCAGGCACAACTGAGTTCCTTACGGGATGCGGTAGTGATGGATGCCAATCAGGATAACCTGCCGGATATGCTGCTGGTTGGAAACTATTACAGGAACAATATCCAGATGGGCAGGTATGATGCAGATTTCGGAACCATCCTGTTAAATAAGGGCAAAGGAAATTTCACTGCCGAAAACATCAATGGCGTACAGATAAAGGGAGAGGTTAGACATATCAGAAAAATCAGCATCAACGGTAAAGAAGCGTTTGTAGTGGCCAGGAACAATGATGCTGCTGTAGTGATTGCGTTTGCGGATGAAAAATGAGGGGGGAAAGTCAAAAGTCAAAAGTCAAAAGTAATCTGCGTTGTGCAAGTTATCTATATTGGAAACAATAACATTAAAATAGTCATCACACCAAACTCCCTACTCACCACTCACGATTCACGACTGACGATTCACGCTAATACACCGGCATACACAATTTCGTAACCCACTTGCTGCTATCGGGTTGCAGGATGCGGTCGGTAACAAGCATGGTAAAGTTCATGGCCATGGATGTTTTCCGGTAGTCCTGGAAATATTGCTGCATATTCTTCGCTGCTTTATTGATGGTACTGTCTCCACCAGCCACTTCAGTAATCATGAAACTTCCTTTCACCATATACTTCATGGAGAACTCGTTGGTTTCTTTTAGCTGTTTGTTTACCGGAATGGCGACCATTAACTGGTAGCGGCCTTCGTCCATACGGGTGGTATTGTAGATCGGGCTACCGCTGGGTTCGGTCCCGTTCTGTTGGATATATATTTTGATCTTATCGATCAGTTGATAGATATCTTTAACGGTTGGGTTCTTAGGAAGAAGCTGTTTCGAACTCACGTACAGGGTATCCCGTAAACGGTTCCGCTCAATATGGATGCCATAGATATTAGCGGTCTTCGAGAGAAAATCTTGCAGGTTGCCTAATATCTCAGTCATATTCTCCTTGATCCGTTTGGCTTCCAGGTAGGCGGTTATGCGGGCAACGGGATTGCTGCCGGGGGTTAACTCCGTTTTCCATTGCAGGCTGGTAGAGTCTACCGCCATCGCAATAATGAGTAATTTGGAATGCAGGCGCTGTTTTTCCTTCCCGATGGCAATGTCTATTGACTTGTAAAATTTGCCTGTTGGCTGAAAAGAATAACCATTGTGGGTAAATACGGGACCCCGCTGGTGATCCCCGGCTGTACCATAGTTCCACCAGAGCGGCCATTTGGTATCGTCTATTACGAACCGCTCGGTACCTACATCCGTTGTTTTAACAACTACGGAACTGTCGATAGTGATTTTGCCCGGAATGAACAGGTAAAGCGATACAGTAAAAAGGGCCAGAACGACTAACAGGATAAGCAGCAGTTTCTTCATATACAGCAGTGAGTTAAAAGCCCTGCAAAATAAGGGAATCTGCGCCAGAAACCGCCGATTGATGAGGTTTCCGGCTATTAACGATTTCCTAAAATTGAACGATACCGCCGGTCATATTCTCTTTTTGACTGCGATCATAAAAGGGGTAATTTGCTGTGTTATTTTCAGCTTATTGTTATTGAAGCAGAAACCTATGTTCCATCGTTCCTTTGCTGTATTTATTTGTGCCGGGTTTAGTCTCTGTATGCTGGCTTCCTGCTCCCGCTCAGAGCAGGCATCGGGCAAAGACAGCCTGTTTGAATTACTGCCCGCTTCTCAAACCGGTATCTCGTTTGCCAATAAGGTAACCGATACCAAAGAGATGAATATCCTGAATTAC
>Ga0255338_1006251_pt1 | contig 10241 bp, 9 predicted proteins | sample MeOH1_35cm_T4_19_FD_203715 | JGI IMG/M metagenome (GOLD analysis project Ga0255338, IMG submission 203715) | Sandy soil microbial communities from University of British Columbia, Vancouver, Canada - MeOH1_35cm_T4_195 | ecosystem: Engineered > Artificial ecosystem > Sand microcosm > Unclassified ...
ACCGCATAACGGCTGGCGGTGCAGTTGCGCAGCATCTGCGCCATCCACAGGTATTGGTCGATGTCGGCGGTGGCCTTGATCGCCAGCGGTGCGTGGCGCTGCAGCAGCCACTTGATGGCCTTGAGCGGCACACCCGGCGCGGCCCACGGCGAGGCATAACCCGGCGATACCTGCCCGGCGTTGGCGAAACTGGTCTCCATGGCCGCAGCCGGCTGACGGTCCACCACCACCACTTCGAACCCGGCACGCGCCAGATAATAAGCACTGGTGGTACCGATGACGCCGCTACCCAAGACCATAACGCGCATTTTCATATCCCTCATCGCGGCGTGCCGCTGACGTTTGTAGTTCAGACCGTAGATGTGGGCAGTTTAAAAAAGATTAGCCAGTGCTTTTCACTATATAAGCACCTATATTTGGCGACAATTCTCGGCAAAAACGCTTTTCACGGAGGCGCATCCCCTATGCGTACCAACACTCAGACCAAACGTGAGCTGGACAAGATCGACCGCAACATCCTGCGGATCCTGCAAGCAGACGGGCGTATATCCTTCACCGAGCTTGGGGAAAAGGTCGGGCTCTCGACCACGCCTTGCACCGAGCGGGTTCGGCGCCTGGAGCGCGAAGGGATCATCATGGGCTACAACGCCCGGCTGAATCCGCAGCACCTCAAGGGTAGTCTGCTGGTGTTCGTCGAGATCAGCCTCGACTACAAATCCGGCGATACTTTCGAAGAGTTCCGACGTGCGGTGCTGAAACTGCCCCATGTGCTGGAATGTCATTTGGTATCAGGGGATTTCGACTATCTGGTGAAGGCACGGATTTCCGAGATGGCCTCGTACCGCAAGTTGCTGGGCGACATCCTGCTCAAGCTGCCGCATGTGCGCGAATCCAAGAGCTATATCGTGATGGAAGAGGTGAAGGAGAGTTTGAGTTTGCCGATTCCGGATTGAGTCGGTTGCCGCCTGTTCGGACGCCTTCGCGAGCAAGCCCGCTCCCACAGGATGAAATGCATTCCAATGTGGGAACGGGCTTGCTCGCGAATGAAAGCGACTCGGTCTCGACTTAGACGAGGACCTGCCGTGTAGAAGCCATGTACTCATGAATCTGCTTCTCCACCCGCGGATGAATCAGCTCCACCGGCCCCCGCCCATTCGGGCAAGGCAGCGTCTTGGTCGTGCCAAACAACCGGCAAATCAGCGGCCGCTCGTCATACACCGTGCAGCCGTTCGGCCCAAGGTGTACACAGTTGAGCTCATCCATCGCCGCATCCTGCTCGGCGCGGGTCTTGCGCGGCAGGCGGGACATTTCTTCGGGTGAGGTGGTCACCGGCCCACAGCAATCGTGGCAGCCGGGCACGCACTCGAACGAGGGAATCTGCTGTCGCAGCGTGCGGATTTTCTGACTGTTGCAGCTCATCGAAACGGTGACCCAAAGCGGAATAAAGCGGGATTCTGCAGCAAAAACGCCGATCCAGACAGCCACAACCGACCAGTGTTGCCCGCGCCGAAAGGTCCGGCTTATGCTCCGTCAAATTTTCCAGACACAAAAATCAGGATGATGCGCATGAATGCCCGCGCCCAACACATTGCCTCCTATTACGCGGCCAGCAGCCTGCCGCAGCCTGATCATCCGGTGCTTACTGAGGATCTGGCGGCCGATGTGTGCGTGGTCGGCGGCGGGTTTTCCGGGCTGAACACGGCGCTTGAGCTGGCCGAACGCGGCTTCAGCGTGGTGCTGCTCGAGGCGCACAAGATTGGTTGGGGTGCCAGTGGCCGAAATGGCGGGCAGCTGATTCGTGGCGTCGGCCATGGTCTCGATCAGTTCGCCAGCGTGATCGGTGCAGACGGTGTGCGTCAGATGAAACTCATGGGCCTGGAAGCGGTGGAAATCGTCCGACAGCGCGTCGAGCGTTTTCAGATCCCTTGCGACCTGACGTGGGGCTACTGCGATCTCGCCAACAAACCCCGCGACCTGGAAGGCTTCGCCGAAGACGCCGAAGAACTGCGCAGCCTCGGCTACCGATACGAAACCCGCTTGCTGCAAGCCCACGAAATGCACTCGGTGGTGGGTTCCGACCGCTACGTCGGCGGCCTGATCGACATGGGTTCGGGCCATTTGCACCCACTGAACCTGGCACTGGGCGAAGCCGCCGCTGCGCAGCAATTGGGCGTCAAGCTGTTCGAACAGTCGGCAGTGACCCGCATCGACTACGGCCCGGAGGTGAAGGTCCATACGTCTCAGGGTTCGGTGCGCGCAAAGACTTTGGTGCTCGGTTGCAATGCCTACCTCAACCAGCTCAACCCGGAACTCAGCGGCAAAGTGTTGCCCGCCGGCAGCTATATCATTGCTACCGAACCCTTGAGCGAAGAACAGGCGCACGAACTGCTGCCGCAGAACATGGCGGTGTGTGATCAACGAGTGGCGCTGGATTACTACCGGCTCTCGGCGGATCGACGCTTGCTGTTCGGTGGCGCTTGCCACTATTCGGGTCGCGACCCGAAGGACATCGCTGCGTACATGCGGCCGAAAATGCTGGATGTTTTTCCGCAACTGAGTGGGGTGAAAATCGATTATCAATGGGGCGGGATGATTGGCATTGGTGCTAACCGCCTGCCGCAGATCGGCCGGCTCAAGGATCAGCCGAACGTGTATTACGCCCAGGCTTATTCAGGTCACGGGGTGAATGCCACGCACCTGGCGGGCAAGTTGCTGGCCGAGGCGATCACTGGGCAGCAGAGTGGTGGGTTCGATCTGTTTGCCAAAGTGCCGCATATCACCTTCCCCGGCGGGAAGCATTTGCGCTCGCCGTTGTTGGCGTTGGGGATGTTGTGGCATCGGATGAAAGAGTTGGTCTGAAGAATTTTTGGCGTTCTTGCGGACGCCTTCGCGAGCAAGCCCGCTCCCACATTAGGTCTTCAGCGAACACAGATTGGGTGTTCGACGACGATCAAATGTGGGAGCGGGCTTGCTCGCGAATGGATCTAAAGAACACCCCAAAACTCAGACCCGCCAGAAAGGCTTAAGCCCCTCCTCCCGCGCCTGGTCAAGACTCAACCCGACATCCTTCAACTGCTCCGGCGTCAGCTCCAGTAACGCCTTGCGCGTGTGCAGACGGTGCCAGAACAGATCCCAACGTCTCAGGCCGGACGGCGCGTTGCGCATGACCGCTTCCCGCGCACCGTTTTTTTGCCCTGCCGCCAGTTCCTGACTGCGTAACGTCAGCCGCACATCGCTCAAGCCGTTCATTTTGATTGCTCCTGTTTACTTGGGTAGCCAGAGCTTTCATGATGCGTGGGCGGCGAAAAGCATTACAGATTCAACTTGTCAGTATTAACTCCATACAGATTTCGCATTTTAACCTCTGAATCACAATTTTTTGCCTCATCTGTACTGGTCAACCGAATCATCCACATCGAGACTGCGCCATGACCCTCTACGTCAACCTCGCCGAATTGCTCGGTACGCGGATTGAACAGGGCTTCTATCGCCCCGGCGACCGGCTGCCGTCGGTGCGGGCATTGAGCGTCGAGCACGGCGTCAGTCTGAGTACGGTTCAACAAGCCTATCGGGTGCTGGAAGACAGCGGCCTGGCCATGCCGAAACCCAAGTCCGGCTACTTCGTTCCGGTCAGTCGTGAACTGCCGGAATTGCCCGCGATCGGTCGCCCGGCCCAACGTCCGGTGGATATTTCGCAGTGGGACCAGGTGCTGGAGCTGATTCGCGCTGTGCCGCGCAAGGACGTGGTGCAACTGGGCCGCGGCATGCCGGACATCACTACGCCGACCATGAAACCGTTGCTGCGCAACCTCGCCCGCATCAGCCGGCGGCAGGACATGCCCGGTCTGTATTACGACAACATTCATGGCACCCTGGAACTGCGTGAGCAGATCGCGCGCCTGATGCTGGATTCCGGATGCCAACTGACCGCCAACGACCTGGTGATCACCACCGGCTGCCACGAAGCGCTCTCCACCAGCATTCGCTCGATCTGCGAGCCGGGCGACATCGTCGCCGTGGACTCGCCGAGCTTTCACGGCGCGATGCAGACGCTCAAGGGCCTGAACATGAAGGCTCTGGAAATCCCCACCGACCCGCTGACCGGGATCAGCCTCGATGCGCTGGAACTGGCCCTGGAACAATGGCCAATCAAGGCCATACAGTTGACGCCCAACTGCAACAACCCGCTGGGCTACATCATGCCGGAATCGCGCAAGCGTGCGTTGTTGACGCTCGCACAGCGTTTTGACGTGGCGATCATCGAAGACGATGTGTATGGCGAACTGGCCTACAACTACCCGCGACCACGCACGATAAAATCCTTCGACGAAGACGGCCGCGTCCTGCTCTGCAGTTCATTTTCCAAGACGCTCGCGCCAGGTTTGCGCATCGGTTGGGTTGCACCGGGCCGGTACCTGGAGCGGGTGCTGCACATGAAATACATCAGCACCGGCTCCACTGCGCCGCAACCGCAGATTGCCATCGCCGAATTCCTCAAGGCCGGTCACTTCGAGCCGCATTTGCGGCGGGTGCGTACGCAATACCAGCGCAATCGCGACCTGATGATCGATTGGGTCACCCGCTATTTCCCCGCCGGCACCCGCGCCAGTCGGCCGCAAGGCAGTTTCATGCTTTGGGTCGAACTGCCGGATGGTTTCGACACCCTGAAACTGAATCGCGCCTTACACGACCAAGGCGTACAGATTGCCGTCGGCAGCATCTTTTCTCCCTCAGGCAAGTACCGCAATTGCCTGCGAATGAACTACGCTGCCAAGCCAACACCACAGATCGAAGACGCGGTGCGCAAGGTCGGCGCCGCGGCAATCAAACTGCTGGCGGAAAATGACAGCCTCTGCGACTGACTTTTAACGGGATTTCAGCGTCCATATGCCGACACCTGCCGCCAATCGGAACGATCCTACGTGAGAGTCAGACAGCCCCTGCTCGCTCTTCTGCTACTCGCCTCGCTCCTGGGCGGTTGCGCTGGCTTCGACGTTCGGCGCGAACCGAGCCAGGCGCTGCCCGCCAGTGATTCGGCATTCGGTCGATCGATCCAGGCCCAGGCCGCGCCCCATGAGGGCAAGTCCGGTTTTCGCCTGCTGTCCAATAGCGGCGAAGCCTTCATGGCCCGCGCCGAGTTGATCCGCAACGCCCAAAGCAGCCTCGACTTGCAGTACTACATCGTCCATGACGGCATCAGCACGCGCATGCTGGTGGACGAACTGCTCAAGGCGGCCGACCGTGGCGTGCGCGTAAGAATCCTGCTCGACGACACCACCAGCGACGGCCTCGACTGGATCATCGCCACGCTGGCGGCACACCCACAGATCCAGATCCGCCTGTTCAACCCGTTGCACCTGGGTCGCAGCACTGGCGCGACCCGGACCATGGGCCGACTGTTGAACCTGTCGCTGCAACACCGACGCATGCACAACAAGTTGTGGCTGGCCGACAATAGCGCCGCCATCGTCGGCGGCCGCAATCTGGGGGACGAATATTTCGACGCCGAGCCCAACCTGAACTTCACCGATATCGACATGCTCGGCGTCGGGCCGGTCGCCGAGCAGCTAGGCCACAGCTTCGACCAATACTGGAACAGTGCGCTGAGCAAGCCGATCGATGAATTCCTGTCGAGCAAACCGACGCAAAAGGACCTGCAAAATACCCGCACGCGTCTGGAAGAATCGCTGGAAGAAACGCGAAAGCAGAATCACGCGCTGTATCAACAATTGATGACTTACACCACAAACCCGCGCATGGACATCTGGCGACGGGAGCTGATCTGGGCCTGGAACCAGGCCTTGTGGGACGCACCGAGCAAGGTCTTGTCGGACGGCGAGCCAGATCCGCAATTGCTGCTGACCACGCAGTTGGCGCCTGAACTCACCGGGGTCAGCAAAGAGCTGATCATGATCTCGGCGTACTTCGTGCCGGGGCAACCAGGGCTGGTTTACCTCACCGGCCGCGCCGATGCCGGGGTCTCCGTCAGCCTGCTGACCAACTCGCTGGAAGCCACCGACGTCCCGGCGGTGCATGGCGGTTACGCGCCCTATCGCCGGGCGCTACTGGAACATGGCGTGAAGTTGTACGAATTACGCCGCCAACCCGGTGAAGGCGGCGGCAGCGGACCGCATATTTTCTACAGCAAGTCCTATCGAGGCTCCGATTCGAGCCTGCACAGCAAAGCGATGATCTTCGACCAGCAGAAATCATTCATCGGCTCGTTCAACTTCGACCCGCGCTCGGTGTTGTGGAACACCGAAGTCGGGGTGCTGGTGGACAGTCCGGAACTCGCTGTCTATGTGCGCAAAGCGGCGCTGGAAGGTATGGCGCCGCCCCTGAGTTATCAGGTGAAGCTGGAAAACGACCGGATCGTCTGGGTGACTGAGGACGACGGCAAAATGCACACGCTGACCGAGGAGCCGGGAAGCTGGTGGCGCCATTTCAATGCGTGGATGAGTACCGCAGTGGGCCTGGAGCGGATGCTCTGACAGACAACACCCTCCCACAGGGGGTCTGGTTGGCTGGCCCCTCGGCGTCAAGCCGGCTCGGCGACCGTACCGAATGCACCTTGGCGTGACAGCAAAATCACCAACCCGAACGCGCCGGCCGCCATCAGCAACGGCAACGCATGCCCGCTGATCCACTGACTGCCAGCCCCGGCAGCCAACGGCCCGACCAGACAACCAATGCCCCACAGCTGCGCGATATGCGCATTGGCGCGCACCAGCGCGTCGTCGCGATAACGTTCGCCGATCAGGATCAGTGACAAGGTGAACAACCCCCCGGCACTGGCACCAAACAGTACCCACAACGGCCAGATCAGCAACGTGTCGATCAACAACGGAATCGCCAGGCTCGAAAGCATCAGCACCACAGCGCAACCGGTGAACAACGTACGTCGCGACAAGCGATCCGCCAGCGCGCCAATCGGCAGTTGCAGCAGGGCATCACCGACCACCACCGTGCTGACCATCGCCAAGGCGATTTCCGTGGTAAAGCCCTGACGCAGACAATAGACCGGCAGCAAGGTCAGGATCATCGCTTCAAACGCGGCGAACAGCGCCACGCCCCAGGCAATCGCCGGCAGTCCTCGACAGAAGCCCCACAAGTCGCTGAAGGTCACGCTGCAAGCTTCACTGGTTGGCGCGCCGCTGCGGCCCAGCAGCAGAAACGGCGCCGCCGTGAGCAGCCCGACGCCGACCCAGAACCCATAATCATGTTCAGTGCCCAGAACCCCCAGCAGCAGCGGACCGGCCAACTGACTCAGCGCATAGCTGCTGCCATACAGCGCCACCAGGCGCCCACGCCATTGCTCGACCACCAGCTGATTGATCCAGCTTTCACCAAGAATGAAGACCAGTGTGAGGATCACACCAATCATCAATCGCAGCACCAGCCACACCGGATAGCTCGGCAACAGCGCCAGCAACCCGATGGATACCGCCCCGGCCCACAAGCACAGGCGCATCAGATTGGCCGTGCCGAGACGCGCCGCCAGATGGCTGGAGATTTTCGCACCCAGCAACACACCAATCGCCGGCATCGCGGCCATTACGCCAATGGCAAACGAACCGTAGCCCCAGCCTTCCAGGCGAAACGATACCAGCGGCATGCTGACGCCCAGGGCCAGGCCGACACTCAAGACAGACGCCAACACGGCGAAATAAGTCGCCCAACGCATGTTCCACGCTCCTGTGGATATTATTTTTCAGACAACACAAAACAAATGTGGGAGCGGGCTTGCTCGCGAAGAGGCCATCACATCCAACATCATCGTTGGCTGTTACGGCGCCTTCGCGAGCAAGCCCGCTCCCACAAGGGATCTGCGTCGTTCAGGAGCCCGGATTACCAACGGGCTCCTTCACTGGCTTACAACTTGATCCAGGTCGCCTTCAGCTCGGTGTACTTGTCGAACGCATGCAGCGATTTGTCGCGACCGTTGCCCGACTGCTTGAAGCCACCAAACGGCGCGGTCATGTCGCCGCCGTCGTACTGGTTGACCCACACGCTACCGGCGCGCAGCGCACGGGCGGTCAGGTGAGCCTTCGAGATGTCCTTGGTCCACACCGCAGCGGCCAAGCCGTACGGCGTGTCGTTGGCAATCGCGATGGCTTCTTCGGCGGTATCGAAAGCGATGACCGACAACACTGGGCCAAAGATTTCTTCCTGGGCGATTTTCATCGCGTTGCTGACGCCGTCGAAAATCGTCGGTTCAACGTAAGTACCCCCGGTTTCCTGCAGCGTGCGCTTGCCGCCAGCGACCAGTTTGGCGCCATCGGCGTGGCCGGACTCGATGTAGGACAGCACGGTATTCATCTGCTGGGTATCGACCAGCGCGCCGACGTTGGTCGCCGGGTCCAGCGGATTGCCCGGCTTCCAGGTTTTCAGGGCCTCGATCACCAGCGGCAGGAAGGTGTCCTTGATCGAACGCTCGACCAGCAGACGCGAACCCGCGGTGCAAACTTCACCCTGGTTGAAGGCGATGGCACCGGCTGCCGCTTCGGCTGCGGCTTGCAGGTCCGGGGCATCGGCGAACACGATGTTCGGGCTCTTGCCGCCGGCTTCGAGCCAGACGCGTTTCATGTTCGACTCACCGGAGTAGATCAGCAGTTGCTTAGCGATCTTGGTCGAACCGGTGAACACCAGGGTATCCACGTCATTGTGCAGGGCCAGCGCCTTGCCGACGGTGTGACCGTAGCCCGGTAACACGTTCAGCACGCCTTTCGGAATGCCGGCTTCAACGGCCAGCGCAGCAATGCGGATGGCGGTCAGCGGCGATTTTTCGGACGGTTTGAGGATCACCGAGTTACCGGTAGACAGCGCCGGGCCGAGTTTCCAGCAGGCCATCATCAACGGGAAGTTCCACGGCACGATGGCGCCGACAACGCCGACCGGCTCGCGGGTCACCAGACCCAGCTGATCATGCGGGGTCGCGGCCACTTCGTCGTAGATCTTGTCGATGGCTTCGCCGCTCCAGCTCAAGGCTTGCGCCGCACCGGGAACGTCGATGTACAGGGAATCGCTGATGGGCTTGCCCATGTCGAGGGTTTCAAGCAGGGCCAGCTCTTCGGCGTGCTGTTTCAGCAGGCCGGCAAAACGGATCATGGTGGCTTTGCGTTTGGTCGGCGCCAGGCGCGACCAGACGCCGGAATTGAACGTGGCGCGAGCATTTTCAACAGCGCGCTGGGCATCGGCGGCGTCACAGCTGGCGATCTTGCCCAGCAGACGGCCATCGACCGGACTGATGCACTCGAAGGTCTCGCTGGAGACGGCATCGGTGTATTCGCCATTGATGTAGGCACGGCCTTCGATCTTCAGATCGCGAGCCCGTTGTTCCCAATCGGCACGAGTCAGGGTAGTCATTCGAGTGTCCTCCTCTTATTGAATACGAGCGCCCCGCGTTCTTCGCGGACGTCCCCAGGAATTCTGCCCGGCCAGCCTGCAATTCGGCCGAAGGCAACCGCCACCCTAAACCAGTGGCCGGGGTTGTTTCAATATATTTGACATAAGGTCGGTAAACGGCCTTGCGGTGTTCATTTTAATAAACATAGACTTTGGGCTTTTCTGCACCTTTCCAGCCACTCGCGCCGCAATCACGGGGGATTACAACAATGAGCATCCAGAACATCGTCGACTTCAGCCAGGCCACTACCGAGCCCGAGCGCTACAGACCGGACCAGGCGAAAATCCTGAAGGGCGACCCGGAGCAAGTGGTTTACAACCACTACAACAGCCCGTGCGGCCAATTGAATGCAGGTGTTTGGGAAGGCGCCGTCGGGCAGTGGCATGTGAATTTCACAGAGCACGAATACTGCGAAATCGTCCAGGGCGTTTCGGTGCTGCGTGATAACGATGGCAACAGCAAAACCGTGCGTGCAGGTGATCGCTTCGTGATCCCGGCCGGGTTCCGTGGCACCTGGGAAGTGCTGGAAACGTGCCGCAAGATTTATGTGGCGTTTGAACAGAAGGCTTGAGGATTTTTGTTGTTTGGGTCGGCCTCTTCGCGAGCAAGCCCGCTCCCACATTGGATTTGTGAACGACGCCGATCAAATGTGGGAGCGGGCTTGCTCGCGAAGGGGCACTAACAGGCAACACATAACCCGCAGGCAACAAAAAAGGCCCGTATCTCGCGATACGGGCCTTTTTCGTAAGAGGGAAAAATCAATTACTTGATTTTGCCTTCCTTGTAGATCACGTGCTTGCGAACAACCGGATCAAATTTCTTGATCTCGATTTTG
>Ga0255338_1006252_pt1 | contig 10240 bp, 10 predicted proteins | sample MeOH1_35cm_T4_19_FD_203715 | JGI IMG/M metagenome (GOLD analysis project Ga0255338, IMG submission 203715) | Sandy soil microbial communities from University of British Columbia, Vancouver, Canada - MeOH1_35cm_T4_195 | ecosystem: Engineered > Artificial ecosystem > Sand microcosm > Unclassified ...
GAGGGGCTCGCAGAAACGCCTGCGGTCGATGCGAGTGCTGGACGGAGCGGAGAAAGCCTTCGACCAACTCAGATGCGCGCGCCTTCAACTCAGCAACGCGCAGCGGAACGTTCCCAAAAATCTGTCGCTCAGCCATTTCTGCGAGCGGATATTTGTCATGGTCAAACGGCGACAGCTGTTCGTCACCTGCAGGAGAATCTTCCGAAATCAATGACGCAGCAGGAATTCGCAACCCTGCATGCAAATTGCGAATCATTGCGAGCGTCAAGTTACGCTTTCCGGAAAGAATCTCGGAAACACGCGAACTGGAACCGATGAACGGTTCCAAATCTTTCTTGGTCAGACCTTTCTGGTCCATGTGGAACCGGATGGCGCCAATTGCCGAACACGGCCAGTCTTGCTGAATCTCCTGGTCATACTTCTCCATGACCACTTCGAGCAGTTCCAGTTCCTCGCTCTCGGGCGTACCCGGTGCCGGGTCTAGGTTGTACAGCGCTTCCAATCTGGCAACCGCGGACAACCTTTGCTGTTCAGTCCTAATCAGGCGTACAGTATTCATGGTTGAATTCCGGTTCAATATTTACGCTGCGCGGCGACCGAAGGCTCGCAGCAAGCGAGCACCGGTCACCATTACCACTTGCCGACGAAAAAGCACTTTGGCTTCTACGAGGCAAATTTGAGGCACGACAGTAAATAGAACGTGGTCACCCCCCTCCACCGGAGCAACCGCAAGGTCCTGCGCCATCTCGCCAAAGTTCTCCCAGGTCGCTTCGAAAACGGTGTCGCGCCACGCCGCAAGCGGCATGGCGCAGTCCGGTTCCTGGTCAACCAAGTCCTTCAGCGGTTTGAAATTCAGTAGCTTCATGGCGCGGCCCATTTTGGGAGCAATTCTACACCTCCCAAATTGGGTAGTGTCAAGAGTCGCGGCGGCCGGGTCGCGAAGCTGGTGCTCAAGCATCGCCGAGCATTCGCGACGTCACGTTCCGGGGAACCCGCCGACCACCAGAACTCGCGTTCGCAGTGGCGTTAGCTCTCCACCGCGAATCGCAAATCGCCGTGGACGACGTCATCAGCGGGCCGTTTCCTGCTCCATCCAAGCCATGGCATGGCCTGCGCCCCGGTTGTCGCCGAACATATCTTCATTGGGCTGTTGGAAGCTGCAGACCTCTGGCAGGTCCAGGTAACCGAAATCTTGCAGCGCTCATCATCTCCGAGCGGCACGCACCGCGCGCCTGCTCGCTTGCCGGTTGGTAGCCGCCCTCTCGCAACCCAAGCAGACCGTACTGCTCGAAGACGGCGCCGAGCCGGCGCCGGTGGCGCGCGTGTACCGCGTACCGAGCCTGGAGCAGTACGGCGAGCAGGGTCAGCGGGTCGAGGGCATCGAGCTGGTCAGCGCTGGCGCGGTGCTGGAGCGCGTGAGCACGCGCACGGCGCACTGGCGGATGAAACCGAATGCTCTGACCCCGTTTAAAACCGGCCCCGGCCGAGGCGGTCGGGGATAGTTAGACAGTTGCCCAAGGCGGGCGCTCCGCCTGGGCGTTCGGCTCGTTAGTTCACGGACAAGACTTGATGCTTCACATCAACAGTCACCTGAACGATGCGAGCCTCGCCCTGGCTGACCAGCATCCCACCGGCCAGCCGCGCGCTAAGGATGTCATCGAAGAACTCGCCGTCTTTCTCATCTGGCACCCAAGTTACCCACTCCGCGTTCTCAGACAGCCGCTCGAGCTTGTAGCGGACCAAGACTGAGCCCTTCTTCTCCTTGCGAGCAAGGGACAACTCTGTGAACGAGAACCACGGGAGGTAAACCAGTAAAGTGGTAGCAAACCAGGCGACAAGAGCCGCGACTGCTACAGAGAGCAACGCATCACGCCCGGATGGCTGGTCATAGGCAACCCAGGCTGCGAATACCATCGCTATGGCTACAACCAACGCGGGCAAGCGTGCTCCGGGGCCATAAAACCGCCACTCTCGGTCGCTGACGCTGCCCATCTCTCGCCAATTCCGTAGCGTGAAGGCGCCAGAGGCAAAGCTCGCGCCCATCAGTGCAGCAGCGCCAATCGGGCCTTTCGGAGCATGCCCTAGGAACATAGCGGCCAGGAGCGCCTGGACCGGCGCTAAGTCGAAGATGCCCGAGTTCCCGAGCGTCCCGATGACCCACACGGCGACGAAGCCGATTCCCAAGACACGAAATACAGTTTCCACAGCCCCCCCGTTGCAGCATTCTGCGCCGGGTCATTCTTCTGCCTACAACCTGAAAGCGCCACCGGGCGAACTCGGACTAGAGCTGGCGATGCTGAGGCACCTCCGGCGGCATGGAGGTGGATTCGGACTTGTCCTGCTCCCCAGATGTAGCTTTCTCCAGCCACCCGAGCCAGCGCATCGCCTGCTCCCGACTGTTGCCGCACATCATTTCACTGGGCTGAAGTGAGGCGCAAACCAGTGGTCGGTCGGGGTGCCCAAAAATCTTGCAGCCATCATCTTCATCAAGCTGAATGCATCGAACACCGGCCGGCTTCCCGCCCGGCATTCCTGGAATGGGACTGGAGATTGAAGGTGCTATACAACAGGCACCACATCGCTCGCGGCAGTTCATTTCGCCGCCCTTTGGTTGACAACCGGCTTGCCAGCGGGCATGCCCGGAATGGGCGAGCTGATCGACGGGGCGATGCAGCAGGCGGCGCAGCGGTCTCGGCATTTCATGATGGGCGATATTGTCGTCGCGGCCATGGCCCTCGGCCGTGACTTGTCCACAGGCCCCCGGTAAAATTCAGGGTTTGCCCGCGCCAACGTTTCTCCCCTCCTCCTGCGGCGCCCGATCGAGGCTCAAGCCATGCTCTATCCCAAGGAATTCGACGTCATCGTCGTCGGCGGCGGCCATGCCGGCACCGAGGCCGCACTCGCGGCCGCGCGCATGGGCGTGTCCACCCTGCTGCTGACCCACAATATCGAGACCCTGGGCCAGATGAGCTGCAACCCCTCGATCGGCGGCATCGGCAAGGGCCATCTGGTCAAGGAGGTCGACGCGCTGGGCGGCGCGATGGCCGCGGCCACCGACGAGGGCGGCATCCAGTTCCGCATCCTGAACGGCTCCAAGGGCCCGGCCGTGCGCGCCACCCGCGCCCAGGCCGACCGCGTGCTCTACAAGGCCGCGATCCGCCGCCGCCTGGAGAACCAGCCCAACCTGATGCTGTTCCAGCAGTCGGTCGACGACCTGATGGTCGAGGGCGACAAGGTGGTCGGCGCCGTCACACAGAGCGGCATCCGCTTCCGCAGCCGCGCCGTCGTGCTCACCGCCGGCACCTTCCTGGACGGCCGCATCCATATCGGCCTGCAGAACTACAGCGCCGGCCGCGCCGGCGACCCGCCGGCGGTCAGCCTGTCGGCCCGGCTCAAGGAACTGAAGCTGCCCCAGGGTCGGCTGAAGACCGGCACGCCACCACGCCTGGACGGCCGCACGATCGATTTTTCCAAGTGCACCGAGCAGCCCGGCGACGGCATGCCCGGCAGCGACGCGCCGATGCCGGTGTTCAGCTTCATGGGCTCGGCCGACCAGCATCCCGCGCAGCTGCCCTGCTGGATCACCCACACCTCGGCGCGCACGCACGAGATCATCCGCTCCGGCTTCGAGCGCAGCCCGATGTTCACCGGCGTGATCGAGGGCGTCGGCCCGCGCTACTGCCCCAGCATCGAAGACAAGGTGAACCGCTTTGCCGACAAGGACTCGCACCAGATCTTCCTGGAGCCCGAGGGCCTGACGACGCACGAGTTCTACCCCAACGGCATCTCCACCTCCCTGCCCTTCGACATCCAGCTGGCCGCCGTGCAGTCGATCCCTGGCCTGGAGAATGCTCACATCCTGCGCCCCGGCTACGCGATCGAGTACGACTACTTCGACCCGCGTGAGCTCAAGTCCAGCTTCGAAACCCGCGCGATCCAGGGCCTGTTCTTCGCCGGCCAGATCAACGGCACGACCGGCTACGAGGAGGCCGCGGCCCAGGGCCTGTTCGCCGGCCTCAATGCCGCGCTGCAGGTCAAGAGCCTAGGGCCCTGGCTGCCCGGCCGCGACCAGGCCTATCTGGGCGTGCTGGTCGACGACCTGATCACCAAGGGCGTGACCGAGCCCTACCGCATGTTCACCAGCCGGGCCGAATTCCGGCTGCAGCTGCGCGAGGACAACGCCGACCTGCGCCTGACCGAGATCGGCCGCCAGCTGGGCCTGGTGGACGACGCGCGCTGGGATGCCTTCAACCGCAAGCGCGATGCTGTTTCACGTGAAACCGAGAAGCTGAAGAGCGCCTGGGTGCACCCCGGCATCCTGCCCGCGGCCGATGCCGCGCGCCTGGTCGGCAAGGCCCTGGAGCGCGAGTACACCCTGATCGACCTGCTGCGCCGGCCCGGCGTGCAGTTCGATACCCTGGCCGAGATCGCGGCGATTGCTCGCCCCGAAGCTGGTGTTTCACGTGAAACGCTGGCCGCCGACATCGGCCCCGCTCTGGCCGATGCCGTGATCGAGCAGATCGAGACCAGCGTCAAGTACGCCGGCTATATCGACAAGCAGGTCGAGGACGTGGCCCGCGCCGCCCATTTCGAAAACCTGAAGCTGCCGGCCGAACTGGACTATGCACAGGTCAGCGCCCTCTCCTTCGAGGTGCGGCAGAAGCTGGCCAAGCACAAGCCCGAAACCCTGGGCCAGGCCTCGCGGATCTCTGGCGTGACGCCGGCCGCCATCTCCCTGCTGCTGGTCCACCTGAAGAAGGGCCGCTTCAAGGGCTTCACCGACAACACCCCCGCCGCCGCCTGATCCGCCTCATGACCGACAACGACTCCCTGCGCCCGCCCCTGGCGGCCGCCGCGCAGCGGCTGGGCCTGGTGCTCAGCGAGCAGCAGCTGGACCGGCTGCTGGCCTATCTCGGCCTGATCCAGAAATGGAACAAGGTCTACAACCTGACCGCCGTGCGCGACCCCCAGGCCATGCTGACCCAGCATCTGGTGGACAGCCTGAGCCTGATCCCGGCCCTGCGTCGCCATGCGACGGGCCGGGCGCTACGCCTGATGGATGTGGGCAGCGGCGGCGGCCTGCCCGGCGTGGTGGTGGCGATCTGCGAGCCGCTGATCGACGTCACCTGCGTGGATGCGGTGGCCAAGAAGGCCAGCTTCATCAAGCAGGTGGCGGCCGAGCTGGGACTGAGCAATCTGCATGGCGAGCATTCCCGCGTCGAGGAACTGCAGGCTGAGCCCTTCGACCTGATCACCTCGCGCGCCTTCGCCTCGCTGCTGGACTTCACCACCCTGACCCGACAGCATCTGAAACCCGGGGCCATCTGGCTGGCAATGAAAGGCCAGCATCCCGCTGAGGAGCTGGCCGCCCTGCCCCCGGATCTCGAGGTGTTTCACGTGGAACAGCTGCTGGTCCCAGGCCTGGACGCGCAACGCTGTCTCATCTGGATCAAGCCCAAGGGCTGATCCGCTCTTTGCCCGCCGTCTTACGGGCTACCATCGCAGCCTGCTCAGAAAACGATTCCATGGCCAAGATCTTCTGCATTGCCAATCAAAAAGGCGGGGTCGGCAAGACCACCACGACCGTCAATCTGGCCGCCGGCCTGGCCCAGGTGGGCCAGCGGGTGCTGGTCGTCGATCTGGACCCGCAGGGCAATGCGACGATGGGCTCGGGCATCGACAAGCGGGCCCTGGAGCTGAGCGTCTATGACGTGCTGCTGGAATCGGCCTCCATCGCCGAGGCCAGGCAGCGCAGTGAGAAGGCCGGCTACGATGTGCTGGGTGCCAACCGCGAGCTGGCCGGCGCCGAGGTCGAACTGGTGGAGCTGGAGCGCCGCGAGCGCCGTCTGAAGGCCGCGATCGCCGCCGCCAGCGACGACTACGACTTCGTGCTGATCGACTGCCCGCCCTCGCTGTCGATGCTGACCCTGAACGGCCTGTGCTCGGCCCATGGCGTGGTGGTGCCGATGCAGTGCGAATACTTCGCGCTGGAAGGCCTGTCCGACCTGGTCAACACGATCAAGCAGGTGCATGCCAACCTGAACCCCGACCTGCAGATCATCGGCCTGCTGCGCGTCATGTTCGATCCCCGCATCACCCTGCAGCAGCAGGTCAGCGAGCAGCTCAAGGGCCATTTCGGCGACAAGGTCTTTGACAGCGTGATCCCGCGCAACGTCCGCCTGGCCGAGGCGCCCAGCTACGGCATGCCCGGCGTCGTGTTCGACCCCGCCTCCAAGGGCGCCCTGGCCTTCGTGGACTTCGCCAAGGAAATGGTGCGGCGCGTCGCCGCAATGTGATGGACCTGCAAGCACTGGCACGGCGCGCCGAGGACGCCGGCCTCAATGCCAGCACGCCGCCCCAGCAGCAGCGCATCGAGGGTTGGCTGATCCGCCTCTCCCCGGGCAAGGCCAAGCGCTCGCGCTGCGTCAACGCGCTGGACGAGGGCAGCCTGCCGCTGGATGAGCTGCTGGCGCGCTGTGCCGGCGCCTTCGCCGCCGCCGGCCTGCCCCTGTGCGTGCGGGTCACGCCGTTCAGCCGCCCGCTCGACCTGGACGCCCGCCTGGCCGCCCAGGGCTGGTCCAGCTTCGATCCGGCCGATGTGATGGTGCTGCCGACGCTGGACGCGCTGCCGGCGCCCGAGCTGGCGGCGGGGCTGCATGTGGAGGCGGTCGATGCAACGGCCTATGCCCGCGTGGTGGGCGGGCTGCGCGGCTCCAGCGCCGGCGAGATCGCGGCCCATGCCCAGCGCCTGCAGGAGTCGCCGGTGCCCTACCGCGGACATTGCCTGCGCGATGCGGCGGGCAGCCTGCTGGCCTGCGGGCAGTTCGCCCGCGAGGGTGGCATTGTCGGCCTCTACGACATCTTCACGCCGCCCGAGCAGCGTGGCCGCGGCCATGCCCGGACCCTGTGCCTGGCCCTGCTGCAAGCCGCAAGGGCCGAGGGCGCGACGGAGGCCTATCTGCAGGTGGGCAGCGACAACGAGCTCGCCCAGCGGGTCTACCGGCGCCTGGGCTTCGTCTTCGCCTACCGCTATCACTACCGCAGCCCGCTGCCCGAGCTGCGCTGAGGCGCCCTCAGTCGCGCGGCTGCCAGACCTTCAGCAGGGTATGCCGGGTAAAGCCCGGCACATAGTCGTGCAGATGGGCGATGCAGGCATAGCCGAGGTGCTCGTAGATCTCGGCCACCTCGTCCAGCAGGGTCTCGACCAGCGCGTCGACGCAGCCGCGCTGCAGGGCCTGGGCCTCGATCTGGCGCAGCAGCTCGCCGCCCAGCCCCTCGCCGCGACGCTCGGCCGCAACCCAGAGATAGTTCAGATAGAGGCGCTGGAACTCGGTGCGGCCCATGGCCCCGGCGATCAGGCGGCCGCCCTCATAGAGCCCGCAGCAGATGTCCCGGGCATCGCTGCCCTGGGTCTGCTGACGGCCATGGAGGACCACGCCTTCGCGGATCGCCTCCAGATCGGCTTGCGGCAGTTCGGCGTCGCGACGCCAAACCCGGTCGGACATCAGAGTCCCAGACCCTCGTCCAGGCCCAGATGCACGTTCATCGACTGCACCGCGGCGCCGCTGGCACCCTTGCCCAGGTTGTCCAGGCGGGCCATCACCAGCACCTGGCTCTCGTTGCCGAACACCGCGATGTCCACGCGGTTGGTGTCGTTGCAGGCCTGGACGTCGTAGAAGCCCTCTTCCAGCGTCGCCGGATCGCGCAGGGGCAGCACCTTGATGAAGCGCTCGCCGGCGTAATAGGCGCTCAGGACCTCGTGCAGATGCTCGGCCTTGGAGCCGGCACGCAGCGCGCTCAGGTGCAGGGGCACGGTCACCGCCAGGCCCTTGTAGAATTTGCCAACGATGGGCATGAACACCGGCGCGGTCTTCAGGCCCGTGTGAGCCATCATCTCGGGCAGGTGCTTGTGCGCCAGGCCCAGGGCATAGGGGCGCGGCGAGTCCAGGCGGGCGTCGCCGCCGGCCTCGTACTGCTCGATCATCTTCTTGCCGCCACCGGAATAGCCGGTGATGGAGGTGGCCGTGATGGCCGCCTCGGCCGCCAGCAGGCCGGCATCGACCAGGGGGCGCACGGCCAGGATGAAGGCGCTGGCATGGCAGCCGGGGTTGGCGATGCGCTTGGAAGTGCGGATCTTGGCGCGCTGATCGCGGGCCAGCTCGGGCAGACCGAAGCTCCAGCCGGCCACGGTGCGGTGCGCGGTGCTGGCGTCGATCAGGCAGGTGTTGGGATTGGTGACCATGGCCGCGGCCTCGCGCGAGGCGGCGTCGGGCAGGCACAGGAAGGACACATCCGAGGCATTCAGCAGGCGCGCGCGCTCGGCGGCGTCCTTGCGCTTGTCGGCGTCAATCTTCAGCACCTCGATGTCGGCGCGGCCGGCCAGGTACTCGTGAATGCGCAGGCCCGTCGTGCCTTCCTGGCCGTCCACAAACACCTTGTAAGTCATGACTACTTCTCCCGCACAATCCGCGCACATCAAAGGGAATCGAAGCATAAGGCATGAGGGCCGAGATGATGCGTGTAATGTTGTTGCCGGGCTGGCTGAATTCGGACCCGGAGCATTGGCAGAGTCGCTGGGAACGCCTGTTCGGCTACCAGCGCGTCGAGCAGGCCGACTGGGACTGGCCGCGCCGCGGCGACTGGATGGCGCGGCTGGACGAGGTGCTGCTGCAGCTGGGCGAGGAGCCGGTGGTGCTGGTCGCCCATTCGCTGGGCTGCCAGCTGGTGGCCAGCTGGGCCGAGCACTCGCGGCTCACCGGCCGCGTCAAGGGCGCGCTGCTGGTCGCTCCGCCCGACACCGAGCATGAACTGACCCCGCCCCAGCTGCACAACTGGCGGCCCATCCGCCGCTCCCGCCTGCCCTTCCCCGCGATCGCCGTGGCCAGCAGCGACGATCCCTTCTGCGCCGCCGAGCGCGCCTCGCAGATGGCCGCCGACTGGGGCGCGGCCTTGGTGATGCTCGGCCCCAAGGGGCATATCAACAGCGCGTCGGGTCTGGGCGACTGGCCCGAGGGTCAGGCCCTGCTGGCCCAGTTGACGGCATAAGAGACAATCCGGCCCCATATGGTCACGAAAAAACCCAAGGGCCTCGGTCTGGGCCTGGAGGCCCTGCTGGGCCCCAAAGTCAGCGATACCCCGGCGGCCGCCCGCGAGGGCGAGCCCAGCAGCCTGCGTCTGGAGCTGATGCAGGCCGGCAAGTACCAGCCGCGCACCCGCATGGACGAGGGCTCGCTGTACGAGCTGGCCGAGAGCATCAAGGGCCAGGGCATCATGCAGCCCATCCTGGTGCGGCCGATCACGCCGGAATCGTCCAAGGATGGCGCGGCCCGCTACGAGATCATCGCCGGCGAACGGCGCTTCCGCGCCGCCAAGCTGGCCGGCCTGCGCGAGGTGCCGGTGCTCGTGAAGCCCGTGCCCGACGAGGCCGCGGCCGCGATGGCCCTGATCGAGAACATCCAGCGCGAGGACCTGAACCCGCTGGAAGAGGCCCAGGGCCTGAACCGCCTGACCGAGGAGTTCGGCCTGACGCACGAGCAGGCCGCCCAGGCCGTCGGCCGTTCGCGCAGCGCCGCCTCCAATCTGCTGCGCCTGCTGCAGCTCGCCGAGCCGGTGCAGAACATGCTGATGGCCGGCGACATCGACATGGGCCACGCGCGCGCCCTGCTGCCGCTGGATGGGGCGCACCAGATCACCACCGCGACCGAGATCGCCGCCAAGAAGCTGAGCGTGCGCGAGGCCGAGAAGCTGGTGGCGCGCCAGGGCGCGGGCCGCCAGAAGCCCTTGCTGCGCGTCAAGGGCGACAAGAGCCGCGACGTGCTGCGCCTGGAGGAAGAGCTGTCCGACCTGCTGACCGCCCAGGTCGAGATCCGCGTCAAGAAGCGTACGAAGCGAGGCGAGCAGGGCGAGCTGGCCATCCAGTTCGGCTCGCTGGACGAGCTCAATGGCCTGATCGAGAAGCTGCGCGGACCGCAATAGCCGGCAGGCCGGTAAAGAAGCGCAAAGCCGTGACTCGTTCACGGCTTTTTTTATGCCCTGCGCAAAGCTGGCACGCGCTATGCATATTCATAGTCGACGCCCTTCCATCGCTTTCGGGGGGGCGCCCCAGGGGGTCAGGTCTTGCCTTGCGCACGAACTCACAGAAGGGCGTAGCATGATGTCAACGCTTGGAGCATCTATCGTGTTGAAGGGCTGAGACAAGGCTTATCCTGTCTTCAAGGCCAAGGCCTTGAACCAAGCTGGT
>Ga0255338_1006253_pt1 | contig 10239 bp, 9 predicted proteins | sample MeOH1_35cm_T4_19_FD_203715 | JGI IMG/M metagenome (GOLD analysis project Ga0255338, IMG submission 203715) | Sandy soil microbial communities from University of British Columbia, Vancouver, Canada - MeOH1_35cm_T4_195 | ecosystem: Engineered > Artificial ecosystem > Sand microcosm > Unclassified ...
CGACCGTCGCGCGCAGCACGTTGGTCATCGGGTCGCGCCGCGTCAGCATCCGCCAGGCCGTCTCGGCGTGGATCGACGCGGGCGTCGCCGGGTGGCCACAGTCCGCGAGGATCCGCGCCCACAGGCTGCGCAGGGCGCGCAGCTTGGCGATGGTCAGGAACTGGTCGTCGTCGGCGGCGAGCGAGAAGGCGACGCGCGACGCCGGGGCGGCGTCGAGGCCGGCGTCGACGAGGAGGCGGAGATAGGCGACGGCGGCGGCGAGGGCGGCGGCGAGCTCCTGCGCCTCGCTGGCGCCCGCCGCGTGCCAGGGCCGGCCGTCGGCGAGGAAGAGGCTGCCGGAAAGTCCGTGACGGGCGAGGTCGGCGGCGGCGGCGCCGTGGCGGGTGGCCTCGGCCGGCCAGGGCTCGGCGAGCCGGCCGGAGGCGGCGAAGGCGCCGAGCGGGTCGAGGCCGACGGCGACGTCGAGGTCCTGCGCCGCCACCCCGTGGCGCTCGGCGACGGCGAGGAGGGCGGCGGCGGCGGCGAGCCCGTGCGGCCCGGCCTCGAGCCGCAGCGGCAGCGCGTCGAGGACGACCCCGGCGAGCGCCGCGGCGAGCGCCGAAACGTCGCCGGGCGGCAGGCCGTAGCCGTAGGCCGTCGGGCTGCCGGCGAAGACGAGGGAAAGCCCGGTCGCGCCCTGGGCGAGATCCTCGAGGGCGAGGCGGTTGGCCGCGGCGGCATCGGGATGGTCGACGCGCTGCACCACCGTCCATGGGGCGGCGACGGGGCGGGCCGGGGCGGCGGCGTCGGCCGGACCGTAGAGCGGCGCGAAGACGAGGCCGTCGGCGGTGCGGGTCGAGAGGCTGTCGAGCGGACGGCCCTTCAGGGCCTTCTCGGCGAGCGCCCGCCATTCGGCCGCGGAGGCGGCCGCGAAGTCGGCGGCGAGCGGGATCGTCTCGGTCACGGAAGCTCCTCCGGCGCTGTGCGGGTCTCCTGCCCGCTGGGCCGCCCATTTGTGCGCCGCAGCAGCCGGCCGGTGCAAGCCGTCCGTTCGTCCAAGCCACGCCGATCGGCCGTGCCCATCCGACGCAGGCCGCGGTCGCCGCCCCGCTCAGGCGAAACAGTGGCCGACGGCCCAGCCGATCATGCCGGCGACGCCGACGAAGAAGAGGAGGTAGCAGGCTCGCGCGGCCGTCGAGATGAGCGACGGGGAGAGCCCCGACAGGTCGGAGACGACGAGCAGGCTGATGCCGACGAAGGACGCGGCGGCGATGCCGAGGCAGATCGCCGGCAGGCGGTAGAGCCCTCCGCCGGCGGCCGCGGCGGGCGGGCGGCGGCGGGCGACGACGCACGTCACGGCGAAGGTGGCGATCGACAGGAGCGAGGTCGCCGGTGCCGAATCCTCGGCGATGGCGGGGTTGAGAGCCGGGAAGAGATCGTAGCTCTTGGGCAGGAACGGCAGCACCGCTGAGAGGAAGCCGAGCAGCGTCGTCACCGCGTCGAGGATCGCCTTCACTTCTGCGGCCCCACCCGCCGCCAGAACGCCTCGCTCGAGTAGAGCGGCCTGGCCCCGGCCGTCGTCAGGATGCCGACGGAGTCGATGGCGAGGGGCGCGCCGTCCGGGCTCGAGGCGAGCACGGTGGCGACGGCGGTGCCGATCGGCTCCTTCGTGGAGAACGAGAAGTCCAGCTTGGCACCGGGGTCGAGCAGGATCGGCTCGTTGACAAACGGCAGGGCGGCGAGCATCCATTCGCGCACGGGCATGTTGATCTGCAGCCGGACGACGCTCTCGCCGGCGTTCTCGATGCCGTAGCGGAAATAGTTCGTCGCCCCGTCGGCCGCCGCCGAGGAGCGCACGGTGATCCGGGCCGGGCTCGCGCCGGCCTCGCCGGGATCGATCTCGAACGTCGAGCGGACGCTGCTCGTCCGCGTCGGCTCGGCCGCCGCCCAGCCGCCCTCCGGCGGCAGCACCTGCGTGTCGTAGGCGTCGCCGGAGCTGACGCCGTAATAGAGCGGGCCGTTTTCGGTCCGGCGGCTGAGGAACGCCTCCACCTCGGCGCACGACGACGCGGCCGCGCCCTGCCGGAGGCGGCTGCGGTAGAAGCTCGCCACCTTCCAGTTGACGTCGGTAACGTCGCGGTCGCGGTGGTTCTGGACGGTGCGGCCGTAGCAGTAGAGCGGTGGGCTGTCGCTCGACCCGTTCCGCACCAGCCGGACCTTGTAGACCCAGGTGAGCGGCGCGTGGTCGCCGCCGTCGGAGGTCCGGACCTCCTCGCCGGCGCACGTGCACGGCTGCGCCAGCGCCGCCGTCGGCGCGGCGAGCCCGATCAGGAAGCCGGCGAGAAAGGTCCGCGCGCGCATGGTCTGCCCCCGGCAGGCGGCGTAAATCCTACCATAGGTGCTGCGCGTGGTCGGCCGCAATCTGCTGCCGTCGGCGGGTCGGTCCGTCGGCGGCCGCGGCAGCGTTGGAAAAAAGTGGAAAATCGAAGAATAAAGCGGAAATTAGCGCGCTTCCTGTCGGCGTGCCACGTTGGTATCGCCGCCTCTTGGTTCAAATATGCGCTTCCGCTCCCGCACTTGATAGCACGTCGACCAAGATCTATGACTGAACGACGGAAATGACGATCGATCGATTGCTCGGCCGGGATCGACGCGATCGAGTTTCACAGGAACCAACTTGCCACACACTGGCGAACCCGTTGTTGTTGGAGCGATTGTGGACTAAGACCAGCGGCGCTCGCGGTCGTCTCCCGCAGGGAGGCACGCGACCGCGATCGAGACGCATGCGGCGGGGCCCGTCTGGCCCGGCTGAAGGGGGATACAATGATCGGACTGAGGTTCAGCAGGACGGCTCTCGCCGTCGCGGCGTGCGCGTCGGGGCTCGCCCTGGCGGGCCCGGCGCGGGCGGCCGACGACGACGCGGATCCGGTGATGACCGTCAAGATCTTCAACAACTCGCCGGACTACAACATCTATCCGGTGCTCTCGACCGGCACCGCCGACGTCGACAAGTGGCTGCAGGCGGCGCAGAAGATCCCGAAGGCGAAGCTCGCCGCCAACCCGTTCCCGAAGCGGAACGAGTTCCGCCTCTACCTGGCGCCGACCGGTGACGGCATCCCACCGGGCGGCTCGCTCGAGCTGACCCTGCCGCTGCTGTCGCAGCTCGTGCCGACGGACAAGATCGACCCGAAGAAGACCGACCAGTTCGTCGACTGGTGGGGCGGCGGGCGCGTCGAGATCTTCTCCGCCCCGGCGAAGGACCACAAGCCGCCGGTGCAGCTGACGGAGGCCATCAACAAGCGGCCGCGCCAGTCGGTCGTCAATCCGATCGCCAAGACGCCGCTCCCCATCTGCCTCAAGGGTTGCGTCGGGCCACTGAAGATCTACAAGGATCCGGACGGCCTCGGGCACGACATGCCGTCGCAACTCACCGAATATACCTTCGGTGCGATCGACGATAAGAAAGATCCGATGCGGATCAATCCGAACAACGTCGACTACGACGTCTCCTACGTCGACGCCGCGTTCATGCCGGTGGCGATGGAGCCGTTCAACAACGAGCAGGTCGGCTATGTCGGCATGATCACATCGATCGACGACTTCAACGCCGCGATGGAGAAGTTCGTCGCGCCACGGTCGCAGTTCGTCGGCTGGCCGCAGTTCGTCGACCGGCAGGGCCGCGAGATCCTGAAGATCCCGTCGCCGATCAACGTCCTGGCCCGGCAGCCGTCGCCCGATCCGACGGATCTCACCCCGAAGCCGTGGAAGCCGATCAACAAGCTCGCCGCCCAGTACCGGGAATGCCTGCCGGCCTCGAACAAGGATCCACGTTGCGCGAAGATCCGCAACATTAAGGAAATGTTCGACGCAAACTACGAGAATTACGTCAATAAATACGTCGATCTTGGCTGCGACAAGAGCAAGAAGCCCGTGCCGATGTCGGAAAACCTGATGATCGGACATCTGTACGGCTGGACGCCGTTCAACGAGTACTGTGCTGCAAACAAAAATCTGCTGGAGAACACGCCGGTCTACAAGGACGACATGTACAAGAAGTACCTGCAGGTAAAGGAGCAGTTCGACCAACTCCAGTACCTGAAGGACGGCTGGTTCGATCCCTACGCCCTGCTCATCCACGGCAAGGACTACATCAACGCGCCGAACGTCTACGCTTACTCGGTCGACGACGCGGTGGGCAACATGCAGGTCGACGGCAACGGCATCATCCTCGCCGTCGGCGGCCAGCGCGGGCTGCCCAATGGCGACCCGGCGACGCCGCCGATCCACATCGCCTTCGGCTATGATCCGAAGGCCGAGGCCAAGTACGTCAAGTACGGCATCTGCAAGAAGGTGCCGGACAAGGCGGTCAACCCGAGCTTCGCGAGCTTCGACGTCTCGATCAACAACATCAAGAACTGCGACCTGACGCTGCTCGACAACAAGGGCCGGCTGTACACGTTCCAGATCACCGAGCAGCCGCCGTTCCCGAAGGCGGCGAAGTACACGCCGGAGACGCACGCCGTCGTCGACTGCAGCCCGACGAAGGATGCCGCGGCCAAGGCGACCTGCGAGCAGAACGCCTTCGGCTACACGGTGGTGAAGGGCAACGAGGTGAACAACTACGTCTCGTTCCCGGCCGCCGTCCAGCCGGCGAAGAAGCTCGTGCGCGTCAACTTCGGCTACGGCCCGGACGACAAGGTCAAGTACACCCAGTTCGGCGTGTGCTCGAAGACGCCGAACAAGCCCGTCGACCCGAAGGACACCGGCTTCAACCTGCCGTTCGGCAAGATCGAAGGCTGCGACATCTCGCTGAAGGACAACAAGGGCCGGCTGTACCTGTTCCAGATCACCAAGCAGCCGCCGTTCCCCGCGACGCCGCGGCTGACCCCGGCGACCCACGCCGTGATCGACTGCAGCGGCAACACCAACGCGGCCGCGAAGAACGCCTGCGCCGGCGCCTTCGGCTACACGACCGGAAGCGGCGACCAGGCGACGAGCGCCGTCATCTTCCCGGCTCCGAACCAGTCGGAGCCCTGACCGCGGCGCCCGACCACCGCAAGCAGAAGGCCCGCCCGGCGATCCGCGCCGGGCGGGCCTCGTCATGTTCTGGGAGCTGCGTCGGGCGCCGCCGCGCCGCCTCAGACGATCTGGTTGAGGCCGGGGATCTCGGCGACGATCTTGTCGACGAGCTCCTCGCCGACGTGCGCCTTGGCGAAGGCGACGACCTCGTGCGTCACCGCCTGGATCTGGCCCATGTCGAGGCCGGCGGCGGTGAGCTCGTTGAAGGCGGCGACGGCGCCCATGCCGCCGAGCAGGTTGCCGAGCCTGCCGCCGAGGAAGCCCGACTTGCCGCCCTCGCCGTGCGCCTTCAGCATCGCCTCGGCGCCGGGGAACTTGGCCACGAACTCGCCGACAAGCTCGGTCGGGCCGTCGCGATTGAGGAAGTTGATGATGATCTCGATCGCCTTGCGCACGACCGCCTCGTCGAGACCGGTCCGTTCGGTGATCCTCGCGATGAGCTCGTCCATCGTCTCTCCCGGCCCTTCTTTCCGCTGATCCGCTTTTCGCCGCTCGGCGTTCGCCGATCAAGTCAAACCGTCGGCGCGGCGTCGGCGCCCGCCGCGACGCATCGGCGCCGGGCGGCGGCCGTCGCGTTGTCGCCGCCGGGCGCCTCGCCTATAACCGGCCGGACGCAGAGCGGGGAAGGCCGATGCTCGAAGACGGCAGGGTTTTCATCGGCGGCAGCCTCGCCGCCGCCGGCATCAAGCCGGAATATCTGACGCTCGCGCTCGCCAACCGCCACGGGCTCGTCGCCGGCGCCACCGGCACCGGCAAGACGGTGACGCTGCAGGTGCTCGCCGAAGGCTTCTCGCGGGCCGGCGTGCCGGTGTTCTGCGCCGACGTCAAGGGCGACCTCTCCGGCATCGCCGCGACGGGCGCGCCGAAGGACTGGATGACGGCGCGGGCGAAGGAGATCGGCTTTACCGACTACGCGCCGGCGACCTTCCCGGTGATCTTCTGGGACCTGTTCGGGACCGAGGGCCATCCGATCCGCGCCACGGTCTCGGAGATGGGCCCGTTGCTGCTGGCGCGGCTGATGGACCTCAACGAGGTGCAGGAGGGCGTCCTCAACGTCGTCTTCCGCCTCGCCGACGACGAGGGGCTGCTCATCCTCGACCTCAAGGACCTGCGCGCGCTCCTCGCCCACGTCGCCGAGCGCGCCGAGGAGATCGGCCGGCTCTACGGCAACGTCTCGAAGGCCTCGGTCGGCGCCATCCAGCGCCAGCTCCTCGTCCTCGAGAACCAGGGCGGCGACAACTTCTTCGGCGAGCCGGCGCTCGCCATCGCCGACCTGATGCGCACCACCTACGACGGCCGCGGCACCATCAGCGTGCTCGCCGCCGACCGGCTGATGGCGAGCCCGCGGCTCTACGCGACGTTCCTGCTGTGGCTCCTGTCGGAGCTGTTCGAGGAGCTGCCGGAGGTCGGCGACCCGGAGAAGCCGAAGCTGGTGTTCTTCTTCGACGAGGCGCACCTCTTGTTCGACGAGGCGCCGAAGGCGCTCGTCGAGAAGGTCGAGCAGGTGGTGAGGCTGATCCGCTCGAAGGGCGTCGGCGTCTATTTCGTCACCCAGAACCCGCTCGACCTGCCGGACAGCGTGCTCGGCCAGCTCGGCAACCGCGTCCAGCATGCGCTGAGGGCCTTCACGCCGCGCGACCAGAAGGCGGTGAAGGCGGCGGCCGAGACCTTCCGCCCCAACCCGGCGCTCGACGTCGCCCGCGTCATCACCGAGCTCGCCGTGGGGGAGGCGCTGGTCTCGATGCTCGAGGGCAAGGGCGTGCCGTCGATGGTCGAGCGCACGCTGATCCGCCCGCCGTCGGCCGGCGTCGGGCCGATCGCGCCGGAACAGCGCTCCGCGATCCTGGCGGCGAGCCCGGTGCGGGGCATCTACGACGCCACCGTCGATCGCGAATCGGCCTACGAGATCCTCGCCGCGCGGGCGCAGGGAGCGGTGCAGCCCGGTGCCGCGCCGGCACCGGGCACGGCGCCCGGCCCGGACGGCGCGGCCGCGCCGGGCGGCTTCCTCGCCGGCCTCGCCGGCATGCTCGGCTCGGTGTTCGGCACCTCCAACGCCCGCGGCGAGCGGCTCTCCGTCGGCCAGGCGGTGGCCCGCGACCTCGCCCGCTCGGTGTCGAGCCAGGTGGCGACGCAGGTCGGCCGCAAGGTCGCCGGCAGCCTCGGCTCGACGGCGGCGCGCGCCCTTGCCCGCGGCGTCCTCGGCGGGCTGCTGCGGCGGTAGGGCGGGCGGCCGGGCCTCCGGGGTTCAGCCGGAGACCCGCTCCAGCACGAAGCGGACCCTCTCGGCGACCGGCGCCAGCGGCAGCTCGACGAGCTCGTAGCCGCAGGCGGCGTAGGTCGCCCGCATGGCCGCGCAGGTGCGCTCGGCCTCGGCGAAGTCCTGCCGGCGCTCGCGGTCCTGGTGGAAGATCTCCGGTCAGGCCGGCGCGACGAACACCTCGCGCCGGTAGCGGAACCGCTCGATCGCCCGCTCGACGTGGTCGGGAACCGGCAGCCCGGTGAGCCGCAGGTATCCGGCGACGTCGGGCACGCCGCGATCGAAGAAGACGAGGCCCGTCGCCGTCCGCGCCAAGTCGTGGGAGCGCATCTCGAACGAGAGCATCAGCGCCGCGAACGCCGCCGGGTCGAGCCAGGGCAGCGCCGGGCCGCCGATCGCCACCTGATCCCGGATGATCGCCCGGCCGGCCTCGGTGGTGGTGGCGTGGCCGGCCGCCGCCAGCGCCTCGATCAACGTCGACTTGCCAGAGCCCGGGCCGCCGGTGACGCCGACGAAGCGCTCCTCGGGATCGCGCATGCTCGTTGCTCCTTCGCTTGGTGATGGTGGGTGCCGGGCGGGGAGGGCCCTCCGCGCCGACCGTGACGAGGGCGGAGAGGCGTCCTATTGTCCTGCCCGCCGGCGTCGTCGCGCGCCGGGCCTTGTTGATGTCCGGGAGCCGCCTGCCATGCTCGATGCCGTCCTCGCCCGCTGCGACGCGAACCTGGAGGCGAGCCTCGACCGCCTCTACGGCCTGATCCGCATCCCCTCGATCTCCACCGATCCGGCGCACGACGCCGACTGCGACGCGGCGGCCAAGCTGTGCGCCGAGGCGCTCGCGGGGATCGGCTTCGAGGCGGCGGTCAGGCCGACGCCGGGGCGGCCGATGGTCGTCGGCCATCGCCGCGATCCCGGCGCAACGGGCCCGAGCGTGCTGTTCTACGGCCACTACGACGTGCAGCCGGTCGACCCCGTCGAGCTGTGGAAGACCGCGCCGTTCGAGCCGACGCTCGTCACCCGGGAAGACGGCTCGAAGATGATCGTCGCCCGCGGCTCCTCCGACGACAAGGGCCAGCTCCTCACCTTCGTCGAGGCCTGCCGCGCCTGGATCGAGGTCACGGGTGGCTTGCCGGTGCCGGTCTCGGTGTTGTTCGAGGGCGAGGAGGAATCGGGCAGCCCGAGCCTCGTCGACTTCCTCGAGGCCAACCGCGAGGAGCTGTCGAAGGATCTCGCCCTCGTCTGCGACACCTCGATGTGGAACGCCGACACGCCGGCGATCTCGATCGGGCTGCGCGGCCTCGTCGGCGAGGAGATCGAGATCACCGCGGCGAGCAAGGACCTCCACTCCGGCCACTTCGGCGGACCCGCGCGCAACCCGAACCACGTGCTCGCCGCGATCCTCGCGGCGCTGCACGACGCCGACGGGCGGGTGACGCTGCCGGGCTTCTACGCCGGCGTCCACGAGACGCCGGCCGAGGTCAAGGCGCAGTGGGAGGGCATGGACTTCACCGCCGAGAGCTTCCTCGGCCCGATCGGCCTGTCGATCCCGGCCGGCGAGCGCGGCCGCTCCGTCGCCGAGATGGTGTGGGCGCGGCCGACCTGCGAGGTCAACGGCATGATCGGCGGCTACACCGGCGCCGGCTTCAAGACGGTGATCCCGGCGAAGGCGTCGGCGAAGGTCTCCTTCCGCCTCGTCGGCGACCAGGATCCCGAGGCGATCCGCGCGGCATTCCGCCACTTCGTCGCCGAGCGGGTGCCGGAGGACTGCTCGGTCGCCTTCCACGCCCACGGCGGCTCGCCGGCGATCACCATCCCCGCCGACCTGCCGGCGCTCGCCAAGGGCCGCGCCGCCCTCGCCGCGGAGTGGGGCAGGGACGCGCTGCTGCTGGGCATGGGCGGCTCGATCCCGGTCGTCGGCGAGTTCAAGCGCCTGCTCGGCATGGACACGCTGCTCGTCGGCTTCGCGCTCGACGACGACGCCATCCACTCGCCGAACGAGAAGTACGAGCTGCGGAGCTTCCACAAGGGCATCCGCTCGTGGGCGCGGATCCTCGGCGAGCTCGCGGCGTGATGAAGGCCGTCTGCGTCTATTGCGGGTCGAGCCCCGGCGAGCGGCCGGACTATGTCGACGGCGCCCGGGCGCTCGGCCGGGCGATCGCCGGCCGCGGCGCCACCCTCGTCTACGGCGGCGCCAGGGTCGGCTTGATGGGGGCGGTCGCCGACGCGGCGCTCGCCGCCGGCGGCCGCGTCGTCGGCATCATTCCCGAGGCGCTGGTCGCCAAGGAGATTGCCCACCCGGGGCTCACCGAGCTGCACGTCGTCGCCTCGATGCACGCCCGCAAGACGATGATGGCCGACCTCTCCGACGGCTTCGTCGCGCTGCCCGGCGGCGTCGGCACGCTCGAGGAGATCTTCGAGATGTGGACCTGGGCGCAGCTCGGCCACCACGTGAAGCCCTGCGCCCTCCTCGACGTCGCCGGCTATTGGCGCAAGCTCGTCGCCTTCCTCGACCACCAGGTCGAGGAAGGCTTCGTGCGGCCCGCCCACCGCGAGATGCTCGCCGTCGACCACGACCCCGAGCGCCTCCTCGCCCGCATGGAGCGCTACGAGGCGCCGGTGGTGCCGAAGTGGATCGCCGCGGGGGAGAGGTAGGATCCTCACCCGAGCGCGAGCAGCCCCTCGAGGCTCGGCAGGACCGCCGAGGGCGGGATGTCGGCGTATTCCTCCGGCCGGCCGAAGCGGTTGATCCACACGGTGCGGAAGCCGAACACGGTGGCGCCGGCGACGTCCCAGCGGTTCGAGGACTGGAAGGAGATGGCGGAAGGGAAGACGCGGAAGTGCGTCGCGACGAGGTCGTAGACCTCGGGCGCCGTCTTGTAGCGCTTCAGCCCGTCGACCGAGAACACCTCGTCGAGGAGATCGCCGAT
>Ga0255338_1006254_pt1 | contig 10238 bp, 8 predicted proteins | sample MeOH1_35cm_T4_19_FD_203715 | JGI IMG/M metagenome (GOLD analysis project Ga0255338, IMG submission 203715) | Sandy soil microbial communities from University of British Columbia, Vancouver, Canada - MeOH1_35cm_T4_195 | ecosystem: Engineered > Artificial ecosystem > Sand microcosm > Unclassified ...
AACAGCGCCGGGTTGCTGCTCATCACCTGCGGGCCGGGCTGGATGTTGTGGATGGTCATCGCGCCCACCATCAGCGCCATCACGGCGTTGGGCGGAATGCCCAGCGTCAGCAGCGGGATGAACGAGGTCTGCGCCGCGGCGTTGTTGGCCGATTCCGGACCCGCCACGCCTTCGATCGCGCCCTTGCCAAACTCATGCGAGTACTTCGAGGTCTTCTTTTCCAGCGAGTAGGCCGCGAACGAAGCCAGCGCCGCACCACCGCCAGGCAGGATGCCCAGCGCCGAACCCAGTATCGTGCCGCGCAGCACGGCCGGGATCATGCGCTTGAAGTCTTCCTTGGTCGGGAACAGGTTGGTGATGTGGTCGGTGAAGGTCTCGCGGTGTTCCTTCTGTTCCAGGTTCGCGATGATTTCCGCGAAGCCGAACACGCCCATGGCCACCGACACGAAGTTCAGGCCGTCGGTCAGTTCGGGCACGTCGAACGAGAAGCGCGCCGCGCCCGAGTTCACGTCGGTGCCGACCAGGCCCAGCAGCAGGCCCAGCACGATCATCGAAATGGCTTTCACCAGCGAGCCCGAGGCCAGCACCACGGCGCCGATCAGGCCCAGCACCATCAGCGAGAAGTACTCGGCGGGGCCGAACTTGAACGCCAGTTCCGACAGCGGCGCCGCAAACGCCGCCAGGATCAGCGTGGCCACGCAGCCGGCGAAGAACGAGCCCAGGCCGGCGGTGGCCAGCGCCACGCCCGCACGGCCGCGCCGCGCCATCTGGTAGCCATCGATGGTGGTCACCACCGACGACGATTCACCAGGCAGGTTCACCAGGATGGCGGTGGTGGAGCCGCCGTACTGGGCGCCGTAGTAGATGCCGGCCAGCATGATCAGCGCGGCCACGGGGGGCAGCGTGTAGGTCACCGGCAGCAGCATGGCGATGGTGGCGAGGGGCCCGAGGCCCGGCAGCACGCCAATCAGCGTCCCCAGCACGCAGCCCAGGAAGGCGTATGCAAGGTTCTGGAAGGACAGGGCGGTAGCGAAGCCCAGACCGAGATTGCTCAACAGTTCCATTTCGGCCGTCTCCTCAGGTGTTCAGGAAAGCCGGCCACACCGGCATCTGCAGGTTGATGCCATACACGAATGCACCCATGCTGATCAGCACGAGGACGATCGCGTTCAGGATGGCGCCCTTCCAGCTGAACTCATGGCTGGCCATCGAGGAGACCAGGACCAGTACGATGACCGACAGCACCATGCCGAGCGGCTTGAGCAGCAGGCCGAACAGCACCACGGCGCCCAGGATCCACAGCAGCGTCTTGACGTCCCAGCGGGCCAGCGCGTCTTCCTCTTTCTTGGACGACAGCGACCCCCACAGGACCAGCGCGCCCAGCAGGGCGAGCACGATGCCGAGCCAGAACGGGAAGTATCCCGGTCCCATCTTGGCGGCCGTTCCCATGGAATAGCCACGGGCGACGAAGGAAAAGCCGAATCCGACCAGGATGAACATCAGGCCGGAGGCAAAGTCCTTTTGGCTACGTATGCGCAAAATGATTCTCCTCGATATGAAGCTTGAAATCCGCGTGGCGACGATCGGCGTGCGCGCTGTTTCGCGCTTGGTGCACTGTCCCGGAGGACAACTCCCCCCAACCCCGCCACGAGCAGGGTGGAAGTTAAAAGCGCATCCTTTCAGCTACCTTTCATATGTCTGCAATATGGGGCAACTTCAGGGTATCTCCCTACGCAGACGTCTGAAAGTCAGCAGAAAGCCGAGCGTAAGTCGTTGACAAGGCAAGGGAATTTGCGCGGCGAAAGGGGGCGGCGGGCGTGCGCTATCATTCGCCGGCGCCAGGCGGGCTGGTGCGCAAGCGAGCCACAACGAATCGCTACGAAGCGAAAGGAGCCGTTTGGAAAGTATCGACCATGCCATCCTGCTTGGCGCCGTGGTGATGACGCTGGGCATCCTGCTCGGGGTGTTCTCGGCGCGCTTCGGCGTGCCGTTCCTGCTGGTGTTCCTTGGCGTCGGCATGCTGTCGGGCGTGGACGGGCCGGGCGGCATCCGGTTCGCCAATGCCTGGCTCAGCTTCCTGGTGGGCAATATCGCGCTGGCGGTCATCCTGCTCGATGGCGGGCTGCGCACGCGCTTCGCCACGTTCCGGGTGGCGCTGAGGCCGTCGCTGTCGCTGGCCACGGTGGGGGTGGCCATCACGGCCGGGCTGGTCGGGCTGTTTGCGTCGTGGATGCTCGGCATCGACTGGAAGCTCGGCCTGTTGCTGGGCGCGATCGTCGGCTCCACCGATGCCGCGGCCGTGTTCTCGCTGCTCAACGGCAGCGGCATCCGGCTCAAGGAACGCGTGGCCAGCGTGCTGGAGATCGAGTCGGGCATCAACGACCCGATGGCCATCTTCCTGACCCTGACGCTGATCGAATGGATCACGGCGCCGCACGGCATGACACCGGCCGCGCTGGCCTGGCGGCTGGTGGTGCAGTTTGGCGTCGGGGGTGTGCTGGGCGCGGCGCTGGGCTATTGCCTGGCCAACGTGATGGAGCGGGTCCACGTGGCCGAGGGGCTGCAGGCCATCCTGGTCTGCGCGGGCGGCTGCATGGTGTTTGCGATCGTGCAGTCGCTGCATGGCAGCGGCTTCCTGGCGGTCTACCTGACCGGGATGATCGTGGGCAACCGCGAGCGCGCCGTGACCGACGACGCCATGCGCGCGATGGACGGCCTGGCGTGGCTGGCGCAGTCGGTGATGTTCCTGCTGCTGGGGCTGCTGGTCACGCCGAGCCAGCTCTGGGACATCGCGCTGCCGGCCGGGGCCGTGGCGCTGTTCCTGATGTTCGTGGCCCGGCCGCTGGCCGTCGGGGTGGCGCTGCTGCCGTTCCGGTTCAGTGGCCGCGAGAAGGCGTTCGTGGCATGGATGGGGCTGCGCGGCGCGGTGCCCATCGTGCTGTCGCTGTTTCCGTTGCTGAAGGGCATGGAGGATTCCGGGCTGCTGTTTCGCATGGCGTTTGCGGTGGTGCTGGCGAGCCTGCTGTGCCAGGGCACCACGGTGGCGCTGGCGGCGCGGCTGGCGCGCGTGCTGCGGCCCGGGTACGCGGAGCCGCTCTCGCGCGAGCGGCTGCAGGGCACGCGGGAGCCGGCGCTGGAGCTGATGCAGTTCCTGGTGGCGGCCAATGCCCCGGTGGAGAACCTGCGCGCGGACCAGTTGGAATTGCCGCTGCGCTGCCGGCTGATGACGGTGGTGCGCGAGGGGGCGCTGGTGCCGCTGGACCAGGTGATCCTGCGCGCGGGCGATGTGGCGTCGGTGCTGGCGCCGGGCGGGGCGGTGCCGCTGCTGTCGCGGCTGTTCCTGACCGCGGCGCGGCCACCGGCCTGGGACCAGGTCTCGCACGACTTCCTGCTGTCCGGCGACGCGCTGCTGCGCGACGTGGCGGCGCTCTACGGCACGCGGGCGCTGACGCCGGCCGAGCACGCGCTGACACTGGAGCACGCGATGCTGGCGGTGTTTCCGTCGCCCCCGGTGGAGGGCGACGCCGTGGAGATCGCCGGCCTGCGCCTGACCGTGACACGGATGGAAGGGCCGAAGATCGTGCAGGTCGGCCTGCTGCTGCCACGCGGCCCCGCCAGCGCGGACGCGCTCAAGGACAGGATGTGGAGGTTGCGGCGGCGCGCGCCGTGACAAGGCTTTTGAGAATTAGGGCCTTTCCGGGGCGCGTACGATCGGCTATACTTGTACAGGTAATTGAACAAGTGAGGCAATCATGCGCACAGTCCATTTTTCGGATGCCCGCAACAACCTGAAAGCAGTGATCGATCAGACCATAGATGACGCGGACGTCACGCTGATTACGCGGCGCGATGCACCGAACGCCGTGCTGATGTCGCAGGAACTTTACGAAAGCATTGCCGAGACGCTGCATTTGCTTCGCTCTCGTGCCAATGCTGAACATCTGGCTAGCTCGATCGCCCAATTGCGTGAAGGGAAAGCGAAGGAGCGCGCGCTGCCGGAGGACCGTGAATGACACGTAAGGTCCTCTTTACGCCTGCCGCGTGGGACGACTACGTGTACTGGCAAGGCCAGGATCGTAAGACGCTTAAACGTATCAACCAGTTGGTGAAGGAAGCGCAGCGTACGCCTTTCGAGGGCATTGGCAAACCTGAAGCCCTTGTCGGAAACCTCACTGGTTTCTGGTCGAGGCGCATCGACGATGCGAACCGCCTTGTTTATGAGGCGACCGAAGACCAGATCAACATCGTGGCTTGCCGATATCACTACTGACAAGCCGCCCAACGCGCGCCCTCAATCCACCTTCGCCCCCGACGCCTTCACCACCTGCCCGTACTTCTTCAGTTCGCGCTGGATCAGCGCGGCGAACTGCTCGGGCGTGGTCGGGGCGGGCTGGGCGCCGATGCGGGCCAGGCGGGTCTTCATCTCATCGGTCTTGAGGATCGCCACGATGTCGTGGTTGAGCCGTTCCACGATCTCGCGCGGGGTGCCGGCCGGGGCCAGGACGCCGAACCACGTGGAAATGTCGAACCCTTCGAGCCCGAGTCCCTTGCCGGCCTCGGCAATCGTGGGCAGGTCCGGGAACGCGGCGGCGCGCGCCGGCGTGGTCACGGCAAACGCCTTGAGCTTGCCGGCCTTGATGTTGGCCGATGCCGAGGCAAGGTTGTCGAAGATCAGGTCGGTCTGGCCGGACAGCACCGACAGCTGCGCCGGCGACGCGCCGTTGTACGGGATATGGACCATGCTCACCCGGGCCATGCTCTTGAACAGCTCGCCCGACAGATGCCCGGCGCTGCCGTTGCCGCCCGACGCGTAGTCGAGCTTGCCCGGATGCTTGCGCGCGTATTCCACAAGGTCGCGCACCGTGTTGATGTGCAGTTCGGCGGCCTTGCCCGGGTGCATGACCAGCACGTTCGGCACATCGGCCACCAGCGTGATCGGCGCGAAGTCCTTGACCGGGTCATACGGCATCTTCGCGAACAGCGTGGGATTGATGGCATGGGTGGCCACCGCGCCCATCACGATCGTGTAGCCATCGGCCGGCTGCTTGGCGACGTAGTCCGCGCCAAGGTTGCCGCCGGCGCCGGGCTTGTTCTCCACCACCACGGGCTGGCCCAGACTGTCGCGCAGGCGCTCGCCAATGGCGCGCGCCACGGTGTCCAGCGGGCCGCCGGCCGGGTAGGGCACCACGAACTTGACCGGCTTGGCCGGCCAGTTGCCGGCGGCGTGGGCCGGCGCGGGGGCCATGAGGGTTGCCGCCAGCGCGGCGGCGGAGGCAGCGGTCCTGGTGGCCGCCAGCAGGGTCTTCAGCATCTTGGGAATCTGCCTGAAATGAAGGAAATTCAGCGCGCGCCGATGCCGCGCGCCATCATCACGGCGCAGAGCGGCAGCAGGATGAACACGTGGGCCTCGATCATGACCCAGCGGCGGGCGCGTCTGATCTCGGCCGGCGTGGGCACGAAGTCGGGCAGCTTGCGCGCCTGCTTGCGCCAGCGCGCGATGGCGAACGTGGGCGGCAGCGAGCACAGCGCAATCAGCACGAACACGGTCACCTTGGCATGGAACCACGGGTTGTGCAGGTAGAAATCCACCCCTTTGGCGCCGTAGAACAGCCGCAGCAGCCCGGAGGCCAGCACCACCATCGCCGACAGGAAGTAGAACAGGTCGTACAGCGACAGCCGCCGCACGATGGCGGGGGTCATCCCGGGCCGCAGCACCACGGCCTCGGCGGCCAGCAGGGTCACCAGGATGAAGATGGCCAGGAAATGGAAAAACGCCAGCAGGGCATCGGTCAGCATGCATTCTCCTTTTGGGTATCGGGGACGCCAACGGAATACTCGCGCGCGGCCCACGCCGGCGGTCAGGACATGATCGTCAGAGAACGCCCTTGGCGCGCAGGGCGGCGATGTGTTCGGCACTGTAGCCGAGTGTCTCGCGCAGCACCACCTCGGTGTGCTCCCCAAGCAACGGCGGATGGCGCAGCGCCTCGGGCGGCGTGACGCTCATCTTCATGGGGCTGCCCACGAGCTTGACCTCGCCGGCCGTGGGGTGGGGCAGGTCCACGCGCAGGCCGCGCGCCAGCACCTGCTCGTTCTCGAAGACCTCGTCCAGCGTGTTGATCGGGCCGCAGGGCACGCCGGCCTGTTCCAGGTCGAGGATCCATTGCTCGCGCGTGCGCGGCAGGACCATGTCGGCCAGGATCGGCACCAGCACGTCGCGGTGCGCCACGCGCTGGGGGTTGGTGGCGAAGCGCGGGTCATCGGCCAGTTCCGGGCGCCCGCCGGCCGTCACGAACTTGCGGAACTGCCCGTCGTTGCCCACCGCCACGATGATCCAGCCATCGGCGGCATGGAAGGTCTGGTAGGGCACGATGTTCGGGTGCGCGTTGCCCCAACGGCGCGGCGCCACGCCGCTGGCCAGGTAGTTGGTGTTCATGTTGGCCAGCATCGACACCTGCACGTCCAGCAGTGCCATGTCGATGTACTGGCCCTCGCCGGTGCGGTCGCGGTGGGCCAGCGCGGCCAGCACGGCGATGGTGGCGTACTGGCCGGTCATCAGGTCCGAAATGGCCACGCCGGCCTTCTGCGGGCCGCCGCCGGGCAGGTCGTCGCGCTCGCCGGTCAGGCTCATGAAGCCGCCCATGCCCTGGATGATGAAGTCGTAGCCGGGGCGCTGCGCGTACGGGCCGGTCTGGCCGAAGCCGGTGACCGAGCAATAGATGATGTCCGGCTTGACCGCCTTCAGCGATTCATAGTCGAGGCCATACTTCTTCAGTTGGCCGACCTTGTAGTTCTCGAGCACCACATCGCTTTGCGCGGCCAGGTCGCGCACCAGCTGCTGGCCCTCGGGCGTGCTGATGTCGCAGGTGACCGAGCGCTTGTTGCGGTTGGCGGCCAGGTAGTAGGCGGCCTCGGCGGTATCGCGGCCGTCCTCGGCCTTGAGCCAGGGCGGGCCCCAGGTGCGGGTATCGTCACCTGCGCCAGGACGTTCGATCTTGATGACGTCGGCGCCGAAATCGGCAAGGTTCTGGGCGCACCATGGCCCGGCAAGAACGCGGGTCAGGTCGAGGACGCGGAGATGGCTCAAGGCTCCCATGGCAGAGGCGGCTCAATATAAGAGGGGTGGGAATGGCCCAGCACTCTACCACCGGGCCGGGCGGCCGATGCACCCTGACGGGGCGCCGGCGCGCCATCGGTGGGCGATAGCCGGCCAGCGGGGCGCTCCCGGGGCCGGGGAGCCGGGGCGGGGCGCGCGGGAGTGCCCCGGGAAGGGGCTTGCCCCGTATAATCAACGGTTTGCAAATCCAACCTGACTGACTGCGCCCTGCCACGAAGCGGGATGCGCCCGATACAACATGAAAGTCTCCGACATTCGCAGCAAGTTCTTGCAGTACTTCGAGTCGAAGGGCCATTCCGTGGTCCGCTCGTCCAGCCTGGTGCCGGCGAACGACCCGACGCTGCTGTTCACCAATTCGGGCATGGTGCAGTTCAAGGACGTGTTCCTGGGCACCGACAAGCGTCCCTACACGCGCGCCACGTCGTCGCAGCGCTCCGTGCGCGCGGGCGGCAAGCACAACGACCTCGAAAATGTGGGCTATACAGCACGTCACCACACGTTTTTCGAGATGCTGGGCAATTTCTCGTTTGGCGACTATTTCAAGCGCGAAGCCATCCAGTTTGCGTGGGAGCTGCTGACCAAGGTCTACCAGTTGCCGGCCGAGAAGCTGTGGGTCACGGTGTACGCCGAGGACGACGAGGCTTACGACATCTGGGCCAAGGAAGTGGGCGTGCCGGCCGAGCGCATCGTGCGGATCGGCGACAACAAGGGCGCGCGCTACGCATCGGACAACTTCTGGCAGATGGCCGACACCGGCCCGTGCGGCCCGTGCTCGGAAATCTTCTATGACCACGGTCCGGAAGTGTGGGGCGGCCCGCCGGGATCGCCCGATGAAGACGGCGACCGCTATATCGAGATCTGGAACCTGGTGTTCATGCAGTTCAACCGCGACGAGCAGGGCACCATGACGCCGCTGCCCAAGCCGTGCGTGGACACCGGCATGGGCCTGGAGCGCATTGCCGCGGTGCTGCAGCACGTGCACAGCAACTATGAGATCGACCTGTTCCAGGCACTGATCAAGGCCGCCGCGCGCGAGACCCGCATCGACAACCTGAACCAGAATTCGCTGAAGGTCATTGCCGATCACATCCGCGCGTGCGCGTTCCTGATCGTGGATGGCGTGATTCCGGGCAACGAGGGCCGTGGCTACGTGCTGCGCCGGATCGTGCGCCGCGCGATCCGCCATGGCTACAAGCTGGGCCAGAAGTCGCCGTTCTTCCACAAGCTGGTGCCGGACCTCGTGGCGCAGATGGGCGAGGCGTATCCCGAGCTGGCCGACGCGCAGGCGCGCGTGGCGGAAGTGCTCCGGGCCGAGGAAGAGCGTTTCTTCGAGACCATCGAGAACGGCATGACGATTCTCGATGCCGCCGTGGCCGGCCTGAAGGCGAAGGGTGGCAAGGTGCTGGACGGCGAGCTGGCGTTCAAGCTGCACGATACGTTCGGTTTCCCGCTCGACCTGACCCAGGACGTGGCGCGCGAGCAGGAAATCTCGGTGGACGAGGCCGCGTTCGACGCGGCGATGACCCGTCAGCGGGAGCAGGCCCGCGCGGCGGGCAAGTTCAAGATGGCCGCCGGCCTGGAGTACACGGGCGACAAGACCGTGTTCCATGGCTATGACGCGCTGGGCATCGAGCGTGCCCGCGTGACGGCGCTGTATGTGGATGGCGCGTCGGTGGCCGCGATGCAGCCGGGGCAGACCGGCGTGGTCGTGCTCGACAACACGCCGTTCTATGCGGAGTCCGGCGGCCAGGCGGGCGACCAGGGCACGCTGGTGGCGGGTCCGGCTGTGTTCACCGTGGCGGACACCACCAAGGTCCAGGCCGATGTGTTCGGCCACCAGGGCACGCTGGCCAATGGCCCGCTGAAGGTGGGCGATACCGTGGCGGCGCAGGTGGACGCGATCCGCCGCGCACGCACGGTGCGCAACCACTCGGCGACGCACCTGATGCACAAGGCGCTGCGCGAGGTGCTGGGCACGCACGTGCAGCAGAAGGGCTCGCTGGTCGATGCCGACAAGACGCGCTTCGACTTCTCGCACAATGCGCCGCTGACCGATGCGGAGATTCGCCAGGTCGAGGACATTGTCAACGCCGAGATCCTGGGCAATGTGCCGACGCATGCCGAGGTGATGCCGTTCGATGACGCCGTCAAGAGTGGCGCGATGGCGCTGTTCGGCGAGAAGTACGCGGACGATGTGCGCGTGCTGTCGATCGGCACGTCGAAGGAACTTTGCGGGGGCACGCACGTGTCGCGTACCGGCGATATCGGGGTGTTCAAGATCGTGGTGGAGGCCGGCGTGGCGGCGGGGATTCGTCGCGTGGAGGCGATTACCGGCGATAACGCCCTGCACTACCTGCAGTCGCTTGATGCGCGGTTGAACGAGGCGGCGGCGGCGCTGCGGGCGCAGCCTTCGGAACTGGTGCCGCGCATCGGCCAGGTGCAGGAGCAGGTGCGGGCGCTTGAGAAGGAGCTCGAGAAGCTCAAGAGCAAGCTGGCGGCTTCGCAGGGCGATGAGCTGGCTGAGCAGGCGATCGACATCAATGGCTTGAAGGTGCTTGCGGCCCAGCTTGACGGGGCCGACGTGAAAACCCTCCGCGAGACCATGGACAAGCTCAAGGACAAGCTCAAGAGCGCGGCGATCGTGCTCGGGGCGGTGGTCGATGGGAAGGTCTCTCTTATTGCCGGGGTGACTGCCGATGCGACTTCCAAGGTCAAGGCCGGTGAATTGGTGAATTTTGTCGCCCAGCAGGTGGGCGGCAAGGGCGGCGGGCGGCCAGATATGGCTCAGGCCGGGGGGACAGAACCCGCCAAGCTGCCGGCGGCGCTGGCCGGCGTCAAGGAATGGGTTGCTGCCAAGGTTTGATTGGCTGGTTGTTTTGTTTTGAATCAGGGGCGCCCGAGGGGGTGCCCCTTGTTTTTGGGGTTTTGGGATTTTGAGCCCAATGGCGTGTTTCACATCACCCTGCGGGCGCTGCGACTCACTTTTCTTTGTCTCGCCCGGCGTGTGTCAAGGTAGTTGTCGCGTCCGCCGTTATGCAGCTTCCCGGTACTGCCTAGGCTCCAACCCAGCTCGCTCCGGGTTTAGGTAGACCTCTGGTGCCAAGTCCCAGTCCCGGATTTCCGC
>Ga0255338_1006255_pt1 | contig 10236 bp, 7 predicted proteins | sample MeOH1_35cm_T4_19_FD_203715 | JGI IMG/M metagenome (GOLD analysis project Ga0255338, IMG submission 203715) | Sandy soil microbial communities from University of British Columbia, Vancouver, Canada - MeOH1_35cm_T4_195 | ecosystem: Engineered > Artificial ecosystem > Sand microcosm > Unclassified ...
CTCGCCGCTTCTTCCAGCGTAGCGTCGCGCTTCGGGAAAGCGAAGCGGACCATGCGCTTTCCCTCTTCCCAGCCTGCCGGGTAGAAGCTGCTGCCGGGCACTACCGCTACCCCGATTTCTTTGATCAGGTGCATGGTGAACGCCACGTCGTCTGGGAAGCCGAACGGGGTGATGTCCGCCAGCGTGTAGTAGGCGCCTTCGGGGACCATCGGCGCCAGGCCGGCGGACTGCAGCATCGCGGTCACCCGGTCACGGCGAGACGTGTACTTCTCCACCAACTCCTGATAGTAGCGCTGCGGCAGTTCCAGCGCCGTCGCGGCGGCCTCCTGCAGCGGGTGCGGAGCGCCGACGGTCAGGAAGTCGTGCACGCGGCGGATGCCGGTGGTGAGCGCGGGCGGCGCGATGGCCCAGCCGATGCGCCAGCCGGTGACGCTGAACGTCTTGCTCGCGCCGCTGATAGTGATGGTTCGCTCCCGCATCCCGTCCAGGCTCGCCAGCGACACGTGCTCCCGTCGATCGTACAGGATGTGTTCGTAGATTTCGTCGGTGATAGCGAGGCAGTCGTGCCGTAGGCAGAGCGCCGCAATCGCTTCCAGTTCACCGCGGGTGAACACGTGCCCGGTGGGGTTGTGCGGCGTATTCACGATGATAGCCCGCGTCCGCTCGCCGAACGCGGCCGCCAACTCCTCCGGATCAAAGGCCCAAGACCCACGCTCTCCCGTCTCTGCTTTCCCTTCTCTACTATCGGAATGATGTAGACGCACGTAGACCGGTGTGGCTCCCGAGAGGATGGCGTCCGGACCGTAGTTCTCGTAGTAGGGCGTGAAAACGATTACCTCGTCGCCGGGGTTGCAAACCGCCATGAGGGTGGCGATCATCGTTTCCGTGGCGCCGCAGCAGACGGTGACGTGGGCGAGGGGATCGGTGGGGAGGTGGTTGAACTCGGCTGCACGCCGGGCGATCGCCTCCCGCAGGCGAGGGGTGCCCCAGGTGATCGCGTATTGGTTGTGCCCTTCCCGCAACGCGCGGCAGGCAGCGTCGACGATCTCCTGCGGTGGGTCGAAGTCCGGGTAGCCCTGGGCGAGGTTCACCCCTCCGTGGATGACGTGGAGCCGGGTCATCTCCCGGATGACGGACTCCTGAAAGCTAGCGGCGCGGTGCGAGATCTGCATAACCCGTTTTTATCGCCTGCCGGCGAGTCGATGGCCGTGAATGAGTGGTACTGGATGCGAAGTTTGAGCTTGTGGTCGCGGGCAGGATGCCCGAAATCGCAGCTCACTTCCACAAGAGCTGGTTCAACCAGCCGTAGGTAGCGCGCCCCGCTTCAAGTCTCCATACAGCGCGGCGATCTCATCCAGCGGCGCGGCGTAGTAGCCGCGGTAGCGCTCGCCGCGTTTGAGGCAACCGTAGAAAGTCCCCTCCGGTCCGTCGTGCTTCCGGCTGGCGGAGTTCGCGTGCAGGATGAAGAGATCGCTGCTGAAGCCGAGCAACCGATCCGGAACTGCCGAGCCCAGGATCTCCTGAAGGGCGAGCCGATTGCGGCCCGGGGGGAGGGGCATATTCTTCTCGGCGTCGTCGTAACCCGGGTACTCGCCGCGCTGCGTGACGGAATAGTCCCACGCAACGGTAATCAGATCCCAGCTCACACGCCGGTTGCCCGCGTTTCGCTCTGCGACCCATTTCCGGAGCGTCTCGGCGCCGAAGCCGGGCGCACTCCAGTCCGCGTTCGTCTTGCCATGACAGAAGGCGCTCCAGGTGTCTTCCGCTGCGCCCGTGTACCGGATGGGCAGCGTTTCCCCGGGCTGCAGCCCCACGCGCAGCAACCCATGCGGGTACTCATCATACAGCACGTCCAGACCCGGCCCCTGATCCCGGTTTGGATAGATGTCGTACACTGCCACGCGCTCCGGGTTGATGCGCTTGAACGCATGGCAAAGCGTGCGCAGCTCGACCGGGGAGAAGACGGGGGTGCCGGGCTGGTCGTACATGCGCAGCACGAGAGCCGGCACGATCTCCACGTCTTTCGGGCAATTCTTCCGCCACCACCCGAAGATCCGGACCGCATCCTCGACCGGCATTTCGGCGTGGTAGATCAGGTAGAGTCGGCTCGCGCCGTAATCTTTCGTAAGAAGCCGGGCGGCGTTCGCCACCTCTACTGATGAAGGCGGCGGCGTGGCACGGTAGTCAAGGCCCCAGTAGCCCTTTTGCGTGCTCTCTCCGAGGGATGCATGCAGCCAGTAGGAGCGCTCCAGCTTACGCACCTGCTGAGATTGGGTCCGCGGTACCGCCGCCGGTGAACCTTCGGCACCGGCGGAGACAACGCACGAGACCAAGAGCGCCGCGAGTGGCGCCAGGACGAATTGCGCCAGCCGCGGCGCTGAAGTGAACCTGGAGGTGATCACGTTAACAGGATGATTCACTCCGGCGCCTGTGCCATGGCTCAGGCCGCCACCAGAGCCTGGACTCGGCCGGCAATGCCCCGGCCGATGAAGCGCCCTGTGAAGAAGTAGAAGACGATATTGATGAACGTGCCCGGGCTCCGGCTCATGAGGAACTCCAGGCCCAGCAGCAGCAGTCCGGCACCCACGCCTACGTACACCGCCTGGTCTTCTTCCAGGTTTGCGGCACCGATGATCAGCCCCGCCAGGCTGCCGAAGAAACCGTAGGCGAATGCATAGACGATCATGCCGAAGAAGAACGCCGCGTCGAAGGTTGGGCGGCCTCCGATGCCCACGAAGGCGGAAACTACCGTCCAGAGCGTCCACCATTGGCCGTAGAGAAGCCCCCAGCCCCAACCGCGCAGTAGCCGGAGCCCCACGCTAGGCGGCTGACCGCCGTAAGTCTGGTCCTGCGCGTAATACATGGCCGCCGGGCTGCCGGTGAATTCACCGTGCTGCGCCCCCGGAGCGGCAGGCGCCGCCGGCGACCAGGCGGGCGGTCCGCCGAGGGGAGCTTCCGTGCCGTAGCTCGCATTGCCCGGCGGCACCTGTCCCGGTGGAGGCGTCGGGTTCCAACTGCCGGGCGCGGCGGCCGGCTGGGGCGTCCAGACCGGCGGATTGGCCACCGTCGGGTCGGATGCGATCGGAACGGGCGGCGTCCAGGCCGGAGGGGCGCCGGCGCTGGGCGGCACTCCAAAAGGGGCGGCGGGCGGTGGGCCCAGGAGCGGAGCCGCAGGAGACGGACCGGCAGCCGCTCCGGGGGGCGCGCTCTGTAGTCGAACGAGTTGCTCGCGGGCGCCGGCATGGGCCGGGTTGAGCTGGAGTGCCTGCTCCAGAGCCTGCTTCGCCTCATCGACGCGCCCCGCCTGGGAGAGCGCAACGCCCAGGTTGTAGCGCAGTACCGCATCCGTGGGGGAGAGCTGCGCTGCTTGATTCAGCGCGTCAATTCCACCCGCGCGATCGCCCAGGCGGGTCCGGCAGATCCCCAAAAAGGCGTACGCCCGCGCGTCGGACGGGTTCTGCTGCACCGCCGTTTGAAGGCTGCTCATGGCGCCATTCAAATCGCCGGCCTGAAGGAGCCGCGCTCCCTCGTCCCGGGCGCTCTGCCCCTGCTCACTCATCGCGGCTCCTTACGTCTTGCACTGTTTCGAGATCGATCCAATTACCGAATCGATCGGTTCTCGATCGAACGGGACACGAGGTCCCGGGCTACCGCTTTTGGGGAGGGCGAGGCTCCCCAGAGTCCCTCTAGGAAATCCCCATCCCCCGGAGGTTTCGCAGGCTGATTGCCAGGCTTTCGAACGGGTCGCGCTGGCAGATGTCCTGCTCGATGATGTACCACACTACGCCGGCCTCTTTGCAGGCGGCCAAAATGGCGGGCCAGTTGAGGTTCCCTTCGCCCACCTCGGCCATGAGCTGCTCTTTGCCGCGGATGTTCATGTCCTTCAGGTGCACCAGCGGGCTTCGTCCGGCCACGCGCCGGATCCAGGCGGCCGGATCGCCGCCGCCGTGCTGGATCCAGTAGGTGTCGATCTCTGCAGTGAACGCCTCGGGATCGCTCTCCGCGTACAGGATCTCCAGCCCGGTGCGTCCGTCGAACTTCTCCATCTCCCAACTGTGGTTGTGGTAGCCCACCGTGAGGCCGCGCGCTTTAGCCTGCCGGGCGACCTCGGATGCTTCCCTGGCCAGGCGGGCATACCCCTCGCCGTTGCGGTACTCTTCGGGCGGGACCGGGATGGCGGTGTAGCGGCAGCCATAGATCTCGTGCTCCGCGATGACCGCGTCCAGCTCATCTCGGAATTGATGGAGGTAGGTGTGCGTGGCGCAGATCGTCAGCCCTTCTTCGTCGCAGATGCGCCGAAGCTCCTGCGGCTCGATGGGACCGACGGACGAGAGCTGCACCGCTCCGTAGCCGATCTCCGCGACCCGGTGTAGGGTCTTCGCAATGTCTTCCGGCGTCTTCAGGAAGTCGCGCAGGGTGTAGAGCTGCGCCGCGATGCAGGTGTCCGGCATGGGTGCGGAAACTCCTTCGTTTCGGACTGGCGTGCCAAAGAAGAGGCGTGTACGGCAAGTCCGGGTGCCGGCCGAACGCGCACGCTCCTAGATACGCCGCTCAGTGGAAAGCAACCTGCCACTTTCGCGTGAATGGCATGCAAGTGAAGAACGCGGGAGCTCGCCCGCCGGGCGAACGGCATCTCGTTCACGATAGAATCCCTCGTCTCCACCCATCCGCGCCGAGTAACCCACTCCATGCCGCCTCGCAAGCTGAAGCCCGCTCCTGCCCCCATCGTCTACGAGCGCCTCGCCGCCCTTTATCCGGACGCCGTGTGTGAGCTGACGTTCACCTCGCCGCTGGAGCTGCTGATCGCCACCATTCTTTCCGCACAATGCACGGATGTGCGGGTGAACCTGGTGACCGCGACGCTGTTCCGGAAGTACCGCAAGCCGGAAGATTACCTGGCGGTGCCGGCGGAAGAGCTGGAAGAGGACATCCACTCCACGGGCTTCTTCCGCAATAAGGCGAAGAACATTCGCGGGGCCTGCCGGCGCTTGCTGGAAGCTTATGGAGGGGAGGTGCCGGACTCGATGGAAGAGCTGCTGACCCTTCCCGGGGTGGCGCGAAAGACGGCGAATGTGGTGCTGGGCAACATCTTCAATAAGGCCGAGGGGATCGCGGTGGACACGCACGTGACCCGGCTCTCCGGCCTGCTCGGGCTGAGCGTGCATACCGACCCACCGAAGATCGAGCGGGACCTGATGCGCCTCTTCCCGCACGAGCAGTGGACGCTGATCTCGCATCTGCTGATTCTGCACGGCCGCCGCGTCTGCATCGCCCGCCGTCCCCAGTGCGCCGCCTGCGTGCTGAATGACGTGTGCCCGAGTGCGTTCGCTCTGGATAAGGCCAAGGCGGAATTAACCGCCAAGACGCAAAGGACGCAAAGAGGGACAGGAACGGGAGCAAAAGTAAAGCCGGCGACCAAGCCGAGGCCGCCGGTTTCGTGATTCGGGCTCGCAGCCGGTCGCCTCGTGCCCTCGTCGATCCAGCCAAGCAAACTTAGCCGTTCGAATTTAGCGCCTCTCCATCTTCTCGAGATCAAGATGGAGAGGCGCGGCCGGGTTCCCTCCGGGCGTCCGGATGAGGCTACGGGTTGACGATGACGCTGGTCTGGCGTCGCACGGGACGCTTGGCGCCGCTGAGGTCGGAGACGGTGAGGGTGACTACGTACGGCTGGAGCTCGCCGGGGCGGCCGGGAACGTCCGGGCTCTTCTTCCGGAACACGTGGACCGTGGCCGGGCCGGTGGCGTCTTCCTGGATGCTGTCTGAAAGATCGAAGTCCCAACTGTAGTGGAGGGGCGAGATGCCGCCGGTAGCCGCGGAGCGGAACTCCACGGCTTCGCCGACGGAGACTTCCAGGTCGTCCAGCGGGTCGACGGTGATCGGCTCGTCGTCGGAGGTCGTCTTGATCTCACCGATCCAGAACGTGTCTTTGGAGTCGCCGAAGACGCGCATCTCCTTCACCTTAACGGTCTGGGCTTTATCCATGCCCTTGAAGGCGACGTACGGGATGGCTACGGAGAACCAGCCTTCTTCCTGGGCGGGCTGCAGCATCACGGGGAAGTGGCTGGCCACGAAGGTGCCTTCTTCGCAGACCAGGACCACCTTCATCTTGTGGGTGTCCGGCGTCAGGGTCTGCTCGCCGCCGCCCATACTGAACTCCGGAGAGGCCCCTTCCAACCCCATTGGCGGGGCACTGCTGGAACCACCTTCCGCCGCCGGATTGTTGGTGGAGGTGGGCTTCGCTTTGCCGGGCTGGAAGCGGATGATGAACTCGATGAAGCCGTACGGATCTTGCTTCTGCTCTGTGAGGTCTCGCGGCCGCTCGAACGAGATACGCGCGCCCGAGTAGTAGCCGTTGGTCTCGATCCGGATCGAGTTATCGCCGATGGTGCGGTAGGCTTTGTCTTCCGCCGCCAGGCCGCTGCCCCAACCGCCGAGCTTGATGCCTTCCACGGCGGCCGCGGTGCCGGTGTAGATTCCGTCCGTAACGGCCTTGGCCTTAACGCCCTTTTCCTGCGCCACGCCGATCCCTGAACCGGCCAATACCGCACCGGCGCCCAGGAGCAGGGCGCTTAGGAGAGACGGATGGATTCGCCGCATCATCGATACCTCGCAAACAGTGGAATTAAGAGACAGTGTGAAAAGTCCCGGCCACCCGCTCGCGGGTACCCGGGGCACCCCGGCTGCGAGCGGGTGCGTTGGGCACAGGCGTCGTCGGCCGAGGCGGCTCGATAACATCCATATCGAGCTGCCTCGACCTCCTAGCCTCTGCCAAACTCGCTCGCTCTCGCCTGCCGAAGCGACTTCTCACACCGTCTCTAAGCAGGGGGCGCTTCAATACGATACTTCATACGTTGCGCCTAATGGGCGCGTTCCTGAATTCGGGTCACCGAGAGCGCTTTGCCGGTGCCCGTATCTACTTCCGCCAGCAGACCGCACAGCAGCGGCGGGTGATTGGCAATCTCGAATCGCACGGGCAGCCGCGTCAGGAACCGTTCGATCACCAGTTCTTTCGAGACGCCGAGGATACTGTCCTCCGGGCCCGTCATCCCTATGTCGGTAATAAATGCGGTGCCGCCGGGCAAAATCCGCTCGTCCGCCGTCTGGACGTGGGTGTGGGTGCCGTATACCACGCTTGCGCGTCCATCTACATAGTTGGCAAACGCGCCCTTTTCGGAAGTGAACTCGGCGTGAAAATCTACGACGATGACTGAAGTGGCCTCGCGGACTTCGTGGTAGAGCTGGTCGAACATCCGGAACGGGCAGTCCAGCGGGTCCATCATCGCGGTGCCCAGCAGGTTGATTACGCCAATCTCCCCCACGGGAGTGGAGTAGACCCCCCAACCGGCTCCGGGCGTCCCCTCGGGGTAGTTCGCCGGGCGCAGCAGCCGCCGTTCGTCATCGAGGTATGGGTATATGACGCGGTGCTTCCAGATGTGGTTCCCACTCGTGAGGCAATCCGCGCCTCCGTGGAAGAGCTCTTCGGCGATCTCCGGCGTGACTCCCGAACCGGCCGCCGCGTTCTCGCAGTTCACGATCACGAAGTCCGCCCGGTGCGCTCGCGCCAGATTCCGTCCCAACTGCTGGAAGGCCCGGCGCCCCGGTTTGCCTACCACATCGCCGACCATTAGAATCCGCACGCGTTGTTTTCCTTCCGGGTTCAGGCAATCAGGCAATCAGGCATTCAGGCATTCAGGTGTTCAGGTGTTCAGGTGTTGGGGTGTTCAGGTGTTCAGGTGTTCAGGTGTTCAGGGTTCAGGGTTCAGGGTTCAGGGTTCAGGGAGACCTAACCCCCCGACCCCATTCCCGCACAGGGAAGAGGGAGCCTGCTGGGCGGAGGGTGGGTAGGGGTTGGCGTCCGAATGGCTGAATGTGGGGGGGTAGGATTGAGATTAAGATTAGGAGCCTGCGGGCCAGGAAACGCCCGAACGCCCAACACCTGAATGCCTTTGCCTTCTTTACTGTCCTGTAAATCGCTTCAGCGGCCACTGCCGCAGGTCTTTGAGATGGGCCTCGATGGTGGTGATCTCGCGGGTGAGTTGGGCGACGGCGGGTTTATCGTTTTTGCGCACGCGGTCTACCCGCAGTCGCTCGAGGAGGCCGAGCCGCACGAGGTCGTCGAGGGGGGTGGCGAGGAGCTCGCGGCGGACGGCTTCGGCTTCGTCGGGGGACTTGAGGTCGAGTTCGTAGATACCGACGAGCGCGTACAGGGCGGTCTGCCGGAAGTACGTGTCCGCGTACTTCTTCTGAATGGTCCGGAGCGCGTCGACCGCTTTGTCGAAGCGGCGGCTGAACTGGAAATCCATCGCTTCGGCGAGCGCCTCTTCGCCCTTCCGGATGCGCTCGCCGCGGGCGCAGATGTCCGCGCTGTAGGCGGGCTCGGCGCCGAGGGTCACCAGCGTCACCGAGTTCGGCGCCAGCTTCACGTCCAGGACCGCTTCGCCGCTGTTGATGAAGACGCCCGGAGATTCCTCGGTGGGCCGGAACGGGTCTTCTCCCAGCAGTTTCTTGCCCAGCGTCTCCGGCGCGGGGCGCGGCTTTCCGGCCGCATCCCACGCCTCGTAGGGGGCATTGGTGTCCTCATCAACCCGGTAGAGGCGCATCGGGAGGCGCAGCAGGTTGGTGGGGAGGCCGGTCAGGCGAACCTTGACCTCCGTGGGCGTGCCCGTGTTGGGAAGGATGGACGGGTCGTACCGGTAGAGGAGCACCTGGAGCGCGTTCTTCTGGGCCTTCGCCGTGGGGTGGGTGGCGAGGGCGCCGGTGCCGGCGGGGGTGTCCGTCTTCAGCCGCTCCGCTCCCATTTTCGTGAGCATCATGTAGAGGCGGAAGGCGGGCAGGGGCAGCGTGTTGATCCCCACCTGGGTGATGAGCGAGCGATAACCGTTGAAGTGATCGTCCACCAGGTCGCCGGCGCGGAAGATGAGGTCTACCGGCCGCGGCGAGCGCGCGTTGCCATCGAACAGCGCCGCCATCCGGGCCGCTTCGTAGGCGGTGGCGGACCGGGTGCCCTCCACGGAGCCGCTGCCGCACTCGCTGAGGATGTATTGCGCGCCTTTCAACTCGGGGAAATCCGTCTCCACGATGCCGCGCAGCTCGGAGTTCCAGCGCAGGATGTCCGAGACGGTGCCGTAGCGATGCCAGGAGAGGAAATCGACGCGCGTGCCGGGCTTGCCAGTGACGGCGTTGGTGCCGCGGGCGCAGTGCTCCAGGAAGCGGCGGAAGAAACTGACATCGCCCGCCAGCCCGGGGCCGCCAATCCGCACCTTTTCATCCACCGCCAGCGCGCCGGCGACGAAGTGATCGTACAGCCGGTTGAATGGCTCCGCCTGGGCTACCGTGGTGTCCTCGGTGAAGGGCGCCGCGCGGCCGCCTTCCCAGGAGCCCTCATGGTCCGGCTGGCTCCACACCTCGAAGTACCAGCTCCGCACCTCTTCCGCGCCGTAGGTCTTCTCCAGGTGGCGGAACATCTGGGTGATCATGTCCTGGTAGCGGGCGTAATCGACCGGCCGGTTGACGGCTCCGCCGCTCTCGTTGCGGCGGATGGGGCCGGTGGTGAGCGCGTCCGGCAGCCCGCCGCAGACGATCATCGGCTTCACGCCGGATGCGACCAGGAGGTCCAGCACGCGCTCCAGGCCTTCCCACTGGTAGACCGGAGCGCCGTCCGGCCCCTTTCCTACCACTCGGCAGCCGGAGAACCACTGCGGGCTGCGCTTGGAGATGCCGTCGCCCAGCCAGTTGTTGCAGCGCACGTAGGAGAGGGCGTTCGTCTCCCGCACCCAGCCGAAGGCCGCCTCGGCGAGGGGGGTGGTGGTCTGCCCGTAGATCGCTTCCACCGAGCTGTTGGTGAGGCTGTCTGAGAGCAGCTTCCCTTCCGGCTGCCCCACGTGCACCACGACCTCCGGCGGCGTGTCCGCCGCGCGGGCCAGCGGCACCAGCGCGCAGCCGAGCGCCAGGGTGAGGGAGCAGAGCAGAGACCGCACGGTAAAGAGACGGGACATACCAGACCTCGGGAATGCAGCGGAGGCGGGAGTCGCATCACCTCCCGAAGCCAGGAACCTTTCCGGGGTTAGGGGCTGGGGTTTGGGGAGGAAGCGGGCCGATCCGAACTATCGTAGCGCTCTCGGCGCGTCCACGCAATCCGCCGGGGTGGGGCGGCGTGGCACAGTTTGATAGTTTCGATGTCGTGGAACCGCCGTTTCGCGTCGTAGATAGGTTGAAAGGGGCGCGGGAAGCGACCGG
>Ga0255338_1006256_pt1 | contig 10236 bp, 9 predicted proteins | sample MeOH1_35cm_T4_19_FD_203715 | JGI IMG/M metagenome (GOLD analysis project Ga0255338, IMG submission 203715) | Sandy soil microbial communities from University of British Columbia, Vancouver, Canada - MeOH1_35cm_T4_195 | ecosystem: Engineered > Artificial ecosystem > Sand microcosm > Unclassified ...
CAGGTTGCCGTCGAGGATCTTGTCGTTGGCGTTCTCGACGTACCCGGTGACGTAGCCGTGGTGCACCAGGGACCAGGCGTCCTTGGCGTAGTAGGTCTCGTCGAACAGGAACGACTTCGGGTGGTCAAGGTTCCACAGTCGGAGGAACGCCGCCAGCAGGGTGATCGCGGCGGTCCCGGCCCAGGCGATCACCGGGTCGCGGTCCACGGCGCGAGGCTTCGCGCGCTCCGCGGCGGTGGGTACGACGTCGCCGGTGGCCGTCCGCGAGAGGGTCGCGGGAGCTGTCGCCGTGCGCACGGCGTCGACTCTAGGGGACGTCCCTGAGGCTGACATGATCTGAGCCATGACGACCTCGGACCGGCCGGCCGGCGTGCTCGTGCTCGCCGGCACCCCCATCGGCCGGGTCGACGACGCCCCGCCCCGGCTGGCCGCGGAGCTCGCCGGTGCCGACGTGGTCGCCGCGGAGGACACCCGCCGGCTCAAGCGGCTGACCTCCGAGCTCGGCATCGAGATCGGCGGCCGGATCGTCTCCTACTTCGAGGGCAACGAGTCCGGCCGGACACCGCAGCTGCTGGAGGCGCTCGAGGCGGGCGAGCGGGTCGTGCTGGTCACCGACGCCGGGATGCCGAGCGTCTCCGATCCCGGCTACCGGCTGGTGGCGGCCGCGGTCGAGGCCGGCATCACGGTCACCTCGGTGCCCGGTCCGTCGGCCGTGCTCACCGCGCTGGCGGTCAGCGGGCTGCCGGTCGACCGGTTCTGCTTCGAGGGCTTCCTGCCCCGGAAGGCCGGCGAGCGGGCCCGGCGCCTCGAGGGGCTCGCCGGTGAGCAGCGCACGATGGTGTTCTTCGAGGCTCCGCACCGCACCCAGGCCGCGCTCGAGGCGATGGCCGAGGCCCTGGGCGCCGACCGGCCGGCCGCGGTCTGCCGCGAGCTGACCAAGACGCACGAGGAGGTCCGCCGCGACGGGCTCGGGCAGCTGGCGGCCTGGGCCGCCGAGGGGGTGCGTGGTGAGGTGACGATCGTGGTGTCCGGAGCGCCGACGCAGGCGCCGACGACCGACCCGGACACGCTGCGTGCGCTGGTCGGTGCGGAGGAGGCGGCCGGAGTCCCGCGCAAGCAGGCGATCACCGACGTGGCCCGCCGGTCGGGCGTGCCCAAGCGGGTCGTGTACAACCTGGTGCACAAGCCATGACCCGCGCCGGCCAGCGGACCGCCCAGGAGAAGGGCCACCGGCACGGCGAGCGGCCCGAGGCGCCCGAGCCGCTGCCGCACCCGGTCGTCGACAACCACTGCCACCTGGACATCAAGGCGAACGACGGGCCCGGGGAGCCGGTGCCCGTGGCGGACGCGCTCGCCCGCGCGGCCGCGGTCGGGGTGCCCCGGATCGTGCAGATCGGCTGCGACCTGCCCGGCGCCCGCTGGGCCGTCGAGGTCGCCGCGGAGCACCCGCAGGTCGTCGCCGGCGTCGCGCTGCACCCCAACGACGCGGCCCGCCTCGACGCCACCGGCGATCTCGACGAGGCCCTCGCCGAGATCGCGGACCTCGCCACCCACGAGCAGGTGCGGGCGGTCGGCGAGACCGGGCTCGACTTCTTCCGCACCGGCGCGGAGGGGTACGACGCGCAGGTCCGCTCGTTCCGCCGGCACATCGAGCTGGCCCACGAGCTCGACCGGACCCTGGTGATCCACGACCGTGACGCCCACGCGGACGTCGTCCGGGTGCTCGACGAGGTCGGCGCGCCGCCGCGCTGGGTGATGCACTGCTTCTCCGGTGACGCCGCGTTCGCCGAGGAGTGCGTCGGCCGCGGGGCGTACCTGTCCTTCGCCGGCACCGTGACGTTCAAGAACGCCGAGCCGCTCCGGGCGGCGCTGCGGGTCACGCCCCGGGACAGGATCCTGGTCGAGACCGACGCACCCTTCCTGACGCCGGCGCCGCACCGGGGCCGGCCGAACGCGTCGTACCTGGTGCCGCTGACCGTGCGCGCGATGGCCGAGACGCTGGGCACCGACCTGGCCGGGCTCTGCCGGGACCTCGAGGCCAACACCGACCGCGCCTTCGGGGGCGGATGGCCGTCGACCGGGTGACTCCCGGCCACACGAATCCGGCCGAATCGGGTGAGATGGCCCACATCGCCCGCGGGGACCAGGTGCTAGCAATTTGCTAACTCTCTGCTAGCAATGGCAGGGTCGAAGGCTGTTGGCCGGGAGCGGGACCTCTCTTTTCCGGCCTTCGCCCGCACAAGGGGAGCCGTCCACGGCACCCCGGGCGAAGGTCCCCGCGGCCCGGGAAGCGCGAACATCGGAGCAGCGTGCCCCCCACGCCCTTCACCACCGCCCTGTCCAGGACCAGGACCAACCAGCTCAAGACCTCCCTCGCCCGGATGACCGGCAGCAGGACTCTCCTGCTCAGCCTGGTCGGCATCATCGCCGTCGCCCTCGCGGCGACCACGGTCGGCTACCGCGCCCTCAGCCGCGAGGTCACCCTCTCCGTCGACGGGAAGACGCACACCGTCCGGACCTTCGGGGACGACGTCCGCGGAGTACTCGCCGGCGAGGGGATCACGCTGCACTCGCGTGACCTCGTCGTCCCGTCTCCCGACAGTGCGGTGAGCGACGGCACCCGCATCACCGTGCGCTACAGCAAGCCGCTGGCGCTCAGCATCGACGGCGTGCAGCGCTCCTACTGGACGACCGCGACCAAGGTGGACGGCGCCCTGGACCAGCTCGGCATCAGGTTCGCCGGCGCGACGCTGTCCACGAGCCGCGGCGCGACCATCGACCGTGACGGCATGGCCCTGGAGATCACGACCCCGAAGTCGCTGGTGGTCAAGCTCGGCCGCACCCAGGCGCGCCCCGTGGTCGTCGCCGCGGCCGACGTGCGCGACCTCCTCGACGAGCTCGGCGCGACCTACGACGAGGACGACGTCGTGACCCCGGCCCTCGACGCCCCGCTGACCGACGGCGCCCGCGTCGTCCTCACCCGGGTGCAGGTCACGGAGGTGCACGTGCCTCGCGAGGAGGTCGCGCCCCGGGTGGTCAAGCGCGACGACGCCACCATGTACGCCGGCGACACCGAGACCGTGCGTGAGGGGACCCCGGGTGTCCGCGACGTGACCTACCGGGTCGTGCTGCACAACGGCCGCGAGTTCAGCCGGGACGTGCTGACCCAGAGCCTGCTCACCGCACCGGTGCCGAGCATCGTCAAGGTGGGCACGAAGACGGTGCCCGACGGCAGCGTCTGGGACCGCATCGCCCAGTGCGAGGCCGGCGGCAACTGGCACGCGAACACCGGCAACGGCTACTACGGCGGGCTGCAGTTCAACCTCGGCACCTGGCGGGCGTACGGCGGCAGCAGCCGGCCGGACCTGGTCAGCCGGGAGCAGCAGATCGCGATCGCCGAGAAGGTCCGGGCTGCCAGCGGCGGCTACGGCGCGTGGCCGGTCTGCGGCAAGCGCGCCTGAGCACGTCACCGAGTGCACCGAGCGGGCCCGCGCGGCATCAGCACGGGCCCGCTCGCCGTACCCTTCTCGACGTGACCGACGACCAGGCCCCCGTGGCGCGCGCGCCGCGGCTGCTCGGGCCGGCAGAGGTCCGGGCGCTGGCGGCCGGCCTCGACCTGCGGCCGACCAAGCAGCGCGGGCAGAACTTCGTGATCGACGCCAACACGGTCCGGCGGATCGTCGCCGACTCGAAGATCGGCGCGGACGACGTCGTGCTCGAGGTCGGTCCCGGCCTCGGCTCGCTGACGCTGGCACTGCTCGCGGTGGCGCGTCGGGTGGTCGCGATCGAGGTCGACCCGGTGCTCGCGGCGGCGCTGCCCGCGACCATCGCGGACCGGGCCCCGGACCAGGTCGACGCGTTCGAGGTGGTCCTCGCCGATGCGCTGCGGGTCGACAGCGTCCCCGGGCCGCCGCCGACGGCGCTGGTCGCCAACCTCCCCTACAACGTGTCGGTCCCCGTGCTGCTGCACCTCCTCGCGCTGCTGCCGTCGCTCGAGCGCGGGCTGGTGATGGTGCAGTCCGAGGTCGCCGACCGGCTGGCCGCGGTCCCCGGCTCGAAGGCGTACGGCGTCCCGTCGGTCAAGGCCGCCTGGTACGCCGACGTCCGCCGGGCCGGCGCCATCGGCCGCAACGTGTTCTGGCCGGCGCCCAACGTCGACTCCGGCCTGGTCGCCTGGACCCGCCGGGAGCCGCCCGCCACGACCGCCACCCGCGAGCAGGTCTTCGCCGTGATCGACGCCGCCTTCGCCCACCGCCGCAAGGCGCTGCGGCCCTCGCTGCGCGAGCTGGCCGGCTCCGCGGAGGCCGCCGAGCAGGCGCTCGTCAAGGCCGGGATCGACCCGATGACCCGCGGCGAGGCGCTGCGCGTCGACGACTTCGTGCGGATCGCGGAGGCACTGGCATGAGCGTCACCGTCCGGGCTCCCGCGAAGATCAACCTGCACCTCGGGGTCGGCCCCGCCCGCGAGGACGGCTACCACCAGCTGGCCACGGTGTACCAGGCGATCGGGCTCTACGACGACGTCACCGTGAGCGAGGCCGACGACTGGACGGTGTCGGTGACCGTGACCGGCGACCTCGACGCCTCCGAGGTGCCGCTGGACGACCGCAACATCGCGATCCGCGCCGGCCTGGCGCTGACCGCGCACCACGGGGTCGACCGCCGTGCCCTCATCGAGATCTCCAAGAGCATCCCGGTCGCCGGCGGTCTCGCCGGCGGCAGCGCCGACGCCGCGGCGGCCCTGGTGGCGCTCGACCGGCTCTGGGACCTGCAGACCTCCGACGACGACCTGCTCGCCATCGCCGGACGACTGGGCAGCGACGTCCCGTTCGCGCTGGTCGGCGGCACGGCGTACGGCACCGGCCGCGGCGAGCTGGTCGAGCCGGTCACCGACCGCGGCGAGTGGTGGTGGGTCGTGCTGCCCAACGCCGACGGCCTCTCCACCGCCGAGGTCTACGCCGAGTACGACGCCCTCGGGCTCGGCGAGCACCTGCGCGCCCCGGAGGGGCTCTTCGGCGCGCTCGCCGACGCGTTCCCCGAGGGGCTGGCGTCCGAGCTGCACAACGACCTGGAGCCGGCCGCCCTCGAGCTGCGGCCCGACCTGGCCCGGCACCCGCACCGGATCCTCGATGCCGGCGCCTACGCCGCCCTGCTCTCGGGCTCGGGGCCGACCTGGCTCGGGCTGGCCGGCGACGCCGACCACGCCCGCGAGATCGCCGCCAACCTCGCGGAGCACTACGCCGTCGTGCTGTGCGCGCCCGGACCGGTCGCAGGGGCCCACGTGGTGACCTATGCCTAACCTGGTCAACCTCGAGAAGGTCTCGAAGTCCTACGGCGTCCGGATCCTCCTCGACGAGGTCAGCCTCGGCGTCGGCGAGGGCGAGCGGATCGGCATCGTCGGCCGCAACGGCGACGGGAAGACCACCCTGCTCAACCTGCTCGCCGGCCGCGTCGAGGCGGACTCCGGGCGGATCTCCCGGACCCGCGGCCTGCACCTGGGCTACCTCGACCAGCGCGACCTGCTCGACGACACCCACACCGTGCGCGAGGTGGTGCTCGGCGGCAAGGCCGACCACGAGTGGGCGGCGGACGCGACCACGCGCGAGGTCGTCGAGGTGCTGCTCGCCGGGGTCTCCCTGGACCGGGTCGTGCACGGCCTGTCCGGCGGGGAGCGCCGCCGTTGCGCGCTCGCGCGGCTGCTGCTGGAGCCCGACGACCTGCTGATCCTCGACGAGCCCACCAACCACCTCGACGTCGAGGCGGTCGCGTGGCTGGCCGGGCACCTGAAGCGCCGTACCTCTGCGCTGGTGGTCGTGACCCACGACCGCTGGTTCCTCGACGAGGTCTGCGAGACCACCTGGGAGGTGCACCCGGGTGCCGACGGCGCCGGCGTCGTGGACAGCTACGAGGGCGGGTACGCCGCCTTCGTGCTCGCGAAGGCCGAGCGCCAGCGGCAGGCCGCGGCGAGCGAGTCACGCCGGCAGAACCTCATGCGCAAGGAGCTGGCCTGGCTGCGCCGCGGCGCGCCGGCCCGGACCTCGAAGCCGAAGTTCCGCATCGACGCGGCGAACGCCCTCATCGAGGACGAGCCGCCGCCGCGGGACCGGCTCGCGCTCGAGCGGTTCGCCACCCAGCGGCTCGGCAAGGACGTCGTCGACCTCGAGGACGTCGACCTGGTGCGCGGCGACCGGACGCTGCTGCGGCACGCGACCTGGCGGCTCGGGCCCGGCGACCGGGTCGGCATCGTCGGCATCAACGGCGCCGGCAAGACCTCGGTGCTCAACCTGGTCGCCGGCACCCTCGAGCCGACGGTCGGGCGGGTCAAGCGCGGCCGCACGGTCGCGCTGGCCCACCTCACCCAGGACGTGACCCCCGAGGACCCGGAGGCCCGCGTGCTCGCCACCGTCGAGGACATCCGCCGGGTCACCCGGACCGCCTCGGGGCAGGACGTGTCCGCGTCCGCCCTGCTCGAGCGGTTCGGCTTCACCGGCGACCGGCTGACCGCGCGGCTCGGCGACCTCTCCGGCGGGGAGCGGCGCCGCTTCCAGCTGCTCAAGCTGCTGCTGGCCGAGCCGAACGTGCTGCTCCTCGACGAGCCGACCAACGACCTGGACATCGAGACCCTCAACGTCCTCGAGGACTTCCTCGACGGCTGGCCCGGCACGCTGATCGTGGTCTCGCACGACCGGTACTTCCTCGAGCGGGTCACCGACACCGTCTGGGCGCTGATGGGTGACGGCACCATCGGGATGCTGCCCGGCGGGGTGGACCAGTACCTCGACCTGCGGAAGGCCGAGCACGCCGCCCTGGCCGCTCCGTCCGCGCCGGTGGCCGGCGGCCAGGCCCCGTCGGCCGGCGCGAAGGCCCGCGTCGGCGGTGCCGACGAGCGGGCGGCCCGCAAGGCGCTGGCCCGGATCGACAAGCAGCTCGAGCGGATCGCCGTCCAGGAGGCGGCCCTGAACGGCGAGCTCGCCGCAGCCGCCAGCGACTACGCGGCGCTCGCGACGCTGTCCGAGCAGCTGCGGGTCCTCGCCGAGGAGAAGGAGACCCTCGAGGTCGAGTGGCTGGAGGCGGCCGCCATTCTCGAGTGACGCCGCCGCGAACCGTCGTTACCGTGGTCCGGTGATCTCCCTCGACCAGGTCCTCACCTTCGGCCTCGCCGCCCTCGTCATCATCGTGATCCCGGGGCCGAGCGTCGTGTTCACCGTCGGTCGGGCTCTCGCCTACGGGCGCGGGGTCGCCCTCGCGACCGTCGTCGGCAACACCCTCGGACTGGTCACGATCGTGCTGCTGGTCGCGCTCGGCCTCGGCGTGATCGTGCAGGAGTCGATCCTGGTCTTCACCGTGCTCAAGCTCGGCGGCGCGGCGTACCTGGTCTGGCTGGGGTTCGAGGCGTTCCGCCGTCGCAAGGAGTTCCTCGCGTACGACGGCTCCGAGGTGCTGGGCGGGTCGCCGATGACCTTGTCCCGCTCGATCCGGCAGGGGTACGTCGTGGGCGCCTCCAACCCGAAGGGCTACATGATGCTGGCCGCGGTGCTGCCGCAGTTCGTCGACCGCGGAGAGGGCCACGTCCAGCTGCAGATGCTGCTCCTCGGCCTGCTGGCGACCACGATCGGGCTGTTCTCCGACAGCCTCTGGGCCGTGATCGCGTCGCAGCTGCGCACCTGGTTCAACCGGTCGCCACGGCGCGGTGCGGCGATGGGCGCGGCCGGCGGGATCTCGATGATCGGCCTCGGCGTCGGGCTGGCCGTCACCGGCGAGCCGCGGTAGCCGGAGCCGCGCGTCGGCTCACCGGCTGCCGGTCGCGCGGGCGAGCAGCACCTGGCGCGTGCGTGCGCCGGCCTTGGCGAGCGCGGCCTTCACGTGGTCGTTGACCGTGTGCTCGGATAGGAACAGCTGACCGGCGATCTCGCGTGAGTCCAGCCCGACGCCGAGCAGGGTGAGGATCTCGGACTCGCGGGCCGAGAGCCCGTGCGCCCGGGCGTAGAGGTCCATCCGCTCGGCCGGGGTCGACGGCTCGATCGAGACCGCGATGTCCTCGCCGAGCCGCGAGGCCCGCACGGTGACCCAGCGGTTCGCGCCCAGGTGCACCCGCGACCAGGGCTCGCCCATTCCGATGCCCTCCTCCTGGGCGATCAGGGCGGCGCCGATGTTGTACGCCGCCGCCGGGATCGGGGTCATCGGCTCGTCCGGGGGCAGCAGCCGGAGCAGCGCCTCGGCCGCGTCGTCGGTCTGGCTGCGCACCACCAGGTCGGGACTCAGCACGATCACCGCGGGCCCGCCGGTCCCCAGGTCCTCGGCAGCCTCGGTGAAGGTGCGGGCCACCGTCGCGCGCAGACCGGTCGTGATGTCGGGCGCAACCGCGGTCAGCAGGTCGAGGTCGTCGAGGGTGAACGGTGCACCGGTGCGCAGCAGCTCGAGGAAGCCCCACGCACCGTAGCGGTCACCGAAGGACACCGAGGCCGAGTCGACCACCCCGAGGTCCTGCTGCACGTGCTGCCAGAGCAGCGACTCGGACGGCGACTGCGTGGCGGTCAGGAGCGAGGACGCGGGCCGGCCGAGCAGCCGGTCGGACCGGTTGACCTGGGTCAGGTAGCGCCACCGGACCAGCTCCGGCAGCCGCGACCAGGGGAGGTTCGGCACGTCGGCGTGGGGCGAGGTCGCGACGTGGGTGACCGGGTCGGTGAGGGCGAACACGTGGCCGTCGTACGGGATCCGCTCGCGCAGGAGGGCGAGGAGGCGCTCCCGCAACGCCTTGGCCGACAGGTCGGCCCGGCACACGCTCTCGACCCGGCGACGCAGGTCCTCGGTCGACCCCACCGGCCCAGCGTAGGGCGGTCGCAGTCGGCGCGGGATCCCCAGCATGGGGGATGGGCGCGGCCGTCTCGACCGCCGCAGGCTGGTCGCACCGACAACCCGAGGAGCCACCCATGACCACGCTGCACATCGAGAACACCGTCCGCGACTTCGACGAGTGGAAGGCGGTCTTCGACAAGTTCGACCGGTTCCGCGCCGACAAGGGGATGCGCGCCTACCGGCTGGCCCGCCGGGTCGACGCCCCGAACGAGGTGGTGCTCGACCTGGACTTCGACTCGGTCGAGGACGCCACCGAGTTCCGTGCCGCCCTCGAGCAGATCTGGCGGACCCCGCAGTCCCAGCAGGAGCTGCTCGCGCACGGCACGCCGACGTTGTACGACGTGGTCGAGCAGCGCGAGCTCTGAGCGGGACCTCAGCGCTGCGCAGCGAGGTGATCGATGCCCGCTGCCGGACTCGATGATCGGCCACGCCTTCAGACCGGCGATCAGAGAAGAGCTGCGCGGACACTCTCCGCTTGCCCCCCCGCGAGCACGACCTGACGTTGTCCCGTCGCGCGGATGTCATCCGACGGCCGATCGGGTCTTATGAGAGCTGCGCTGCTTTCCAGCGTCTTATCCGCGACACGGATGACTTCGGATCAGCCGAATGCCAGGCCCCGTCGAGCTTGGGCTCCCGGTGGCGAGCGCCGGAATCCGCTGCGCGCGGTGAAGGACTCACGTAACGTCCCGCAAAGGCGAGGCAACCCTCCCCTCGAGCCGCCTGACCTTCCCGGAGATCGACGTGACGAAGAAGCTCCCAGTAGTCCTTCTTGCTCTCGCATTCGCGGCCGCCGCCTGCGGCGGTGGGCCCGACGCCAAGAGCGCCGAGAAGCCGTCGAGATCGAAACCAACGACGGCGAGCCCGACGGCGAACCCGTCGAACAGGGCCGACCAGGCGATCGCCGACGGGTCTGTGCTCACCCTGGCCGACTTTCCAGCCGGCTGGGAGGCGAAGAAGTCCGACGGCGACAAGGACGAGGCGGAAAACCGCCGAATTGCCGAGTGCGCCGCCGTCTCGTACGACGAGCTCTACGGCGGGACCTCCGGAGACGCCGATTCGAAGGACTTCACGTCCAGTGACGACGACACGATCTCGAACAGCGTGACGGTGTCGCCCGACGAGGCGACCACGATCAAGGCGTTCGAGATCTCGTCGGGGGACAAGTTCCTCAGCTGCGTTGAGGACGAGCTCCAGAAGTACTTGGAGAAGGAGGCCGCGAAGGAGGACGACATCACGGTTGGTGACGCCACCGTGAACCAGATGTCGTTCGACCAGTTCGGTGATCAGACACTCGCGTTCAAGGTCACGATCCCAATGAAGAGTCAGGGGATCGGTATCGACGTGATCGGCGAGTTTGTACATGTGCGGGTCGGGCGGGCGT
>Ga0255338_1006257_pt1 | contig 10233 bp, 8 predicted proteins | sample MeOH1_35cm_T4_19_FD_203715 | JGI IMG/M metagenome (GOLD analysis project Ga0255338, IMG submission 203715) | Sandy soil microbial communities from University of British Columbia, Vancouver, Canada - MeOH1_35cm_T4_195 | ecosystem: Engineered > Artificial ecosystem > Sand microcosm > Unclassified ...
TACACCAATTATCTTGAACACCGATGGGCCGGCACCCAGCTCTATACCAGAGGTCATCATTCCCAAGCTAAACGCCCAATTGCCGGTCGTCTACGATGGTCAGTCATCCGACGAAAGCGCGGTACAGAGTGCACTAGAGAAGGGCGTCTTCCACTACCCAACTACCGCGTCTCCGGGCCAAAACGGTAATGTCGCCATCTTCGGACACTCCAGTAACAACATTTTTAACAAGGGTAAGTATAAGTTTGCTTTCGTACTTTTGCACGAAATGGAACCTGGTGATATCTTCTACCTAACCCACGATGGCAAAGTCTACACTTACAAAGTATTTACCAAAAAAGTAGTGACACCAGAAGAAACGTGGGTACTCAGTTCCACGGAAGGCAAAACTGCCACCGCCGCGCTGATCACCTGCGACCCTCCGGGCTCAACCAAGCACCGACTCGTGGTGTGGGGCGAGCAAATTAGCCCCGACCCCAACGCCAACGCTGCTGCGGTGGAACCGTCAGTGGAGCTAGACCAACAAGCCTTGCCCGGCAAGTCCCAGAGCTGGCTGACACGACTTAATCCGTTTGATTAGGGCTCTACAGATCTTCGGGCGTCAGGAGTGGAGTAGAGGTTAGCGCGTTCTGAGCGTCAATCGTGTAGAGGTAGCGGTAGTCATTATCGAAGGCGGGCAGGTAGTTCGGATTGGCGGCGGATAGTGTCTGCATATTAGTGCCGTCGTAGTCAAAGACGACTAATTTGCCGCCACTCACGTACGTCAGGCGGAAACCATCCATCCACGTAGCGTGGCTTTGGGGAGAGTCCGGCGCGACGGCGGCCTGGTACACGTAGCCGCGGTCTGTCTCGATATCGTACGCCGCGAACTTATCGCCGTTTTCAGCAATTACAAAACGCTTGTTAGTCGAGAACGACACATGACCGGGCGACGCAACCTTAAGAATCTGAACTGGCACGAGCGGATCATTCGGCGCTTTATGCAGACTACCCAATGGGTCACGGAACAGGAACGCCCGGTTCTCGCTGGCCACACCAACCACTAGATAGGAGGTGTTGTCGTACGCCGCCATGTCGATCAAGTAGCTGGCGCCTGCTGGCATCTGCCGCACGGCTAACGATGGGTCATCGCCATTCTTTATACGGATAACTACCTTACCTTCGTCGGCATCCTCGGCAGTTACATACGTCACTACATCTTTCTCCGCAGTGAAAGCCAGCACACCGCCGACGTACGGTTGGGGCGTCGGCTCACTCAGGCTGGCAGTAAAGAGTTGACCACTGGACTGGTCGTAGAGGAAGTAACGGTCATAGGCCTGATCACGCAGCTCGATTGTTGTCGGGTTAAAACCTAGCGCGACGGTCAGATTCCGTGACTGAGTCGCGTCTTCATGGTCGAACAAGATGTATTCCGAGCCCGCCTGACCCTGCCTGTCGTATGTGCGTTGCAACAGGACGTGTCGGCTATCCTTAGCCCATTCTACCGTACGCCAACCAGTCGTAGTGCTGCCAGCTGCCAAAATCTCGGCCGGCACTGTTACCAAAGTGGGCTCGGCTTCTGGATCGTCAAGATCGTATCGGTCAAAAACATTTTGTTCCGCTTTAGAGACTAGCAGCCAACGCCGGTCCAGGCTCTGTGTGCTCAAACTTGGGGCAGCCTCGTATTGTTTTGTAACAGCTGTCTCTAACACCTTGGGGAACAAGATTGGATAGTCGAAACGCTGTAACTTGCCACCCTCAACCGTTAGCGCACGCCGCCAGTCGTGGTAGCCCTCGCGCTTTAACTCAAACACGTACTGACCAGCTGGGGCATTGATGCGCGTATTAGTCTGGTCTTTATACTTCTTGCCGTTCAAATAGACATCAGCGTTATCGGGACGAGTAGAGACAAACACCAAGCCATTCTGGATAACCTCGCCCTCTCTGTTAATCCCATACCCATATGTGATATGCAGCAAAATTGTAGTCGCCAACATCAACAAAACAGCGATTACTACGTATCCGATATTTAATCGGAGGTTGTGCAATTTCTGCTTCTGAGGGTCAAAAAAGTCCATAGGCTAGGGGATATTATAACGCAGGAACGGAGGCAAGAGAAAGCTCGCTTTATCTTACCGAGTACCGCTCGTTTCACTAATTCGAAAGAGCCTGTGTAAGATAATGAGCGGATAAGCAGGTGAATTATTAACGAAAAATGAAGGCAAGTGCGATCTTTATTGTATAACTTGCAATGGCAGGTAGCCATAAGCATAATGAAGCTACCATGCCCGAAACCGAACAGACAATAGCCGTCAAACGATTCCTGAAATTGTTCGGAGGCGATCTGGATGCAGCAGTTGCTGCCTTGCGTGATGCAACTACCACAACCTACCGCAAACGAACACCAAAGGCTACCGGACCCGTGGTCGTGCGTACTGAAAATTTGCGCAAAAGCTACAAAGTCGGCAAGCAGCACGTCGAGGCTTTGCAGGGGGTGTCACTTGAGATTCGTCAGGGCGAATTCGTTGCCTTTACCGGGCCGAGCGGCAGCGGCAAGAGTACGCTGTTGCAGCTTATTGGCGGACTGGACAAGCCGAGCGAGGGCAGGGTCGTTGTGGACGAACATGATCTTACGAAGCTCAGCGACCGCGCACTTTCCAGCTTCCGCAACAAAACTATAGGTTTCGTCTTCCAATTCTTCTATCTACAACCATTCTTAAATCTTGAGACCAACCTTGCCATGCCGGCTATTTTTGCCCGCACTAGCCGCAAAGAACGGAATACTTCAGCCAGCACACTGGCCGAGGCAGTCGGACTGGCCGATCGGCTCAAACACCTGCCCAAAGAACTATCCGGCGGGCAGATGCAGCGCGCCGCCATCGCCCGAGCGCTGCTTAATAAGCCGAAACTTATTCTAGCCGACGAGCCCACCGGGAACCTGGACAGCGTCAATGGCGGGGCTATCGTTGACCTATTTGAAAAGGTCCGTGAAGAGTTCGGCACGACAATCGTGGTCGTCACACACGACCCCAAAGTTGCCGCCCGGGCCGACCGTGAAATCACCCTGAAAGACGGGAGGATAGCTGCATGATAGGTTTGCGTGATGCCACCATGCTGGCCCTTACCAAATTACGCACCCGGAAAGTGCGCCTGGCGGTTACCATCATTGTTTCTGGACTCTTATTCAGCGCACTGGCCACTGCATCGTTTGTAGTACGTGGTGGTATCAACGGTGTCACCGACTTCAATAAGGAGGGACTGGGCAGTCGATTCATCATTTTGGCACAGGCCCAGATGAACTATTACGCGAACGAAAACCAAGAGATTATTGATCGGGCAAAAGCTATTCACAATGACACCGTCGCCCGCAAAAAGGCTGCCGCCAAACAACTGGGCATTTCGTACGAGGCTGACAACGAACCTTCACCGGTTTCAGAGATGCAAAGCTCTATTGGTGGTCAAAAACAGCAGTATCTCAACTCAGAACACCCTGCAGCCGTCCAGGCCATCAAAGAATATCAGGCCGCACATCCGGCAGCAGGCGAAGCCGAACTTAAAGAAGCAGCCGCAGCATATAACCCCAAAGCATTCTTTAGCGGGCGGCACGCGAGCTACAACCTTGGGGGCGCCTCCTTCCAAGTATTGAAAGATGGGCAAGAATCCTATAATTCAGCAGAGAAGGATAGGGGAGGCTCCGACGCGACTGACGGCTTTGTTAACTCATGGGGATCCTTGAGCGGTGAACTGCTGGAACCGTTCATGTTGCCAGGGCAGAATACGAAGCAAGGCAGCGACGGAAGCATTCCGATTATCGTACCCAACAACGCTGCCGAGCAAATGCTCAAACTGGAGGCACTTCCACCTTCGGCCAACAGCCATGATCGCCTGGATCGCACAAAAGAAATCCGCACCAAAGCACCAGATGCACGCTTCCAGGCCTGCTACCGCAATAGCACCTCGGCAGGCCTGCTGTCCCAGGCCATCTCACAAAAAGCAGACATCGATGCACATAAAAATGATAAGAACTATCGCCAGCCCGATCTCGTATACGGCCTGCCTACAGAACCTTGTGGTGCTGTGCCTGTCACACGAGATGTCCGTAGCAGTGCCGAGAAGACATACGCTGCCAAGCAGGAGCAATTCGAACGAATGTTCGGCAAAGCCGAGCCCGTGCAGCAAACGCTTAGTTTCCGTATCGTCGGCATCACGCCAGATATGGACTTCGGCGGCGCTATCAGTATTGGACAGCTATTCCGCTCCATCATTGCATCATCTTTGGGTGGCGGCTGGTACATGCCCGACGATTTTACTACCAGCAACCCTCTCATCGCGGCCATGTTCTCCAACGATGCGGACGCATTTACAAACTTCACTCAGCGCTTTGTCGAATTTAACACCGCCCAGTCTGCCAAAGCCTTCCTGGAAAAAGAAAATTGCGAGATAGATTATGGAAAGATCTCCGCCAATGGCAGATTCAACCCGCAAGAAATCTGTGAAGAGCAGGGGCATCCGTTCACCCTTGGATCGTACGGCAGCAACAGCATTGCACTCGAAAGTTTTGGAAAGGGCTTTACAAAGGTCTTTCGTATCGCTGCATTGGCGATCAGCGCTATCGCTGCAATCATCATGATGGGCACGGTTGGTCGGATGATCGCGGACAGTCGCCGCGAAACTGCCGTCTTCCGGGCCATTGGTGCCAAACGAATGGATATCGCCCAAATTTACATCACGTACGCAATACTACTCTCGCTGCTCGTCGCAACTTTTGCGCTGATAGTCGGCTTCGCGTTATCCAGCATCGCTAATATGCGTTTCTCACCCGAATTAACCGTTGAGGCTATTAACGCTTTCAACGCGAACGACCTCAATAAAACATTTACGCTGTATGCCTTCTACTGGTCAGATATTCTGATGTTGATTGGGCTCAGTCTGGTCGTCGGCCTGCTCAGCGCCGTCTTCCCGCTACTGCGCAACCTTCGCCGCAACCCAATCCGCGATATGCGCGACGACACCTAGCGCGTAGTTATAAACAGCCACCCGAAGCCATTGCATGCCTGGCGGCACATGCGCTAAGATATATATAACTTACGCTTATGGCGAACGAGAGCAGAGGGTACTGATACACGGTGAGCGCGAACTTCATAGAGTTGGATGGGAAACGCTACGACGCCAATACTGGCGCCTACTTGGGTAAGAGCCACGTCATTCCCAAACACATCACCGATCATATTGTGCACGGCAAGGCGATAGACGGCTTTAAGCGGCCGCAGACTGTTAAAAAGATACTCCCGAAGGACGAAACCAAGCACCGCGTACAGGTGTCCAAGCACGAGGTAACAGCAGAGGACATCGAACAGATTAAATCCCGAATTATTGTACGGGACACTGGCGGCCATGTCCGCGGCCAATCCAACCACCTTTTAGCTCATCGGCCGCAACACGCTAAGACATTGGCGCGACGCCACATCACAAAACCGCAATTCAAGATGAAAACCGCAATCTCGGGAGTTCACGCACCAGCCGAAGTCATGGCCAAACCACAATCCGCAATCGCGCTGAAACGATCTGCCTACAGTGTCAATTTGGACCGCCAGCAACGAGCAGTGCGAACCGGCAAGCACCACGCTATTAAGCACTTTGTGTCCCCAACAATCCACGCAGTTTCTGCGCAAGTGCCAGTTATCGCCGTGCAACCAGCACCGGTAGAGCCAAAACCACGGCCAATCACACTGCCAGCACGACAACATGAGGATGTGTTCGAGAAGGCTATCGCCAGCGCCACAAGCCACGAGCAACCCGTCCACAAAGTCCGCCGCCACCGCAGCAAGAAACGCCGTGTCGTGAACTCACTCGCTGTGACAGCCGCCTTTCTGATCATTGGTGGTTTTATCAGCTACCTCAATTTGCCAGGGATCGAGATGCGCGTCGCCTCGGTACAAGCTGGCTTTAGCGCGTCGTTGCCAACATATGCACCTACGGGTTACGCGCTACAAGGCGACGTGCTCCGATCCGGCGACACTGTCTCGGTTAGCTTCCGTTCTGGGTCCAGTCAATATCGCATTACCCAGCAATCATCCAACTGGGACAGCGAAACGCTCTTAGGTGACACACTGGCCTCAAACGCCCAGTACCAAGCCGTCCAAGAAAACGGACAAACCGTCTACATCTACCAAAACAACGGCACCAACGCCGTATGGGTAAACGGTGGTGTGCGCTACGACCTTACCGGCAACGCTGAACTCTCCCAGAACGAAGTTGTCTCCATCGTCACAAGCCTGTAGACCACGTAACTAAATCGATTATTGGGCTACCCCGGCCTGAGCAGCCAGGGTGGACGAAATGAAGTTTGCACGGAATCTCACAGACATGTAGCTTCTGTCACGTAAAATGTGTAGCCGAACGTTAGGTCACCATAGCACTTGAGCGTCATTGAGTGTCGCCAGGAGAGATCATGACACATCCCGAGTACACTGGTTCCAGCGATGAGGCACCCGGGGATGAACACCAACCCAGCCCCCGCGCACTGCGAATTGCAAGGCGCGTAGGGCCGATAATGAGGCGCGTAGCCGCCGAGATGCGCGAATACACTCAGGTAGACCGCGGTGGACAAGACGCAGACCCCACGGCCACCCAGCCTGAGGGTGAACAGGATTCTGCATAGCAGACACTTGCACATCTTGGCCGGCAGGCGAATAATGTGCAGAGCATGAGTGCAAAAAACAAACCGTTTGCGGCGCTATTTTGGAATGTTTGGGTTGAGAGCCAGATCCGCGATACAAAGTTGCGGATCATGCAGGCACGGCTGGACGACATCATCGCCGAGCACGAGCCTGATGTCTTCGGGCTCAACGAAGTACTGGCCGATGTCAACGGTAACTCCAAACTCCTAAAGCATCTCGAGAGTCATGGATATCACACGTTTTTTGCACCGTTTAGTCCAGAGCGTGATGGACTCTTCAGCGGTTCGGCGCTGGCGTCGCGCGTTGCGCCCACCAGCATTACCGCGCACGTCCTTGGCCCAGACAAATACGGCGCCATCCGCGGGTTCCCAGGCAACACTGTCAAACTTATCCAAGCCCGACTGCCGCACAGAAACCGACACGTTAATATCGTAGTTAATCATCTGGCGCACCTGGTGCCGTGGAACGTCGCGGCACACCTGACACACCACCGTACCTTCCGCAAACTTATGCGCGCGCCTGAGCTACAAGAGGGGACTATCATCGGTGGTGATTTTAACCAGTTTAAGTTTATGCATCGTATGTGGGGTGCTAAATCACTGTACCACCGGGCTACCGGTACGTTTTTTCATCCGACCTGGCGGCTGATGGGCGGCAAAGTGCCAATCTTGCAGGCCAACTACGATAACGTCTTCTGGACCAAATGCGACACCGTCCGGTTGCGTAATTTTAAGGTCCTCGACCGGCACCCCTCTGACCACACACCGCTGATCGCCAAGTTTGACGTTTCTAGCTGACCTGCTGCCACAGTTCGTAAGCAATGACTGCCGATTCAAGCTGCATGTTACGCAAATGCTCTGGCCCGCCATGCCAGATAGGGCGGGAGGCGTGGTAAAAGAAGAAGCCCGCCATCCAATGAAGCGCATCGGCATCCAGCCGTGGGGCACACCACTCCAAAACGTCCAATCCCGATTTGTGCACATGCACCAGTGTTGCCGCCAAGTCGATACGACGGTCGCCAAGTTGTAGCTGATTCCAGTCGATCAGCTTTACTTCGCGCCGCACGGCGTGCCAGGGGCAATTGTCCGCCCGCAGGTCGTTATGCACCAAGGTGTCCCCAGCAAACTCGAAGGCGGCACTCTTGGCCGCCATCGCCGCAACATCCAAATAATTCGCCAATTCTGTGTTTCCCATAGCCCGAAGATTGGCTGTCAGTACCTCCTGCAACTCTTCAGAGGCAGCTAGTGGCGCCCAGCCGTCGTCGTCCTCGCTAATTATCTCTTCACTAAAGTATGTCCTGTCCGATCCGCCCACCGGCAGCGCTGCAAGCCAATCCATTGCTTCCAGCGTCTTGGCTAAGCGCTCCTCCGTCCAAACGTACGACCAATCCCAACCATCGGCGTCGCTAAGGGATTCGAGAGCAAAACCTGTTTTATCGTCGTTAACGGACAAAAGCTTGGGGATGAATGGGTACCCCGAGCGAATCAAAAATTGGTAGGCGTTTACTTCGCGCTTTGCCCAGCCCTTCGTCCGATCATCGACACCGATCTTGATAAAAACTACGCGCCCATCAGGCAATGTCACCAACCCGCGCCGTGCCGCCGTAAATCCACCGTGGACGCCGCGCAAGCCGTCCAGACATTTCTCAATATCACGCCAGGGGATTGCGTTGTCACTCATGCCCAAAGCATACCAAAACCACTAGTTTCGCCAGTGATATTTTAGGCGAAAGCTTTAGACCATCTTCTCAGGACGCACCCACTCGTCGAACTGCTCGGGCGTAACCAGCCCCAACTCTACAGCTACTGTGCGGAGTGTCTTGTTCTCTTTGTGAGCTGTTTTGGCGATCTTGGCAGCGTTTTCGTAGCCGATATGGGGGTTAAGCGCGGTTACCAACATCAACGAATTTTCCATGTGCTTTTTGATGGTAGGCAAGTTCGGCTCGATGCCTTCGGCGCACTTATCATTAAAGGAAACGCAGGCGTCACCGATCAGGCGCGCACTTTGCAGTACATTGGCCGCGATCAGAGGCTTAAAGACATTCAACTCGAAGTGGCCCATCGATCCGCCAACCGTAACGGCAACATCGTTACCCATCACTTGGGCACAAACCATTGTCAGCGCCTCGGGCTGGGTAGGGTTTACCTTGCCAGGCATGATGGACGATCCGGGCTCGTTGTCCGGGATGATAATCTCGCCGATGCCCGAACGGGGGCCCGAACTGAGCATGCGAATATCGTTGGCGATTTTCATGAGCGCCACGGCTGAACGCTTCAGCGCTCCAGAAAGTTCCACCATAGCGTCGTGCGCGGCAAGCGCCTCGAATTTGTTAGGAGCGGTAACGAAGGGAAGCTTCGTCAGTTCGGCGATCTTCTTGGCCACCAGCACGTCATAACCCTTTGGGGCATTCAGCCCGGTACCAACGGCTGTACCGCCCAGGGCCAGCTCGCGCACGGCTTCGAGCGCATTCTTTATGGCGCGGATACTGTTGTCTATCTGCTGCACATAACCCGAAAACTCTTGCCCCAACGTTAGGGGGGTTGCGTCCATAAAGTGTGTGCGGCCCGTTTTGACAATGCTCTCGAACTGCTTCACTTTCGCGGCAAGCGTGTCGCGCAGCTTCTGCATGCCAGGCAGCGTAACCTCGGCCACCTGTTTATAAGCGGCAATGTGCATAGCGGTAGGGAAGGTGTCGTTTGATGACTGCGACTTGTTCACATCATCGTTCGGGTGTAATATTTTTTGTTCGTCAGTCAGCTTGCCTCCGCTCAAAACGTGCGCCCGGTAAGCTATGACCTCGTTCATGTTCATGTTGCTTTGCGTGCCCGAACCAGTCTGCCAGATCACCAACGGGAACTCGTCATCCAGCTTCTTATCCAGGATTTCGTCACATACTTTTACAATGAGATCTTTTTTGTCTGCGGGCAGCACGCCAAGCTCGTGGTTAGCTAGCGCTGCTGCCTTCTTCAGATAACCAAATGCATAAATAATTTCTATTGGCATACTTGCCGAAGGCCCAATTTTAAAATTGTTGCGTGAGCGCTCGGTTTGCGCTCCCCAATACTTGTCGGCAGGAACTTTTACTTCGCCCATAGTGTCTTTTTCGATACGGAAATCCATGATACGAGACCTCTTTAAATCATATTAACAATACATGATCACGCCAAATTTTACCAAGTAGCTGTTTTATCTTATAATTATCCTGATGAATACACCTGCTCGAACCAGATTTGCACCAAGCCCAACAGGGGCGCTCCACTGTGGCGTTGTACGCACCGCCTTATTCGCGTGGCTGATCGCCAAGCAGAGCGGGGGACAGTTCTTACTGCGCATCGAAGACACCGATCAAAAACGCGAGGTGCCAGGTAGCGTGCAGATTATTAAGGACACCTTCCATTGGCTTGGTTTGGAATGGGACGAGGGTCCAGACGTCGAAGGACCATACACACCCTACATCCAGTCACAACGCCTCGACATCTACAAAAAGTACGTCCAGGAATTGCTAGACAAAGGCCAGGCGTACGCCGACCCCTACAGTATCGAGGAACTTGAGGAGTTGCGCCAAAAAGCCCAG
>Ga0255338_1006259_pt1 | contig 10230 bp, 9 predicted proteins | sample MeOH1_35cm_T4_19_FD_203715 | JGI IMG/M metagenome (GOLD analysis project Ga0255338, IMG submission 203715) | Sandy soil microbial communities from University of British Columbia, Vancouver, Canada - MeOH1_35cm_T4_195 | ecosystem: Engineered > Artificial ecosystem > Sand microcosm > Unclassified ...
ACCGAGTTCGAAAACTCGACGCTCGAAGAGATCGTCAAGAAGTCTTCCGGCGGTATCTTCAACAACGCCGCCCAGGTGTGGAACCACACCTTCTACTGGGATTCGCTCAAGCCCAACGGCGGCGGCCAGCCCACCGGCGCTCTGGCCGATGCCATCAACGCCAAGTTCGGCTCCTTCGACAAGTTCAAGGAAGAATTCACCAAGACCGCGGTCGGTACCTTTGGTTCGGGCTGGGCGTGGCTGGTGAAGAAGGCCGACGGTTCGCTGGACCTGGTCTCGACCTCCAACGCCGCCACTCCGCTGACCACCGATGCCAAGCCGCTGCTGACCTGCGACGTGTGGGAACACGCTTACTACATCGACTACCGCAATGCCCGTCCGAAGTACGTCGAGGCATTCTGGAACGTCGTGAACTGGGACTTCGCCAGCAAGAATTTCGCGGGTTGATTTCGCGCTGCCGCCGAGCGGCGGCGGCTTGCGCACCGGACAACTCCGCTGCGTGAACCGCGCCGCGGAACGGCAAACGGAAAAGGGCCCATCGGGGCCCTTTTCCGTTGTTGCGGCGCGATGTTCGCGTTCAGCCGTCCCGCCGGCTCAGGCGAACAGGTCCATGCCTTGCACAAGGCGCTTCGCCAGGCGCGGCTGCTTCAACTGATCCAGCCACCATTGCAGCGCGCGGCCCTCATGGTCGCCCCGCCAGGCGACGTAGAGCGTATTGGGCTCGCGCGGATCGGCCGTGCGTTTTTCCACCAGTTCGCCACGCTTGAGCAGCGACGCCACCCGGTACCGCGGCAGCCAGCCGACACCGAGTCCTTCGCGCTGCGCCAGAATCTTGGCGCGCATGCTCGGCACCGCCAGCGAGGCTTGCCCGCCGACCAGGCCGTAGGCGCGTCCCGCCGTGCCGCGCGATGAATCGGCTACCACCACCGCGCGGTGTGCCGAGATGCGTTCCCGCGTGAGCGGTCCTGCCACGCTGGCGAGCGGATGGCGCGGCGCCACGGCGAATACCCACTCCACCACGCCCAGTTCGAACCAGCGCAGTCCTGGAATGGCGGGCGGCTCGTTGGTCGCTCCGACGATCACATCCGCGCGGCCATCGCGCAGCGCTTCCCAGGTGCCGCTAAGGACTTCGTGGGTCAGGCGAATCGCCACGCCGGACTGCAACGTGTCGAAGCTGCGGATCACGGGCATCAGCAATTCGAACTCCAGCACCTCGTCGGTGACGATCCACAGGCGGTCTTCCCAGCCGCTGGCGACCTGCCGCACGCGCTGCGTCATGCGGGCTACGTCCTGCATCAGCCGTGCGGCCTCGTCGGCCAGCAGGTGTCCGGCCGGCGTCAGCTGCAGCCGGTAGCGGCGGCGGTCGAACAACAGTGCGTCGAAGCGGCCTTCGAGTTGCCGCGCGGCATGTGAGATGGTCGATGGCGCTTTGCCAAGGCGGGCTGCCGCGCGGGACAGGCTGCCGCTTTCCCTGATGGCTTCCAGTAACGCCAGTTCGTCTTCCGACAACATGTTCAATTCCGTCGAACGAGTTCATCGGGAAAATCGTACGGCAAAACGGCGCCGCCGGGGCAGTATTCATGCACAGCATTTCATCGCATTCCCGAACACCATTTTGTTTGCGGTGCCATCGGCCAGGCAACCAGTCCTGCGGCGGCGCTGTCACCGGAGAACGTCATGACCCTCATCCACCGCATGGCACGCCGTATCAGCGTCGCGGTACTCATGTCCAGCGTAGCCGCGCTCACATTCGCTGCGTTCGCCTTCCTGGCGCCCGCCAGCGCGGCGGAGCGCGCCGGCAGCAGCGCGGTCCGGCCACATACGATCCACGCGAATGGCGTCACGTTGCACTATCTTGAAACCGGGCAAGGCAGCGGCACGCCCGTCGTGCTGCTGCACGGCTACGCGGAAACCAGCCATATGTGGCTGCCCCTGATGACTCGGCTCGGTGACAAGCGTGTCGTGATCGCACCGGACCTGCGCGGCGCCGGCGCGTCGGAAGTCACGCCGTCGGGCTATGAGAAGAAGAACCTCGCGCAGGATATTCACGCAATGGTCCAGGCGCTTGGCTACCGCAAGGTCAACATCGTCGGCCACGATATCGGCCTGATGGTGGCCTACGCCTACGCGGCGCAGTACCCGGACGAAGTGGAGAGCGTGACGCTGATGGATGCGTTCCTGCCCGGCGTGGGCGACTGGCAGAAGGTCTGGCTGCTGCGCGACAAGTGGCACTTCAATTTCTACGGCGATACGCCGGAGAAGCTGGTGAAGGGACGCGAGCGCACATACTTCGAGCATTTCTGGAACGACTTCGCCGCCGACCCGGCGCGCTCGGTGCCGGAAGCCAGCCGGCAGCGCTACGCCGCGGCCTACGCCCGGCCTGGCCGGATGCGCGCGGGGTTGGAATTCTTCCATGCGTTCCCGCGGGATGCCGAGGATTTCGCTGCCCTGGCGAAGCAGCCGCTGCCGATGCCCATGCTGGTGCTGGCCGGCGAGAAGGCGTCAGGTAATTTCCTGATCGACCAGGCGCGCCTTGTCGCCACCCATGTGCAAGGCGTGATCGTCAAGGGCTCGGGACACTGGCTGATGGAAGAAGCGCCGGGGCAGACCATCCCGGCCATCGTGAGCTTTATCAACGCACCGTCGCAAGCAGTTGGCGCCGACTGAAAAATCTGGCGCATCATCGCGCCACCAGGAGTATCGAAATGGGACTGCTCGTCAACGGAAAATGGCAAGACCGCTGGTATGACACCGCATCCACCGGGGGCCGCTTCGTCCGCAAGGACGCGGCCTTCCGCAACTGGGTAACGCCCGACGGCGCGGCCGGCCCGAGCGGCGTTGGCGGCTTCAGGGCCGAAGCCGGCCGCTATCATCTCTACGTGAGCCTGGCATGCCCGTGGGCACACCGCACGCTGATCATGCGTGCCCTGAAAGGGCTCGAAGACATGATCAGCGTCTCCACCGTCCACTGGCTGATGCGGGGCGAGGGCTGGACCTTCGCCGAGGGCCCGGGCGTGGTCCCCGACACCGTCAACGACGCGCGCCTGCTGCACCAGGTTTATACCGCGGCCGCCCCGGACTACACCGGACGCGTGACCGTGCCCGTGCTGTGGGACAAGACGCAATCGACCATCGTCAGCAATGAGTCGTCGGAGATCATCCGGATGTTCAACGCGGCCTTCGATCACCTGGGCGCCAGGGCCGGCGACTACTATCCGGAGGCATTGCGCAGCGAGATCGACGAGGTCAATGCGAGGGTGTACGACACCGTGAACAACGGCGTCTACAAATCCGGATTCGCCACCACGCAAGCCGCCTATGAAGAGGCGGTCGCGCCGCTGTTCGAGACGCTCGACTGGCTTGAGCGGCGCCTGGGGACGCGACGCTTCCTGACCGGCGATGCTCTCACGGAGGCCGATATCCGCCTGTTTACAACGCTGGTCCGCTTTGATGCGGTTTATGTCGGCCACTTCAAATGCAACCTGCGCCGCATCGCCGACTACAAGAACCTCGCGGCTTACACGCGGGATATCTACCAGCTTCCCCGCATCGCGGAGACGGTCAGTATCGAGCACATCAAGCGGCACTATTACGAGAGCCATCTCTCGATCAATCCGTCAGGCGTAGTGCCGGCGGGTCCTGTGCTTGATTTCGCCTCGCCGCCGGACCGCGCACGGCTGGCGTCATGAGTCACCGGCGCGCGGCATCTGTTGCGCAGCGCTCTCGTTCATGCTTCGCGAGCTCGCCCGCGTGCTTGCGCTTTCCGACCTTCTCTTCGCCAGCGAGTCCAGCCGCCATGAAATTTCGTCGCCAAACCTTGTTCGCCATGCTCATCGCGGCCACGTCTCCGGCCGTGCTGGCCGCCACGGCTGACGATGGCCCGGCATACGGGCCAGAACTGCAAGGCTTCGACTACCCGGCCCCCGTCCGGCAGTTCGCCTTCACCTCGCAGGGCGAGGCGATGCATATGGCCTACATGGACATCAGGCCGGAGCACGCCAACGGCCGCACCGCGGTTTTGCTGCACGGAAAGAATTTCTGCGCGGCGACCTGGGAAGGCACCATCAAGGTGCTCAGCGCGGCCGGCTATCGCGTTATCGCGCCTGACCAGATCGGTTTTTGCAAGTCCAGCAAGCCGGCGCGCTATCAGTACTCCTTCCAGCAGCTCGCGCGCAATACCCACGCCTTGCTCGAATCGGCCGGCGTCGGCCAGGCCACGGTGATCGGCCATTCGACTGGCGGCATGCTGGCCATGCGCTATGCGCTGATGTACCCGCAGCAAACGGAGCAGCTTGCGCTGGTCAACCCGATCGGCCTCGAAGACTGGAAGGCGAAGGGCGTGCCGTCGCTGTCGGTCGACCAATGGTACGCACGCGAGCTGGCCACCAGCGCCGACAAGATTCGCGGCTACGAGCAGGCAACCTACTATGTGGGCACGTGGCGTCCCGAGTACGAGCCGTGGGTGCAGATGCTGGCGGGCATGAACCGCGGTCCGGGCAAGCAGCAGGTGGCCTGGAATTCCGCGCTGATCTACGACATGATCTTTACACAGCCCGTCGTGTACGAGCTGGGCGCGCTCAAGACGCAGACCCTTCTGCTGATCGGCGACAAGGACACCACGGCGATCGCCAAGGATGCCGCGCCGCCCGAAGTCCGCGCGAAAGTCGGCAACTATCCGGCGCTGGCGCAGCTCACCCTGAAGGCGCTGCCGAATGCGAAACTGGTCGAGTTTCCGGACCTGGGCCACGCGCCGCAGATGCAGGATCCCCAGGCCTTCCACAAGGCGCTGCTCGATGGGCTTGCGGCATTGCCCGCAAGCCGCTAGCGCTAACCACGGGTGAGCGCCGGCAAGTCCCCGGCAGGTAAAGTGCCTCGGCCTGCTTGCGGCACGCGGGCTATACCTGCTCAATCGATGGAGCGTTGCTCCGGCTGCTGGCCGCCAGGCAGGGACCGGCAGGGCCGCTCAGGGCATCATCAGCTTGATCGGCTTGGTCAGTGTCTGCCTGGTGGTGGCATAGCCGGCCCAGGGATCCTCCTGCCGCGCGCGGAGGCGTTCGTGCAGATTGGTGATGGTCCACCGCGCACTGGATTCGATGCTGTCCAGCTCGTCCCAGGCAAGTGGCACGGAAACGCCAAGCCCGGGACGCGCCCGCGCGGAAAAGGCGGCCACCGTGGTGGCGCCGAAGCCGTTGCGCAGGTAGTCGATAAAGGTCTTGCCGACGCGGTTGCGGGGCCCGCTCCTGGCCACGAAGCGTTCCGGCACGATGCTGGCCATGTGCAACACGACTTGCCTGGCGAATTCCTTGACGGTCTCCCAGTCGTGGCGCGCGGAGATCGGTACTACTACGTGGAGACCCTTGCCGCCGCTGCTCTTCAGGAAGCTGCGCAGGCCCAGCTCATCCAGCACGGTCTTCATCATCGCGGCGCCTTCGCGTACGTGGTTCCACGGCACCCCTTCGCCGGGATCCAGGTCGAAGACCACCCGGTCCGGCCTGGCAAGCCCGCGCTTGTTGGCATTCCATGTATGGAACTCGATCACGTTGAACCGGGCTGCCGCGACGATGCCCGCTTCCGTGGCAATTTCAAGCAACGGCGGATGGTCCGGCCATAGCGCGGGATCGAGTGTGTTGATGCCGGGCATGCGCAATGCATCCCCGTGCTTCTGGAAGAACAGCTCGCCGTCGATGCCACTGGGGCCGCGCACCAGCGCCACGGGCCGTCCGCGCAGATGCGGCAGCAGCAGCGGGGCGATGGCCTCGTAGTACCCCACGAGGTCGCCTTTGGTCAGTCCGGTCGAGGCATCGATGACGCGCCCGGCATGGCTGATGCGCACGCGCGGTGCGGCGGATGTCTCGGGCGTTGCCTTGGCTGTCCCGGTGGAGCGTGTCGCAGGCTTGTTCTTGTGCTTGCCATCCGGCCCGATCTGCGCAGCGCGTTCCACCGCGACCGCGGCGGCCGGCTTGTCGGTGCGCAGGCCGTGGAACACGGCATGGCGCACACGGCCTTCCCGCGTCCAGCTGCCGAAGGAAATCTCGGCCACGAGCCTTGGTTTCACCCAGTGCGACGGCATCCTGCCTGCCGGCTCGCCCGCGCAAGCGGAATCCAGCGGCGAGGCATCCTGCCGCAGGGCAACGAGCCTGCGCGCAAGGCTGGACAACGTATCCGCATCGAAGCCAGTGCCGACCTTGCCGGCATAGCGCAGCCGCCCGCGCTCGTCATGCACGCCGAGCAGCAGCGCGCCGATCCCCTGGCGGGAGCCGGCGGGATCGGTATAGCCGACCACCACGAACTCCTGGCGCTGCGTGCACTTCAGTTTGATCCAGGCGCGTGAGCGGGTCGACACGTAGGGCGCATCGGCACGCTTGCCGATTACGCCTTCGAGCCGGAGTTTGCAGGCAACCGGCAGCAACTCGGCGGCGCTGGCCTCGAAGCTCTCGCTAAAGCGCAGGTGATCGCAAGGCCTGGCTGTCAGCGCGCGGCGCAACATGTCCCTGCGCACGGATAGCGGCACCTTGCGCAGGTCGAAGCCGTTGCAATACGGCAGGTCGAACAGGAAGTACCGGATTTCGTCGAGTTGCGCGTTTTCAAATGCATTCTGCAGGGCCTGGAAATCGGTCCTGCCGTGCTTGTCGGCGATCACGATCTCGCCGTCGAGCCAGCCGGACTGCAGGCCAAGGCCTGCGACAGCCTGCGCCAGTCCGCGCAGCTTGCTGGTCCAGTCGTTGCCGTTGCGCGTGAACAGGCGCACCTTCTTGCCTTCGACGCGGGCGAGCAGGCGGTAGCCGTCGAACTTGATTTCGTATAGCCATTTGTCATCGGCCGCCGGTGGTTTGTCGACCAGGGTCGCCAGTTGCGGTGCCAGCATGGGAGGCAGGGCGGCCGACCTGGCGGCGGACGGCATATCGTCGGGACCCAGGGAAGCCGTGGCCCGGCTGACGGCGCTCGCGGCCTTGCGTTCCGCGTTTTGCGCCAATCTGCCCGCTGGCCTCGCGCTGGCTTTGCGCTTGGCGGGCAGCACGCTGTCGGGCAGTGCTGCCACGATGTCGAATGACGCCGCCGCGCGCGCTTCTTCGTCGCGTTCCTTGATCAGCAGCCAGGCGGGCTTGTCCGCATCCTGGTCGCACCTTGCGTGCATGCGTACCAGCGTCCAGTGCCCGTGCAGTTTTTCTCCATGCAGGGAGAACTTCAGCTTGCCTTCGCGGTATCCCGCATGCGGGTCGCCGGTGGGCACCCAGGTGCCGCGATCCCACACGATGACCGTACCCGCGCCGTATTGCCCCGGAGGAATCACGCCCTCGAAGGAGCCGTAGTCGAGCGGGTGGTCCTCGACCTGCACAGCCATGCGCTTGTCGGCGGGGTCCAGGCTTGGCCCCTTGGGCACCGCCCAGCTTTTCAGCGTACCGTCGAGTTCCAGGCGAAAGTCGTAGTGCAGGCGCCGGGCCGCGTGTTTTTGCACAACGAAGGACAGCCTGGCGGCAGGCTTGACCTTTGTCCCCCTGGGCTCGCTGGTGACGCTGAAGTTGCGTTTCTGGCGGTATTTTTCCAATGGTCCTGGCATCTCGTACACCTTGGAAGGCAGGTCAGCGATAGTCCGCGCAAGGCGGCCGGGGCGCGCGGGGGAATCAGCCCGGCCGGCAGGCTTGTGCGCAATGCGTCGCAGCAATCGTGCCCGGCACATCTGAAGATGTTAGCCAAGGGAATGAATCCTGCATGGAGATGGGGCACTTGCGCTTGTGCCGCACCCAGGGCGCGCGAACGGGCAGGCGCTTACCTGACAAGGATCCCCCAGTTTGCATTTTCTACGACCCCCGCGGGCCACGATTTGCAATATATGCCGTGCTGCCGCCGCTTTGATAATGTCCACGATGGGCGGGAAGCCATCGGCCCGCCAGGCATGGCAGGTAGCGATCGGCCTTGCCGCCGTCGCACTCGGTCTGCGGGCCGGCGTCGCCTGCGCCGAGGTGGCCGAGCCGGCGTCTTCCGTGGAGGCGGCGCAGTGCGGGGACCTGATCGCGATCGTGCGGGATAGTCTGGATAGGGAGGTGGCGGTGTCTTGCGCCCGTTCCGGCGCTTCGTCGTGCAGCGAGCGCAAGCGTCCCCTGCTTGCCATCACGACGTATATCCAGCAGCGGACTGCCGCCGGCAGCGACGATTGCGAGACATTGCTCGAGGTGAATCGCCGGCTGCGCGCGTTGCCCGCAAGGCGCTGACACATCCTGTCCACGGCAAGCTGTTGCGCTGCGGCCCGGGCGGTGCCGCATTGCCATGGCGCTGGCCAGATGCCGGCAGGGGGCGTGGCGGTGCTACCATTCGCGCTGCTTGCCAGCGTGGGCATCATGCCCAGGCGGCGGACTTCGACTTTTGCAGGGGAATCTGGATGGATCCGACAGTAGTGATCAGCACCTTCGAACGCATTGCCAATGACGAGACGGTCGAGCTATCGGTGGACGACGCCGTGGCCGGGCTGGCAGCGCTGCTAGCCAGCGAAACGTTTTCCGACGCGGCGCGGGCGCTGCTGGAAAAGGTGGGCGCCACGCTCTATCGCGTGAGCTTGGACGGCCACCAGGACTAAACGGCGGCTGCTCGCACGGGTGGAGCGGTGCCGTCTCAATAGACGGGCGCCTCGCCATCCGGGCGGTGCTTGAAGCGGCGGTGCACCCAGTAGTATTGCTCCGGCATGTCGCGCACCTGGGTTTCCAGGAATGCGTTCATGCGCAGCGCGTCGGCCTTCTCGTCGCCCGAGGGATAGCCCGCCATCGCATCGAATATCTTCAGCTTGTAGCCGCGGTAGCCGGGCAGGACCGAGGTTGTGAACGGTACGACACGCGCGCCGCTAAGCGCGGCGAGGCGGGATACCGAGGTAAGCGTGCAGGCCTGGACGTTGAAGAACGGCACGAATACCGAGTCGCGCAAGCCAAAGTCCATGTCCGCGGCGAGCATCAGCGGCGTGCCTGACTTAAGCGCCCGCAGTGCCTGCCGCACGCTGCCGTTGCGCGGGATCATCTCGGTGCCGAACCTGCCGCGCTGCTGCCTCGCCAGCTGTTCCAGCAAGGGGTTGGACATCTTGGAGTAGAGCGAGGCCACCGGGTGCCTGATCGAATAGAACATGCAGCCGGCCTCGATCGCCACGAAATGGAACCCCAGGAAAATGGTCGGGCCGGCGTCGGCATTGCCGAGTTCGATGGCGGAGTCCAGTTCGACGAGGTCGTTCAGCCTGCCGGCGTCACCATACCATTGCACGCCGCGCTCCAGGTAGCTCCGGATCACATGGCTGAAATGTGCCTCGCCCAAAGCATGCCGGTGCGACTCGCTTGCATCCGGAAAGCACAGCCGCAGGTTGGTCTGCACGACGCCGCGGCGCCGGCTCGGAATGCGATATAGCAGGGCGCCAAGGCCCATGCCGATACGTGCGCACACGCTGTAGGGTAGTGCGGCGAGCAAACGCAGCAGGCTGATGGTGAAAAAAAGTCCGATGCGCTGGATCATCCAGGTCCTGAAAGATTACCGCGCCGTGTGCTTCGCGCCGCCGTAGCGCGGTTTGCGCGGGCGTGCGGCATGGTCTCAGTGAGATCGCGGCAGTGAGTGGTGAGGGCCAGCGGGAGCAGCGTGCCGACGAAGATGGGAAATGGCCCTGCGGCCTATGTCACTGCAGGTCCTGAGCCAGCGTTTGTTGCAGGGCAAGTTGCCAGCCCTGCGTATCGACGTTCTTTTCGTCGCGGTAGATCCAGCTGGTGGCGCAAGCCTGGCACACGAAAGTGCTGATAGTGCTCGCGGGGCGGCGTGGCACCTTGATGCGCTGCGTGTCGGTGATCCTGAGCATGGCATGCCCCGGCGAACCACCGCGGTTGGCTTCGATGGCGAGGCAGGCTGGGCAAGGCGACATGCGGAATCCGGCAGCGGTAGGTGGGTGACTGTAGCACGTTCATGCGGCCACAAACCGTCACGGGCGAGGGTGCCCGGACGCTAAATCGGGCCCATCCGCCATCCTTGGCGCACTTTCTTTGCAGCCACGTTGACATGCCTCTTCCATGCCTGTATAAATGTTGATGCAGGATCTTTCAAGCGGTTACTCAGATGTTATGGATCGTCCCTCCAAGCGGCGATTCGTTTGCTCCATGTTCCTTCCTTGATCGTCATGCCTGGTGAGCAATAGGCTCATCCAGAACTTTTAAGGTTTAAAGGATATCCAGCATGGAAACCGGTACCGTCAAGTGGTTCAACGACTCCAAG
>Ga0255338_1006260_pt1 | contig 10229 bp, 9 predicted proteins | sample MeOH1_35cm_T4_19_FD_203715 | JGI IMG/M metagenome (GOLD analysis project Ga0255338, IMG submission 203715) | Sandy soil microbial communities from University of British Columbia, Vancouver, Canada - MeOH1_35cm_T4_195 | ecosystem: Engineered > Artificial ecosystem > Sand microcosm > Unclassified ...
GACTACCTGGAATACCTGGTTAAGAACCCGCGCCGGTTGAGGTGGCCCCGCGACGCCAACGGCGACCCGCGCCAGTACCGGTCGTCGATCCACCAGCGCCGGAAGTCCTTGATGGCCGGGGATGTGCCTGCACAGCAAGAGGCAATCCGGGACATCCGCCTGGAACAGGCGAAGGTGCTGAGAAAAGGTCCCGATCCGGATCTGAAGGGTTGGTGGGTGCTGGAAGGCCCGACCGCCATCGACTGCGCACTTTTCGCGGATGGGCTGACGCTGTTCATCGAGGGGAAGCGCAACGAGAAAAGCCTGAAGGTCCATACCAACTGGTATGAGAAGCGTGTCCAGATCTATCGGAACCTGGACGCTCTCCGTGTGCTTCCCGGGCGAGCGGAGCGTTTCGGCCTGCTCGCCATCGTCGAGGAGGGGACGCCGATCTACCAGGAAGCGGTCGCGATGCAGCGCGACTTCCAGTACGCCCGCAGCTCCTGGCCGCACCTGGACAACGAGGCCGCGGCGGAGCTCTGGACGCATTTCCTCGGCTTTACTACCTGGCAGCGTGTGGCGGAGCAGTTCCCGCAGGTGAAGCTTCCCGACTAGCCGCTTTCAGCGAGAGAGGAGCCGACTACCAGCCTCCGCTGGCGCCTCCGCCATCGCAGTTGCCTCCGCCATAGTCGCCGCCGACGGGCGGGCTGGGAGGCGTGCTGTCTTGGTGAACGTGCGAGGTTGAGTGCACGGGCTGATCGTACTGGTGGCCGTTAGAGTGGACAGGATACGAGGCCGATCGGTCGGAATCTGTGCCTGATCCGGCCGTAGCAGCGCCTGCCGCTAGCCAGATAAGTGCGGCCGTAGCAAACAGGACGAAGCATCCGATTCCAATCAGTAAGTCCGGGAGGTGCGCCGGCTTCGCAGCCCGAGCGCTTTCGGGCTGCGAAGCCGGGGAATCGGACAACAGGGCCGCAGCGCTAACGCGCTCACTTAGAACATGTGCGCGGATGGCAGCGACCGCGGCTTCCAGGCCTTCGGCGTACTGCTTCCGGCGGAACGAAGGGACCACCGCCTCGCGCATCAATTTCCCGGCCGCTGCGTCGGAGATCTTCTTGCGCAGTCCGCTGCCGGTCTGCAGACGCCATTTCCGCTGATCGATGGCCACGAGGATCACGAACCCGTTGTTGCGCCCCTTCTCGCCTACGCCCCAGCGGTTGAGGATCTGGTGGGCGAACCGCTCCGGCGTGGATCCGTCGATCCGGTGTACGATCACGATTGCCCCCTGCGCCAGGTGCTGCGGCTCCAGCGCGAGCAGCTTTCGGCGGAGCTGGGCTCTCTCGGACACTGTTAGAACGCCTGCGTAATCGTATACCCGCTGGCTATGCGGCGCGCGCAGAACTTTTTCGAGCGTTTCCGCCTGAACGGTGTCCGGCACACCGGTCATGAGCAGGATGATGAGTGCGATCCAGCCAAATCGGTGCATGTAACTCCTCCGGTCCCTCACCGCCCTGCGCTCACTGCTACCGGAGTTCGTAACGGTATCCCAGGGATTCCGTTACGAACTAGATGTCGTGATCCGGTAGAATGGGAACGGCTTGCCCGCCCGCTTTCGAGAAGGCCCCATGAGCATCCGGAATTCCCGCCGAGAGTTTCTCCGTGACCTTGGCCTCGGCACCGCGACACTCCCGTTTGTGTTGAACTTGCCCAGTCTGGCCGAAGCCTCACCGGTCCGGCGGAAGCAGCGGTTGGTGATCATGTTCAGCCCCAACGGCGTGGTGCCGCCTACCTTCTGGCCAGAAGCCGAGGGGGACGCGTTCGCGTTCAAGGATAGCCTCAAGCCGCTGGAGCCATTCAAGAGCCGGACGTTGGTGCTGAATGGCGTGTGCGACCGTGTCCGTGGAGACGGGGACAGCCACATGCGGGGGATCGGCTGCCTGCTCACTGGCATCGAGCTGTTTCCGGGCAATATCCAGGGAGGCGGAGACAACCCGGCGGGTTGGTCTAGCGGCATTTCGATCGATCAGGAGATCAAAGGCTTCCTTCAGAAGGATCCCGGCACCCGCACCCGCTTTGGCTCTCTGGAGTTTGGCGTCATGGTGCCGGAGCGGGCGGACACCTGGACCCGGATGTCGTACGCCGGCCCGAACAAACCGGTTACGCCCATCGACAACCCGTACCAGATGTTTCAGAAGCTATACGGCCGCGCCAAAGACCAGGAGACGCTGAAGAGCGTGATGGACGACCTGAAGGGTGACCTGGACAAAGTACGATCTCGTATCGGCGCGCAGGACCGAAAGATCCTAGAAGAGCACGCCAGCCTGGTCCGCCAGATGGAACGTGAGTTACAGGCGGCTGTGCGTGCGGAGTCCGCGCATGATGTGCCGCCCCTCGAGTCTGGTATCCGGCGGGACAATGATAACATTCCGCGCATCAGCAAGCAGCAGATCGACTTGATGGTCCAGAGCTTCTCCGCCGACTTCGCGCGGGTAGCCACCCTTCAGTACACCAGCTCGGTGGGCGAGGCCCACCCCCGCTGGCTCGGCATCCCGGAAGAGCACCACGATCTTTCCCACAAACCGGATAATGACGCCGACTCCCAGGAGAAGCTGACGCGGATCAACCAGTGGTTCTGCGGCCAGCTCGCCTACCTGGCGCAGCGGCTGGCGGAGACGCCGGAGCCGGGAGGGGGCGGAAGCCTGCTGGATAACACCCTGATCGTCTGGTCGAATGAGCTGGGGCAAGGCAACTCCCATACCCTCGACAACATCCCGTTCGTACTGGTGGGGAATGGTCTCGGCTTCAGGATGGGCCGGTCGCTCAAGTACCCGCGCGTGGCGCACAACCGGCTGCTCATGTCGCTCGCGCACGGTTTCGGACATACGTTGCCTCGATTCGGCAACCCGGATTTCTGTGGTGACGGCCCGCTGCCCAACCTGACTTGAAGGGATGGCGGACTCATTCGACCGATTTCGCCGGCTCCACCGCCGGTAAGCGCACGGTGAACGTGCTCCCCTTACCGGGTCCGTCGCTAGCAGCGGTCACCGTGCCTCCGTGGAGTAGGACCAGGTTACGGACGATGGCGAGCCCGAGCCCGAGACCCCCCTGCTGCCGGTCCGGTGAGCGCGGTCCCTGGGTGAACACCTCAAATATCTGCGGCAGCAACTCGGGCGGCAGGCCTTGACCGGTGTCTCGTACGGTGAGTTCGACCCACGCCCCATCGCGACGAGCTGCAAGCTCGATCCGGCCCCCCGGTGGCGTGTAACGCGCCGCGTTCGTGAGGAGGTTGGTCAGCACTTGTGTCAGGCGTGGAGCCTCTCCTTCAACGCATAGACCGTGCTCCGCCACGTCCACCGTAAGCGTGTGCTGGAATTCGGCGATCAGCGGTGCGGTCATCTCCACGGCGGATGCGGCGATGGTGGAGATCTCCAGTGGTGTCCGAACGAGCTCAATCTTGCCCCGTGTGATCCGGGAGACATCCAATAAGTCTTCTACCAGCGTGGCCATGTGCCGGGTCTGGCGGTCGATGATCTTCCATTCCCGGCCCTCGCCTGCGCCGCGCATCCGGAGGAGCTCCAGGGAGGTGATGATGGGTGAGAGCGGGTTCCGGAGCTCATGACCCAGCATCGCGAGGAACTCATCTTTAGCCCGGTTGGCGCTTTCCGCCTGCTCTCGCGCCTCGTCGGCTCGCGCTAGATGCTCGTCGCGCTCTGCAGCTCGCTGCACAAGCAGCTTCGAGGATCGGTCCAGCGCGTCGGAAAGCCCCACGATCTCGCAGACGGACGATGGGGACATAACGGGAGACTGACCGTGGGCCAGCGCGCTCGCCGCCTTGGCGGCGGATCCGATGCCGTGTGAGAGGCGCCGTGAAAGGCCATATGCGCCGGCACCGCTAAGCAGAAGCACTGCCACCGCCGCGCCCGCCATCGCTGCCAGCCAGGCGGTCACTGGTCCGTCGATCGCCGTCGTTTCAGCAGCAACGATGGTGACCCAGTGCGCTTGGTGTGTTCGGTAATAGGCCGCGTAGACAGGGACTCCGTCGATCGCGGTGTTGCGAAAAACGCCTTCGTCGGTCGTCCGCAATCGGTTCAACAGGCGCGGAGTGGCGGAATGGCCGATGAATTGTTCTGGGTTCCGGGTGCGGGCCACTACCACGTGATTGCTGTCCAGTACCGTGCGAGTCCACTCTTCGCCCACTGGGAGCCGACGGACCACTGCCTGAGTTAGCGCCTCGGGGGTGATGGCGGCGGTCAGCACAAATCGGATCTTGCCATTGCGGCGCACCGGCACTCGTACCGGGAATGCCCAGAGGCCGGTCACCCGTCCGCGCGCGAGTGTACCGACCGTAGGTTCTCCCGTCTTCAGCAAGCGCCGGAGGCTCTCCATCTCGGCGATGTGAGGCAGGGGCGTGCCGTACGGTCGGACCGTGGTGAGAAGTTGCTGACCACTTGGCGCCACCAGCATGATCGCGAGCCACGTGGGCTGCGTGCTCCTCGCGCGGCTGGCTTCCGCCCAGAACGCCTTGAGATCATTCCGGTCCAGCCGGTCCGACCCCGCGAGTGCCTCCAGGGTCCGGATCGTGCTGGAAAACTCCTGCTCTACAGATTCGCCCATCAGGAGCGAGGAATGCGAGAGCCGCCGCAACGCCGCGTCCCGCTGTTCGCTCGCCAGGCGCAGTACGACCAGCGTGGAGAAAACGACCAGTGGCAATAGTGTGCCAAGGACGAGGAGGGCAAGGTGCTGGCGAAGGGGGCGTGCGCGGGGTAGGGGCGGATGCTTCATCGGTTCGGGCCCACACTACGGACCGGGACGGCTGCGGCGCCGAATCGGTAGAGAGTGCCTCGGGTAGGCAAGTTGGCGACCCGGTCGCTCTCTACTGTCGATTAGTTCGACATCCGATTTTGGGAATCCTGACCGGGAGCGGAGCGCTATTCGAGCACGAGGTCGTTCAGGTTTTCGACAATCTCGTGGGGCTGGTAGGAAAAGCGTCCCAGGTCGGCGCGCGCGGTGACCCCGGTGAGCACCAGTACCGTATGCATTCCGGCGCCGATGCCGGAGAGCACGTCTGTGTCCATGCGGTCGCCGATCATCACCGAGTCTTCCGAGTGGGAGTCGAGTCGCTTCAGCGCTTCGCGCATCATCAACGGGTTGGGCTTGCCCACGTAGTAGGCCTGGCGTCCGGTGGCGCGCTCGATGGGAGCCGCCAGCGCCCCGCAGGCCGGATGGATGCCCTCTTCCTGCGGTCCGGTGACGTCTGGATTGGTGGCCACGAAGCGGGCGCCCCCCAGGATCAGGTTCACCGCGTGCACGATCTTGGTGTAGTCGTACGAGGGGGTATCGCCCAGCACCACGTAATCCGGCTCGACGTCGGTGATGCTGTAGCCCACCTGGTAGAGGGCATGACTCAAGCCCGCCTCTCCGATGACGAACGCGGTGCCGCCCGGCTTCTGCGACTGGAGGAAAGCGGCGGTCGCCATCGCGGAGGTGAAATAGTGCTCCGCGCCCACGTCCAGACCCATCCGCTCTAGCTTTCGCTGGAAGTCGATGGGTGTGCGCTGCGAGTTGTTGGTGAGGAACAGAAACGGGTGCCCGCCCGCCTGCAATCGCTCGATGAACTCCCGGGCTCCAGGGATCAACTGGTTGCCTCGGTACAGGACTCCGTCCATATCCAGCACATAACTTTTCATCAGGCTCAGGCTATCACACCCGGAATGTGAGGCGTCTTATCGCGACGTTAAGACATCCCATTCGGGGATCCGGGGGTGACAGGCTACCCTTCGACGCAGGCCTCGTGGTCAGGCGGAGCACGAGGCCTGCGCCACGGGGTCAAGTTCCGGTTTTGACATACGCCCAGCCGGCATCCTGCTTTCGAACCAACTCCGCCATCGCGGCATCCACGGTGTCCGCAAACGGGAAGAGGCTTTCCTTGGTCACGTTGAAGCGCTTCATCGTGTTCTGGCAGAGGGAGAGCCGGACCCCTTCGGCGGTCAGTCCGCGCAATCGGTCTTCCATCGCCGTGTTGGTCTTCTGCAAAAGCGGGTAGGCCTTGCCGTGCACCACCAACTGAACCTCCACGTTCTCCGGCCCGAGCGCTTTACGGACGTTCTCCACGTTGCGCAGCGCTCCGTCCCAGCGTTCCGGCCCGTCGGCGGTCAAGTCGAAAACTACCCGGTACTTCTTCGTCGCCTGCGCCCCGGCAGTCCGCCCCACAAGCACGCCGAAAAGGGCTGTGGCGGCTGCAAAAAAGGATCGTCTTCGGTTCATCGTTTCTCCCACTACGCGTTGACCGGCATCCGGTCGAATAGGCTCTGGCAGAACAGGTCCTGAGCATCCGGCTCCGAACAGTGTCTCCGGCTGTAGGCGGACCAGCCGCCGGGAATATTGACGACGTCGGTCCTCCCGGCTCGCTCCAGCAGGCTCACCGCGATCGATGAGCGGTAGCCGCTTCCGCACATGACCGCCAGTGGCCCGGCCGGCACTTCGCTCATGCGCGCCGGCAACTTCGAGAGCGGGATCCAGTGGGCTCCCTCCACTGCGCCCGTGTTCCATTCTCCCGGGGTGCGCACGTCCAGCAGCCGGCGACCTTCCTTGACCCACTGATCCACGCAGCAGACTTCGAGTTGTGGGGTCTCGCTGACGGGTAATCCGGCTGCAAGCCACTCGTCCGGGTTCGGCAGCACGTAGCCCAGGACGTTTTCGTAACCGATCCGCGCCAACTCGAGCCACGCCTGCTCCGCATCCTCCGGATTTTCCACGACCAGAACCACGGGGTCTTCCGGTCCCAGGAAGGTACCGACCCAGGTGGAGAAGACGGGCAAGTTGAGCCCCACATTCAGACTGCCGAGGAGGTGGCGCACTCCATATTCCGCGGCTGCCCGGGTATCCAACAGGGTCGCGCCACCGTGGTCGCGCAGTAGTGTCTCCGCGGCCAGCATCCGGGGCTTCGTCACCTCCGCCAGAGGCTTTGGACCCGCCAGGTTCACGAACGGGCTCTTAAAGAAGAAGAGGGGTCGATCCGGCAGGTTGGAGACCATCGCGTCCACGAACTCCTCGCGGCTCCGGAATAGGTTCGCCCAGTTGCCTCGCTTCTCGTTTTCGATCGTACTGCTCGGTGCACTGCCCAGCTTCCGGCCGCAGAGCGAACCGGCACCATGCGCTGGGTAGACCACCGTGTCGTCGGGAAGCTGCCAGAACTTCTGGTGGAGCGAGTCGTAGAGCGCGCCGGCCATCTGGCGTGGGTCGGCGTGCATGTCACGCAGGTCCGGCCTGCCTACGTCACCCACGAACAAGATGTCGCCACTGAACACGACGCGTTCGTCACCGTCTTCCACGAACCACGACATCGAGTCCGGAGAGTGGCCCGGCGTGTCAAGACTCACCACTTCCAGTCCCCCCACGCTCACGGAGGCTCCGTGCTTCAGCTTCCGGTGCACAAAGTGCGCCGGGTACTTCTCAGACACGTAGATCGGCGCTCCGGTCTGGTTCGCCAGGTCGACGTGCCCGGAGACGAAGTCGGCGTGGGGATGCGTCTCGAAGATCGCCACGATTTTCACCCCGCGGCGCTCCGCCGCCGTCAGGTAGTCGGCTACATCTCGCTTCGGATCCACTACGGCAGCCTCCCCGTCCTTTCCGAACAGGTAGGAGGCGTGGGCCAGTCCTTCCACAAAGAATCGTTCAACGAACATTTCATCTCTCCAAAAGAGCTATCGCGGCCGGATCAACTTATTGCGGCAGATTACTAGTGCTTTGGGGTAACGGGCTTCTGGGTGAGGTGGTTCGGGCCGCAGGATTTCACAGGCCAACGCGCGATCATTCGTGCATCGGGCTCAATTCATTGCTCCGACTACGCACCGGATTACCGGGCGCGTCTTGATGCATCAGCCCGGATGGTGCAGTAGTCCCAGAACCGGCCGGGCGTTGATTACGACCAGATAAGCTGCCACGGCGAGAGCCAATCCGGCAAAGGCGGCCTTCAGGCTGGCGGGCTGCATCCGACGGCCCAGTGCGGTCCCGGCCAACATTCCCACCATGGCAAGAGCGGTGAAGGCTACCGCCAGGGGTGCGTGCTGGCCGATTCCACCCAGGTGCGCGGCGAACCCGGATGCGGAGTTCGTCGTGATGATCAGCAGCGATGTCCCGATCGCTTTTCGCATAGGCAGCCTCGCGAACCGCACGAGCGTGGGAACGATAAGGAAACCGCCGCCCACCCCCAGGAAACCAGTCAGCACTCCCACTCCCAGACCCACGATCCCGCAGCGCAGCGGGTCACAATTACCGGGGACCTCCGGTTCGACCTCGGCTCGAACCAGCAGCATGCGCGTCCCAACGGCGATCATCAGTCCTGCGAAGAGCAGCATCAGCGCTGGTCCGGGAACGAGTTGGGTCATCGGCGCCCCCAGCAGTGCTCCTACCATCCCGGTCAGCGCGAAAACCATGCCGGCGCGCAGGTCGGTATTTCCAACACGGTACTGGAGCAGTGCCCCGACCGCCGCTGTCGCTCCTACGATGGGGAGCGACAGCGCCACTGCCTCGCGGGGCGCCAGTCCCGCCACGTAGACCAGGATCGGCACGGTCACAATGGAGCCGCCTCCACCCACCAGCCCCAGAGCGAGCCCGATACCCGCACTCAGGATGAGTGCCACCCCCATTCCAATGGTCCACATAGCCAAGCTCTCTTTCCGTTCAACTCCAGGATACCCGGCGGAGTGCTACTTGTTGGAGCAAAGTAGGCTTGCGGCCTCGCCCGGTTTAACGGCGACCCGCGGTCGATTCCAGGGCAGCCGGGCCAGGAGCAGTCCCATAGCGCAGGTGTTGGTCGCACCGGCGAAAATCAACCCCGCCCCAACCAGGTACGAAAGTGGTCTGGCGCCCGGGATCAGAAGGCCTGCCAATACCAGCGATCCGGCAGCGATCCGGACCTGTCGTTCCAGCGATATGGGTCCCTTCACACTTGAGACAGGATAGCCTGCCTGCTTCCACGCCTCCATCCCACCTTCAATTACCAACGGTCGCACGTCGCCTCGTCGCTCCAGGAGCTCAGCCGCCTCCCTTGCTCGTCTTCCACTGCGGCAGAGCAGCAGAACCTCACCGCTTTCAGCTGCTTCCGGCTGCGCTCGCAGCTCACCCAGAGGAATGAGCTTGCTCCCTGCCAGGTGAGCTTCCACGTATTCCGGGTACTCGCGCACGTCCAAAAGTGAGCAGTCGCCTCGCGCAATCCGTCTCCGTGCCTCATGCACCGAACAGGTCTGTACTGCCATCTGCGTTTCTCCCGCTTCTCAAGACGACCCGCCGTGGGTCCGTCGATCTCTCTAGCAGGATGGATACGGTGGGTGCTGGGAAGGATCCACGGGATCGCTTGCGAGTGATGAAGAGTGCCGGCTTCGGCTGACGGAGTTATCATCGAGGTGTGACGTGACGCGGTGACTCGGGTGGGGCCTGTGTCGGCGGCAACCTCTGGGGACGACGTTCGCGGCTACGTTTCAGCGGCATTCTGCTGCACTTCGGAATGTATCTCCCCCCGCACCCAACTCCAGGTAGAACGGTACAACTGGTGGGATTAAGCTGCTCATGAACTGTCCTCCGGAGAAGAGCCCCTGGTTCGCCCGCCTCTACGACCCACTGATGGTACCCATCGAGTTAATTTCGATGCGCCGGGTGCGACGCCGGGTGGTTGCGGAAGCCTCCGGTCTGGTGCTGGAGGTCGGGGCCGGAACCGGGCTAAACCTCCCGCACTACCGGGCCGCCCGACAGGTTATTGCCAGTGAGCCGGACTCCGCCATGCTCCTCCAGGCCCGGCGGCGTGCACGTCGGGCACGAGTACCGGTAAAGCTGGTGGTTGCGAACGGTCAGTCCCTGCCGTTCGGTGACCGCACCTTCGACACCGTCGTCTCCACCTGTGTCTTTTGCACGGTACCTGATCCGGAACAGGGGTTTCGAGAGATCCGCCGAGTACTGAAGCCGGGCGGCGAGCTTTGGCTGCTGGAGCATGTCCGCGCAGCGCAGCCGTGGATTGCCCGACTGCAGGACCGCCTGACCCCGGGCTGGCGCCGCCTGGCGGGCGGCTGCCAACTGAATCGACCGACTCTGGAGACGGCGGTGCGGGCTGGGTTCTGTGTGGAGCACCTCGAGACGCGCTTCGGAGGGATCGTCATCCGGGCACGACTCCGATCGTCCGAGGCCGCTGACCCGCATGCGCTGAACTTCCGCGACGAACGAGGGTCCGAAGGGTAACCTGATCGATAGGGGGCCTT
>Ga0255338_1006261_pt1 | contig 10227 bp, 9 predicted proteins | sample MeOH1_35cm_T4_19_FD_203715 | JGI IMG/M metagenome (GOLD analysis project Ga0255338, IMG submission 203715) | Sandy soil microbial communities from University of British Columbia, Vancouver, Canada - MeOH1_35cm_T4_195 | ecosystem: Engineered > Artificial ecosystem > Sand microcosm > Unclassified ...
GCATCGCCTTCGTGGTGGTAGGTCTGGTGCATCTCCAACGCCTCGTAGGCACTCCTAGCAGTTAAGCCCTACGGGGCCCGCCGCACGGTTCCAGGCTAAACCCCGTATTCCTCGGATCATCTAATGACGACCTACCGTCGCCCAGGGTGTGTAAACGCTTCACGGCTGGATGGAGCCGAAGTAATCGCAAGTATCCGCGCTATTGGGGCATCATGAGGAATAGTGATTGCGGGAACGTCGCCTTGGGTTTGTTACAGTCCTGTTGCGGCCGGACGTAACCCGTTCCAGAGCGGTCTCGTTTATGATGACGGAGACGGTGGAGTGACTACCCCGCACCGCAAGGGCGGGTGGGTAGGGGAGCCAATGTGATGAGTGACGACGCAAAAGGGATACTGCTCGTGGTGGGCGGCGTGGCTGCGCTGTTCTTCCTCATCCCTCTGGCTATCCGGGTCATTGGTTTCATCCTCGGGCTGATGCATCTTGCCGTGGCATTGTTCTGGTTCGTGGCCATTGTGGCGGTGCTGGTTTTCGTCGTTGGAGTAGTACGCCGGATCATTCGCGGCTGAGGAGAACCGGTCCATGCGCGCCGCGATCTCGCTCCTTCTGGCGCTCGTCCTCGCGGTCGCCGCACACGCTTTTGAGGTCGGCGGCATTCTTCGATCCGTCGACGCCGCGAGCCGCATCATCCAGGTGACGGCGGGCGGCCAACTCCGCACCGTGCGGGTCTCCGCGGAAGCGCGAATTCTCGACCGGGACGGTAAACCGCTCCCAGCCGGTCTCAAGACGCCGGAGTTGAAAGAAGGCGCCGAAGTCACGCTGACGGTAGAGCCGGAGAACGGTCAACCGGTCATCAAGAGCATCCGCCTCGGGCTGCCGGCGTCCGGCGTAGACCGCGGCGGCCGCGGCAACCCGGCCCCGCCTCGGGTAGACACTTCCCGTTTCAAGCCTCTCCCCGACCTGGGTGCCGGCGAGTATCAGGGGTTCGCCGGCGGTCTGTATCCGAACGGAAAGAGCGTTCGCCCGGCGGCGCATGAAGCGGCCGGCCTCTCGCTAGCGCGCAAGGTGCAGCCGTTAGACGCCTCCGGTAAGCCCGCACCGGACGGCAAGATCGTGTTGCTCACCATCGGGATGAGCAATACCAGCCAATCGACCCAGGGCTTCCTGGCGGCGTCCAACGGCGACATGGAGAAGAACCCACGGGTAGTGATCGTCAACGGCGCGCAGGGCGGGATGACTGCCGCGCGCATGCAAGACCCGGCAGACGGCGCTTCCGGAAGCCAGTATTGGACCGAGGTGGACAACCGCCTGCGGCAAGCCGGAGTTACCCGGCCTCAGGTGCAGGCCATCTGGATCAAGCAGGCAGATGCCGGCCCGACCTCGGGCTTTCCCGCCTACGCGAAGTCGCTGCAGGCCGAGTTGGCGCGGATCGTCCGGGCCTTGCCGGAACGGTTCCCCAACCTGAAGCTCACCTACCTTTCGAGTCGTACCTATGGAGGCTGGGCGAAGTCGCAGCTCAATCCGGAGCCCTACGCCTACGAGTCCGGCTTCTCCGTCAAGTGGCTGCTCGAACAGCAGCTTTCGGGAGATCCCACGCTCAACTTCGATGCCGCGAAAGGCCCGGTCCGCGCGCCCTGGCTAAGCTGGGGACCCTACCTCTGGGCAAACGGCACCACCCGCCGCGCCGACGGCTTCAGTTTCGAGGAAGCCGATTTCGGCGAGGACGGCACGCACCAGTCCCTCTCCGGGCAGCGGAAAGTGGGCGGGCTCCTCTTGCAGTTCTTCAAAACCGACGCCACCACCCGAGACTGGTTCGTCAGGCGCTAACTCATCCGGAGCCCAACCCTAACGCCCCCAGGACTCCCATTCCAGTTTCGCGGCTTTCCGCGGCTCAATGTCCCGCGCCACCCCGGTGCGCCATTCCTTCGAGCCGGTGTCGTTTGAACCCCAGCCCCAGTTCGATTGACAGTTTGCCTGCTTACCCGATACGATTACCCGAACCGCTTCAACCTCAACATGAGGCGGCGTTCGGGAGACAGCGAGCAACCTATGGCTGAAAAGCGTGGAAACTGGATCTGGGAGAAGCTCCGGCTGAAGAGCCGCAAGGAGCTCGACATCATCGAGCGCGACCTGATCCTGCGCGTCGGCGAGAAGCGGGAGTTCGCCGGGGACCCGAACCAGGCGAAGCACCTTCAGATCAAGCTGAAGAAGTAAGGCTCCGGAGCACTTCGTGAGCGACATCCGCTTCCGCCCCGCCACCAAAGCGGACGACCTGTTCTTCCGCGAGCTCGAGCTCGAGACCACGTGGACGAGTCTCGACCCCGTGGACCGGGAGCGCTTCCGGCGCGCGGATGTACGTGAAGCCCTGCTCCAGACGCACGAGTTACTCCTGGCCCGGCCTGGGAATCAGGTGATCGTGGCGGAGAACGAGGAAGGCGATCGGGTGGGCCTCCTCTGGTTTGGCGTCAATCGCAACCTGATCACCGGCGAAGACGAAGCGTGGGTCTACAACGTCACCGTAGTCCCGGCGTTTCGTCGCCAGGGCGTCGGCCGAAAGCTCATCGAGCACGCGGAAGAACTCGCCCGGAAGAGCGGGTTTGCCATCCTTGGCCTGATGGTGTCAAGCCACAACGACGCCGCGCGCACCCTCTACGAATCGCTGAAGTTCGAGACCGCTAACCACCTCATGCGTAAGCGTCTCTAACCGATCCGGAACTGCCCGCGATACACGCGGACAAGTCTTCCCGGCCCGGCTAGGTGCTGAGCACGCCCGCGAAGCGGAACTCCCGGTCACCGAAGCGGATCACGTCGCCTTCGCGCAGTTCTTGAGTCTGGCGCACCCGCCGTCCGTTGACGTACGTTCCGTTGCGGCTCCCCTCGTCCACCAGGCGGAATGCGCCATCCATCGCCTCGATGATGGCATGAACCCGCGAGACCTGATGACTGTCGAGCACCAGCTCGCATTCGGCGCCTCGCCCTACCCGCGTGTTTCCTTCGCGGACCCAGAGCGGCAGCAGATCCAGCCGCGGGTTGGAATCCACGATGTTCAGGCCGCGCCGGCGGGTGCCGAGCCAATAGAACACCGCCGCCAGGATGCCGGCAAGCCCCAGGACCATCAGGGCGGCTCCCACGATTAGCGAATTATTTCCGCCGGAGTGCCCGGCCTGACTGCCTACCGCCGCGCCTCCGTCGGCCTCCTTCGGAGTGACGGCCGCCAGGAGGTTCCCCTGGGTCGGCGCCTGGTAGAACGCGTCCCCGGTAATGCCCTGGGAGACCAGGGAGACGTGCACGTTGCGCCGGGTGCCGTCCGGCTCCGGCTTCGGGCTACGCAGAGTGATGCGATATTCCTGCCGAAGCTGCTGCGCCAGCAGGACGTACAGCGACTGCAGATCGCGCGGGGAAGGCGCTTGCAAGAAGATGCCGCCCGTCTGCTCGGCGAGATAACGCATCTGGGCCGCGGAAGCGTCGACCCCCAGCGCGACCATACACAGGGAGACCCCATTGGCGCGTGCATAGTCGATCAATTCCTGCGGCATCACCCGGCTGGCGCGGTCATTGCCGTCCGTCAGAGCCAACACCACTCGCCGCGCGTCCGGCCGTACGGCGCCCGCCGTCAGCACGCTGCCCCCGCCCTGGGGCTGCAGTGCTACCTGGCTGATCGACCAGTAGACGGCATCCATGAACGTGGTAGTGTTCCCCGATGCCTGGGTCCGATCGATGGCCGCCAGCAGCGGCTCCCGTTCTCCGGTGAGGCCCTGATCGAGGCTACTACCGTTGGAGAAAGTGATGAGCGCCGCGTGGTCTTGCGGCGAAAGCTGCGCGAGGAACTCGCGAGCGGCCGCCTTCGCGTAGCCGAGCTTGTTCTCGTCTAGCATGCTCGGGCTGCGGTCCAGCGCGAGGCACACGTCTACGGAGCCGCCGTCGCTCTCTACCTTCAGCACTTCCGCCGGGAGACCATTCTCGGTGACCTGCAAGGAGTCCGGACGCAGCCCACCGATGCGCACCCCGCGGGCATCGGTAGGGAAGCCATAGAGAGTCACCGTCGGGAACCGGGCCGCATTCGGCTGCGCGAGGCGCAAGTTGCTGGGCCCCAACTGCAGAGAAGTGGGTGGGGCCGCAACAGCCGCGAGGCTCATCATGCACGATCCCAGGATTGAGAGGAAGAGGAGCCGAGATTTCATCCTTTGATTAACATCCGGCGTCACGAGGCGAGCCAAATCGTTTCTTGCTGCGCCACGCGCCCGGAGCATCCCCTTAACTCAAGTTTAGGCATTGAGCGCGCGGTCTGACCGATATTCCTATTGCTAGGCGAACAACTCTTCTTCCAAGTTCCCAATGCACATAACTGCCAGGGTATTTCAACCCCTTAGTGAACTGTTTCACACCGAGACAGTTCGCTAAACCACTTCGATAGCCTTAATAAAAGGCTATGATGAGCCAGTATTCAAAAGAGGGGGTTGCTCACACTTGGTAGAGCCACCATCCGGAGGGCTGGACATGGGCCTCGTTGACTCATCGACCACCGTTTATAAAGAAACCGCTCGGAGCGCCAGCAGGACCGCGGACGGTCTGCGATTACGTCGTGACCAGGAAACAGCACTCATTCAGCGGGCGCAGCATGGGGACCGAGTCGCAATGGAGCGCCTCATCGAAGTGAATACTCGGCTGATCTACAAGGTAGCTCGCCGGTATCGCTGCCGCAGTTACTCGACGGAAGACCTGGTACAGGAAGGCGTACTGGGACTTATCCTCGCAGTCGAGCGCTTCGATGTGGGCCGCGGATGCCGCCTTTCAACGTATGCGATGCATTGGATCCGCCAGTCGATCGCCCGCGCCGTCGAGCAGAACGACCGGCTAATTCACGTGCCGATGCACACCAGTGCGGAGGTGCGGCGACTGCTGAAGTTGCATGAGGAACAGCACCAGTCGCTGGGCAGGGCACCGACCGGCGAAGAGCTGGCCCGTCTATCCGGGATCTCTGAAGAGCGGATCGTGGAGCTCATGCGCACACTTCAAGATGCGCTCAGCCTGGAAGCCATGGTGGGCGTGGAGCAAGATGCCTCGTTCCTGGATCTGGCCGAGGACCCCTCTGCGGCCAGTCCTGAACTCGATGCGCTCCGCGGCGCCTACCGCCAGCAGGTCCGCCGGCTAATCTGCGACCTTCGTCCCCGCGAACGCACCGTGCTCGAAGAGCGATTCGGCTTCGACGGCCGCCACCCGCGCACGCTGGACGAGCTGAGCCAGGCCCTCCACGTTTCCCGGGAGCGGGTGCGGCAGATCGAGGCACAGGCTATCCGTAAGCTGCGCAACGCACTCCACACCACGGAATGGGCCTGATCCGGGCGTCAAGCGTTAGGTATTGAGCGTCAAGAAGGGGTTAGCCGCTGGCGAGTACCGCTACGGCTGCCCCTTTTGCGCGATGCAGCCCGGTGTGTCGCTGCCTTCCAGCCGTAGTCGCCTTCGCCAAGCAAGCCAACGCACTTAAGGCTTCACGCCCGCCGTTCGAATAGCCCCACACGGGGGCTACGGCGATTATCACCCCTCGGGATCACCACTCAGCCATTCGGTGATGATTAGCGTCTTCCCGTCCGGCGTAAGCGTGAGCGAGGACAGGACGAGGTGCGTGGGGAAGTCGGGCGCTGAAGGCTTGGGCAGGTACGCAGTCGGCAGCTTTCGTCGCCACGAGAGCGGGATGGTGCGCCTCGTACCGGTCGCGGTGTTGAGGGCGAGGATCTGCTCGTCATTCGCGAGAAAGATCGCCTTTTCGTCCGCGCTGACTGCCACGGGAGAGCCTCCATCATCCACGCGGAGCACTTTCCCGGACTTCCGGAAACGGATCACCGTTTCCGTATTGCCTTCGCCGCTGGCGGCGATCCACCAGCCGCCCGACCACGTTCCCATGTGATGGACGTAGGGACTGTAATTATCCTGGGGCAGCTTGAGCGTCACCACAGTCCGGAGCGAAGCGGCATCCATAATCCGGATTTCGACCCGGGACTCGTCATTCGCGGAGAGCTCATAACTCGCGGCAACATACCGTTGGTCGGCGGAGAGGCAGAGCCCCATGATTGAGGTTGGTAGTTGAACGCGGCGTGTAGCCTGGAGCCCGGGACTGGTGCGGATCAACTCGTCGTCCCGCTGGAGGTAGGTGATCCCGGAGCGGCTGATCGCCAGCGCCTTACCGCTCACCCGGCGCAGCGTTCGCTGGAGCTGTGGCGAATAGAGGTGGGTTCGGTCTTTCCCGCCCGCCATGCTCCGCAACAGTAGGTCGCCGGTGCGAGTTTGCCCGACGAGCGTTCCCAGAGGCGGGGTGCCCAGCGTCCGGACCTCTCCGGTGGCAACGTCGGCGCGCAGCAGGGCGCCGGACTCCTCGTCTACCGCCCGGAGGTAGAAGCTGGAGCGCTCTGGTCCCCAGAGGCTGCGGTTGGGAAACACCGCGTCCCGGCCTGCCGCAACCTTGCGCGACCAGAATTCCGGGCGTTCTCCCAGAGACGTGCGGGTGATGCCGGTATCGGCGATCGACCAGAGCGCCTTCCCGTCGGATACGGCGCCCCACTGCCCCTTCGCAGCCAAACGGCGGGTTACCTTGCCGGTGTGCGTATCCAGGAGCACGACCGCGGCGTGGGGCTCCACGTCCAGCGCCGGCACCCAGCCGGACCGGCCGTGTGTCCAGGTGACGCGCCACCACTTCTGCCCCTGCTCCACCACGGGAACGCGGGTGCCGCCCTTGAGGTGGAACGCGATTGGGGCATCGGGCGCGGGAGCAGTCCGGACCGCGAGGAGCTTGCGCAGCACGTAGGCGTGGGGCACCACGGCGTGCCAGCCACGCGCTCGCCACGCGGGGTCGACGGCCGGAAGCTGTGCTTCCTCGGGCTCCGCGCGAGACGAGACGGCGCTTCCGGCCGCATGGGCCATCACCGTCGAAACGCAGACAACCAACACCGAACCCAGCAGAGGAAAGGGACGCATGGGTCAGCCCCCACCCGGAAAGAGAATTCTGCTGGGTTGGTGAGCCGGAGCGCGCGGGAAGTTCACAACGCCGGACGGAAGTTTTGGGCTGAAACAACGTTCGGACCTAGAGGGAGGCTCTTCAGCCGCTTCCGCCCGGGGGCCTCCCTTTCGTCCGGCGACCTACTTCTTCAGGTAGAGGTCAAACCAGTCCCCGATAGCCGCCACGTCCGGCGCCACGTCCGACCAGCCATGACCCTGGCCCGGCTTCACGATCAACTTCACCGGCACATTCACTTCCTTCAGCTTCTTCACCAGAATTTCCGACTGCTGAATCGGCACCAACTTATCCGCGTCTCCGTGGATCAACAGGGTCGGAGGATCCCCGGCGGAAGCGTAGGTGATGGGGCAGATCAGACGCCCGATGGTGGTCGCCTCTTCTTCCGAGAGAGGCACCAGGACCTTCTTCTCGGCGTCCATCTTGCGGTAGTCGAAGGCGGTGCGGAAGTTCGCCAGGATGCCCCGGCCTAGGGCATTCTCGCCTTCTTTGCCATAGTTAAAGAAATCGGTGGGCGGGAAGAATGCAGCCACCGCCTTCACGTCGCTCGGCTCGGCGTCCACCGGGTCATTCGCCGCGTTCTGGTAGGCGAAGGCGGCGTTCGGCTTCGGAGCGGCCAGGGCCTGGATCAGCGAGAGGTGTCCGCCCGCGGAGCCTCCGAAGATGCCCAGCCGCTGCGGGTCCACCTTGTAGGTGGCCGCGTTGTGGCGGATGAAGCGCACGGAACGGGCCACGTCGTGGATGATCTCTGGGATCGTGAACGTTGGCTGGCTGCCCGGCACCACAGCAAACACCGTGTAGCCCCGCTTCACCAGCGGCTCCATGAAGCGCGGATAGTTCGGCTCAATCCCATTGTGGGAGGACACCCACCCCCCGCTCACTACGAAGATCACCCCGGCCCCGTTCGCGTTTGCCTTCGGGGTGAACACATCCATCGTCAGCGCCGCGCCCGCCTTGCGGGCGTAGATGATGTCTTGCTGCCGCGTAGCGACGCCGTCGTCCGCCGCGCGAGACCCCGCGCACCCGGACCAGGCCAGCACGGCCGTAAGAAACAGTGTCGAGGCAAGGAGCCGCGGCTTCATCGAAAGGTCTCCCGGGGAGTTTTAGACAGGATTGACAAGATAGACAGGATTGGGGAGGCGGACCTGAAAGCAAGGGAACCGCTCCCGGGCCGCGAAGCTAGACAATCCTACTCTGTTCCTTATCCCAGTGATCCCGTTAATCCTGTCTAAACCTCTCCCTGCGCCTTCCTCTCCGTGTCTCCGTGTCTCCGTGTCTCCGTGGTGCAATCAGACCCGCAGCGACCGCAGGTCGATCTTCTCCCGGTTCCACTCGCCCAGGCCCAGCGCGCCGGCGATCTCCACGTGCTCCGGCTGCCGGTGCACGAAGGTACTGAACCGGTCCGGCTTGTCTTCCACGAGCTTCGGCATGCCCACGGAGAGGCGCTTGGCGTCAATCACCTCCCACCCGATGCGATCGATGGCCACCGGGTCGGTGCCGAAGTAGAGGGTCTGGTGCTCCCACACGAACTCGAGGTGGGCGCCGGGGCCGCCGTGGTACAGGCCTTTGATGCCGTCCAGGATGTTGAGCACCACTTTGTTCCGGATCACCGGCAGGGAAACGGCGGCCGGGATGAACATGTTGCAGGCGTTGAGGCTGCGGGTGCCGTGGCTGCGGCAGACGTTGTTCACCAGCCCGTGCGAGAGGTTCTTGAGACAGAGGGTCACGCCGGCGCTCTGGTGGTCCTTCAGCACCGGGAGATTGATCAGCTTGTCCACCTCCTGCGTGATGAACTTCGCGGCGTAGGAACGGCGTGCGGCCACGTTGTCCAACTCGTAGCCCGGCAGGGTGAGGGGAAGGTCGAAATAATGCTCGGGGTCATACCCGGTGATGTCCTGCTGGATGTCGTCATACTTTTCCGCGGCGTTCGAGGTGCGCACCCCTTCGGGCAGCCACTTGTCGAAACCCGCTTTGAAGAACTCCGCGCGGTAGCGGTCGTACACCACGATGTCCGTCCGCTTCACGCCCGCCGCTTCCAGGCCGGCGATGATCTCGCGCACCACGGAGGCGTCGGAGATCACGTGCGGCTGGCCCACGGGGTTCACCTTGATCCCCACCCGCTCCCCCGGCGAGACGAATTGCTTCCACGCCGCCACCCAATCGTCAGCGCCGGTCAATTCCATCATGCCGCGGCGCATCATTTGCTGCACCGTCTCCGGCTGGTAGACGCCCTGCCGGATCGCGTTTGGGCTCTGCACCGCCACCACGCGTCCGCGGTACGGCCCCGGGAGCCGAGACTTACCGGTCTCCGTTTTCGGAGCAGGGTCCGCGGCGACTGCCCCCTCGGCGCCATTCAACGCGGCCAGCCCGGCCAGGCCCCCGATCGACTTCAAACACGCACGACGATCCAACATGACGCCCTCCTGGCACTTTCTCTATCCAGTGCTTCGCGCTCCGATAGGGTAGTCCCTGCAGGTCAATAGAGTCTGGAGCCGAGCTTCGCAAAGACGAAGGCGACGCGTGGGGAACCTCTCCGGACCCCGGAAGCAGGCGCGTCGCAGCAAGACTGGCGCGGCGGTCCACAGAGTCGCGGTCATCGCGAGCGAAGCGTGGCGATCCCATCCGATTACCGGAGGGTTCTGGGTTGCCGGTAATCGGATGGGATCGCCACGTCGCTTTGCTCCTCGCAACGCCTCGACTGGTGAATGGTTTGGGACTGCCTGCACTCGCGCCGGCGCTGCTTGGCGAGGCACCGCGATTGGCTTTTCAATGCTTCCTGCATCCCTGGCTTCCTGATCAAACCGCTTCTTCCCGTAGCGCCAGCGCCAGCGCCTGCGCGGGATGCACCGGATGCCGTCCCGTGGCGTCACGAATCTGATGGCGGCAGCTCGTGCCCGGGGCCACGATCAGCGCTGCGGCGGGAGCGCTGCGGACGGGGGGGAACACGCTCAGCTCACCGATCTGCTGGGACAGGTCGTAATGCTCTTTTTCATAGCCGAAGGTGCCCGCCATGCCGCAGCAGCCGGACTTGATCTCCTCCACCTCGTAGCCGGGTACCATTCGCAGGGCGCGGAGCATGCGCTTCGTGCCGAGGATTGCCTTCTGGTGACAGTGGCCGTGCACGCGTACTTCGCGCGGGGTGGCAGCGAAGGGGAGCTCGGAGTCGTCTGCATGCTTTGCCGCGAGGAAGTCCTCCAGCATCCAGCATTGTGCCGCCACTTCGT
>Ga0255338_1006262_pt1 | contig 10227 bp, 10 predicted proteins | sample MeOH1_35cm_T4_19_FD_203715 | JGI IMG/M metagenome (GOLD analysis project Ga0255338, IMG submission 203715) | Sandy soil microbial communities from University of British Columbia, Vancouver, Canada - MeOH1_35cm_T4_195 | ecosystem: Engineered > Artificial ecosystem > Sand microcosm > Unclassified ...
CCGTCGGCAAGCCGATCGCCGGCGGCGTGCTCCCGGCCAGCCGCGCCAGCTACTGGATGATGGTGCTGATCCTGCTCGCGGTGCCGCTCTCGGTGCAGAACGGCGCCGTCGCCGGCGGTGCCCTCCTGCTCACCCTGCCGATCGGCTGGGTGCACAACCGCTGGCTGCACCGGACCGCGTTCTCGTGGCTGGGCTGGACCCTGTCGGCCGCCCTGCTCCCGGCATTCCTGGCGTACGGCGGCTGGGCCGGCGGCATGCACGGCAACCCGCCGACGTACGCCGTGACCGGTGCCGCCGCCGCCGTGGGGTTCTGCCTCCACTTCGTCACGTCCCTGGGCGACCTCGTCGAGGACAACAAGTCGGGGGCCCGCAACCTGCCGCTGCGGATCGCGCTACGCATCGGTGCGCCGCGGCTGCTGGTGCTCACGATCCTGCTCACGACCGCCGCCGTGGCCGGTCTGGCTGTTGCCAGTCTCACCATCGGTCTGCGCCAGTGACGGCAGCGGCGAGGCGATAGGCTGCAGCCGCGCCGCGGGCCACGGCCCGCGCGCCTGCCTGTCCGCCACACCGAGAGGACCCGAGGTCCCGTGAAGTCCCCGATCCAGCGTCGCGTCGCGATCGCCGCCCTGCTGCTGGCTCCCGCCCTGACCGCTTGCGGGTTCAACGTCCAGACCGATCAGGTCTACCAGCCGGCCGTCGGCGTCAACGACCGCTCCGGCACGGTCGACGTGCTCAACGCCCTCATCGTCAGCGGCACCCCCGGCTCCGGCACCTTCGCGGGCACGCTGGTCAACAAGGACGCCACTGCCGACGACCAGCTCGACGGCGTCATCGGCTCCGGCGTCACCGCCGCGCGGCACACGGTCGACATTCCGGCCGCCGGCAACGCGCGTCTCGCGGAGAGCGGCCTGATCACGCTGCAGGGCGACGCCATCGAGCCCGGGGCGTTCGTCGAGCTGACCCTGTCGTTCAGCAGCGGCCAGAGCACCACCGTGAAGGTCCCGGTCGTCGCGGCGACCGGCGACTACGCCGACGTACCGCTGCCCAAGGCCTCGCCCACCGGGTCCTCGTCCCCGTCGGCCTCGCCGACCGCCGAGTGACCGGAGCCCCGATGGCCACGCTGATCCTGCTCCGCCACGGCGAGAGCGAGTGGAACGCGAAGAACCTCTTCACCGGCTGGGTCGACGTCGCCCTCACCGACAAGGGCCGCGGCGAAGCGACCCGCGGTGGCGAGCAGCTGGTCGAGGCCGGGCTGCTGCCCGACGTCGTGCACACCTCGCTGCAGCGCCGGGCGATCACGACCGCGCACCTCGCCCTCGACGCCGCCGACCGGCACTGGATCCCGGTGCGCCGGTCCTGGCGGCTCAACGAGCGGCACTACGGCGCCCTGCAGGGCAAGGACAAGAAGCAGGTCCGCGACCAGTACGGCGAGGAGCAGTTCATGCTCTGGCGGCGCTCCTACGACGTCCCGCCGCCGCCGATCGCCGACGACGACCCGTGGTCGCAGTACGGCGACCCCCGCTACGCCGACCTCGGCGACGAGATGCCGCGCAGCGAGTGCCTCAAGGACGTCGTCGCCCGGATGCTGCCCTACTGGGACGCGGCGATCGTGCCCGACCTCGAGGCCGGCAACACCGTGCTGATCGCCGCGCACGGCAACAGCCTGCGCGCGATCGTCAAGCACCTCGACCAGGTCTCCGACACCGACATCGCCGGGCTCAACATCCCGACCGGCATGCCGCTGGTCTACGAGCTCGACGAGAACCACGTCCCCACGGTGGCCGGCGGCCGCTACCTCGACCCCGAGGCGGCCGCTGCGGCTGCCGCGGCCGTGGCGAACCAGGGCCGCTGACCTCCCACCCCGGTACGTCGAGTAGGGAGTTCCTGCCCGTCGAGTAGTGAGTTCGTGCCCCTGAGTTGAGCGTTCGTGGCCCCTCGATTTGGGCGTTGGTGCCCTCGGGCGACACGAGCCGGGCGCCGTACGCCAGCACCCACCTCAACGGGCAGGAGTCGCCACTCAACGGGCAGGGAGGCCCCTCTCAACGGGTAGCGAGGCCCCACTCAACGGGGCGGCGCTCGCTCAGTCGAGGTACGCCGGCTGCTCGCCGGTGACCAGGAACACCACGCGACGGGCGATCGAGACGGCGTGGTCGGCGATCCGCTCGTAGTACCGGCCGAGGAGGGCGATGTCGACGGCCGGCTCGACGCCGTGCTTCCACTCCGAGCCGAGCAGCTCGCGGAACGACGAGCGACGCAGCCGGTCCATCTCCTCGTCGACCTGCTCGAGCTCCTCGGCGGCGGTCACGTCGGAGTCGGCGATGATGTGCCCGACCTTGGCGACCATCACCTCGGCGACCGCGGCCATCCGGGCGATCGTCGGGACCAGCTCGTCGGGCACGGCGACGTCGGGGATCCGGAGGCGGGCGATCTTGGCGATGTGCACCGACAGGTCGCCCATCCGCTCGAACTCGCCGACCATCCGCAGCGAGGCGACCAGCATCCGCAGGTCGCCCGCGACCGGGTTCTGCAGGGCGAGCAGGTCGAAGCTGTGGTCCTCGATCCGCACGCGCAGCGCGTCGACGGCGTCGTCCTCCGAGATGACCTGCTCGGCGAGCTGGGCGTCTCCGTCGAGGAGAGCCTGGGTCGCCTTGTTGACCGCCTCTCCGACGAGCCTGGTCATGGTGAGCAGGTCGTCGCGGATCGAGTCGAGCTGGTCGGTGTAGGCATCGCGCATGCCCCTGAGGTTAGTTCCATCGGGTGAACGGAAGGCGACGAATCGTGAACGGGCGGCGAACAGTCCTTGAAGGCCACCGCCGGTGGCCGAACAGCAGATGAAACCCTGCGTACGATCACTGCCGTGAGCTCCACGACGCAAGCGCTGCTGTTCGCCCTGCTCGGGGCGGCCCTCGGCGCCGGCGTCGTCCTCGCCTGGCGGATCAGCGAGTCGCAGACCCGGCCCGAGGTGAGCTACAGCTCCTCGCTGCCGCCCGGCATCGCCGCCGTCTTGTCGGTGCTGCGGAGCAGCGCCCTCGTGGTCGACAGCAGCGAGCAGGTGCTCAAGGCCTCCGCCCCGGCGATCGCGATGGGCCTGGTGCGCGACCGCCGGATCGCCGTACGCGAGCTCGCCGACCTCGTCCGGCAGGTACGCCGGGACGGCCAGATCCGCGAGACCGAGATCGTCATGCAGCGCGCTCCCGGTACGCCGCCGCGCCACGTGTCGGCCCGGGTCGCGCCACTGAGCTCGCAGCTGGTCCTCGCGCTGGTCGAGGACCGCACCCGCGAGCACCGCGTCGAGTCGATCCGCCGCGACTTCGTCGCCAACGTCAGCCACGAGCTGAAGACGCCGGTCGGGGCGATCCGGCTGCTCTCCGACGCGGTGATCGACGCGGCCGACGACCCGGAGGCGGTGCAGCGCTTCGCCGGCCGGATGCACACCGAGAGCGAGCGGCTGGCCCGGCTGGTGCAGCAGATCATCGAGCTGTCCCGGCTGCAGGGCGACGACCCGCTCGACGAGCCGGTCGCGGTGGAGGTCGACGACATCCTCAAGCGCGCCCTCGACGAGAACTCCACGGACGCACACGCCAGCGGCATCGCCCTGGTCCGCGACGGCGAGGAGGGGCTGGTGCTCCTCGGCAGTCGCGAGCAGGTGGCCGTCGCCGTGGCCAACCTGGTCGCGAACGCCATCGCCTACTCCCCCTCCGGCTCGACCGTCGTGGTCTCCGCCAAGGGCGGGGAGAGCACCGTCGACATCAGCGTCACCGACCAGGGCATCGGCATCCCGGCGAACGAGATCGACCGCATCTTCGAGCGGTTCTACCGCGTCGACCCGGCCCGGCACCGCTCGACCGGGGGCACCGGCCTCGGGTTGTCCATCGTCAAGCACGTGGCGGCGTCGCACGGCGGCGACGTACGCGTCTGGTCCGTCGAGGGGCAGGGGTCGACGTTCACGCTCACCCTGCCGAGGAAGGTACCCACCATGGAGGCACACCTGTGACCCGAGTACTCGTGGTCGAGGACGAGGAGAGCTACAGCGATGCCCTGTCCTACATGCTGCGCAAGGAGGGCTTCGAGGTGGCGGTCGCCGCGACCGGCCCGGACGCCCTGACCGAGTTCGACCGCGCTGGCGCCGACATCGTGCTGCTCGACCTGATGCTGCCCGGCATGCCCGGCACCGAGGTGTGCCGCCAGATCCGGCAGACCTCCAACGTGCCGGTGATCATGGTCAGCGCGAAGGACGACGAGGTCGACAAGGTGGTCGGGCTCGAGCTGGGCGCGGACGACTACGTCACCAAGCCGTACTCCCCCCGCGAGCTGGTCGCCCGGATCCGGGCGGTGCTGCGCCGCGGCAGCGAGCCGGACCTGGCGCCCGCGACCCTCGAGGCCGGACCGGTCCGGATGGACGTGGAACGGCACGTGGTCACGATCAGCGGCGAGGACGTCCGGCTGCCGCTCAAGGAGTTCGAGCTGCTCGAGATGTTCCTGCGCAACCCGGGCCGGGTGCTCACCCGCGGCCAGCTCATCGACCGCGTGTGGGGGTCGGACTACGTCGGCGACACCAAGACCCTCGACGTCCACGTGAAGCGGCTGCGCGCGAAGATCGAGCCCAACCCCGCCGAGCCCCGCCTCCTCACCACCGTCCGCGGCCTGGGCTACAAGCTCGACCTCTGACCTCGTCGAGTTGGGTGTCGCGACCCGTCGAGTTGGGAGAAACCGTCCCGGCCGAGGGCCGTTACTCCCTCCTGGAAGGGACGTTTCTCGCCACTCGACATACTGGTCGGGTGAGTGTGCAGCAGGTTGCGCCGGCGGGGCTGGCGGAGGTGCTCGGTGACCGGCGCTGGCTGGTGCTGACCGGCGCCGGCGTCTCCACCGACTCGGGGATCCCCGACTACCGCGGCGCCGGCGCGCCGGTGCGGACCCCGATGACGATCCAGCAGTTCCGGTCCGGGCATGCGGCCCGGCAGAGGTACTGGGCGCGCAGCTTCCTCGGCTGGGGCTCGATGGGTACGGCGCTCCCGAACCGCACCCACCACGCCCTCGCCGGGCTGGAGGACGCCGGTCGGCTCAGCGGCCTGATCACCCAGAACGTCGACGGCCTGCACACCGCGGCCGGGCACCGCGACCTGGTCGAGCTGCACGGCCGCATCGACCGTGTCGTCTGCCTCGACTGCGGCGCCTCGTCGAGCCGGATCTCCCTGCAGGAAAGGCTTTACGCCCTCAACCGGTCGTTTCGCGCGACCGACCTGACGGTGCTCCCCGACGGTGACGTCGACCTGGAGGCCACGGCCGGTTTCGTCGTCGCGGGCTGCGAGTCCTGCGGCGGCACCGTGAAGCCGGACGTCGTGTTCTTCGGCGAGAGCGTGCCGCCCGAGCGGGTCGCGCGGTGCACCGCCCTCGTCGAGGAGGCCGAGGCGCTCGTCGTACTCGGGTCGTCGTTGCACGTCTTCAGCGGACGCCGGTTCGTCAAGCAGGCGCACGCCCGTGGCATCCCGGTGGTGATCGTCAACCGCGGCGAGACCCGCGGCGACCCGTTCGCCACGGTGAAGGTCGACGCGGGCTGCGCCGAGACCCTCGCGGCCCTGGTGGAGACCGGCCTCAGCCCTGCATGACCCGGCGACCGGCCGGAGCCGGCATCGGCGTGATGCCGTCGAAGGTCCGCTGACCGGCGATCGACGGACCGGCGGGCACCGGGCGGAGCATCGGCGCCACCGCGGACACGCGGACGGCGGCGATGCACTCGAGCCGGACCACGCAGTGCTCCTGACCGTCGTGGTCGAGCACGACGCCGAGACCGTCGGTGGCGACGACCTGCCCGGAGAGCCAGTGGTTGTCCACCAGCACCTCGACGTCCGAGCCCGCCTCCCGGGCACGCTCGAGAGCGGTCCCGATCGTGTATTGCGTCGAGCTCAGCGCGGTCATGTCGTTCTCCCAGCCTCGGTTCCCGTCCCCCGTGACGGCCTGTGTCCATCCTGCGGGGGTGTGCCGGTTTCGTGGCGAAATCGGAGATTTCCTGACCGTTCGGCGGATTTCCTGCCCGTTCGGACGAGGGGACTAGGCCCGAACGGGTGAGGCCGGGGTGCGCGGCTTGCGCCGGGTGACCAGGACGCCGACGATGCACAGCGCGCCGCCGGCGAACGCGAGCGCCGGCGGCACCTCGTCGAGCAGCGCCCAGGCCATCAACGCGGTGATGCCCGGCACCAGGAACGTCGTGATCGCCTGCTTGCCCGCGTCGGTGTGGCGCAGCGCGAACGCCCAGAGGCTGAAGGCCAGAGCCGTCGGGAACAGCCCGAGGTAGCCGATCCAGGCCAGGTCGGCCCGGTCGCCGTGGCGGACGACGTCGGCCAGGTCGCCGGACCACGGCAGGCAGACGACCACCCCGATCCAGCAGGCGTAGCAGACCACCTCGAGCCCGGAGAGCCGGCGCAGCAGCACCTTCTGCGACACGACGCCGATGGCGTAGGTGACCGCGGCGAGCAGCGCCAGCAGTACGCCGGAGAGGTTCGACCCGCCCTCCCCCTGCATCGCCGTGCCGATCACGACCACGCCGGCGAAGGCCACCCCGATGCCCGCCAGCAGCCAGCCGGTGAGGCGCTCGCCCAGGAACAGCGCGGCCAGCAGCGCGACCACGATCGGCCCGATCTGCACGAGCATCGCGGCCGTCGCCGCGTCGATGCGGCGCTCGCTGTCGTTGAGCGCGATGTTGTAGACGCCGAACCAGGCGACCCCGCACAGCAGCAGGAGCAGCACCTCGTGCCGGGTCATCCGGACTCGTCGGCTGCGCAGCAGCAGGACGGTCAGGGCGAGCGCCCCGACGAGCAGGCGCCCGAGCGACAGGGCACCGGGGGTCACGTCGTGGCCGAGGTGGCGGATCGCGACGAACGCCGAGGACCAGAGCACGAGCGTGACCGCCATCGCGGCGACCGGCAGCCACGGGGCCGGGCGAGAGGTGTCCGGAACGACCGTCGCCGAGCCCGGCTCGGTGCTGCGCGTGCTGGTCACCGCTGGAATCTACGGGAGCCGGTCGCCCGGTGACATGCGGTTTTCGGACGTCGAGGCGCGACATCCGGCCAACGTCACGGACGCGGCCGCTCCACCGGCGTGGACTCCGCGACCAGCCGCCGGTACAGCTCGAGGTGGCTGGCCGCCGCCCGGTCCCACGTGTACGTCGCGGCCAGGGCGCGTCCGGCCGCGGGGTCGCCCGGGCGGTCGAGGAGCGTGCCGAGGGCGCCGGCGATGCCGGCCGGCGTCACGGCGTACTCGACGGCGTCGCCGAGCACCTCCCTCAGGACCGGCAGCTCCCGCGCGACGACCGGGACGCCGGCGGCGAGCGCCTCCATCGCGGCGAGGCCGAACCCCTCCTTGGTGGAGACCATCGCGAGCACGGACGCCTCGGCGACCAGGGTGGGCAGCTCCTCCTCGGTGAGCACGCCGACGACGACCGGGTCGAGGCCCAGCTCGCGCGCCCGGGCCTCGAACGCGGCCCGGTAGTCGCGGTAGTCGAAGAGCGTCTCGCCGCCACCGATCACCAGCCGCACGCCGGCCAGGTCCGGGCGGGACGAACGCAGCACGGCCAGCGCCTCGAGCAGGTCGATCGACCCCTTGCGCGGCTCGATCCCGCCGAGCGCGAGGACGTAGCGCCCGAGCCGGTCCCGCCACGCACGCCGACCCGCCACGTCATCGGCCGCGGCGGCGAACCGCGGCGCATCGACGCCGTTGGCGATCACCGTGGGGACTCGTCCCCAGCGCCCGGTGATCTCGGCGGCGACCGAGGCCGACACGCACACGAGAGCGGTCGGCTCGACGACCGCCCGCTCGTGGCACGCCGCGAGCTGCGGTGTCGTGAAGTGGTCGAGGTGGTGGACCGTGCGCACGCACGGCAGCGCGGCGTTCGCCGAGATGCAGTCCTGCGCGTGCACGACGTCGTAGCGGTCCCGGTGCGGCTCGAACGCCTGCCGCAGCTCGGCGATCGATCGCACGATCCGGTCGCCGACCGACTCGTCGTCGTCCGCCTCGAACGGCACCGCGTGCACGCCGACGCCCGGGGCGACCGGGCGGAAGAACGTCGTGTCGCCGCCGCGGCCGAGGGTCCAGACGTCGACGTCGGCACCGCGGGCCACGAGTGCCTCGGCCAGGGCAAGCGTGTGCACGACCCCGCCACGGGGCCGGGTGGAGTAGGTGAGCAGGGCGATCCTCATGACGGTGCCGTCCGGTACGCCGACGGGGTGAGCTCCTCCAGGTGGTGCAGCAAGCGCCGCGACCGGGCGACCTCGCCCGGCACGTCGACCTCGGCGACGGCGAGACCACCCTTCGACGACGTCCGGGCCAGGATCTCGCCACCGGGTCCGACGACCTTGGCCTGGCCCAGGAACCTCATCCCGCCGAGGACGCCGGTCTGGTTGGCCGACGCCCACACCACCTGGTTCTCGGCGGCGCGAGCGCAGTCGTAGAGGTCGAACAGCCGGGACTGGCGGTCCTGGGGCAGCCGCGAGGCCCGGTCGGTCACGGACGCCGGCCAGGCGGAGAGGCAGGCGAGCGTCTCGGCGCCGTCCAGGGCCAGCGAGCGCGCCGCCTCGGGGAACGTCTTGTCGTAGTCGATGAGCAGGCCGAGGCGGCCGACGGGGGTGTCGAACGCGGCGAAGGTGTCCCCGGCGGCGTACACGAGCGACTCGCTGGCCGGCTGGTGCACCTTCCGGTGCCGGCCGAGGACGCCGTCGCCGGTCACGCAGAGCGCCGAGTTGTAGAGCCGGTCGCCGTCGGCCTCGGCGTACCCGAAGCAGACGACCATCGGGCCGGCCATCGCCACCATCCGGCCGACCTCGAACGAATCCTCCGGCAGCGCCGGCGGGAGCGAGCCGAGATCGGGGTGGCGCAGGTCGGAGATGTAGCCGCCGAGGGTCGCGTCGGGCAGCACCAGCAGGCCCACGCCGGCGGCCCGGGCGTCCGCGACGATGCCGGCGACCTTGGCCAGGGCGCGGTCGAGGTCGCGGCCGAAGTGGGCCGCGACAGCGCCGATCCTCGTCACCACGACGACCTACGCACTCATCGCCTCGCTCTGCCTCGGGGCACGCGGCGACCCGGCGATGGACCCGGCGATGGACCCGGCGATCGACCCGGTGATGCAGGCCGCGACGTGCTCGGCGTCCCGGGCGATGCCGTGGAAGCGGCCCGAGCCCCAGGTGTGCAGCCACGGCAGGCCGAGGAGGTACAGCCCCGGGACGGACGTGACGCCGCGGGTGTGGGTCGGGTGGCCGGCGCCGTCGAACACGCCGACCTTCACCCAGCGGTAGTCCGGGCGGTACCCGATCGCCCAGACGATCGAGGTGATCCCGGCCGCCGCCAGGTCCAGCTCGACGGGGTCGGACCCGGGCGCCCACACCGGCTGGTAGTGCTGCCCGGGAGGCGCGTCGATGCCCTCGCGCTCGAGATGGCGGTCGATGTCGCGGCAGATCGAGTTGTAGACCGAGTCGGCCATGTCGAGGGCGGCGGTCAGCGTCGGCCGGAACGCCAGCCTCGTGCCGCCCCCACCGTCGAGCAGCCCGTAGAGCGACATCCCCTCGAGGGCGAACTGGCGCAGGTCGATGTCGCGACCACCGTCGCGCCCGGTGACGTAGTGGTTGGTCTTCTCGCGGGCAGCGACACCGCCGGGGTACTGCTGGACCGGGGTGTCGTAGAGGCCCATCTCGGCCAGCCAGGTCATCACGTCCCGGCCGCGGTAGGACCGCGCGACCCGGGGTGCGTCGCCGAGGGCGAGGTGGACGGTCCGGCCCGCCAGGTGGAGGTCCTCCGCGATCTGCGCACCCGACTGGCCGGAGCCGACGACCAGCACCGCCCCGTCGGGGAGCTGGTCGGCGTTCTTGTAGTGCGCAGACTCGAGCTGGGAGACGGACGGGTCGATCGCGGCGGCCCAGCCCGGGACGATCGGCACGTGGTAGCCGCCGGTCGCGATCACGACGCTCCCGGCCTCCCAGGTTTCCTCACCGTCGGGACCGAGCGTGGTGAGGACGAACCCGCCACCCTCGCGCTCGGCGAGCGCGGTGACCCGGGTGTGCTCGATCGCGGGCGGGCCGAAGGTCGCGGCGTACCCGCCGATCCACTCGACCACCTCGTCGCGGGTCATGAAGCCGTCGGGCTCCGGACCGGCGTACTCGTAGCCCGGCAGCCGGCAGTGCCAGTTCGGCGTGACCAGCGTGAAGTTGTCCCAGCGCGTGTCGTGCCACTCGTGCGCCAGGG
>Ga0255338_1006263_pt1 | contig 10227 bp, 7 predicted proteins | sample MeOH1_35cm_T4_19_FD_203715 | JGI IMG/M metagenome (GOLD analysis project Ga0255338, IMG submission 203715) | Sandy soil microbial communities from University of British Columbia, Vancouver, Canada - MeOH1_35cm_T4_195 | ecosystem: Engineered > Artificial ecosystem > Sand microcosm > Unclassified ...
GGGGCCGCCCACGCCGTCCCGCCGAGCACGCCACCGATCCTCGCCGACCCGACGAGGATCGCCCGGTCGCCGGCGATCGCGACGTCGTTGATCGTGGACTCGGCGTTCATCTCCGCGGGAACGGAAACCGCTCGCCACGTGACCGCGTCCGCGGACACCCAGAGCTGTGGCAGCTCGGTCCCGCCGCCGATCCCGACGAAGCCGCCCGGGATCGCCTCGACCCGGGCGAGCTCGTTGCCGTCGACGCCGGTCGCCCGCTCGGCCGCCCACGAGACGCCGTCCGCGGACGAGACCGCGAACACCGGCCCCTCCTCGGCCCGGATGATGCCGACGACCCGATCCCCGCGCATCCCCGCCCCGGCCGGTACTCCGTCGGGAGCCGGCAATCCGGCCGGCTCGCTCCAGTGCCGACCGTCCGGGCTCCGCTCGACCCAGGCCGCACGATCGTCGGCGCCGAATGCGACGAACCCAAACGGCGCAGCCGCCACCGCGCTGGGCAGCCCGATCGGGAAGGCGCCCTTCGCCTCGGTCCACCGAACGCCGTCGTCGGAGGCGAGGCCGAACGGGACGTCGGCGGTCCCGGCCCCGACCATGACCGCCCGGTTACCCGAGACGGCAGGGCTCGCCGCTCCCCCGGCGCAGAAGGCCGGGGTGAAGGGTGCCTCGGTCCAGCTGGCCTCCCCGTCGCGTACCCAGGCGTCGAGCGCGGCCGGATGACCGCACCGATTCGTCTCACCGCCTCCCACGACGAGGATGCGATCGCCCCACGGGACCGAGGCCGCCGGCACACGCTCGTCGCCCGGGATCGGCTCGCGGACCCACGTCGTCCCGTCCGCGGAGGACCAGGCGGCGGGGTGCCGGCGAACCGACCCCGCGATCACGATCACGCGGCCGGTTGCGGCGACGGTCGCGACCGTGCTGCCGCGTTCGAGCCCGGGCAGGTCCAGCATCTGCCATGCGTCGCGCTCCGGAAGCCGGGCGGGATCGACGGAGGCAACCGAACCCGAAGCGACGGGGCCGCTCGCGCGCCGATCGGTCGGCGCCTGGAGGTTGCCGCAGCCCGTCAGCGCCACGGCAAGCGCCATCGCGATGAGGGCGGCGGGCACGGGGAGGCCCCGCCGGTCGCGCGTCATGGGGTTCCGACGCCACGGCCTCGCCGCCGGTGACGAGCTATCGCTTCCGCTTCTTCCAGTCGGCAACGATTTCGCGTGCGGCGTTCTGGCCCGGTCCGCCGGTCAGTCCGCCGCCGGGGTGCGCCCCCGACCCCGCGAGGTACAGGCCCTCGAGCGGCATCCGGTAGCGCGCATGGCCGAGGAGCGGCCGCCACAGGAAGAACTGGTCGAGAGCGGGCTCGGCGTGGAGCGGATGCCCACCGGTCAGCCCGTACTCGCGCTCGAGGTCGACGGGGGTCAGGACCTGGCGCGCGATGACCCGTTCGCCGATCCCCGGCGCAACCGACTCGAGCGTTCGGACCGCAAGATCGCCGACCGCGTCGCGGCAGTCGTCCCACCGAGCCTCGCGGAGGGTATACGGTGCGTACTGGAGGACGACGCTCATCACGTGCGTCCCGGGCGTCGCACCGGCGACGAGCGACGGATCGGTGAGCGACGGGATCGTCGCCTCGAGGATGGGTCGCTCGCTGATCCGCCCGTACTTCGCCGCGTCGAACGCGCGCTCCATCGCCTCGATCCCCGGGGCGACGACGATCCGCCCGCGAAGGAGCCGTTCGTCGTCGCCTGCCGCCGGGAAGACGGGCAGGCCGTCGAGGACGAGGTTGACCTTCGCGACGACGCCGGGCTGGCGGATGTTGGCGGCTCGCCAGCCGAGCGACGGCCCGAGGGCGACGGGATCGACGAGCCCGACGAGCGTCCGCTTCGGATCGAGGCCGGAGACGACGACCGGCGCGGAGAGCTCCTCGCCCGACGCGAGCGCGACCCCGGTCGCGCGGCCGTTGCGCGAGGTGACGGCCGCGACCTCCGCCCCCGTCCGGATCTCGACGCCGACCGCCCGCGCCGCGCGCTCGAGCGCCGCGCCGAGCGCCCCGGGGCCGCCCCGGGCGAAGACCGTCTGACCGGCCGCGCCGCCGTCATTGCCCGCGGAATCCATGAGCAGAATGGCCGCCGTGCCCGCGGACCGCGGCCCGACCGAGCAGTACTGGACGCCGCGCCAGGCGAGCACCGCCCGGACCGCGTCCGTCTCGAACGCCTCGGCGACGAAGTCGGCGATCGCCATCGGGAGGACTCGCGTGATCGTCCGGCCGTCGTGCTTGCCGAGGCCACGGAACGTCCGGCCGAGCTTCAGCCCGGCGAGCGCGTCGGTCAGGCCCGGCGCGTGGATGTCGGGCGGGGTCGAGGCGCCGATCTCGCCGATGAACCGGGCAAGCGACCGGACGAGCCGGTCGAACGCGGGATAGCGCTCCGCGTCACGTGCCGACCAGTCGCGGAGCCCCTCGACCGTCCGCGCCTCATCAGCCCACAGAGTCACCGCCCGAGCGTCCGGCTGCGGCGCGAAGACGCGGACCTCGGGGGCGAGAAGCGACAGCCCGTGGGCCTTGAGATCGAGCTCGCGGACGACCGACGGCCGCAGCCGGCCGACCGTGTGGGCGAGCGTCGGGACGCGGACGCCGGGAGCGAGCTCGGACGTCTCGGCGGCGCCACCCACCCGATCTCGGCGCTCGAGGACGACCGTCCGCAGCCCGGCGTGACCGAGGTACGCGGCCGTGACGAGCGCGTTGTGGCCGGCGCCGACGACGATCGCGTCGTACGTGTTCGTCGCCATCGTCACGCCGCCCTCCGGCCGCGGCCGCGGGCCTTGAGGACCTCGAGCGCCGCGATCCGGCCGTTCGCGCCCATGATCCCGCCGCCCGGATGCGTCGCCGAGCCGCACAGCCAGAGGTCGCGGACCGGGGTCTTGAACCGGGCGAACCCGGGGACGGGCCGGTTGAAGAACAGCTGCTCGAGCGACAGCTCGCCCTGGAAGATGTTGCCCTCGGACAGGCCCGTCGTCCGCTCGATGTCGAGCGGGGTCTGGACGTTCCGATGGAGGATCACGTCGCGGATGTTCGGGGCGAACTCGGCGATCCGATCGATCACGGCGTCGCCGAACGCCTCGCGGTTGTCGTCCCAGCTGCCGAGCTCGGGGGCGAGCTCGTACGGCGCGTACTGGACGAAGCAGCTGATGACGTGCTTGCCGGGCGGTGCCATCGACGGGTCGACGAGGGTCGGGATGATCATGTCGATGTACGGCTTCCGGCTCCAGCGGCCGTACTTCGCGTCGTCGAAGGCCTGCTCCATCTCGTCGATGGTCGGGCTGAACGAGATCGCGCCGCGGAGATGCTCGCCCTCGCCGGGCAGGCAAGTGAAGTCGGGCAGCCGGTCGACGGCCAGGTTCACCTTGCCGGACGAGCCGCGGAACTTGAACCGGCGGACCTCCTGCTCGAACGCGGACTCGAGCGAGCCTGGCTCGAGGAGGTCGATGAACGTCCGGCGCGAGTCGACCGACGAGAGGACCACGTCCGCCTCGATCTCCTCGCCACTCTCGAGCGCGACGCCGGTCGCGCGGCCGTTCTTCACCACGATCCTCGCGACGGCCGCCTCGGTCCGGATCTCCGCACCCAGGGCGCGAGCCGCGTTCCCGATCGCGTTCGAGACGCCACCGGTCCCGCCCTTCGGGATGCCCCACGCCCGGAACGCGCCGTCGATCTCGCCCATGTAGTGGTGGAGGAGGACGTACGCGGTGCCCGGCGAGCGGACGCCCTGGTACGTCCCGATGATCCCGGACGCGCTCATCGTCGCCTTCAGCGGGTCGGTCTCGAACCACTGGTCGAGGAAGTCGGCGGCGCTCATCGTCATGAGCTGGACGAAGACGGCCTGTTGGCGTTCGGGCAGCTGCTGGAAGGCCCGGGCGAGGCCGCCGAGCGGGAGGAGCGGACGCGGATCGAGGCTCGTCAGGTCCGGCGGGACGATCGACAGGATCGGCTTGATGAACCGGGCCATATCGACCATCAGCTGGCCGTACTCCTCGTACGCCTCGGCGTCGGTCGCCGACCAGCGGCGCAGCTCGCGGACAGTCCGGCCGTGGTCGTTGACCCGCCACAGGTAGTCGGCGCGCGGCTCACCCTTGCGGGGTGCCGGGCCCGCCCCTTCCCGGAGCGGGGTGAACGTGCCGTCGAGTGGGAGGATGTCGAGGCCGTGCCGGGGCAGCTCGAGCTCGCGGATGATCTCGGGCCGGAGGAGCGAGACGACGTACGAGAAGACGGAGAAGCGGAAGCCCGGGAAGATCTCCTCGGTCACGGCGGCACCGCCAAGGAGGTGGCGCCGCTCGAGGACGAGGGTCTTGAGCCCGCCGCGGGCGAGGTAGGCGGCGCTGACGAGCCCGTTGTGGCCGCCGCCGATGATCACCGCGTCGTAGCGCTGGGCCAAGCCTCTCCCTCCCCGGCCCGGCGCGCCCGGCGCGGGCGCGGGTCCGGCTATCCAGCCTGCATAGGATTGATGCACTGTACCGGACGATCGCCGGGGCGTGCCGTCACCAAGCCACCAGAGGACACCGATGAACGAACGGGGATTGCTCGCACGAACCGCCGAGCTCGCGGTCGACTATCTCGAGGGGCTGCCGGATCGGCCGGTCGGTCCGAAGGTCGACCTGGCGGCGCTCCGGGCGGCGCTCGGCGGACCGATGCCGGCGCACGGGGACGCGGCGATCGACGTCGTGGAGCGGCTGGCCGCCGACGCGGCTCCGGGCCTCGTGGCGACAGCCGGCCCGCGCTACTTCGGGTTCGTCGTCGGCGGCGGGCTGCCCGCGGCGCTTGCCGCCGATTGGCTCGCGAGCACCTGGGACCAGAATGCGGGCCTGTACGTCCTGTCTCCCGCTGCGGCCGTGGTCGAGGAGGTCGCCGGGGAGTGGCTGGTGGACCTGTTCGGGCTGCCGGCCGGTTCGAGCGTCGGGTTCACGACGGGCGCCACGATGGCCAGCTTCACGGCGCTCGCCGCCGGGCGCCACGCCGTCCTCCGTCGCGTGGGCTGGAACGTCGAGGAGGACGGGCTGCTCGGCGCGCCGTCGCTTGCGGTCGTCGTCGGCGACGAGGCACACGTGACGATCTTTGCGTCGCTCCAGATGCTCGGCCTGGGTCGTTCGCGGGTGTACCGGGTCGCGACGGACGAGCAGGGCCGGATGCGGCCCGATGGGCTGGGCGACGTCCTCCGCGGCCTCGGCGACACGCCCACGCTCGTGTGTGCCCAGGCCGGCAACGTGAACACGGGATCGTTCGACCCGCTCGAGGCGGTCGCCGACGCAGTCGCGGAGCAACCGAACGCGTGGCTCCATGTCGACGGCGCCTTCGGCCTGTGGGCGGCGACGAGCCCCGAGCTGCGCCACCTGACGGCCGGTGTCGAGCGGGCTGACTCGTGGACGACCGACGCGCACAAGTGGCTCAACGTGCCGTACGACTCCGGGATCGCGATCGTCCGCGACGCGGGCGCGCATCGTGCCGCAATGACGCTCGGGGCCGCGTACTACGTCGAGACCGAGGGCGCGGAGCGCGACAGCTACAACTGGGTCGCGGAGTCGTCGCGTCGGGCGCGGGGGTTCGCGGTCTACGCGGCGCTCCGGCAGCTGGGCCGCGATGGGTTGGCCGAGATGATCGAGCGGTGCTGCCGGCTGGCGCGGCGGATGGCATCGTCACTCGCCGGCGACGGCATCACGGTCCTCAACGACGTCGTCCTGAACCAGGTCCTCGTCCGGTTCGCCTCGCCCGACGATCGCTCCGACGACGAGTTCACCCGGGCGGTCATCGCCGCCGTCCAGGCAGACGGGACGTGCTGGCTCGGCGGGACGACGTGGCGCGGGATGGCCGCGATGCGGATCTCGGTCTCGAACTGGCGGACGACCGAAGCCGACGCGGACGTGTCGGTGGAGGCGATCCTCCGCTGCCGACGCGAGGTGGCGGCCGGCGCGGGCCATCGCGTCACGGCCTGACCGCCGATGACCCTCGGCTGCGGATCGCGTCGCCACCACCACGGCCCGGAGTGGCTGGCGGTCGCGGACCGTCTGCACCGGCCCCACGCCGCGGCCCGCGACCCGCACCCTCGATCCAGTCTGCATAGCTTTCATGCATACTCGGCACCCATGAGCGTCGGAACCGCCTTCCACCCCCGCACCGCGCCGCTCAACCGGAAGATGCAGTGGCGCGAGTGGTCGGGCTACTTCGCGTCGAGCGTGTACGCCGACTTCCACGACATCGAGTACAACGCGATCCGCGAGGCGGCCGCGCTCATCGACGTCTCGCCGCTCTACAAGTACCGCGTGGGCGGACCCGACGCGACCCGCCTCGTCGACCGGGTCATCACGCGCGACGCGACGAAGCTCACGCCCGGCCGCGTGTTCTACACGCCGTGGTGCGATGAGCACGGCAAGGTGATCGACGACGGCACGGTCCATGCCCTCGACGACGGCTCGTTCCGCTGGACCGCCGCCGACCCGCAGCTCCGTTGGCTTCGCCAGAACGCTCGCGGCCTCGACGTCGAGATCGACGAGACGACCGAGGCGACGGCGGCGCTCGCCCTCCAGGGCCCGCTCTCGCGCGACGTTCTCGAGGCGGCGACCGGCCAGTCGTTCACGGATCTCCGCTACTTCCGCCGGCTCGCCGCGAAGATCGGCAAGGTCGCGATCGACGTGTCCCGGACCGGGTACACGGGCGACCTCGGTTACGAGCTGTGGATCCCGGTGGACCAGGCGACGAAGGTCTGGGACGCGCTCATCGCCGCGGGTCGGGCCTACGGGATCCGGCCGGCCGGGATGCTCGCGCTCGACGTCGTCCGTCTCGAAGCGGGGCTGATCCTCCTCGAGGTCGACTACACGTCGGCCCGACATGCGATCAACCCCGAGCAGAACTACTCGCCGTTCGAGATCGGGCTGGGACGGCTCGTGAGCTTCGACAAGGGCGACTTCGTCGGCCGGCTGGCGCTCGAGCGAGAGCAGGCGCGGGGCGGCCCGGCGCGACGGCTCGTCGGGCTCGAACTCGACTGGTACGGGATCGATGGGCTCTACTCGGCGCAGGGCTTGCCGCCGGCGATCTCCCCGACGGTCGACCGCTCGGCCGTGCCGGTGTTTGCCGAGCGCGGAGGGCAGATCGGCAAGGTCACGAGCCGCGGCTGGAGCCCGATCCTCAAGCAGGCGATCGCGCTCGGATCTGTTCCGCCGTCGTACGAACGGCCGGGGACGCGCGTCGACGTCGAGTGGACGGTCGAGGGGCGCCATGGCCGCGTCCCGGCGACCGTCGCCGAGCTGCCGTTCCTCGACCTCGAGCGCAAGCGGGCGTGACCGCGTTCGAGGCGTTCGACCGGCTGGTCGACGACCGCCTCGACACGTGGGTCGAGGAGCTCGCCCAGTACTGCCGGTTCGCCTCGGAGAAGGGGGACATCGAGGCACTCCGCGGGGCCGCGGATTGGACCATCGAGCGGCTCGGGGCGCTCGGCGCGGACGTGGCGCTCGTCGAGCTGCCCGGTCGGCCCGACGTCGCGCCGCTCGTCGTCGGCGAGATCGGCAGCGGACCGCGGACGCTCAACCTCGTCCAGCACTACGACGTCCAGCCGGCCGTGCCCTTCGATCTCTGGACGACGCCTCCGTACGAGCCGGACATCCGCGACGGCCGGCTCTTCGCCCGGGGGGCGACCGACAACAAGGGCGAGCTGCTGCCACGTCTCTGGGCGCTCGAGGCGTGGCTCGAGACGATCGGCGACCTGCCGTGCCGCGTCCGATTCCTCGTGGAGGGTGAGGAGGAATCGGGCAGCGAGCACCTCGATGCGCTGCTCGACACGCGCCCGGAGCTCCGTCGGGCGGACGCGGCCCTGATCGAGGGCGGCTCGATCACGCTCGAGGGGACGCCGTACGTCGCCGCCGGCGGCCGCGGGATCATCGTGCTCGAGCTCGCCGTGCGGACGATCGCCTACGACGCCCACTCGAGCCTCGCGGTCGTCCTCCCGAACGCCGCGGTGCGGCTTGTGCATGCGCTCGCGACGATGTGGTCGACCGACGGCAGCCCAGCGGTCGCCGGGCTCGACGCCGGGATCCGCCCGCCGACCCCGGGCCAGCGCGCGGTCGTCGAGACGGTGCCGCTCGAGGTCCTCGAGGACATCGTCGGCGAGTTCCGGCCGCGCCAGCTGATCGGCGGGCTCGAAGGCCGCCGGGCGATCGAGGCGCTCAGCCTGTCGCCCACCCTGAACGTCCAGGGCCTCTGGTCCGGCTACACCGGCCCGGGCGCGAAGACGATCACGCCGGCGGAGGCGCACGCTCGGCTCGACATTCGGATCGTCCCGGACCAGGACCCGGCCGAGATCCTGGCCGCCCTGCGCGCGCATCTCGATCGGGAGGGCTTCACGGACGTCGAGGTTCGGGAGATCGAGTCCGAGCGCGCGTGGTGGACGCCGCCCGATCACCCGGTCGTCGAGACCGCCCTGGGGGTGTCCGAGGCCGTGACCGGGCGCCGCGGGTTCCGTAGCGTCTCGATGCCCGGCACGGTCCCGATGTACCAGGTCTGCGCCGCGCACCGCGTCCCGGCGACGACGCTCGGGGCGGCCCGCGACGACTGCCGGGCACATGCCCCGGACGAGAACATCCGGCTCGACGACCTCGCCACGGCGACCCGGATCGCGGCGCGGTTCTACGACGCGTTGGCGGCGTTGCCCGAGGTTCCGCCGGTTCCCTGACGGGAGTTCTCGCCCGTCGTCAATGACCTTGGCTGAATACTCCGGGACGCGCGCGGTCTCGGGCCTCGACACGTCGTAGCCTGGTGGGCCACGATGTGCGGCGATGGCGATCCCGGCGCGAATCCACCTGGTCACGCTCGGCGTCAGCGACCTCGCCCGATCGACTGCCTTCTACGAGGCGCTCGGCTGGAGGCGATCGCCGGCGTCAGCCGAGGGCGTGTCGTTCTTCCTCACCGGTGGCGCGATCCTGTCGCTGTTCGGGTTCCGCGACCTCGCCGACGACGCCCACCTCCCGGCGTCTGATCGGCCCGCGACCGGTGGCGTCGCCCTCGCGATCAACGTCCGCAGCGAGGCGGAGGTCGACGCCGCGCTGGCCGATGCCGAGCGCGCCGGCGCGACGATCCTCAAGCCGGCGCAGCGCGTCTTCTGGGGTGGCTACTCGGGGTACTTCGCGGACCCCGACGGCCACGCCTGGGAGGTCGCCTACAACCCGTTCTTCCCGTTCGCGGCGGACGGCTCGCTCGATCTTCCGGAGTAGCCGCCGCTCGCTGCCACAGGGCAACCCTCCAATCAGGCTCGTGCGTCGCGGCGGCGGCCGGCTCGGAGACTGTCCTCCGGACGGTCAGCTCGCCACCGCCTCGGTGCCGCTCGCGTGCCTCTGCGCCAGCTCTCGGTGCAGGAACTCGAAGGTCCGCTCGTGCGAGAGGTCGGCCGCCGCGCGTTGCGCCGGCGGGACGTCTGCGTCTGGCGCGATCTGGGCGAAGCTGTGGCCCATCCCCTCGTACCAGTGGAGCTCGTACCGCTTCCCGTGCGCGTCGAGCTCGCGGGTGAACGCGTCGACCTCCTCGCGGGGCGTCGACTTGTCGTCGGTCCCGTAATGGCAGATCAGCGGCTTGTCGATCGCGGCGAGGTCGCGCGGGTCGGGGAACAGGCTCTGGTGGTAGATCACACCGGCGTCGAAGCGGTCGGTGTCGCTGATCGCGAGGAGCGCCAGCCCACCGCCAAGGCAGAACCCGAGGATGCCGACCCCGCCGTCCGGCCCGACCCACGGCAGGGTGCGCAGGAAGTCGGCGCCGGCGGCGAGCTGGCCGATCGACCGCAGGACATCGACGGAGTTCTTTGCCCGGAGCCCTTGCGCGCGGCCCTTCGGGCGCTGGCCGCCGAGGAAGTCCGGCGACAGCGCGACGAACCCGGAGCGGGCATACATGCGCGTCAGCTCGCGCTGCTTCCAGGTGAGGCCGAACATCCCGGACAGCAGGACGATGCCGGGGCGCGGCGTGCCGTCGAGCGGGCGTGCGAGGTAGCCGTCGACGAACTCGCCGTCCGCCTCGTATCCCGCGTGGAGGGAGACGATCCGGTCCGCTGTCGGCCGGGGCGGAGCGGCCCGGGTCGGGGCGTCGTTCGATGGGCGCGCGGGCTTCGTGGGCACGGTCTCGGGGCCTCCTTGGGGCGTCAGCGGGCGGTGTGCTCGGCGATGCGGATCGCGACGATCCGCCGGATGAGCGGGAGTGGGAGCGGGCGGTCG
>Ga0255338_1006264_pt1 | contig 10225 bp, 10 predicted proteins | sample MeOH1_35cm_T4_19_FD_203715 | JGI IMG/M metagenome (GOLD analysis project Ga0255338, IMG submission 203715) | Sandy soil microbial communities from University of British Columbia, Vancouver, Canada - MeOH1_35cm_T4_195 | ecosystem: Engineered > Artificial ecosystem > Sand microcosm > Unclassified ...
AGCTGCACGGCGGCTACGGGTACATGTGGGAATACCCGATCACGCGCGCCTACGCCGACGCCCGGGTGCAGCGCATCTACGGCGGCACCAACGAGATCATGAAGGAAGTGATCTCGCGGGCGATGGGGCTGGGTGGGAAATGACCACCCGCAGGTCAATGAACGGTCCGGCCGTTGACCTGCCGGCGATAGAAGTGCTCGAACACCTTCTGTGACCGACCGAGGATTTCGTCCTGTCCGTAGGCGCTTTCGGGTAACTGGTCGAACAGATAATCGAATATTTCGGTCTTCATCCGCGCCTGCAGCGCCGCGCGGTCGCGCAGGTATTGCAGCTGATTTCTCGCGCTCAACAGTTTCTCCAGCAGTTCCTTGGCCACGGCCTTGATCGTCCTGATGTCGGCTGGCGTGAGGTCTGTCTTCTCCTTGCAGAGCAGCTGGTAGATGGCGCGCTGGTCTTCGTTCTCGAAGCCCTCGGCGATGTAGCGCTGGTCTTCGACGTTCAGCTCGTCGTTCAGCCGTGCGAGCTCTTCGAAGACCCGCTGAATTTCGGCCGCGTCCTTGTCGCGGTTGTACTCGGCCACGATCTGCTGGTAGCGCTCATAAAGGTTCACGCGCATCGGGTTTGTCTGCAGCATGGCCAGCAACCGCGCCTCGATCTTCTCCTGCAGCGTGAGGACTTCGGTCTGCTTGTAGGCAGTCTGAGCAAACTCGGACTGCAGCCGCACAAAGTCGATGGTGGACAGGTCATAGCTGCCCGAGCGCGTCTGGGCTTGCGGCTGCAGTGCCAGCGCCGAATCCACTACGGTTTGAAGCCCGCGCAATACCGGAGTCACGTCGATGGGTGGGCCGCGTTTTTGCAGGAGGTTGTAGATGGCGGCGATGGCCGCCTCTTCGGCGCCGTACCGTGCCAGGCACTCGTGCGGAAACAGGTTCAGGCGGCGCTCTTCCACATCCTGTGCCAATACCTCGAAGGTCTTCTTGACCTCGGCCGATGCACTCAATGCCTCGCGCGCCTTGTGCAACTGGGTCGAAATCCCGAAATCCTTCGCCTGTGCGTCGATGAGGTCCTGCAGCACATACCCGTGCTCCTGCAGGTGAGCGCGGGCGCGCGCAATGCTCGCCGCGTATTCCAGTTCCATCCCCTGCTCGGGTTCGTGCAACGGATCGATGTCGACGTCACCCGGCCCCGCGTCGCGCCGTTGGGCAAAGGTGGCCAGCGCCGACCGCAGACTCTTGAGCATGCCATTGTAGTCGATGATCAAGCCGTTCTTCTTGCCCGGCGCGCGGCGGTTCACGCGGGCGATGGCCTGCATCAGGGTGTGGCCCTGCATGGGCTTGTCCAGGTACAGCGTGGCCAGCGGCTTGACATCGAAACCGGTGAGCCACATCGCGCACACGATGGCGACCCGGAACGGATGCTCGGGCTTCTTGAATTCCTCCTCCAGATTGCGCTGGTTCATCTTGTCGCGGTGCGGCTTGATGTCCAGGCCCCATGCGGCAAGGTCCTTGCGTTCAGTGGGACTTTGACTGACCAGCACGCACATTTCAGTCGCGCGCATCCAGTCGACCTTGCGCTGCTGATCGACCAACAGGTCGTCAGGCGTTTTGCCCAAGGCGGCATAGCGAGCCATCTCCGCCAGTGCGGCAGCATGCAGATCCCCCGCGCGCTTGTTCCACGCCGCCGTGACCAGTCCGTGCATCTGAACGCAGGTCCGCTTGTCCACGCACACCAGCAAGGCCTTGCTGCGCCCATTCATCAGGCGCCAACGGTCGGAAAAGTGCCGAACAAAATCGTCCGCGACCTTCTCCAGTCGACTGGGCAGTGTGAGCACAAAGCCTTCGGTGTTCAGCTCCTGGTAGAGCTTTTCTTCCTGTTCGTCGGTCAGCTCGCCCTCGGCTGCCAGCGCGTCGATCCGATCCTTGATTCGCTGGTTGATGGCCTCATCCACGATCTTGAGTTTTTCGCCGTGCGGCTCGTAGCTCAGTGGTACCGTGGCGCCGTCGGCCACGGCACGCTGAAAGTCGTACACGGACACGTAGTCGCCGAACACCTGCCGCGTGCGCTGATCCTCCGCGCTTTCCATCAGCGGCGTGCCCGTGAAGCCGATGAATCTGGCATGCGGCAACGCCTCCCGCATGCGGGTGGCCAGCCGTCCGTATTGGGTGCGGTGGGCTTCATCGGATATGACGATGACGTCGCGCCGGTTGCTCCAGGGTTCGCTGACACGCTGGTGAAACTTGTGGATCAGGCTGAAGACGTAGCTGTTGTCCTCGGTCAGCAGCTTCTTCAGGCCCTTGCCGTCGCGCGCCCGGGCGCGCACATTGACCACGACGCCGCAGTTCACAAAAGTGCCGTGAATCTGCTTGTCCAGCTCGTCGCGATCGGTCATCAGCACGAAGCTGTAGTTGGCCGACACCTTGCGCCGCACCTTCTGCGCGAAGAACACCATCGAATAACTCTTGCCGCTGCCCTGGGTATGCCAGAACACACCCAGCTTCCCGCGCTGTACGTCGGCATCGCCCGAACGCAGTTTGTCGATCACCCGGTTCACGCCCAGGTACTGATGGTTGCGCGCCACGATCTTCAGCGGCTCGCCCTCGCTGCGGTCGAACAGCGTGAAGTTCTCCACCAGATCCAGCAGGCTGGCGGGCAGGCACATGCCGCGCAGCAGCAAGGGCAGCACGGCGTGAACCGGCACCTCGTCGTCCTTGGGCGCCGGGTCGGCGTCGGCCTCGTTGAGGCGCTTCCAGCGGTAGAAGTGATCCCACGCGCTGGTGATGGTGCCGAAGCGCGCATCGAAGCCGTCACTCAGCACCACCAGCGCATTGAAGGCGAACAGGGCGGGCAGGTCCTGCCGGTAGCGGGTGTAGTTGTCGTCGAACGCCACCTTCAGGTCTTTGTCCTGCCGCTTGAACTCCACGCACACCAGCGGCAGGCCGTTCACGAACAACAGCAGGTCCGGGCGGATGGGAGCGGGCCCCCCTTCCAGCCACAGCTCCTGCACGCAGATGAATTCGTTGCGGGTGGCGTCATCGGGCCGCTCGAAATCGATGACCGTCAGCTTCTCGCCGGTTTCGCGCCCATCGGGCCAGCGCACCTGCACCGGCACGCCGTCGCGCAGCAATCGGTACTTGTCTTCGTTGGTCTGCACCAGCGTTTTGGCGGCGTCCAGTGCCAGCAGCGCTTCCATTGCCTGGTCCACCGCCCGCTCGGGCACGCCGGGATTCAGGCGCACCAGCGCCGCGCGCAGGTGGCGCTGAAGCACCCATTCGGTCTTGTCGCGGCGACCCAGCAGGCTGTGGGGGCCGAAGTCCTCGTCGTTGAAGGCCACCACGCTGCGCCAACCGATGCCCGCCAGCAGCGCCGCGGCCGGCTTTTGCACCGACTGGTCTTCGCTGTAGCGGCGGCGGTTCATGCCGGAGCGTCAGTCGGCCAGAACGCTTTGCAGGCACATCAGGACTTCTTGCACCACGAGGGCAGGCGCGCGTTCCACCAGGCTGGCCTTGCGCGCGGCCCAGTCCAGTGACTTGATCTGATGGGCATGAACCTGCCCGTCGATGCGCAGGCCCTGGCCCATCAGCGAAACCAGAAAGCCGGCGCTGCGGGCCGTCTCTGCCACGCCCCCGGAAATCGGGCAAACCATGGCCAGCTTGAAGCGGGCGTTGAAAACCCGGGGCGAGACGACCAGGCAGAAGTGGTTGCCCTTCATTTCCCGCCCGCTGGCCGGGTCGAAGGCCAGGTGCAGGATGTCGCCCCGGTCGGGCGTCACAGCTCGGCCCCTGTGGCCCCCAGTTCGTCCCAGCCCGCGGCACGGTTCAGGCCGCGCGGCGTGGCCTTCAACAGCTCGGCCAGCGTCTTGCGCTGGCGCTGCGGCCGGATCTTGAGTTCATCCCCGACGATCTCGATCGCCAGGCGCGACCCCGCGTCCAGGCGGTTCTGCTCCACATAGGAAAGCGGCACCGTCATGATGTAAGAGCCGCCCGAGCGGCGCAAGGCAGCGTGCAGCATGGCCTTCTCCAAAGTTTTACAGGAGTATAACATTGGATGGCCGGGCTCGCAACGAGCGGATCGGACAAGCCGGCTTGGGCCAGCGCGGCGGCCCGGGTATCAGACGGGCAGGGCGCCGGACATGAGGCGGGGGAGGAGGGCGTCACGGGCCTTCCCGGCCGCGGCGGCCGCCCTCTGCAGCACGCGGATTTGACCAAACAGGGTTCCTGCTACCCGATCGAACGCCTGTTGAATCGAAAGTGCGGGGATCAGGACGGACAAGGGATGAATGGCCTTGCGGTCCAGCGTGGGTACAGACGCACCCGAATTGAACTGGCCCAGTTCGAGCTCAGACAGCAAGAAATACGCAATCACCGGAGTCACACGCCTGAACTCCTTGACCCAGAGGCTGGTGTTCAATGGCCAGAAGTCTTCATGAACAAAGTGCACCGCACCCAATGTGCCGCTTCGGCCAGTGACAACCCCCGGTCCTTGCACGCGCGGTTCATTGTGGTAACCCGTTACCCCTGTGGACGCAACGATCGGAACCTCACCGTCTTTGCGTTCGCCAGAGGGCAGATCAAAACCCCGCTGCAGCTGTAGCGCTTCGCCCAAAGTTGCTCGCTCCCATCCCAGCGGCACGCCGTCGTGCCGCTTGACCCGCTCATGACCGGGAAAGCGCAGCGCCACGAACCATCCGCGGTACAGCCGCCGCGCTGCTTCTTCCAGCAGCCTAATGCGGCGCTGGTTGTTTTCGATGAGGTCATCGTACGTGGACGCGATCTTGGCAATGCGAACCTGTGTATCGATGGGGGGCAAAGGAATGCGAAACTCCTTCAAGGTTCCGAGGTTGATGTGTGGAACACCTGAGGTGATCGTGCGAGCTTTGATCTGCTCCACGACTTCTGGTAGCGAGAAATAGTGATAGACGAAACGCGCGTCGGCCTTGAGCGGGTCGACCGTGAGCTTCATCTGGCTCTGGGAAACGACATATCGCTCAAAGCGAGATGTCATCGGAATAAGCCCAACTTGTCCCAATGTCCCGCGCTGAGTGAAGATCAAATCGCCTCGTCCAGCGGTGTTGGCTCGGAGCAAGGTCGCTTTTTCGACGCTGACGTACACGAACTCATCTTCATTGAACACGCGGCCAGGAGCAAGGTTCTGTCCGCGGATGACGGGCACACCCTCCGCCACGTAGTCACGGGTTGTCAAGTCAGAACCGAATGGCCCGCCGACCAAGGCGTTCGGAATGTTTGCCTTGATGAATGCGATCGGCACGGTCGGCCAACTCATTCCATCAACTCCGCCAAATTCGCCTGAATCACGCTCGCCAGTTGTGCGGCCTGTAAGTTCAGCTCCGCCAACTCCACATGAATCTCCTTCATGCGCTCGGCGAAGGCTTCGGCGTCTTCCTCGTCATCGCCATTCGGCGCGACGCCCACGTAACGCCCGGGCGTCAGGCTGAAGTCGTTGGCGGCAATCTCCTCGCGTGTGACGACCTTGCACAGGCCGGGCACGGCCTGAAAGCAGGCCTGCGGAAATCGGCTTAGCAACCAGTGGCCCTGCGCCGTGAAGTACAGCGCCTGGCGGAAGGCGTGCACCGCTTCGTCATGCAGGGTGGGCTCGTCGTCACGGGCGGGGTCAATGGGCTGCAACTGCCGCCGCAGGTCGCGCACGGTCCTTGACACAGGCAAGGCTTGCCAGACGGCGGCGTTGCGGGCGCGCAGCGTCTTCTCCGCCACGTCGAGCGCTCGCAGCAGGTCTTTGTGGCGGACTTCCAAAGCCTTCAGTGCCGTCTTCAGGTCGACCTGCAGACCTTCCAGGTCGTTCTGGGTGGCCCGGATATCCGTGAGCGCGGGCGCCTTGTTGCGGCGGCTGAAAAGCGCCAGCTGGGTGGCCACGCGCGCCTGCAGGGCCAGCCATTCAGTGGCATCGCGCTGCGCCTGCGCCTGAAGATCGGCCACCTGCTGCACAAAGGCCTGCAGTTGTGCGGGCTGGACCGCGGCATCGTCCTCCTTGCGGCCCTTGTTCAACTCGGCCAGCAGGCTCGCTGGATTGTTCTGTGCCGCGGCTGCCAAGGCGTGGAGCAGGGCGGCGACCTCTTTTTGCGGCGCGGCCACGACAGCCATGCAGGGCTTGAGCAGGTCCAACTGCGCGTGCGCGCTGCGGTGATAGCCGGCGACCAGAGCCAGGAACCGTGGCGTCTGGCCGCGATAGAGCCAGACGATGGCGTTCAGGTTGGCAAGTTGCTCTTCGGTGAAGACATGCGAGCGGGCCGACATCACGTGGTAGACGTTGCGTGCGTCCAACATGAGGACTGTGTCTTGCAGCGTGCGCGGCTTGCCCTTGTCGAAGAACCACAGGGTGCAGGGCAGGCTGCGGGTGTAGAAGAACTTGGGGCCGATGGACACCATCACGTCCACGTGACCGGTTTGGACCAGCTTCTGGCGGATGTCGCGATCCTTGTTGCCAGCGTCCGAGGCGCTGGATGCCATGACGAACCCGGCGCGCCCGGTGGCGTTGAGCGCGCTGTAGAAGTACTGGATCCACAGGCTGTTGGCGTTGGAGACGGTTTCGCCTCCGTCTTTCCTGCCTTTGGTGGTGGTGCCGGGCAGGCCAAAGGGCAGCCGTTGGGTGGGGCCGACTTCGGCCTGGGCCTTCTTGGCATCGACCATGTCCACATTGAAGGGCGGATTGGCCATGACGAAGTCGCAGCGGCCGAGGGCCCGGTGCTGGTCCACCTCGAAGGTGTTGCCCTGAATGATGCGGCCTTCCAGTCCGTGCACGGCCAGGTTCATGCGGGCGAGCTTGGTGTTGGTGTCGCTCTTTTCCTGGCCCCAGAAGCTGACGCGTTCGTTGGCACTGGCGTGCAGGGTTCTCTCGATGAAGTAGCCGGTCTGCACGAACATGCCGGCCGAGCCGCACGCCGCGTCGTACACGATGCCGTGATCGGGCTCGATGATGTTGACGATCATGCGCACCAGCGAAGGCGGGGTGAAGAACTCGCCGCCTTCCTGCGCGCCGGTCTGGGCGAACTGGTTCAGGAAGTATTCGTAGATGCGGCCGAACACGTCGCCGCTGGCCTTGGCGAGCGAGGGGCGGTTGAAGATCTTGACCAGCTCGGCCAGCAGGGCGGGCTCGAACCCGAGGTAGTCCTTGGGCAGGGCGCCGGCCAGCACCTTCTTGCCTTCGCCGTCTTCCACCGAATCCTCGATGAGGTTCATGGCGTGGCGCAGCGCTTCGCCGACCTTGCTGCCTGCGGGCAGGCCAGCCAGGTAGTCCCATCGTGCCTCGGCGGGCAGGTAGATGGCGGCCTTGCCCTTGAAACCCATGCGGATGCGTTCTTCGCGCACAGCGCCTGCCAAGCGCGGGTTCAGACCAGATTCGACCCGTGGCAAGACGGCTTGAAAACGGTTGAACGCATGGCGCAGGAAGATCAGGCCGAGCACCGGCATGGCGTATTCGCCGGCGGTGAGCTTGGAGTTGGCGCGCAACTGGTCGGCGGCCTCCCAGAGTTCGTTTTCGATCTTCTTGAGGTGGCGGGGGTCCATCGAGGAATCACAGGTTCGTAACAGCGAGCAAGTGTAATGAGCTTGCACTCTCGCCTCGGAAGTCGCGCCGCAGGCGACGAGGGACTCACCCGGGGCGGTGGGCGGCCGGGCGCGGCTTGACACGGCCAGCGAGCATGGCGAAGTACGGTCAGCGTGCCTGCTGCACCCGATGGCTTGCAGCACTCGCTGTGAACAACAGATGACGAAGGGAGACGGCGATGCACTATACCGGCAGCTGCCATTGCGGCCGCATCCGATTCGAGGTCGAGGGCGAAGTGGACAGCGGCATGACCTGCAACTGCTCCATGTGCTCGCGCAAGGGCTCGCTGCTGTGGTTCGTGCCGCGCGCCGGGCGGCGCCTGCTCACCGACGAATCCGCCGCGGCCACGTACCTGTTCAACAAGCACGTGATCAAGCTCCGCTTCTGTCCGACCTGCGGCATTCATCCCGATGGCGAGGGGCGGGACCCGGCGGCGTTCAGATGGCGGCGGTCAGCCCGCGCGCGCTCGAGAACTTCGATCCCGACAGCGCCCCGGCGAGGCACTTCGACGGCCGCTCGCTGGAGCGTCAGCCCTGGCGCCTCGCGGGCGGCGGCGGATGATGGCGCGCGGTCGGGAAGGGTGTCTTCGGCCGCGTGTAATGGTCGTAGATCTTCTTGGCGATGCCCGAGGAGACGGCCAGCCAGAGGAGTTTGCGAAGCATGGAATTCTCCTGTCAGTTCGGGGTCCACCGTAACAGTCCGGCCCGGCCGGCGGGGCGGCGCGCCGCGCATGAGCGCGTCGGGCAGCGCCGACACCCCTGGCTCCCATCCTGAAGGATCCGCATGCTGCGTGCACTCAAAGACCTCTTCGACACCGTGCTTGCTCCGCCCTCGGGGCGATCCGAAGCCGAGCAGTCCCATTTCCTGCAACTCGCCACGGCCGTGCTGCTGGTGGAAGTGATGCGCGCCGACCCGGCGCTGGGGGTCGACGAGCGGCGCGCCGTGGTCGAGGCGTTGCGCGGCAAGTTCACCCTGTCTGACCATGAACTCGACGGCCTCGTGACGCTGGCCGAGGAAACGGCCCGCACCGCCAGCGACTTCCACCGGTTCACCTCGGCGCTCAACGACGGCTTCGGCCAGGCCCAGAAGATCCGCGTCGTCGAGAACATGTGGCGCGTGGCGTTCGCCGACGGCCACCTGGACGCGCATGAGCATCACCTGATCTCCAGGGTGGCGGGCCTCTTGCACGTGACGCACGGCGAGTACATCGCGGCGAAGATGCGTGCGCGAGGACGCCGGCTGACCTGGGCGCCGACGGCCGCGGTCCACTGCCTGGCGGACCGCGCCGCGTGAATATTCACTGCCGGTCTGGTCCTACCGCCGGCGGACCCCTGTGCCGACGGTCGAGCGGGGTCGCGCTGCTTACAGTGGGGCGATCGACATGGCGGGCGTGGCAGGACGGGACTTCTCATGAATCGGACCTCGCGGTCAGGCGGGCGGCGCGACGGCGCGGAGGCGAGGGACCTCCGCCAGGACGTGCGCGCGCTCGGTCCGGCGTCAGGCGCGGGCTCCGAAGCCGCCCTGGAGGTGTGGAAGCGGCGCGAACGCGCCCGCGCGCTGCTGAACGCGCGCGAGCCGCGGCGGTTCCGCTCGAAGCCTGACCGGCCCTCCGGCCAGTAGCCTCGGGCACCGGCACGGGCCGGGGTCGTGCGCAGCCTTTACGGTTGGGTACTACTGATGCGCATGTATCCAACCGTAGCCGCAACCGCTGTGGCATTCTCGCTGTGCCTCAACCGTTCGCCGCCATGAATCTCGTCGTCGCCTCCCGCTACAACGACCGCCACGTGCGGTTTGACGTGGAAGGGCGCTGGGCCAGCGGCGATGCGTTGAAGCTGGCGTACATGGTCAAGGCGGCGGTGGCCCGCATGAAGCAGGACCAGGTGCTGATCGACCTGCGCCGGGTGGCGACGCCGCCCGACGCCGACGGCAAGTTCCTGATCTGCGACCGGCTGCGCCGCGCGCTGGCGCCGACGATCCGCGTGGGGCTGGTGGGGACGCCGGATCTGGTGGACGACACCGAGTCTCTGCACGCGCTGCCGCATTGCGCCGACATCGCCTTGTTCGCCGCGGAACCGGAGGCGGTCCGCTGGCTCAGCCATCGCTGGGCGGCCGCCCTCATGGCGCGGGCACCCGCCAAAGAAAAAGTCCCCCGGTTGTGACACCGAGGGACCGAAGGGCCGGGGGAAGAAACTTGAAGAAAACCCGGCCACTTCGTTGGAGCGGCGCACACCGTTCCAGGTTCCATGCCGATGCATGGTGCACCCGCATTTTTTCGCGCGCGGAACTTCCCGGCCGGCGCGACGCTCCGTTGCAGGCGAGCGGCGTCCGCCGGCGCCGCGAACGGCCGTTGACGCATCGAAGAAACGGCGCCGCGGGCGAGTCGCGTGAATATGTCACGAGGCGATTGCCTTGCACGGTTCCGATGGCCCTGAGCGTAGCCCGGCGTCGCGTGAATCTGTAGGATTGCACTGACAAAAAGGGCGTGCCCGGCACATCGCCAGCCGGGCGCCAAGCGACAACGGGCACTGCAGCGGCGATAGCGATCGGGCGTTCTCCCGGTTTCACCAACAACCACGGATGCGTTGCAGGACGCGTCCCTCACGTGCAAGTCACCAAGGACTGTATGTCTGATCTGTCGGCCAGCCCG